>Ga0081538_10001620_pt1 | contig 23078 bp, 20 predicted proteins | sample TabmetS5T2R1_FD_71022 | JGI IMG/M metagenome (GOLD analysis project Ga0081538, IMG submission 71022) | Tabebuia heterophylla rhizosphere microbial communities from the University of Puerto Rico - S5T2R1 | ecosystem: Host-associated > Plants > Roots > Rhizosphere ... | reverse complement strand
CGGGTGCTGGTCGGCGACCTCGCCAACGCCGGCTACCTCGCGCTGCACCTGCCACAACCGGTCGCCGCCGACGGCGGACCCGGCCACGCGATCCTTGGGAGGCTTCTGGATGGACTCCGTGCGCGTTGAGCCCCGCCGGTCGCGAACGCATGCCGGCCAGCAGCTCATCCCGCTCAAGGTCCTGGTGGCCGGCGGGTTCGGGGCCGGCAAGACCACCTTCGTCGGGTCGGTGTCGGAGATCCCGCCGCTCACCACCGAGCAGGACATGACCGCCCTGTCGGTCGGCGTGGACGACACCGCGGCCGTGCCGCACAAGACCACCACCACGGTGGCGATGGACTTCGGGCGGATCACCGTCGACGACCAGCTCATCCTCTACCTGTTCGGCACGCCCGGGCAGTCGCGCTTCTGGTTCATGTGGGACGAGCTGGCGCGCGGCGCCGTCGGCGCGGTGGTGCTGGTGGACCTGCGCCGGGTCGACGACTGCTACCCCGCGATCGACTACTTCGAGGACCGCGGGCTGCCGTTCGTGGTGGCCGCCAACGCCTTCCCGGGAACCGCCGTGTTCCCCGACGACAGCGTCCGCGACGCGCTGGCGCTGTCGTCGTCCAGCCCCCTGGTGCGGATGGATGCCCGCGACCCGCGCTCCTGCATGGACACCCTCATCGCCCTGGTCGAGCACGCCCTGGCGCGCAGCACCGCCGCCTGACCGCGCCGCCGCCGGGCCACCCGCTCGCGGTGGCGCCGCCGCGCCGCCTCCTCGCCCACCGCCGCCGTGCCGGCCGGCCAGGCGCGTCGGGCGCCACCCGAGGGCTTTGCCCGGGAGATCGTTGCTGGGCACTTGGCCCGATGTTAGAGTCCGCGCACGCTCGGGCGTCGGGAGGAGGTCGGGGCATGGCCAGCTACGCGGAGCAGGTGGGGGAGCGGCTCCGCAACATCCGCCTGCAGAAGGGCCTGTCCCTCCACGACGTCGAGCAGCGCTCCACCAAGGAGTTCAAGGCCAGCGTCCTGGGCGCCTACGAGCGCGGCGAGCGCAGCATCTCGGTGCCGCGCCTGCAGCGGCTGGCGATCTTCTACGGCGTCCCCGTCGACCACCTGCTTCCCCGGCTGGGCCCGGAGGCGGTCGAGTCGGCGGCCACCTCCACCGCCGAGGAGACGGTCTGCATCGACCTGGAGGCGCTGGAGGCCAGGCGCGAGCCGGAGGCGCAGACCCTCCGCCGCTACCTGTCGCTGATCCAGATGCAGCGGGGCGACTTCAACGGCAAGATGCTCACCATCCGCCGCGACGACGTGCGGGTGCTGGCCGCCATCCTCGACCAGTCCCCTGGGGGACTGATCGAGCGGCTGGACGATCTCGGGCTCCGCCGCCCGGCGTTCGGGTAGCCTACCTCCCCGAGACCGCACGCCGGACTCGCCGGAGGTGACCGTGGCCCGACCGCCAACGAGGCTCGCACACGACAAGAACCCCGTGATCCCGAAGGGAACCCCGTGAACCGCTCTGGTCGTGTGCGAGCCTCGTTGACCCTTGCGGGTGTCTTCGCCCACCCGGACGACGAGACCTGGGCGCTGGCCGCCGTGTTCGCGCTGCTGGTCCCCAAGGGCATCCGCGGCGTCGTCTGGACCGCGACCCGCGGCCAGGCCGGCCAGATCGCCGACGGCTCCGGCGCCACCCGGGAGACGCTGCCGCGGGTGCGCGAGGCCGAGGAGCGCGCCGCCATGGCGGTGGTCGGCGTCGAGTCGGTGGAGTTCGGCGACTTCGTCGACGGGCAGGTCGCCGACGCCGGCCAGGACGCGCTGACCACCGCCGTCCACCGGTTCCTGGAACGGGAGCGGCCCGACGTGGTCGTCACCATGGAACCGGCGGGCGTGACCGCCCACCCCGACCACATCGCCGTGTCGGCCGCCACCCAGGCCGCGTTCGCCGCCTACGCGGCCGCGCCGGGGGAGCGGGAGCCGCGCCTCTACTACTGGGGCGCGCCCGTCTCGGACATGGCCAGCTGGCGGGAGCTGGGCCGCGCCAGCGGCTACGAGCTGCCCGGGGAGGACGACCCCTACGGCGGCAGGGGCACCCCCGACGGGCAGTTCACCTGCGTCGTCGACGGCTCGGCGGTGGCCGAGACCGCCTGGCGCGCCCTGTGCGAGCACCGCACCCAGGCCGGCGACGCCCACTACCAGCTCGTCGGCCACCGGGAAGGCTGGCGCGCGGTGTTCGCCCGCTCCGCGTTCATCCGCGTGCACCCGGCGCCACGGCCCGACGACCCGCCGGAGGCGTCGCTGGTCGAGGCGTTCGCGGGAGGTGGCGATGGCTGAGGCGGGCGCGGCCCCCAAGGTCGCCTTCAAGACCCTCGGCTGCCGGCTCAACCAGGCCGAGTCCGAGCACGCCCTCCAGGCGCTGGGGGCGCGCGGCTTCGACCTCGCCCACGCCGGCGAGCAGCCCGACGTGGTGGTGGTCAACACCTGCACGGTCACCGCGGAGTCGACCGCCTCCTCGCGCCGGCTGATCCGCAAGACCGCCGAGGCCAACCCCGGCGCGACCGTGGTGGTCACCGGCTGCTACGCGGTCGCCGCCGCAGACGAGGTCCGCGCGATCCCCGGCGTCGACCTGGTGGTCGGCAACGACGACAAGGAGCGGCTGGCCGAGCTGGTCAGCGCCGTGCCGGCGGTGCGGCGCCTGCCGCTGGTCATGCGCCCGGCGCCGGTCGAGCGGCTGCGCACCCGGGTGGCGGTCAAGGCCCAGACCGGCTGCGACGAGTGGTGCACCTTCTGCATCATCCCCCGCACCCGCGGCCCGCTCCGCTCCTACCCCGAGGACCAGGTGGTGGCCGACGTCCGCCGGCAGGTCGAGCGGGGCGTCCGCGAGGTCGTGCTCACCGGCGTGCACCTCGGCAAGTACGGCGACGACCGCGGCGAACGCGACGCCCTCGCGCGGCTGGTCGACCGGCTCACCGCCGTCGACGGCCTGCTGCGCCTGCGCCTGTCGAGCATCCTGCCGGTCCAGGTCACCCCGGCCCTGGTGGAGCGGGTCCGCGACGACCCCAAGGTCTGCCGCCACCTCCACGTCCCCCTGCAGGCCGGCGACGACCAGGTGCTGGAGCGCATGCACCGCCCCTACCGGATCGCCGAGTTCCTCGACCGGGTCGAGCACGCCAAGGCCGAGGTGCCCGGCCTCGGGCTGTCCACCGACGTGATCGTCGGCTTCCCCGGCGAGACCCGGCCGCAGTTCGCCGCCACCATGGCGGTGGTCGAACGGGTGGGGTTCTCCAAGCTGCACGTCTTCCGCTACTCCCAGCGGCCCGACACCCCCGCGGCGACCATGCCCGACCAGGTGCCGGTGGCGGAGAAGAAGGCGCGCGCGGGGGAGCTGATCGCCCTCGGCAACGAGCTGCGCCGCCGCTTCCACGAGGACCACGTCGGGCGGCCGCTGGAGGTGCTGGTCGAGGCCGCCGGCGACGGCCTGGCGGAGGGGACCAGCGACAACTACCTCAAGGTCCGCTTCCCCGGCGGCGCCGGGCTGGTCGACCGGGTGGTGACCGTGCGAGGCTTGCGCGCCGACGCGGAGGGGATCGAGGCTGCCGCTCCGCAAGCCGGAGCCGCTGACGCTCCGCAGGCTGGAGCCGCCGAGCCGATGGGAGGCACCGCGTGAGGGACCCCGACTGCCTGTTCTGCAAGATCGTCGCCAAGGAGATCCCGGCGGACACGGTGCTCGACCGCGACGACGTGCTGGCCTTCCGCGACGTCAACCCCCAGGCGCCGACCCACGTGCTGGTCATCCCCAAGGAGCACCTCACCAGCCTGGAGGCGCTCGGCGCCGGGCACGAGGCGCTGCTCGCCCGCCTGGTCGACGCCGTCAACGAGGTCGCCAGGAACGACGGCGTCGACGGCGGCTTCCGGGTGGTCACCAACGTCGGCCCCACCGCCGGCCAGTCGGTCGACCACCTCCACCTGCACGTCCTCGGCGGGCGCGCGATGCGCTGGCCGCCCGGCTGAGCGATGCCGGCGGTCGCGCCCTACGGCTCCTGGAAGTCGCCGATCGGTGGCGAGCTGGTCGCCGCCGGCGGCGTCTCCCTGGACGAGGTCCGCGTGGCCGGCGACGCGGTGCTGTGGCTGGAGGGCCGGCCGCTGGAGGGCGGCCGGCAGGTCGTCTGCCGCGCCGTCCTCCGGGGCGGGAACGGGCACGCCGCGCCCCAGGACGTGACCCCCGAGGGCCTCAACGTCCGCACCCGGGTCCACGAGTACGGCGGCGGCGCCTACGCCGTCCACGGCGACACCGTGCTGTTCGCCAACTTCGCCGACCAGCGCCTGTACCGGCAGGATCCCGGCGCGCCGCCGCGGCCGATCACGCCGGCGCCGCCGGCCCCCGCCGCCCACCGCTACGCCGACGCCACCCTCACCCCCGACGGCCGCCTGCTGGTCTGCGTGCGCGAACGGCACCAGGGCGCCGAGGTCCTCAACGAGCTGGTCGCCCTGCCCGCCGACGGCGGCGCGCCGCCGGTGGTGCTGGCCTCCGGGCGCGACTTCTACGCCAGCCCGCGGCTGGACCCGGACGGCCGCCGGCTGGCGTGGCTCGAGTGGGACCACCCGAACATGCCCTGGGACGCCACCGAGCTGCGGGTCGCCGAGCTCGCCGACGGCGTCCTCGCCGGCGCCCCGGCGACCGTGGCCGGCGGCCCCGGCGAGTCGGTCTTCCAGCCGGAGTGGAGTCCCGAGGGCGCGTTGCACTTCGTCAGCGACCGCAGCGGCTGGTGGAACCTGTACCGCCTGGGGCCCGGAGGGGCCGAGGCGGTGGCCCCGATGGAGGAGGAGGCCGGCAGCCCGCAGTGGGTGTTCGGCCTCTCCAGGTACGCGTTCCTGCCCGGCGGCCGCGTCGCCCTGGTCCACGGGCGCGGCCCGTTGCAGCGGCTCGGCGTGCTCGCGCCGGACGGCACCCTCACCGACCTCGGCCTGCCGTTCACCTCGTTCTTCCCGCCCCAGCTCCGCGCCGTGGGCGGCCGCCTGGCCTGCGTGGCCGCCAGCCCCACCCTGCCGGCCGCCGTGGTGGTGGTCGACCCGGACGGCGGCCAGGTCGAGGTCCTGCGCCGCAGCCGGGAGGAGACGCCGGACCCCGGCTACCTGTCGGTGCCGCGCGCGATCGAGTTCCCCACCGCCGGCGGCCGCGCCGCCCACGCCCTCCACTACCGGCCGGCCAACCGCGACTTCCAGGGCCCCGAGGGCGAGCGCCCGCCGCTGCTGGTGGTCAGCCACGGCGGGCCGACCTCGGAGGCGGTCAGCCTGCTGGCCATGGGCTACCAGTTCTTCACCAGCCGCGGGTTCGCGGTGGTCGACGTCGACTACGGCGGCTCCACCGGGTACGGGCGCGCCTACCGGGAGCGGCTGGAGGGCCAGTGGGGGATCGTCGACGTCGACGACTGCGTCGCCGCCGCCCGCCACCTGGCCGAGCTCGGCGAGGTCGACCCCGGCCGGCTGGCGGTCCGCGGCGGCAGCGCCGGCGGCTGGACCACCCTGTGCGCGCTCACCTTCCGCGACGACTTCGCGGCCGGCGCCAGCTACTACGGGGTCGCCGACGCCGAGGCGCTGGCCCGCGACACCCACAAGTTCGAGTCCCACTACCTGGACCGCCTGATCGGGCCGTGGCCGGAGGCGGCCGAGCTCTACCGGCAGCGGTCGCCGATCCACTTCACCGAGCGCCTCTCCTGCCCGGTCATCCTGCTGCAGGGCCTGGAGGACGAGGTCGTCCCGCCCGCCCAGGCGGAGGCGATGGCCGCGGCCCTCGACGCCAAGCAGATCCCGCACGCCTACCTCGCCTTCCCCGGCGAGCAGCACGGCTTCCGCCGGGCCGACCACATCCAGCGGGCCATCGAGGCCGAGCTGTACTTCTACGCCCGCGTGTTCGGCTTCGACCTGCCCGACCCGGTCGAGCCCGTCCCGATCGCGCATCTCTAGCGCGGGCGCCGCCACTCGGTCCCTGGCGGCGCGAACGATCGGCGCGAAGTGGCTCCAGGGGTCAGCCGCCACCCGCCCGCCCGGCCTCGCGGGCGAGCTCTCGGCTCGGCTCGATGGCGCCACGCTCCACCCCGTGTTGACAGTGGTGCGGTCGAACCCCCGTGCGGCCGGCGAGCCGTGCCGGCGACAGGCCGCGCGCCCATCGCCGCCGCGCCAGCTCGGTGCGGAGCTCCGCCAGCAGCAGCGCGCGGTCGCCGGCCGGGAGGGAGCAGCCCGGCCGCGCTGACCCCACGAGCCACGCCAGGGTTGGTTGATAGGCAAGTAGTTACTTGCCTATACTGGGCGTCATGAACGACGTGTACAAGGCGCTCGCCGACCCCACCAGGAGGGCGATCCTCGACGAGCTCAGCGTGCGGGACGGGCAGACGCTGTTCGAGCTGTGCTCCCGGCTCGCCACCAAGCACGGCCTGGGCTCGTCGCGACAGGCGATCTCCCAGCACCTCGACGTCCTGGCGTCGGCGGGCCTGGTCAGGACCAGGAGGGAGGGCAGGTACAAGTTCCACCACCTCGACACGACGCCGCTCGGGACGATCATCGAGCGGTGGCGACCCAACCGCGCAAGGAGGAGCCAATGAGGATCTACGTCACCTCGGTGCTGGTGGACGACCAGGACAAGGCGCTGCGGTTCTACACCGACGTCCTCGGGTTCGTGAAGAAGACCGACATCCCGCTCGGAGAGGCGAGCTGGCTCACCGTCGTGGCTCCCGACCAGCCCGAAGGCCCGGAGCTGCTGCTGGAGCCCGATGCCCACCCGGCCGCCAAGCCGTTCAAGGCGGCGCTGGTGGCCGACGGGATGCCGGCCACCTCGTTCGCCGTCGAGGACGTGCACGCCGAGTTCCAGCGGCTCCGCGGCCTCGGCGTGCGGTTCACCCAGGAGCCGGCCGACATGGGCGGCGTCACGACGGCGGTGTTCGACGACACCTGCGGCAACCTGATCCAGATCGCCAAGGTCTAGCACCTAGCTCCATCAGCGGCGCCCGGCACGAGGGCGGTGGTGCTCATCGCCGCGCTGTGGTGGGGGGACGTCCTGCGCGAGCGGGACCGGCGCCGCCGCGACCCGGACCGCTGATCGCCGAGCCCCCTGGGCTCGCTATACTCGGGAACCTGCCGACCAACGCCGGTCGGCCTGGCCGAGGTCCCAGACGGAGGGACGAACAGCGAGCGTGCGGCAACAGACGCAGGTCCAGGTCAAGGTGCTGGTCCCCGGAAACCACTCGATGGTCAGCCTGCTCGGCACCAGGGATGAGCTGCTCAAGCTGATCGAGGCGGCCTTCGAGAGCACCGTGTTCGTCCGCGGCAACGAGGTCACCATCACGGGCGAGCAGGCCGACGCCGACCGCGTCGCGCGCCTGTTCGAGGAGCTGATCTTGCTGCTGGAGCGTGGCGACGCGCTCACCGCCGACACCGTCGGCCGCTCCATCGACATGGTCAGGGGCGACCAGGCGGTGCGGCCGTCGGTGGTGTTCGGCGACTCGGTGCTGACCAGCCGGGGCCGCTCGATCAAGCCCAAGACCGTCGGCCAGAAGAAGTACGTCGACGCGATCCGCAACAACACGGTGGTGTTCGGCATCGGGCCCGCCGGCACCGGCAAGACCTACCTGGCGATGGCGGTCGCCGTGCAGGCGCTGACCGCCAAGCTGACCAACCGGCTGATCCTCACCAGGCCGGCGGTGGAGGCCGGCGAGAAGCTGGGCTTCCTGCCCGGTACCCTGTCGGAGAAGATCGACCCGTACCTGCGGCCGCTGTACGACGCGCTGTACGAGATGATGGACGCCGAGCAGATCGCCCGCCTGATCGACCGGGGCACGATCGAGGTCGCCCCCCTCGGCTACATGCGGGGTCGGAGCCAACCGTACTCGAGTCGCGTCCTGACCCCGTCGGGGTTCCAGCCGATCGGGGGCCTCCGGGTCGGGGACCTCGTGATCGGGTCGAACGGGCGCCCCACGCCGGTGCTCGGCGTGTACCCCCAGGGCCGCAGGGAGGTCTTCCGCGTCCAGGCGCAGGACGGCGCGTCGACGCTCTGCTGCGGCGAGCACCTGTGGGCGGTCACGGCACGCAAGGACCGCGAACGTGGGCGGCCCCATCGGGTCGTCGAGACCCGTGAGATGGTCGGCCGCCTCAGGGCCGCACACGCGCACCGGTTCGAGTTGCCACTGGTCTCGCAGCCGGTCGAGTTCGAGCCGCGGGACGTCCCGATGGACCCCTACGCGCTGGGGCTCCTGCTGGGCGACGGGTGCCTGACGACCTCGACGACACCCTCGTTCGCCACCGGCGACCCGGAGCTCGCCGTCGCGCTGGAGGCGGCCCTCGACGGCATCGAGCTGCGCCGCAAGGGAGCGGTCGACGACGTGCTCCGCCACAGGACCGGGCACCGCGGGGGCGTGATCGTCGCCAATCCCGTGACGGCCGTGCTGCGGGACCGCGGGCTCGCCGGCACGCGTTCCAGCACGAAGTTCGTCCCAGAGGGCTACCTGCACAACTCCTCCGAGGTCCGCCTGGCCGTGCTGCAGGGCCTGCTGGACACCGACGGAGGGCCCGTGACCCAGGGGGGACGGACCTGCCGCGTCCAGTACTCGACGTGCTCGGCGCGCCTGCGCGACGACGTCGTCTTCCTGGTGCGGTCCCTCGGCGGGGTCGCGTACTGGCGGACCCGCGCCGCCGCCGGGCGGGCTCCGGGGTGGGCCCGGGGCCGGGACGTGCACCACCGCTCGGACGCGTTCGTCATGGACATCCGCCTGCCCGCGGGCGTCGAGCCCTTCCGGCTGGCCCGGAAGCGGGAGGCCTACCGGGCGTCCGGCGGCGGCCGACCGATGCGCTTCGTCCACAGCATCGAGCCCGCGGGCGAGGAGGAGACGCTCTGCATCCAGGTCGCGGCCGCCGACTCGCTGTACGTGACCGACGACTTCCTGGTCACCCACAACACCCTGAACGACTCGTTCATCGTGCTCGACGAGGCGCAGAACACCACGCCCGAGCAGATGAAGATGTTCCTGACCCGGCTCGGCTTCAACTCCAAGGCGGTCGTCACCGGCGACATCACCCAGATCGACCTGCCGACCGGCCAGCACTCGGGGCTGAACGTGGTCAGGGAGATCCTCACCGGCATCGACGACCTCGCCTTCGTGTACCTGTCCAGCCGGGACGTGGTCCGCCACAAGATCGTGCAGGACATCGTCGAGGCCTACCGCCGCTACGACGAGGCCAGGTCGTAGTGGCCGAGCCTCCGAGTCGACGCCATCCCCGCCCTGGCCAGGGAGCTGGCCAGGCATGAGCGTGTTCGTCGCCAACGAGCAGGCCGACCACCCGGTCGACGAGCCGGCGCTGGCGCGGCTGGCCAGGCTGGTGATGGACGCCGAGGGGGTCGAGGAATCCGAGGTCTCGCTGCTGCTGGTCAACCGGGCGGTGATGACCGACCTGAACGGCCGCTACATGGACGAGGAGCGGCCCACCGACGTGCTCGCCTTCCCGATCGACGGGCCCTCGCCGGCCTCCGGGCCGCCCGGTGGCCCGGTCGGGCCACGCGGCTTCGCCGGCGACCGCCTGGCCGGCGACGAGGACGACGACGACCTGGCCGACGACGAGGACGACGACGCCCCCTGGCTGCTCGGCGACGTGGTGCTCTGCCCGGCGTACGCCGCCGAGCAGGCCGGCCACGCCGGGCAGAGCCTGGAGGCCGAGCTGGAGCTGCTCACCGTCCACGGCATCCTGCACCTCTGCGGCTTCGACCACGCCGAGCCGGACGAGGAGCAGACCATGCGGGCGCGCACCGACGAGCTGCTGGCCCGCTGGCGCGGCGGGAGGCGGCCATGAACCGGCTGACCACCACCGACGTCTGGACCCTCGTGGTGGTGGTGCTGCTCACCGTGGTCGCGGCGTTCCTGGCCGCCGCCGAGACCAGCCTCACCCGGATGAGCCGCGCCCGGGCGATGCACCTGGTGGAGGAGCAGCGCCGCGGCGCCCGTCCGCTGCTGGCGCTGGTGGAGCAGCCCGCCCGCTTCCTCAACCTGGTGCTGCTGCTGGTGCTGGTGGTGCAGTTCTTCGCCACCGCCCTGTTCACCTCGGTGCTGAGCCGGCTGGTCGGCGGCGGCCTCGGGGTGGCCATCGCGGCCACCGTCATGACCATCCTCACCTTCATCTTCGCCGAGGTGGCGCCCAAGACCTACGCGGTCCAGCAGACCGACCGTGCCGCCCTGGCGGTGGCGCCGGTCATCTACGTGCTCACGCGCCTGCCGGTCCTGGGGCCGCTGACCCGCCTGCTGATCGGCATCGGCAACGTGGTGACGCCCGGCAAGGGCCTGAAGAGCGGCCCGTTCGTCTCCGAGGACGAGATCAGGGCGCTGGTCGACGAGGCCGAGCGGGACGAGGTCATCGAGGAAGAGGAGCGGGAGATGATCCACTCCATCTTCGAGTTCGGCGACACCATCCTGCGGGAGGTCATGGTGCCCCGGCCCGACATGGTGGCCGTCCCGGTGACCATGTCGCTGCAGGAGGTGCTGGAGCTGATCCTGCGCTCCGGCTTCTCCCGCATCCCCGTCTACCAGCGCGACATCGACGACGTGGTGGGCCTGGCCTACGCCAAGGACGTCCTGCGCCGCCTGCACGACGGCCAGGCCGACAAGCCGCTGGTCGACATCCTGCGGCCGGCGCTGTTCATGCCCGAGTCGATGCGGGCGGCCGAGTGCCTGCGCGAGATGCGCCGGCGCAAGAGCCACATGGTGATCGTGATCGACGAGTACGGCGGCACCGCCGGCCTGGTCACCATCGAGGACCTGCTGGAGGAGATCGTCGGCGAGATCGCCGACGAGTACGACCTCGAGGAGCCCAACGTCGAGCCGCTCCCCGACGGCGACTTCCGCGTCAACGCCAGGCTCGGCATCGACGAGGTCAACGAGCTGCTCGACGTCGAGCTGCCCGCCACCGAGTGGGACTCCATCGGCGGGCTGCTGATCAACCTCGTCGGCGGGGTGCCGCGGGAGGGCCAGGAGGTCGAGTTCCAGGGCCTGCGGCTGCGGGCCGAGCGCGTCCAGGGCCGCCGCATCGGCCGCGTCCGTATCCACCGGCTGAGCCCGCCGGAGGACGTCGAAGATGCCGCGGCCGAGGCCCGCCGCCAGTGACAGCGATCGGGCCCTCCCGCGAGGAGCTGGTGGCGGCCGCCAGGGCGGCCCGCGAGCGCGCCCACGCCCCCTACTCCCGCTACCGGGTGGGGGCGGCGCTGCTCACCGACGGCGGCGACATCATCACCGGCGCGAACATCGAGAACGCCAGCTACGGGCTGTCGATCTGCGCCGAGCGCGCGGCGGTGGCGTCCGCCGTCGCCGCCGGGCGCCGCCGCTTCGAGGCGATCGCGGTCGCCGGCCCCGGTCCCGACCCGGTCACCCCCTGCGGCGCCTGCCGGCAGGTCCTGCGGGAGTTCCCCCGCGGCGTCGACCTGGAGGTGGTCTGCATCGGGGAGGCGGGGGAGCGGGTGCTCGCCACCACCCTCGGCGCGCTGCTGCCCGACAGCTTCGGCCCCGAGAACCTCGGTCCCCCGGACCCCCCCGACCGGACCCCCACGGCGTGAAGGCGGGGCTGGTCGCCCTGGTGGGGCGGCCCAACGTGGGCAAGTCGACGCTGCTGAACGCCCTGCTCGGGCAGAAGCTGGCGATCATGTCGGACAAGCCGCAGACCACCCGCTCGGTGGTCCGCGGGGTGCTGCACCGGCCCGAGGGCCAGGCGGTCCTGGTCGACACCCCCGGCCTGCACAAGCCGCGCACCCTGCTCGGCGAGCGCCTCAACGACCTGGTGCGGGGCACCCTGGCCGAGGTCGACCTGGTGTGCGTGCTGGTCGACGCGGTCGCCGGGGTCGGCAGCGGCGACCGCTTCCTGGCCGACGAGGTCACCAAGGCCGGCACGCCGGCCCTCTGCGTGGTCAACAAGCTCGACGCGGCGCCGCGGCCCAAGATGGCCGCCGCCCTGCAGGCCGCGGCGGACCTCGGCGACTGGGCCGAGGTGGTGCCGGTCTCGGCCCGCACCGGCGAGCAGCTCGACCTGCTGGTGGAGCTGCTGTTCCGCCACCTGCCCGAGGGCCGGCCCCTGTACCCCGAGGGGCACCTGACCGACGAGCCCGAGCAGCACCTGGTCGCCGAGCTGATCCGCGAGCAGGCCCTGGCCCAGGTCCGCGACGAGCTGCCCCACTCGGTGGCGGTGCTGGTCGACGAGATGGGCCCGGACCCCGACCGCGAGGACCTGCTGGTGATCCGCGCGACGCTGTTCGTGGAGCGCCCCAGCCAGAAGCCGATCGTGCTCGGCCGCCGCGGCGCGGTGCTGCGCGAGGTCGGCACCAGGGCCCGGGCGGAGCTGGAGGCGCTGCTCGGCGCCCACGTCTTCCTCGACCTGCACGTCAAGGTCGCCAAGGAGTGGCAGCGCGACCCCAGGCAGCTCGCCCGCCTGGGGTTCTGACCAGCGACCCGGCTACCGCGGCGGCGGCAGCAGCGGCAGCGCCGTGGCGCACCTCTTGAAGTCGTTCTGCTTGGCGAGCGCCTGGTAGGTGGCACCGATCCGGTCGGCCTCGCGCAGCTTGCGGCGGCCCGCCGCCTCGGTCTCCGCGGCGGTCAGGAGCGTCGCCGCCTCGTCGTAGGCATTCAGGCCGCGGTCGTACTGCCTGAGGACCTCCCGCTTGGCGGCCGCGCCCGGCGGCCGCTTCAAGCTCTTCCAGTGCCCACTTGTCTTCTCGCCGATCCCGACCCTTGTCTCGAGCCACTTGGCAAGCGGCAGCGGCTGGTCGGGCCCGGGCCGGGGGAACGGCGCCTTCTCCCTACCCTCGGCCCAGCCCTCGACGCAGACCACGTCCGCCTTGGCCACGTAGGCCGCTTGTTGCGCCCGGATGGAGGCCAACTCGGCCCTAGCCGCCCCCTCGGCGCGCCTGGACTGCACGGCCACGCGCCTGGACTGCACGGCCAGGGCGGCCAGCGACACGACCAGCATCGCCACCAGCAGCCCGGCCCAGACCCGCGCGAGCCGTCGCCACCGACGGGCCCGTTCCTCGAACCGGCGGCGGGCGGCCGCGTCGGCCTGGCGCCTGGCCTCCCAGCGAGCCCGCCAGCCGAGGATCGCCGGGGCGAGCACGTCGTGGAAGATCTCGTAGCGGGACTCGCCTTCCTGCCCGGGCGGCGCCGCGACCGTGCGCAGGATGCGGGCGTCGGGAGCCGACAGCCGGTCGAGCACCGACCGCACCTGGTCCCCGGGGAGCCCCGCGTAGGCGGCCAGGTCCGTGGCGGTGTGGGCGACCTTGGACCCGGTCGAGGTGACCAGGTGGTGGAAGACGCGCGCGGCCACCTCACGCTGCTCGGCGGACAGCCGCTCCAGCGCCTCGTCCAGATGGCCGCGGACGATCCGCTGGGGGCCGCCGAGCGCCTCCAGCGTCGCCAGCCGCAGCCGCCGCGAGCCCGTGGCGGCCTCCTCGGCCCACAGCCGGGTCAGCACCATCTGCAGGTACGGGGTCTCGATCGGCGGGTCGGGTGCCCGCCGGTCGGCCGACTCGGCCGCCACCCCGCGGCCGACCGCCGCGTGCACGACCTTGCCCACCTGCACCCCGTCGAGCACCGCGCGGACCAGCTCGGGGTCGGCCGTCCACGGCTCCTCGGCGGGCGTGCGCTCGCTGAGGCGCGCCAGCGGCCCGAGGACGGCCGCCTCGGCGCGGCCGGCGTGGAGGTGCCGGATGCGGACGTAGTTCTCGAACAGGTTCGGGACGCTGCCCTTGAAGCGGTCGAGCTTGGCCAGCGCGTCCTCGCGGACGGCGACCAGGAAGCTCACCGGCAGGTCGGCGCGGTTGACCGCACGGGGGAACTCGGCCGCGAAGCTGCCGGGGGCGTCCCCCTCCGGGTGGTAAAGGAAGTACTCCTCGAACTGGTCCAGGATCACCAGCAGGTCCAGGTTCCAGCGGGCGGTCCAGGCGGCCAGCGACGCGGCCAGGCCCGGCGGCGACCCTTCGGGCGCCGGCGCCTCCACCCCGAGCGCCCGCGCGACCTCCCCGGCGACCCGGTCGAGCAGCCGCGCGACCGGGTCGCCGGACCACTCGCCGACGTAGGCCACCAGCAGCCGTGGCGTCTGGCCGGCGGCCTGCTCCTGCTCGCGCAGGTGGTGGACCACGCCCGCCCGCAGGATCGAGCTCTTGCCGACCCCGCTCCCGCCGTACACCAGGGTCAGCCTGGCCGCCATCAGGTTGGCCACCAGGATGGTGCGCTCGGTGTCGCGGCCGAAGAACCAGGCGGCGTCCTCCTCAGCGAAGGGCTGCAGGCCCTGGTACGGCCGCACCCTCGGCGGCGGCTCCGGCGGCGGTGCCGGTCCCGCCCGGGCCTGGTCGGGCCCGACCGCCGGCCGCATCAGCCGACCCCGCTGGGCTGGAACCGCTCGACCTGGGCGTGCAGCCGGCCGACGTAGTCCTCCAGCGACGTGACCAGCACGTCGACGCCCCGCCGGTGCCAGAACTCCTCGTCGATCCGGTTGGGGTCCAGCTGGATCGCCCACGACTTGTAGGTGCGCGCCTGCGCCTGCTCGGCCCAGATGCGGTGCAGCATCACGCGGAGGTTCCAGTCCCGCATGCTGTAGCCGAGGAACAGGAAGTGGCTGTGGCGCAGCTTGGCGCCCAGCGTCACCGGCATCAGCGTCGACACGTCGGTCCTGGTCAGGTAGTCGATGTAGTGGTCCTCGGTGATCACGTAGCTGTCGTGCTCGGGATGGCCCCGGTCGATCGCGCCGTGGATCTTGAGGATGACCGTGCGGTCCTCCAGCGAGAGGTCGTGGTACTCGTTCGGCCGGGTGATCAGGCGGGGCTCGCCGCCGGGCGGGACGTGGAGGAACTTCCCCCGGTGCTCGCTGTCGGCGACGTACCAGACCAGGTCGAACTCCTCGCCGGCGGCGCGGAAGGCGCGCTCCAGCGCGTCGTCGTAGTTGGTGGTCATGATCAGCTGGTAGCGGCGCCGGCCCGCCAGCCCGAGCCGTTTGGGCAGGCTCGCCAGCAGCTCGTGCACCGGGCTCGGCGGGTAGTCGGCGTCGAACAGCTCGTGGAGCTTGTCGTACAGCGGCCCCGAGCCCAGCATCACCTCCACGTACTGGGAGACCCGCAGCAGGTCGAGCAGCTCGCCCTCGGGGTAGCCGAACAGGCCCGCCAGGTGGGCGGCCAGCTCGGCGCCGCTGGGGAGGTAGCGGCCGTGCTGCCAGCCGGTGCCCTTGGGCCGGCCGGTCAGGTTGACACCCGCGCCGAGCAGCGGCACCAGCCGGCCGTCGGCGACCGCCCGCAGGACGGTGTCGTAGTGGTGCTCACTCGGCTCCGACACGACGGGCCCCCCTCCCCGTCCCCTCCCGTTCACCTGGTCGTCATCGTCATGATGCGCGCGAGCCGGCTGCTCCGGAAGCCAATTGTGCCCAACGGCACGCACCGCCGGTGTCGCACGACACCGGCGCGTTCGGCCACGGGCGGATCGTCGCGCCGCCAGGGGGCCGGTACGCTGCCGGCGACGGTGGTCGGCCTGAAGGGAGCGGGCGGGATGCGGGTGATGGTGCTCGGCGGGACCAGGTTCATCGGCGCCGCGATCGTCGAGGAGCTGCACGCCGCCGGCCACGAGCTGCTGCTGGTCCACCGGGGCGAGCACGAGCCGGACGGCGACGGGGCGGTGGCCGCCGACCACCTCCACGCCGACCGCCGCGACCTGCCGCACCTGCGCGGCGCCGTCGCCGACTTCGACCCGGAGGCGCTGGTCGACACCTGCGCCATGGCGGCCGCCGACGCCGAGACCGCGCTGGCCGCCGCCGGCGACGGCGTGCGCCTGCTGGTGCTCTCCAGCATGGACGTGTACCGGGCCTTCGGCGCGCTGCTGGCCCGCACCGAGACCGACGCCGTGCCCCTGGACGAGACCTCCCCGGTGCGTCCCGAGCGCTACCCCTACCGCGGCCACCCCCGCCTCGGCGGCGAGGCCTGGGTGCGCGACTACGAGAAGCTCGACGTGGAGGCCGCCTACCTGGCCAGGGAGGCGACCGTCTGCCGCCTGCCGATGGTCTACGGCGAGCGCGACTACCAGCGCCGCGAGGAGCCGGTCCTGCGTCGCGTGCGCGCCGGCCGCGACCGCCTGCCGGTCGGCGCCGGGAGCTGGCTGTGGACCCGCGGCTACGTCCGCGACGTCGCCGCCGGGGTCCGCCTGGCGCTGGAGTCCGACGCCGCCATCGCCGAGGTGCTCAACCTCGGCGAAGCGCGCACCTGGACGATGGGGCTGTGGGCCAGGCACGTGCTGGAGGCGGCGGGCTCGGCGGCCGCGCTGGTGCGGGTCCCCGACGTGCTGCTCCCCGACGACCTCCAGGCGCTCGGCACCGTCCCCCAGCACCTCCTGGTCGACTCCTCCAAGGCCCGGGACCTGCTGGGCTGGTCCGGGACCGACCCGCACGAGGCGCTGGGCCGCTCGGTCGCCTGGCACCTGGCCAACCCGCCCGAGGACGCCGCCGCCGGCTTCGAGGCCGACGACCGCGCGCTGGCCGCCGCCGTCGGCCGTTGACCGCTGCCGGGAATGCGGGTACTTCTCGACCCGTCCGACGACCTGGGAGGTGCCGTGGCAGGTGACCGCGCGCGGCGCCGGCGCGTCGTGCTGGCGCCCGAGGTCGCCGAGATCGCCGGGGCGGTCACCACCCGCCTTCCCGAGCTGGTCGACCGGGTCGCCGAGCGGATCCTGGCCGAGATCGAGTTCTACCGCGACCGGGACGTCGTCAGCCTGGAGGACCTCAAGGGCTCGGTCGGCCGCAACCTCGCGTCGATGGTCGCCGAGCTGACCACCGACCAGCCGCCCGACCTGTCCGCGCCCCGCGCGACCGGCCGCCGCCGCGCCGAGCAGGGCACGCCGCTGGCGGACATCCTCCACGCCTACCGGATCGGCTTCACCGAGCTGTGGGAGGCGATCGTCGACGAGGGCCGCCGCAGCGGCCAGGCGCCGCCCGAGACCCTGGTCGACGCCGCCAGCGGCGTCTGGTGGCTGATCGGCGAGTACACCCAGGAGCTCACGGTGGCCTACCGGGAGGCCGCCGCCGAGCTGCTGCTCGCCGGGGCGCGGGAGCGCTCCGCCCTGGTGGAGGCGCTGTTCACCGGCGGGATCCCCGACCGGGACACCCTCTGGGAGGCGGCGAAGCTGCTCCGGCTGCCGTGGGAGGGCGTGTTCGTGGTGGTGGCGGCCGAGGCGCCCGGGCTGGCGCAGGAGGGGCTGCCGGACGTCGAGGCGCTGCTGGCCGCGCGCGGCTTCGGGTCGGCGTGGCGGCTGCACCCCGACCTCCAGACCGGCGTGGTGTCGCTGCGCCGCGACGACGCCCTCGCCGGCCTCCTGGAGCTGCTCGGCCGCGGCGTGCGCGCCCGCGCCGGGGTCAGCCCCCTCTACCACGCCCTGGGTGACACGCCCCGCGCCCTCCACTACGCGCGGCTGGTCCTCGGCAGCCTGCCGGCCGGCGCGCCGGCGGTGGCGCGCTTCGAGCAGACCCCGCTGCGGGTGCTGGCGGCCGCCGCCCCGGACGCGGCCGGGGAGGTCGTGCGCACCGTGCTCGGCCCGCTCCTGGACCTGCCCGACCAGGACCGTTCGACCCTGCTGGGCACCTTGCAGGCGTGGTTCGACGCGGGCGGCTCGGCGGTCGAGGCCGGCAGGCGGATCTACTGCCATCCCAACACCGTGCGGTACCGGCTGCGGCGGGTGCAGGAGCGCACCGGCCGGTCCCTCGACGACCCGAGGGCCGCGGCGGAGCTGCTGGCCGCCCTGGACGCGCTGCGCCTGCTGCCCGGGATGGGACCGCCGGGCGCGGTTGGTGCCGGCGACAATCCCGGCGGCTGATCGCTGTCCCGCCGGCCATTGCCCTCGGCGCCGCCCGGAGGGACGCTGCCAGGCAACACCCGACGCGGACCCGGAGGCGGCGATGGCGAGCCTGGCGCTGAACCTTGTCGAAGCCAAGCAGATGTACCCGAGGCGGGCGGCGGTCCGCCTCGACGACCACGTGCTGACCTACGAGGAGCTGGACGACCGCTCCGCCAGGGTGGCGAGCCTGCTCGCCGCGCGGGGCGTGGAGCCCGGCGACCGGGTCGGCCTGATGCTGCCGAACGTGCCCCAGTTCCCGGTGCTCTACTACGGGGTGCTGCGCGCCGGCGCGGTGGTGGTGCCGATGAACCCGCTGCTGAAGGCGCGCGAGGTCGCGTACTACCTCGGCGACTCCGGCGCCGGGCTGATCTTCGCCTGGGAGGCGACCGCCGAGGAGGCCGCCAAGGGTGCCGAGGCCGCCGGGGCCGAGCTCGTCGCGGTGGCGCCGGGGGCGTTCGAGCAGCTGCTCGGCGACCACCCGCCGCAGGCCGCGGTCAGCGGCCGCGGCGACCACGACACGGCGGTGATCCTGTACACCTCGGGCACCACCGGCAAGCCCAAGGGCGCCGAGCTCACCCACGCCAACCTGGTCCGCAACGCGGCGGTGTCGGGCGCCACCCTGTTCCACCTCGAGCCCGGGGACGTCGTCATGGGCTGCCTGCCGCTGTTCCACTCCTTCGGCCAGACCTGCGGGCTGAACGCGACGGTCGCCAGCGGCGCCTGCCTCACGCTGCTGCCGCGGTTCGACCCTGGCAGGGCGCTGGAGGTGATCCAGCGGGACCGCGTCACCGTCTTCGAGGGCGTCCCCACGATGTACGCCGCCATGCTGAACCACCCGCGCCGCGGCGACTTCGACCCGGGCTCGCTGCGGGTGTGCGTGTCGGGCGGCGCGGCGCTGCCGATGGAGGTGCTGCGCGGCTTCGAGGACGCCTTCGGCTGCGTCATCCTGGAGGGCTACGGGCTGTCGGAGACCTCCCCGGTCGCCTCCTTCAACCACCCCGACCGGGAGCGCAAGCCCGGCTCCATCGGCACCCCCATCGAGGGCGTCGAGATGCGGCTGGTCGACCCCGCCGGCGGCGACGTCCCGGCCGGTGAGGTCGGCGAGATCGCGATCCGCGGGCACAACCTCATGAAGGGCTACTGGCGGCGCGAGGACGCCACCCGCGAGGCGATCCCGGACGGCTGGTTCCGCACCGGCGACCTGGCCCGCCAGGACGAGGACGGCTACTACTTCATCGTCGACCGCAAGAAGGACCTGATCATCCGCGGCGGCTACAACGTCTACCCCCGGGAGGTCGAGGAGGTGCTCTACGAGCACCCGGCGGTCGCCGAGGCCGCCGTGGTCGGCGTCCCGCACCCGACGCACGGCGAGGAGGTCGGCGCCGCCGTGGTGCTCAAGCCCGGCGCCGAGGCCACCCCGGCGGAGCTGCAGGCGTTCTGCAGGGAGCGGGTCGCGGCCTACAAGTACCCCAGGCACGTGTGGCTGGAGGCGGCGCTGCCGAAGACGGCCACCGGCAAGCTCCTGCGCCGCGAGGTCGTCCCCCCCGAGGGCCTGTCGCCGTGACCGGCCAGCCACGCGACCGGCGGCCGCCGCCGGCGGAGGCCGCCGACGCGGCGGCCGCGCTGGACCTGCTGCTCGCGGTCGCCGCGCTCGGGCCGCCGCGCCGGTTCCTGCCGGGCGGCGCGGGCGTCCGGTTCGCCGCCGGGCTCGCCCGCCGCCCGCACCGGCTCGCCCGCCGGGCGGGCTCGCTCGCCGCCGAGCTGGTCCGCGTCGGCGCCGGCAGCTCGACCCTGGCGCCGCCGGCCCGCGACCGGCGCTTCGCCGACCCGGCCTGGACGTCCAACCCGCTGCTGCGCCGGCTCGTCCAGGGCTACCTCGCGGCCGGGCGGACCGCCGGGGAGCTGCTGGCCGACGCCGAGCTGGGGTGGCGCGACGCCGAGCGGATGCGCTTCCTGGTCGACAACCTCGTGCAGGCGCTCGCCCCCAGCAACAACCCGGCCACCAGCCCGGTGTTCTGGAAGGCGGTGATCGACTCCGGCGGCGGCAACGTCCTCCGCGGCGCCCGGCAGCTGGCCGCCGACCTGGCCACGCCGCCGCGGATCCCGTCGATGGTGCCCGCCGACGCCTTCGAGGTCGGCACCGACCTGGCGGTGACCCCCGGCGCGGTGGTGCTGCGCACCCCCATGTTCGAGCTGCTCCAGTACCAGCCGCAGACGCCCAGGGTGCGCCGGGTGCCGCTGCTGGTCGTGCCGCCGACGATCAACAAGTACTACGTCCTGGACCTCGCGCCCGGGCGCAGCCTGGTCGAGTACCTGGTCGCCAGCGGCCAGCAGGTGTTCGTCATCTCCTGGCGCAACCCCGACGCGCGGCACCGCGACTGGGGCGCCGACGCCTACGGCCAGGCGATCCTGGAGGCGCTGGAGGCGACCCAGCGGATCTGCGGGGCCGACCGGTCGCTGCTGCTCGGCCTGTGCTCGGGTGGGATCCTGGCGGCGATGGCGCTGGCCCACCTGGCCGCCACCGGGCGGCAGGCGCGGGTCGCCGGCTTCGGCCTGGCGGTGGCGGTGCTGGACCAGGCCAGGGCCGGGATCGCCGGCGCCGCCCTGGACGAGGGCACCGCCCGGGCGGCGGTCGCGGCCTCCGCGGCGCGCGGCTTCCTCGACGGCCGCGACCTGGCCGAGGTGTTCGCCTGGCTGCGTCCGGGGGACCTGATCTGGAACTACTGGGTCAGCAACTACCTGGAAGGGCGCACGCCGCCCGCGTTCGACGTCCTGGCCTGGAACGCCGACACCACCAGGATGCCCGCCGCGCTCCACCGGGACTTCGTCCGGCTCGCGGTCGACAACGCCCTCACCCGCCCCGGCGCGGCCAGCATGCTCGGCTCGCCGGTGGACCTGGCCGGGATCGACGTGGACGCCTACGTCGTCGCCGGCGTCGCCGACCACCTCTGCCCCTGGCAGTCGTGCTACCGCAGCACCCAGCTGCTCGGCGGCCGGTCACGGTTCGTGCTGTCCACCAGCGGCCACATCGCCTCGATGGTCAACCCGCCCGGGAACGACAAGGCCAGCTTCCGCACCGCGGCGGAGAACCCGCCGGACCCCGCCGACTGGCTGGACCAGGCGACCAGCGAGCACGGCTCCTGGTGGCCCGACTACGTCGCCTGGCTCGAGCGGCGCGGCGGGGGCGAGCAGGCCCGGCCCCGGCGCCTCGGCGCCGCCGGCTTCCGCCCCACCGACCCCGCGCCCGGCACCTACGTCCTGGACCGCTGAGCCGCCGCGATGGAGCGTTCCCTGCGTGCGGTGGCGGTCGGGGGCCAGCGGCTGCGGGTGGCGGTCCGTCCCGGCGACGGGACCCGCACCCCGCTGGTGCTCGCCAACGGCATCGGCGCCAGCCTGGAGCTGCTGCAGCCGTTCGTCGACGCCCTCGACCCCGCGGTCGAGGTGGTCCGCTTCGACGTCCCCGGGGTCGGCGGCTCACCGCTGCCGAAGTTCCCCTACCGGCTGCCGCGCCTGGCGCGGCTGCTGGCACGGCTGCTCGACCGGCTGGGCTATGGGGCCGTGGACCTGCTGGGGATCTCCTGGGGTGGTGGCCTGGCCCAGCAGTTCGCGCTCTGCCAGCCGCGCCGCTGCCGCCGGCTGGTCCTGGTCGCCACCGCCACCGGCACGCTGATGGTGCCGGCCCGCCCACAGGTCCTGGCGCGGATGGCCACCCCCCGCCGGTACCTGGACCCCGGCTACGCCGAGCGGGTCGCCGCCGAGCTCTACGGCGGGACCACCCGGGCGGACCCGGCCAGGGCGCGGACGCTGCTGCACGGCGGCACCCGCGTGGGCCCGCGGCGTGGCTACCTCTACCAGCTCACCGCCGGCGCCGGCTGGAGCAGCCTGCCGCTGCTGCCGTTGATCCGGCAGCCGACCCTGCTGCTCGCCGGCGACGACGACCCCATCGTGCCGCTGGCCAACGCCCGCATCATGCGCCGCCTGCTGCCCCACGCCGAGCTGCGCGTCTACCACGGCGGCCACCTCGGGCTGCTCACCGAGGCCGCCGAGCTGGCGCCGCTGGTGGACCGGTTCCTGCGCGGCGGCCGCCCCACCGGAGCTCCGCCCTGACCCGCCGAGGAGGTTGCGCCATGCCGGCCGACGCCGACTTCTACGCCCTGGAACTGCTGCTCGACGACGAGGACCGGGCGCTGCTGCACCGCGTCCGCGGCTTCATGGAGAAGGAGGTGCAGCCGATCATCAACCGCTACTGGACCAGGGCGAGGTTCCCCCACGAGATCCTCCCCGGCCTGCGTGAGCTCGGCATCGCCGGGCTCCCCTACGAGGGCTACGGCTGCCCCGGCAGGGGCGCCCTGCTGGACGGCATGGTCGCGATGGAGCTGGCCCGCACCGACCCGTCGATCGCGACCTTCAACGGCGTCCACGGCGGGCTGGCGATGGGCTCGGTCTACCTCTGCGGCTCGGAGGAGCAGAAGCGGCGCTGGCTGCCCGCCATGGCCCGCCTGGAGAAGATCGGCGCCTTCGGCCTCACCGAGCCCGAGGTCGGTTCCGGCGCGTCACGGGGCCTTGAGACCACCGCCCGCCGCGACGGCGACGGCTGGGTGCTGGACGGGCGCAAGAAGTGGATCGGCAACGCCAGCTTCGCCGACCTCACCGTGGTCTGGGCCAGGGACGCCGACGACGGCCAGGTCAAGGGCTTCGTGGTGGAGGCCGGGACGCCGGGGTTCACGACCGAGGACCTGGAGGACAAGATCGCCCTGCGGGTGGTGCAGAACGCCCTCGTCACCCTCGACGGCGTGCGGGTCCCCGAGGCCAACCGGCTGCAGCACGCCACCTCCTTCCGGGACACCGCCGCGGTCCTGCGGATGACCCGGGCGGGCGTCGCCTGGATGGCGGTGGGCTGCGCCCGCGGCGCCTACGAGCACGCCCTGGCCTACGCCCTGCAGCGCGAGCAGTTCGGCCGGCCCATCGGCGGCTTCCAGCTGGTCCAGGACCTGCTGGTGCGGATGCTGGGCAACACCACCGCCTCGGCCGCGCTCTGCGCCCGCCTGTCGCAGCTCCAGGCCGCCGGCCAGGCCAGGGACGAGCACGCCTCGCTGGCGAAGGCGTTCTGCACCGTGCGGATGCGCGAGACGGTCGGCTGGGCCCGCGAGCTGCTGGGCGGCAACGGCATCCTGCTGGAGCACCACGTCGGCCGCTTCGTCGCCGACGCCGAGGCGATCTACT
>Ga0081538_10001619_pt1 | contig 23088 bp, 22 predicted proteins | sample TabmetS5T2R1_FD_71022 | JGI IMG/M metagenome (GOLD analysis project Ga0081538, IMG submission 71022) | Tabebuia heterophylla rhizosphere microbial communities from the University of Puerto Rico - S5T2R1 | ecosystem: Host-associated > Plants > Roots > Rhizosphere ... | reverse complement strand
AGTCGATGACGGCGCCCGACTCGCTCGCCTCGTTCCGAAGGTACGGCGGGACGATGGAGAGCGTCGAGATGAGCGGCTCCCGATCGGCAACCCAGAGGACGTTGCAGTCGAAGTTCGTGAACATCCACTTGTGAGGATTGAACGTGTACGAGTCGACGTGCTCCAAGCCCGCCTGAAGGTGACGCAAGTCAGGTAGACACATCGCCGACCCTGCCCAGGCAGCGTCCACGTGGTGCCACGTCCCCTCCCTCCTGGCGATGTTCGCGATCCGCGTAACCGGATCGACCGCTCCCGTGCCGGTCGTCCCAATCGTGCTCGTGATGATCGCGGGCGTCAGGCCAGCCGATCGATCCTCAGCGATCGCCGTCTCCAGCGCATCGGCGCGTATCGCGTACTCCGAGTCGACATCCACGAGATGCACATGGCGGAATCCCGCGACATGCGCGCCGCGTTCGACGGACGAGTGAGCCTGGGACGACGTGTAGGCGACGAGCTGGTCCGTGCCGGCTCCGGCCCCGATGGCGCGTTCGCGTGCGACGACGTGCATCAGGTGCGTCGAGTCGGAGGCGCTCATCTGAATGACGCCGCCTCCCGGCCCGACGAATGTCTTCCACGTCTCGGGGAGTCCCAGAAGGTCAACGAGCCAGTCGAGCACGCGATTCTCGACTTCTGTGAGCGCGGGGCTCGTCGCCCAGAGCATCCCCTGAGCCCCAATGCCCGCCGAGGCGAGCTCCGCGAGGATCGATGGGCCAGATACGTTTGCGGGGAAGTACGCGAACCACCCCGGCGATTGCCAATGAGTGATGCCAGGCAGGACCACGTCGTCCAGGTCGGCGAGCAGGGCGTCGAACGACTCCGGCGCCTCCGGCGCGGCGAGCGGGAGTTTCCGCTCGATGTCCCCCGGTGCCACGGTCGAGCGGATCGGGAGGTCGCCGACCCGCTCCATGTAATCGGCCACCCAGTCGACGACTTCGCGTCCGCGCCGGCGGAACTCTTCCGGGGTCATGTGGAAGGCGTTGGCCATCGGAGCAGTCTGTCGCAAGCCGTCTGCATCCGCAGCGGCTCCAGCCTTAGCGTCAGCTCGTTGCTCCGGGTCAGCCGACTGTTGAGAGATCTTCGCTTGGCGCTTCCCATCGGGCTGGCGGTCGTCGCGCTCGCGGCGGTTGGATGCGGCGACGGCAACGACGAGGGATTAGCCACAACCGTGGGAACCGCAGCCACGGGGACTGCCACGACCGAGACGTCAACTGCAGGCCTCCCGAAGCTCATCGGCACCGTCGGATCTACCGACGACCTAGATGCGCACGAGATCAGCCTCACAATCGAAGACGGGGCTGACGTCACCACGGTGCTCCCGCCCGGCAGGTACGTGCTCGAGATCAACGACCTCTCCGCCATCCACAACTTCCATCTGGGCGCGCGGCGCGCTGGGGTCGACGTGGCCACCGACGTCGCAGGTACGGGTGAGAAGACGACCATCGTCGTGCTCCAGGACGGGGAGGCGTACATCTACGCCTGCGACGTGCACCCGGCCACGATGAACGTGACCTTCAGCGTCCACGGCCGGATACGGACGCAGAACTAGGACGCCCATCGAGAGTCGCCGGGCTCGGGGCTCACAGGAGGCGGAGAAGGGCCGCCATCTCCTCGGGGCCGGCGACGACGACGTCGGCCGCGTCCCTGAGCTCGCGCGGGCCCTCCTCGGAGGCGACCGCGACGCGGATCGCGTGCTCGAGGCCGGCTCCGGCGAGGCCGGAGAAGGCGTCCAGGTCGGTCATATCGTCGCCCGCGTAGAGCCCTAGCCGGGCGCCCGAACGCTCCAGGAGTGCGCGGACGGCCGTGCCCTTGTTCACGCTGACCCGCGGGCGGATCTCCAGCACCTTGCGGCCCCAGCGGGCGTCGAGCCCTTCGGCGGCGGCGCGGGCGGCCACCTCCTCGAGCTCTTCGAGCGCGGCCGCCTCGTCCTCGGCCTCCCGGTAGTGGTACGTGAGCGAGAGCGTCTTGTCCTCCACCGGAAGCCCGACCGCCTCGCGGAAGCGCGAGATCTCGGCGGCGAGCTCCTCCGCACGAGGGTCGAGCTCGAGGCCGTGGTTCCCCACGAAGACGATTCCGCCGACGCCGACGAGGCGGCGGGCATCTTCCCCCGCGCGGCCGCTGACGCAGGCGACGAGCAGATACCGATCCACGAGCCGGGCCAGCTCGTGCCGCGTCCCCGGCGGAACCGCCGCGAGCTCGGGCCTGGGCGCGATCGGAGCGAGCGTGCCGTCCACGTCGAGCACGAGCGCGGTCCGTCCGGGGGCCCGGGCGAGAGGGGTGAGGAGCTCCGCGGCCTCCATCGGCCCGCCTAGGATACGGCGGTGCCGGCGAAACGGACGCTCCTCCTCCTTGCGGGCGTCGGCGTCGCCTCCGGCTTTCTGAGCGCCCTCTTCGGCGTCGGCGGGGGCGTCATCGTCGTCCCCGCGCTCGTGCTCCTCCTGGCCTTCGACTCGAAGGTGGCCACGGCGACGTCGCTCGCGGCCATTGGCATCACGGCGCTCGCCGGGGCCTTCTCGTTCTCGCTGATCGACCACGTGGAGTGGGACTCGGCGGCGCTCGTCGGGCTCCCGGCCCTGGCCGGATCGATCGTCGGGGTCCGGCTGCAACAGCGGCTCTCCTCGCGCCTGCTCACCCGGCTCTTTGCGCTGTTCATCGTGGCGGTCGCCGTCGTCCTCGTCCTCGAGTGAGCGCCGCAGTCGTCGTCCTCGCGCTCCTGCTCGGCTTCGGCGCAGGCGTCCTCTCCGGGCTCTTCGGCGTGGGAGGCGGGACGCTCTTTGTGCCCACGCTCGCCCTGGTCGTCGGCCTCGACCAGCTGGACGCGCAGGCGACGTCCCTCGCGGCGATCATCCCCGTCGTCGCGTTCGGCGCCTGGCAGCAGCACCGGGTCGGGAACGTGCGCTGGCGCGAGGGGCTCTCCGTCGGCCTCTTCTCGATCCTCGGCGTCCTCGGCGGCGCGGCCCTGGCCACCTCGCTGTCCGAGGACGTGCTGCGGAGCCTCTTCGCGGCCTTCCTGCTCGTCGTGGCCGGACAGCTCCTGTGGTCGACCCGGGAGCGTTGACTCTTTTGTCGCCCGCCGGTTCGGGCCGATAATCTCCTGATGGTGCGCCATCACGTCGTCCACGCGACGATCGCCGTCCTGGCGGTCCTCGTCCTGGGGGCATCCGCTGCTGCCCAGAGCGGTCCCAGCGCCTCCTCGCAGGCTTTCGGGGTCCGCGTCGTGATCCCGGACGGCAAGGTCGGCGTCGCCGCAGCAGTCTCTGCGCCGCCCCGGAGCTCGGCCTCGCTCGACGGCTGGAGCTACGCCGGCGGGGCTGTCGAGGTCGGCGGCGTCTCGACGGGAGCGCGCACCGAGATCGGCGCCCGGAGCTCGACGTCGAGCGGCGCGGCGTCGGTGCGCTCCGTCTCCCTCTTCGGAGGAGAGGTCACCGTCGGGAGCGCGTTCGCGAGAGCGACGGCCCGCGCCACCGGAACGGGCGCCGACGGCTCGCTGTCAGGCTCCTCGCTCTCGGACCTCGTCGTCGACGGCAAGAGCGTGAGCCCCTCGGCGAACGGCCGCGTTCCCCTCGGAGACTGGGGCTATGCGGTGACGCTCGAGAAGGCGTTCCTCGGCCAGTCGGGAGGCCGGCACGGCTACCGGGCCTTCGTGACCGGTCTCCACGTCGTCCTCACCGCCGAGCACGGCGGCCTCCCTGCCGGAACCGAGATCATGATCGGCTACGCGGAGGCCGCCGCGAGCGCGCCGAAGCCGAAGCCGGCCCCTCCGCCGTCGCCGTCCCCCTCGCCGTCGCCGTCCCCCTCGCCGTCGCCTCCGCCCTCGCCTTCACCCCCGCCGGAGGACGAGGATGGCCCACCGCGCGAGCCGCTCGCACCGAGTGTCCCGCAGGTGCCTCCGACCGTGAAGCCCGCGCCCCCGAACGTCGAGCCCAAGCTGACCGAGGCGGGCTACGTCTTCCCCGTCTACGGGCCGGCGACGGCCTCGGACAGCTTCGGCGCGCCGCGCACGACCACTTGGCATCACGGCGTGGACATCTTCGCCCCCCTGGGCGCACCGATCCTCGCCGTCGCCGATGGGACGCTCTTCCGGGTCGGCTGGAACGCCGTCGGTGGAAACCGCCTCTGGCTCCGCGACGGCGCCGGCAACGAGTTCTACTACGCGCACCTCTCCGCCTTCTCGCCCGTCGCGCAGGAAGGGAGACGGGTGAAGGCCGGTGACGTGATCGGCTTCGTCGGGACGACCGGCGACGCCGCCGGCACTCCTCCGCACCTCCACTTCGAGATCCATCCGCGCGAGCTCATCTGGATGGGGTACGACGGGGTGATCGACCCCTATCCGTACCTCATCGCATGGCTCCGGCTGGACGACCTCGCCTTCGGCGAGTGGACGCCGGAGCCGGGGCGCGCCCCGAAGGTCGGCGCAGTGCTGCTCGAGGCCGACGACATCTCGACGCTCTCGGGCCTCGGGGACGACACGCTCTCGTCGTACTTGGTCATGCCCACCTTGTTCGGCGAAGGCGGCCCGGAGCCGGTCATCGTCGGCGCCGCGCCGGGCTTCGGCCGCTAGCGAAGCCGCTTGCCGCGCGCGCCCGTCCTTCTCGGCCACGGCCGGGGGTCTGACCCCGAGGCATCGCCTGCGGGACCAGGATGGGTGTCACGGAACTGTTACCCGCTCGGAAGGGCAGGTCGCCGCGCTTCACTCAGAGGCGCCGGGGCGCCGGCGCCTAGTTCTCGTTGGAGCGGTACTCGAAGGCCTCGTCGGGGCCGAGGACCTTGTCCTTCAGCCACTTGCGCGTCTCGGGGCCCGTTGCCGGGTTGAAGAGGACACCGAGCGTGATGCCGGCGAGCAGGAGCGTCACGTTCCGCTTCGTGTGCGTCTCCTTGCCCTGCACGCGCTCGCCTGCCAGGCGCAGCTCCTCGACGGCTTTCCTCAGCTCGGCCTGCATGTCCTTGTCCGTCGCGACCCGGGTCGCGAGCGCCTGCGCACCGCGGTTGCCGAGGAGCTCGTCGTAGATGCTCCGGGCGGACGCGTACGCGTTCTTGACGTGCTGGTGTAGTTCGTCGTCCCGCGCGATGCGATCGACGTACGGCCTCGCCGTGTCGACTGCTCCGTAGACCTTGTCCTTCATCGTCGTCCTTTCGTCGTCGTTCGGGGGATTATCTACCCGCGCGCCGCCTTGGGAAACTGCTCGACGGACGCGCCCGGAAACGCAGCCTCGAGCACGTCGTCGATCGTATCTGCAAGCACGAAGCGCATCGACGAGCGCACATCGGACGGGAGATCGTCGAGATCGGCCTCGTTCTCCTTGGGGAGGATGACGGTGCCGATGCCGGCACGCTCGGCGGCGAGCACCTTCTCCTTGACGCCGCCGATCGGAAGCACCTGCCCCGTGAGCGTGATCTCACCGGTCATGGCCACTTCCTCGGAGACCGGCACGCCGGTCGCGAGCGAGGCGAGGGCGGTCGCCATCGCCGTTCCGGCCGAGGGCCCGTCCTTGGGAACGGCGCCGGCCGGGACGTGGATGTGAACGTCGCGCTCCGCGAACCAATCCGAGCCGAGCCCGAGCGTGTCCGCATGGCCGCGCACCCAGGAGAGCGCGGCCTGGGAGGATTCGCGCATGACGTCGCCGATCTGCCCGGTGACGGTCAGCTTCCCGCTTCCCGGCATGGCGGTCGCCTCGACGAAGAGCACGTCGCCCCCGACCGGCGTCACCGCGAGGCCCGTGGCCACGCCCGGGTCGGACGTGCGCTTGCGCACCTCGGCGGAGAACCGCCGCTTGCCGAGCCACGAGCGGACCTTCGCCTCGTCGATTCGGGCGCCCTTGCGCTTGCCCTCCGCGATCTCGCGGGCGGCCTTGCGGCAGAGCGCAGCGATCTCCCGGTCGAGGTTTCGGACGCCCGCCTCCCGCGTGTACTCGCGGACGAGGAGCCGCAGCGCGTTCTCCGAGATGGTCACCCGCTTCGGTTCGAGGCCGTGGGCTTCGAGCTGCTTGGGGACAAGGTAGCGCCGGGCGATGCCGACCTTCTCGTCCTCGGTGTAGCCCGCGACCCGGATGACTTCCATCCGGTCGAGCAGCGGGGGCGGGATCGTCTCGAGCTGGTTCGCGGTCGTGATGAAGAGAACCTGCGAAAGGTCGAAGGCCAGGTCGAGGTAGTGGTCGCGGAAGGTGGAGTTCTGCGCCGTGTCGAGCACCTCGAGCATCGCGCTCGACGGGTCCCCGCGCCAGTCGGAGCCCATCTTGTCGATCTCGTCGATCATGAAGACGGGGTTCTTGCTATCCGCGTCGCGGAGCGCCCGGATGATCGTCCCGGGCATGGCCCCGACGTAGGTGCGCCGATGGCCGCGGATCTCGGCCTCGTCGCGCACGCCTCCCACCGACACGCGGACGAACTTGCGCCCGAGCGCGCGGGCGATGGACTGGCCTAGCGACGTCTTTCCCACCCCGGGCGGCCCGACGAAGGCGAGGATCGGGCCCGAGAGCTTGTTCGTGAGCTTCTGCACCGCGAGGTGCTCGACGATCCGCTCCTTGACCTTCTCGAGGTCGTAGTGGTCCTCGTCGAGGATCTTCCGCGCGGCTTTCAAATCGAGGTGGTCCTCGGTGGTCTCGTTCCAGGGGAGCGAGAGGATCCACTCGAGGTAGGTACGGATGACGCCGTACTCGGCGGCGGCGGGCGGGAGCTTCGAAAGCCGGTCGAGCTCGCGTCGTGCCTGCTTGTCGGCCTCCTCGGGGAGGCTCGCCTCCTCGACCTGGCCGCGCAGCTCCGCGATCTCGGCCTGCTGCTCGTCGGTCTCGCCGAGCTCCTCCTGGATCGCCTTCAGCTGCTGGCGGAGGAAGTACTCGCGCTGGGTCTTGTCCATCTCCTCCTGGACCTGCGACTGGATCTTGGTGCCCAGCTCGAAGACCTCGAGCTCGCGCGAGAGGATGGCGGTCAGCTTGCGCAGGCGCTCCTCGACGTCGACGGTCTCGAGGAGGTCCTGCTTCTCCACCGTCTTCAGGCGGATGGTGGCCGCGATCAGGTTCGCCAGCGAGCTCGGCGTCTCCGCGTTCGCCGCGGCGAGGAGCAGCTCCTCGGGCAGGTACGGCGCGATGGAGATGATCCGCCCGAACAGCGCCTCGACGGAGCGCGCAAGCGCCTCAGCCTCCTTCTCCCGCGTGACCACGTCCGGGATCGGTGTGAAGAGGCCGGTGAGGTACGGCTCCGTCCGCTCGATCGACTCGAGCCGGACGCGGTCGAGGCCCTGGACGAGGATGCGAAGCGTCCCGTCGGGCACGCGCATCATCTTGTGGACGACCGCCGAAGTTCCCACCTGGTAGAGGTCCTCAGCCTCGTCGGCCTCCTCCTCGGGGCTCTTGGAGGTGACGAGCGCGATCGTCAGGTCGTTGTCGACCGCCTCGTCGACGAGGCGGATCGAGCGCTCCTGGCCGATCGCGAGCGGTGTCACAGACGCCGGGAAGACGACGCTCTCGCGCAGCGGGAGGATCGGCAGCGTGACGGCGCCCTCGACCTCGCCCCGGGGGGCCCTCTCCTCGACGGCGCTCATTCGGACTCCCTCTCCGTCACCGGCACCCGTACCGGCCCGGACCCGCGTGTCCGGAGCGGAAGCGCGATCGTGAGCAGGCCGTTCTGGTAGGTCGCCTCCGCGGCCTCGGGGTCGAAGCGGTCCCCGAGGGCGATCCGGCGCTCGAAGGGGCCGTAGTCGATCTCGATGTGCTCGTACCGGCGGCCCTCGGCTTGCCGCTGGCGGCGGCCCGAGATGACGAGGACGCCCTCGTTGATAGCCAGGTCGACCTGCGACGGGTCGATGCCCGGCAGTTCGGCGACGACGTGCAGGACCGTCGGGTTCTCGGTCCGGTAGACGTCGACGCGCGGGCGGAAGCCATGCCGCTGGGGAGCGAGGCGGTGGTACCAGAGGTCGGTGAACAGCTCTTCCATCTCACTCGTCAACCGGTCGATGTCGGTCCGTCGGGTCATGCGAGAATCGTAGCCATGGGGCGCCTCCCGAAAGCAGCCGGCCTCGCGCTCGGCTTCCTGCTCTACGTCTGGGTGGCGGCCGTGCGCTACGCGCCCGGGGTGCGGGCCCGCAAGGCGGCCCGCAGAGCCGTACGGCACGGCTAGGCATGGAGCGCTGGACGCGCCGCATGATCCGGTACCGCTGGGCCGTCGCCGCGGTCTGGTTGGTGGTGTTCCTCGCCTCGGTCGTCGCGATGTCGGGGCTCGCCGACCTCCTGACGAACCGCTTCAGGCTTCCAGGGACCGACGCGGCGCGCGCAGAGCGGATTCTCGAGGACCAGTTCGGTCAGAAGACGACCGGCTCCTTCACGATCGTGGCGCGGGGCGACCCCGGCTCGGCCGAGGCGCTCGTGGCACCCGTGCAGCAGGCCGCGGAGAGGGCGTCCCAGGAGCTGCCCACCTCGCAGGTGGCATCCGTGCGGCCCGTGTCCGACTCCCTGGTGACGGCGCTGATCGTCTCCAATCTCGAGCCCGCCGACGCCAAGGGCCACACCGACGACATGCGCGCGGCGGTGAGCGAGATCCCGGGCGCCGAGGTCTACGTGTCGGGGCAGGCGGCGATCGAGCACGATCTCGACCCCGTGTTCGCGAAGGATCTAAAGGTCGGCGAGCTCTTCATCGCCATCCCGATCGCGCTCCTCATCCTCGTCTTCGTCTTCGGAACGCTCGCGTTCCTGCTGCCCTTCGTCTTCGCCGCGGCGGCGATCCCGGCGACGCTCGGCATCGTCTGGATCTTCGCCAACTTCATGGAGTTGACGACGTACCTCCAGAACCTCGTCATGCTCATCGGCTTCGGCATCGCCATCGACTACTCGCTGCTCGTCGTCTACCGGTATCGCGAGGAGCTTCAGAAGTCTTCGGCGAAGGAGGAGGCGATCGTGCAGACGATGCAGACCGCCGGGCGGGCCGTGGTCTTCTCGGGCTCGGCCGTCGGGATCGGCCTCGCCCTGATGCTCTTCATGCCCCTGCCCTTCATGCGCGGCTTCGGCATCGGCGGCCTCGTGATCCCGCTCGTCTCCGTCGTCTGCGCCCTGACTCTGCTGCCGGTCCTCCTCTACTTCCTCGCCGCACCGCTCGACCGCGTCCGGCTGATCCCCAGGCGGATCGTGGAGCGCCGGGCCGACGCGGACCAGAACATGTGGGTGCGGCTGTCGCGCACGATCATGCGGCGCCCGGCGATCTTCGCCGCGACCACCACGGCCTTCCTCGTCCTCCTCGCCCTCCCCGTGTTCACGCTAGAGGTCGGGCCCGGCTCGAACGAGGGCATCCCGCAGGACCTGGAGGGCATCAGGGGCCTGAACATCGTCTCGGAGGAGCTGGGCGACGGCGCGCTCGCGCCGACGGCGATCGTGATCGACACGGGCCGGGCCGGCGGCCTCGAGGATCCCGGCGTGCAGGAGGCGCTTCGCCGCCTCCAGGACGGGCTCGCCGCCGATCCCGAGGTGGCCGGGGTCGCCTTCGACCCGGAGAGCCCGCAGAACGTCGACCCGACGGCGCAGTACCTCCACCTCGAGGTCACCGGCCGCAGCGAGTACGGCGTCCCGGCGGCGCTCGACTTCGTCGACCGGCTGCGCGACGACATCGTCCCCGCAGCGGGCTTCCCGGAGGGCGTGGACGTCTTCGCCGGCGGTGGGCCGCCGAGCGGCAGGGACTTCCTCGACATGACCTACGGCGCCTTTCCCTGGCTGGTGCTCGGGGTGCTGCTGCTGACCTACGTGCTGCTCCTGCGCGCGTTCCGCTCGCTGCTGATTCCACTGAAGGCGATCGTCCTCAACCTGCTCTCGATCGCCGCGGCGTACGGGCTCCTCGTCGCCTTCTTCAAGTGGGGCGCGGCAGAGTGGTTCGGCCTGATCGCCTTCGACCAGATCGAGGGATGGATCCCCGTCTTCATCTTCGCGATGGTCTTCGGGCTCTCGATGGACTACGAGGTCTTCCTCGTCAGCCGCATGCGCGAGGAGTGGGACGAGACGCGCGACAACGTGCGCGCGGTTTCGCTCGGGCTGGCGAAGACGGGGCGGATCGTCACGGCAGCCGGCCTGATCATGTTCGCGGCGTTCATGGGCTTCGTCGCCGGCTCGATTGTCGGGCTCCAGCAGTTCGGCTTCGGGCTCGCGATGGCGATCCTCATCGACGTCACCATCGTCCGGGCGCTGCTGGTGCCGAGCGCGATGGCCCTCTTCGGCCGCTGGAACTGGTGGCTGCCCGACGGCGTGGCAAGGGTGTTCCGCGTGAAGCCGTCGCCGCTGCAGGCCCGAGGTTCCGCCGCGCTCTAAGAGCTCCTAACGCGATGAAGCCGACGGCGGGCCGCCACCACGTTAGGAACTCTAAGCTGTGCGCCGTGCACGTGGATGTCGTCGAGGGCAACATCGCCGAGCTCGAGGTCGACGCGATCGCGAACGCGGCCAACAACCAGCTCTGGATGGGCGCCGGCGTGGCCGGGGCGATCAAGGGCGCCGGCGGCGTCGAGATCGAGCGCGAGGCCGTTGCCAAGGGGCCCATCGAGGTCGGCGAAGCAGTCGCGACCGGCGCGGGAAGCCTACGCGCGAGCCACGTCATCCACGGCGCCGTCATGGGCCAGGACCTCCGCACGGACGCCGGCAAGATCGCGCGCACGACGACACGGGTGCTCGAGGTCGCGGACGAGGTTGGCGCCCGGAGCCTCGCTCTACCCGCCTTCGGCACGGGTGTCGGCGGCTTCCCGCTCGAGGAGGCCGCGGAGATCATGGTCGGAGCGGTGCGGTCGTACGAGCCCTCCAGCCTCGAGCGCGTCGTCTTCGCCGTCTACGGCGACGAGGCCGAGGAAGCCTTCCGCGCGGCTCTGGGCGAGTAAGTCACCATGGCCGGCGGCGATATCCGGGCCAGAGGGCTGATCTGCGCGGGCGGTGAGGCGACGCGGCTCCAGGAGCTGACGCGGATCACGAACAAGCACCTGTTGCCGGTCGGGCGCTGGCCGATGGTCTACTACCCGCTCCAGCTGATGCAGCGCCTGGGGATCCGCGACGTCCTCATCGTCACAGGACAGGGCCACGCCGGCGACTTCATCGACCTGCTCGGCGACGGCCGTATCCAGGAGCGGGACGGCGACGGCCTCCTCTTCGACCTCGACCTCACCTACAAGGTGCAGACCGAGCCGGGAGGGATCGCGCAGGTGGTCGGCATGGCCGAGTCGTTCGCCGGGGGCGAGAGCCTCGTCGTGTGCCTGGGCGACAACATCTTCGAGCAGGTGGAGATCGAGGCCGTACGCACGTGGGCTGCCGATCCCGACGGCGCGCTCATCTTCGTGAAGGAGGTCTCCGACCCGGAGCGGTTCGGCGTCGTGGTGTACGGCGAGGACGGCCGTGTCGCGGACGTCGTCGAGAAGGCCGGAGTCGTGGACACGCGCTACGACTCGCCGCCCTCGAACGACGCGGTCGTCGGCCTCTACTGCTACCCGCCCGACGTCTTCGAGATCATCCGCGGTCTGGCGCCCTCCTCCCGTGGAGAGCTCGAGATCACGGACGTCAACCGCTCCTACGCCGAGCGTGGGCGCCTGCGCTCCGCCCGGGTCAGCGGCTGGTGGCGTGACGCCGGCACGCACGAGGCGCTCGGCCGGATCGGCAATCTCATCGACGAGACGGGGGCGAACAAGCCGGCGTGATTCCGGGGGTCCTCCTCCTGCCGCTGCGCGTCTTCGACGACGAGCGGGGCTGGTTCGTGGAGGTGCGGCGCGAGAGCCTCCTCCCCCATCCGACGCTGCAGACCAACGTCTCCTTCTCCCGGCGGGGGGTGATCCGAGGCCTGCACTATCACGAGCGCGGCCAGGACGACCTCTTCGCTTGCCTCACCGGGACCGCGCGCGTCGTGGTGCTCGACCGGGAGACCGACGATACGTTCACCGTGGACATCGGTGACGAGAACCCGGTCGCCGTCTACGTCCCGGGGCAGCACGCGCACGGCTTCGAGGCGCTGACGGACCTCCTCTTCTGCTACCACGTCACGCGGGAGTACGACCCGGCCGACCCCGACGAGCACGGGATCCCCTGGGACGACCCCCGCGTCAAGGATCTGTGGAGCACGGGCAGCCCGATCCTCTCGGAGCGGGACGCGTCCTCGTAACGGGGGCCGGGGGCCAGCTGGGGGCGGCCCTGCGCGAGGCGTTCCCCGGCGCGGACGCGCGCACGCGTGCCGAGCTCGACGTGATGGGGCCGCTCTCGCTCGGCTACGTCCCGGATCTCGTCCTCCACGCCGCGGCCTGGACCGACGTGGACGGTGCGGAGGAGGACGAAGCGGGCGCCTTGCGGATCAACGTCGACGGGACACGGCACGTCGCCGCTCTCGGCGCGCCGGTCGTCTACTACTCCTCCGACTACGTCTTCGACGGGGCGAAGCGTGAGCCGTACCTCGAGTCGGACGAGCCGGCGCCGCTCGGGGCCTACGGGCGCTCGAAGCTCCTGGGCGAACTAGAGGTGCGGGACGGATGGATCGTCCGGAGCTCGTGGCTCTTCGGCTGGACCGGGCACAACTTCGTTCGAACGATGCTGCGGCTGGGCGCCGAGCGTGACGAGGTGCGCGTCGTGGACGACCAGCGCGGCGCACCGACGTATGTCGGCCATCTCGCCGCGGCCACCCGCTCGCTCCTCGAGCTGCCGGGGGGCGTCTGGCATGTCGCCGCGGCCGGCGAGGCCACCTGGGCGGAGTTCGCGGCGGCGATCTTCGAGGAGGGAGGGCTCGACTGCTGCGTCGTCCCGATCACTACCGAGGAGCTCGGGAGGCCGGCGCCGCGGCCGGCTTACTCGGTCCTTCGCAGCGAGCGCCCGGACGCGCCGCGGCTTCCCCATTGGCGCGAGGGCCTGCGCGAGTGCCTCGCCCGCCTGTGAAGCTTTCGCGACGCGGGCCCTTCCGGCCCGCGCTAACCGAGGGTGGCACGGGCGAGCTCTGGATCCCAGCGCCAGACCGGATCGGGTGAGCTGACGTGAATGCCGCCGAGCCAGCGGTCGATTCCGCGGAGCTCGACCGCGTCGAGTCGGCCGGCAAGGGTGGCGCGGCCGTCGTCCGTGAGTGCGTACCGTCCGCCGTCGGAGAGGATGACTAGCGGGCGCGGGCCGGTCGACAGCGTCCTCAGGTGGTCTCCGGCCCACACGTCTCCGAGGAACGGCCGTTCCTCGGCGGCCAGGTGTGCGCGGAAGAGGTCGGCGAAATCGGCCGGTCCGTCTTCGAGCGGTGCGAGCAGCGAGCGCTCGGTGCGGGAAAGGCCGTCGGTCGTCCACGGCAGCTCCTGGAGCAGGCGGGTCAGTGCCTCGGCGAGGAACGGGAGGGCCGTGAGGTCCTGGCCGAGGAGGTCCAGGAGTGGCTCCGGAGTCGGCTGCCGCAGCGCAGCCCAGCCGCACCGGGCGAGCTCGACCTGGGCGGCCGTCACCGCCTCGCGCTCCTCGAAGAGCGGCGGGAGATCCGAGGGCACGAGCTGGCCGAGCCCGTAGCGCTCTTCCGAAGGGTGATCGCCGACGCAGACCAGCTCGACCCGCTCCGGCTCGAGTCGATCGAGGATCTGGAGGATCTGGAGCTGGTCGTAGAGGTCGGCCTCGAACCAGAGCACGATCTGCTCCCGGCCCCGTGCCTCGTGCAGGCGTCGGTCTCGCTGCTTCAGCCTCGCGAGCACGTCCTCGTAGGAGCGCCCGCCGGTTCCGGAGAGGAAACGGGCCCGCTCGACCCGCAGTTCATCGTCGGCGAGGTCGGCCCGCACCGGGCCTTCGTGGAGGACGTCGTCCCAGGCCAGCGTGCTTCCGGAGAGCCCCGAGGCCCGGAGCCTCCAGACGACCTCGCCGCCGTTCGTCACGTGCAGCATGGACTTCGAGGATACGGCGACTACGATCTTGGACGTGCGGGTTCTCGTCACCGGCGGCTGCGGGTTCATCGGCAGCCACTTCGTCAAGCGCCTCGTCTCCGGCGGCGACGAGGTCGTCGTGCTCGACAAGCTCACATACTCGGGTCGGAGAGAGAACCTCGACGGAGTCGACGCCGAGCTGGTCGTCGGTGACATCGCCGACCCCGAGGCGGTCGCCCAGGCGGCGGCCGGCTGCAAGGCGATCGTCAACTTCGCCGCGGAGACGCACGTCGACCGCTCCATCCTCGGCGCCACCGACTTCGGCCGTACCGAGTTCTTCGGGACGCAGGTGCTGCTCGAGGAGGTGCGCAGGACGGGAGCGCGCTACGTCCAGGTCTCCACCGACGAGGTCTACGGCGACCTCGAGCGCGGCGGCTCGGCCAAGGAGACCGATCCTGCCAACCCCTCGAGCCCGTACAGCGTCGCCAAGGCGGCCGGCGACCTGCACGTGCCGGCCTACGTGCGGACGTTCGGTGTCGATGCCTCGATCACGCGCGGATCGAACACCTACGGGCCCAACCAGTACCCCGAGAAGCTCGTGCCACTCTTCGTCACGAACGCGCTCGACGGCGAGCCGCTGCCGGTCTACGGCGACGGCCGCCAGATTCGCGACTGGCTGCACGTGGAGGACCACTGCGCCGGCGTCGAGTTCGTCCTCCGGGAGGGCCGCCGCGGCGAGATCTACAACATCGGCGGCGGCAACGAGCGCGAGAACCTCGAGATCACCCAGCGGATCGTCAGTCTGATCGGCGCCGACCCGGCCCTCGTCCGCCACGTCACCGATCGCCCGGGCCACGACCGGCGCTACTCCTTGGACTCGTCCAAGCTCCGTGCGCTCGGGTGGGAGCCGCGGCGGGACTTCGAGGACGGGCTTGCCGAGACGGTCGAGTGGTACCGGGCGAACCGGGCCTGGTGGGAGCCGATCAAGTCGGGCGAGTATCTGGAGTACTACCGCCGGCAGTACGCCGAGCGCCTCGCCTAATCCTCCGAGCCCTTCCCGCGACAGCTCTTCATCGCGTCACGGATCTCCTCGCGGTTCCCCTGGAGCTCCTTGGAGCGGTCGAGGTGAGGAAGCGCCTCGTCGCACCGCCCCAGCTCGGCCAGCGTGCGCCCGAGGTTGTACTCGGCGTACGCCTCGTAGCGGAAGTCGTCCGAGTAGGTGCCCTCGAGAGCGGGGACCGCGCGCTCGAGCAGCTGAAGCGCCTCCTCCCACTCGCCCTCCTCCATGAGGGCGAAGGCGTCGTCGGTGAGCGCCGCTGCCCCGTCGACATCGAGCCCTCCGCCCGGACCGGGCGGGGGCTCCGACGCCTCCGTGATCGTCTGCACGGACGTCGTCTGCCGCTGGACGGTGACCTCCTGCGTGACCGTGCGCACGCCGAGCGCAGCGGCCTCCTTTGGGCCGTTGCCGTCCCGGGACACGAGCGCGGCGGCCACGCCGCCGAGGCCGAGGAGGAGCGCTCCGGCGAGGGCCAGCACGCCGGCACGCCGACGGCGCCGCGGCGGAGGCGCGGCTCGGGTGGGCTGCCCGTGAAGGGCCCCGGCGAGGGCGTCCACGAAGCCGACCGCTGTCGGATACCGGTGCACAGGGTTCTTGGCGAGCGCCCGGGCGAAGACGGCGTCCACCTCCTCGGGAAGCCCGACGCCCTGCTCGGATGCCGGCGGTACGGGCTCGTGGACGTGGGCCGCGGCCTCGGCCGTCTCGGAGCCGCGCTCGAAAGGGCGGCGGCCGGTCAGGAGCTCGTACGCGACCACGGCGAGCGCGTAACGGTCGCTGGCTGCGGTCGTCTCCCGCCCGGAGGCTTGCTCGGGAGCGAGGTACCCGGCCGTGCCCAGGATCGTCCCGGGAGCCGTCATCCCCAGCGTCTCGTCGACGAGCCGGGCGATCCCGAAGTCGACGACCTGGAGCCGGTCGGAGCCGTCGAAAAGGAGGTTCGCCGGCTTCACGTCCCGGTGGACCACGCCGTTCGAATGCGCCGCGTCGAGCGCCTCGGCGGCCTGCCTCAGCCACGCGAGAGCGCGGGCCGGCTCGACCGGCCCGGGCATCCGCTGGGCGAGCGTGCCCCCCGGGAGATACTCCATGACCGTGAACGGCCGGCCGGCGTACTCGCCGACGTCGAAGATCGTCACGACGTGCGGCTCCCCGGAGAGCCTGGCGGCCGTCAGCGCCTCACGGCGGAAGCGCTCTCTGAGCTCGGAGTCTTCGGCCAAGCGTTCCGCGAGCAGCTTGACCGCGACCGTCCGCCCGAGCATGCGGTCGTGGGCGAGATAGATGTCGCCCATGCCGCCACGGCCGACGAGCCGTGGCTCCTCGTATCGGCTGGGAAGGATCGCCACGCGCCCCGACACCCACTACCTCTACCGACGGGAGCCGCCGTCCAAACGTCGGATCCCTCATGCAATCCTTACTGCGCTCGCGTACTCTCACTGCCGACAGGGGTCCCTATGCCCATGCGTCGAGCTCTGTTGGCAGCGGTGGTGCTCGTCGTCGCACTTGCGTGCGCGGCGACGGCTCGGCCTGCCGCCACGTTCGTCCTTAAGGGCCACGGCTGGGGTCACGGCATCGGCTTCGCCCAGTACGGCGCCCAGGGGTACGCCGACCGCGGTGGCCGGGGCTATCGCTGGATCCTTCGCCACTACTTCCCGAGCACGTCGATCGGCAGCCGGCAGGCGACCCGGAGGGTTTGCGTGGCCCTCGGGAGCCGATCCGTGTCCTTGGGGTCGGCTTCTAGCTTCGAGGCCGGCGGGGTGCCGCGGCCGTTCGGCGCTGGAACGTGGAGGGTCAGCGCCAACAGAGACGGCAGGCTGAAGCTCGTCAGGGGAGGCGCCGTGCGGAGGGTGAGGAACAACAGGGTCTTCTCCCCACGCGGATCCCCGCTCGCGCTCAACGGCGCGCGCTATCGAGGGAAGATCACGCTGCGCCTGAAGGGGCGCAGGGTCTGGGGCCTCAACACCCTTGGGCTCGATGCCTACGTGCGCGGCGTCGTCCCCAGGGAGATGCCGAGCTCGTGGCACCTCGAAGCGCTGAAGGCGCAGGCCGTCGCCGCGCGCACGTACTCCCTCGCGACGTCGGGCAAGTGCACCTGGTTCGGCTCGCGGGCCCTCTACCCAACGACGTCCGACCAGGTCTACGGCGGACTGGACGCGGAGACCGGCCGCACGAACACGGCGGTCGCCGCGACCGCGCGCGAAGTCCTGCTGCACAACGGCGCCCCCGCGTTCACGGTCTTCTCCTCGACGTCGGGCGGCAAGACGTCCTCCGTCTCGGACGAGTGGGGGTCGAGCCAGTCCAGCTACCCGTACCTGGTCAGCGTCCCTGACCCGTACGACAGGATCTCCCCGCACCACAACTGGGGCCCGTCCGACGCCGAGGACGATTGCTTCAACGCCGGCCGGGACTGCGTCTGGTCGGCACGCGCCCTCAAGCGGGCGCTTGGCGGGAACGCTCCGGCGTCCATCCGCGACTTCATCGTGACCGATCGCAACGGCTCCAGCCGCGTCGCTACGGCCAGGCTCTCTGGTCCCTCGGGCTCCACGACGATGACCGGCGGCGAGCTCCGCTCGGAGCTCGGGCTGCGCTCGAGCTGGTTCAGGATCGGCGTGCTGCGCCTGACCGGCGGCGGCACGATCGAAAAGGGCCGGCGCAGGACGCTGCGCGCGCTCGCGCGCAACCTCGCCGGGGCGAAGCTGCAGCGGAAGATCGGCGGCGGCGCCTGGACGAACATGCGGGCCGTCCGGGGCCGCGCCGCCATCTCGGTCCGGCCGAGGACGACGACGCTCTACCGCCTCCACTCCGGACAGGCTTCGACCGGGGCGGTGCGTGTGAAGGTCAATCCCCAGCCGCGCTTCACGGCGCGGGGCGGAGCGGATGCGCTTACGGGCGTGGCGGCCCCGGGCGTGCCCGTGCAGGTGCAGCGGCGCGGGCCGGGCGGCGACTGGGTGACGGTCGCGGTCGCCCTCGCGCGCGAGGACGGGACGTGGCGGGCGTCCCTGACGCTCGTCCCGGGGACGTACCGGGTCTACGTCGCCTCGGGGAGGGAGATCGGGACGAGCCCCGAGCTGACGGTCATCGCCGGCAAGCCGTCCTAGAGCAGCTCGTCGGGAGGCACGTCCCGAATCTGCCGGGCGGGGTTGCCGACAACGACCGCCCGCGGCGGCACGTCCTCGAGGACGACTGCCCCGGCGCCCACGTAGGCCTCCTCCCCGATCTCGACGCCGGGAAGAAGGACGGCCCCGCCGCCCACCCGCGCGCCGCGGCGGATGGTCGGCCCTGCGCGGAGCCGGTGGCGGCGTTCGGTGCGGCCCATGAAGTTGTCGTTGGTCGTGACCACGCCCGGGGCGATGAAGACGTCCTCCTCGAGGAGCGAGTACGCGGTCACGTAGGCATTCGCCTGGATCTTCGTGCGGGCGCCGACGGACGTGTCGTTCTCGACCAGGGAGCCACGGCCGACGACGACGCCGTCGCCGAGCTCGCACCGTTCGCGGACGCACGCCTGGTCGCCCACGATGACGCCGCTCCCGAGGCGGCTCCCGGCGAAGACGACGGCGCACGCGAGGACGGAGGTCCCGTCGCCGACCACCAGCGGCGGCAACCCTTCTCCCGATGCGGTCGAGCGCGCGCCTAGCGTCGGCGGCTTCCCCACGACGGCGTTGTCCCCGATTACGACACCGTCGCCGAGCACCGTCCCCGGGTAGACGACGGCGGTCTCTGCGATCTGTGCCCTCAAACGTGTTCCCGCTCGAGCGACGCCTGAAGCTGCTCGAGGGCCCGCACGACGGCCACGCCGCTTCGCACGGCCTCGAGGCGATCGCCCTCGCCGCGGACGAGGCCGAGGAAGTGCTCGCACTCGAGGCGAAGCGGCTCGGCGTTCGTGACGCGCGGGCTGTAGATGTCGCCCGTGCGTGTGCCCCACTCGCCGTAGGTGCGGAGCGACGGCTCGGCGGCGCTGTCGTAAACGGTCACCTTTCGGTCGAGCTCCATGTCGTCGAAGACGGCCATCTTCTCCGTGCCGACCACGGTCATGCGGCGCATCTTGTGCGGGTCGAGCCAGGACAGGTGCATGTGCGCGGCCTTCCCGGAGGGGAAGCGGAGATGGCAGAAGACGACGTCCTCGACGCCCTCCTGGAGAAAGGACTCGCCGTGCGCGTCGAGCTCGCTCGGCTCTTCGCCGAGGAGGTAGAGGATGACCGACAGGTCGTGCGCGCCGAGGCTCCAGAGGGCGTTCTCGTCGGGACGGATCGTCCCCAGGTTCTGGCGGTTGCCGTAGACGTAGAGCACCTCGCCGAGGGCGCCCGAGTCGACGATCTCCTTCAGCTTGATCACGCCGGGGTGGTAGAGGAGCAGGTGGCCCGGCATGAGCGTGAGCCCGACCTCCTCGGCGAGCGCGACCAGCGCCTCGGCGTCCTCGGCGCCGAGCGCCATCGGCTTCTCGACGAAGACGTGCTTGCCGGCGGAGAGCGCTCGACGGGCCAGCTCGGCGTGGGTCGGCACGGGCGTCGCGACGACGACCGCCTCGACCGCCGCGTCCTCCAGGAGGTCGTCGAAGTCGGTCGTCGCGCGGGCGGCCGGGTACCGGGCCGCTTCCGCGGCCAGGCGCTCGTCGGTCGCGTCGCAGACCCAGGCCAGCTCCGCGAGCTCGTTGAAGTTGCGCGCGAGGTTCGAGCCCCACTGGCCGAGCCCGACGATGCCGACCGTCGTCATCCGCGGCCCATCGTACAAAGGAGGTCAGCGATCTTCTCCGCGGCGCGGCCGTCGCCGTAGAGGAGCGGGCGCTCGGGCCCGGGAGCCGCGTCGCGCACGGCGGCCACGATCGCCTCCGGGTCGGTCCCGACCAGGCGGTTCCAGCCCGTCTCGACCGTCTCCACCCACTCCGTCGTTGTGCGCAGCGTCACGCAGGGGACGCCGTACCAGTAGGCCTCCTTCTGGACGCCGCCCGAGTCCGTGAGGATGACCCGGGCCTGGGAGGCGAGAGCGGCGAAGTCCAAGTACCCGACGGGCGGGATCATGCGGACGTTGGGCGGGAGCGGGATGCCCTCGATCGAGAGCGCGGTGCTCGTCCGAGGATGGGCCGGGAAGACGACCGGCTCGTCGAGTCGCCCGAGCGCCTCGACGGTCCACACGAGAGGCTCGGGAGCGACGTTGGCCTCCCGGTGGAGGGTGAGGACGAGGTACCCGCCGGGCTCGACGCCGTTCGCGACCAGGACGCCGGAGCGCTCACGGGCGATCGGCGCCAGCCGGAGGTTCGCGTCGTACATGACGTCGCCGACGAGGTGGACGCCGGCCGTGACGCCCTCGGCCGCGAGGTTCCCGACCGCGACGTCGGTGGGGCAGAAGAGCATCGTGGACAGGCGGTCGACCAGGGTTCGATTCAGCTCCTCGGGCATGGAACGGTCGAAGGAGCGCAGGCCGGCCTCGACGTGGCCTACCGGGACGAGGAGCTTCCCGGCCGCCAGCGCGCCGGCGAGGGTCGAGTTCGTGTCCCCGAAGACGAGGACGACGTCGGGCGTCGACTCGAGCACGGCGGCCTCGATCTCGGGCAGCATCCGGCCCGTCTGCTCACCGTGTGTTCCCGAGCCGGTCTCGAGCCGGTAGCGCGGCGGCGCCAGCTCGAGCTCCTCGAAGAAGACGGCCGAGAGCTCCGGGTCGTAGTGCTGGCCTGTGTGCAGCGTCACCTCCTCGATCCCCCGGTCGCGCAGAGCGAGGGAGAGCGGGGCCGACTTGACGAACTGCGGCCGGTTTCCGACGACGGAAAGGATTCGCACGCCGGCGGCGAATGTAGCCGAACCCATGGCGACGAAGGTTCTCCTCGGAAGCCTCGGAATCCTCGCGCGACCCCTCGGCGCGACACGCACGCTAGCCTGGTACGCGCAGCGGCGCCTCGAGCGCCCGGCGTAAGCCGAGACGCGAAGACGAACGGTGCGGCCTCGCTACACTTGCCTGCCCTGGGCCGTTAGCTCAGCTGGTAGAGCAGGGGACTCTTAATCCCAAGGTCGAAGGTTCGAATCCTTCACGGCCCATCCGCCACTGCATCGTTGCGCGAAAGCGGCATGGTTATGCGGGTCAGGTGTGTCGAAGTGTGCCGGTTGTGCGCGAGGCGTGCCCCCACCGGTGCCCCCACGGCTCAACGGCATGATCCTCAGTCCCCTTACGTTAGAGGAGCGCCCATAGGGCAACGGTCGCCGTCCTCGCGCAGGTCTTAGAGCCTCGAGCCAGAGGTGCGTCAGGATGGTTCAGCGCGAAGAGGCTCGGCCAGGTGGACGAAGTGGTGCTTCGTGATGGGCGTCCAGCGGAGATAGGGCGTCTGAGTCGCTAGCGTCCGCCGTTGCACCGGCGCTCGCGACCGCTACCGCGACCAGAGCAGCGGCCTGGAGCGCGGTGAGCTGTTCCCCAAGGGCGACCAAGCCAACGAAGGCCGCGATCGCCGGATCGGTGCTGTAGACGACAGCCACGGTCCGCGGCTCGAGGCGACGGAGCCCTTCGAGCTCGAGCGCGAACGGGATGATCAGGCCGCCGACCGCGATCACGAGTCCGATGGCGAGTGATCCCTCATCGACCGCGCCCGCGTGCCCTATTCCGAATGGGAGCGTGATCAGCGCCGCGATCGGGATCGCCAGGGCGAGACCATCGACCCGATGGGTCCGGCGGCCGACGCCCCGGCCCGCGTAGGCGACGCCGACCCATGCGCAGCCGGCGGCGATCGCGAACAGAACGCCCGAGGCCGATCCGGGTCGGTCGAAGCCGCCGAGAGTCGCGACTCCGGCTCCCGCCAGCAGCGCCCAGGCAACGTCGCGGCGACGGCGCGACCGCAGGAGTGCCATCGCGAGCGGCGCGATGAACGAGAGCGTGACGGCGATTCCCATCGGAATCAGGCTGATCGCTTGGAAGAACGCGACGTTGAGCGCCGCGAGCGACGCGCCGTAGGCGGCGACCACACCCCACGTCGCGGCGTCGCGCCCGCGGATCGCTGGCCTTACGATCGCGAAAAGGATCACCGCACCGAGCGCGAATCGGATTGCCGATGCGCCAAGGGGACCGGGGCGGTCGAACAAGTCGTGCGCGATCGCGGCGGCGAGCTGGATCGTCACGCTCGTCCCGACGATCATCGCTGCCCCCGCGACCGCGCGTTCCCTCGCAGTGCCGCTCCGCACGTAAGCTCCCGCGACGCTCACGCGTCGCCCTCTTGTTCAGGTCGAGCAACCGTCGCCGCGCGCGCGAAGCCGACCGCCGCCGCACGCATCAGTACGTCCCACGTGTGGGAGCTGACGCCGGCGGGACGCAGGGCCGCGAGGATGGCTTCGACCGCCGCAGGACCGATCGTCACTGTGCCCCCTGGCTCCTGCACCGCGACGTGCGGGTGCGTCTGTATGAGGCTTACGGCCGTCGCGAGCGGGTCGAGGCGTGTCGCGAGCTCCTCGATGTCGGCCTCGCGGTAAACGCAGACGTTGGCGACCGGCTGCACCCCGAGCGCCGCCCGGAACAGCGACTCGACGTCCTCCTCCCACGTCGCCTCGCTTCCGAGCAGCACGGGCGTGTTCTCGACTGAGCGCAAGAGCGCGGAGTTGGCGCCGAAGACGATGCCGAGCCGCCGGAGCGGCCTAGGACGCGGCACCTCGGTAAGGACATCGGAAAGCGCGCCGAGAGCGCGAGCGCTCTCGAAGACACGCCCCGAAATCAGCGGCTCGCGCTTCGTGACCAACACGTCGTTTTGCAGCGATTCGGTCTCGTCCGATCTCCGGGGGTCGACAATCTCGATCCAGGCGTCGACTTGGCCGGCATAGAGACGCCGCGCGGCCTCCAGCGGCGAGTCGTATCCGGCTCCCACCTGGTAGAGGAGAAGATGCGTCGAGGGGGATGCTGGGGCGCCTGAGACGTCGAGCAGCGTCGCCAAGTCGATGTCGAGGACGCGCCCGATCGCGCCGAGGATCGGCGGCGACGGGACGGGAGCACGACCCGTGGTGGGGTTGCGCCCATGCTCAAGTGCGGCAAGATAGCTCGGCGAGATGCCGATGCGGCGCGCCGCCTCTCGCATGGACAGACCGAGCTCGCGGCGGCGTCGCGTCACGATGCCGCCGAGTCCGTTCCCCATCGGTGTGTGGGGCTCGGCCATCGTGATCAGTATATCGAACAATTCGCTGTTCAGCGGACGCCAAGTGGGTCTTGTTGACCCGAGGCGGCTTCTTGCGCGTGT
>Ga0081538_10001618_pt1 | contig 23120 bp, 22 predicted proteins | sample TabmetS5T2R1_FD_71022 | JGI IMG/M metagenome (GOLD analysis project Ga0081538, IMG submission 71022) | Tabebuia heterophylla rhizosphere microbial communities from the University of Puerto Rico - S5T2R1 | ecosystem: Host-associated > Plants > Roots > Rhizosphere ... | reverse complement strand
GGGGGTCTGGCCGCCGAGGCCGCCGTGGGGGCGGTGGTAGTTGTAGAAGTTCTCCCACTCGCGCAGCTTGTCGTTGAAGACCTTGGTGTCGTCGATCACCACCCCGTCCAGCAGCTGGTAGAACTCCTCGGCGTCGATGCGGTGGGAGCGCTCGACCTTGCCGTTGAGCCGCGGGGTGCGTGGCTTGATGTAGTGGTGGCCGATGCCCCGGTCCAGCAAGTGGTAGTGGAACAGGGACTGGAACTCGGGCCCGTTGTCGGTCTGGATGACCTCGACCCGGAACGGCAGGCGTTCCAGCACGTAGTCGGCGAACTGGATGGCGGTTCGCTGGTTGAGCTGGGGGTAGATGCGCAGCACGCGCAGCCGGGTGCAGTCGTCGATGGCGGTGAACTGGTAGTGCTTGCGCCGTGAGCCAGCCAGCGGGGCGATGAACTTCACGTCGATCTGGACGCGGTGGCCCGGCAGGGGTTTCTCGTAGCGCTGCCAGCGCCGGTCGTGGCGCTTGTAGCGCTGGGAGGCGGGCAGGCGGTTGAGGTCCAGGCGCCTGAGGACCCGCCACACACCGGAGGGGCTGATCTGGATGTCGTGGTAGCGCTTGAGGTACATCGCGATCTTGGCCGGCCCGAAGTGGTAGTGCTGGCGCAGGTAGATGATCTTGCCCACGACCTCGGTGCGAGTGGCGTTCGGGCTCACCTGGGGGCGGTGGGAGCGGTCTCGGAGCCCGTCCAGGCCCTGGGCGTCGTAGCGGCGTTTCCAGGTGTAGAAGCACTGGCGGCTGATGCCGTAGTAGCGGCAGGTCAGGCTGACGTTGCCGGTGATCTCCTCAGCATGGCGCAGGATCGCCAGGCGTCGCTTGGCCATCCTGGCCAGCTGCTGCTCGGTCACGGGGTCTCCTTCTTGGTCGGAGACCCGAAGTGTCAACCATCCCCATCAGTTCCATACTCTCGACCGGCCGGGCACGGCAAGGCCGATACTCAAGCTCGCATGAGAGGATCGCGGACGGGGACCCCGCCGCTGGCCCGTACAAGGCAGCTCCCCCCTCCGCCCAATCCGCGACGGCGCAGGAGTATCAGATGAAGGCGATCGTCCACTCCAGGTACGGCCCACCTGATGCCCTCGAACTCAAGGACATCGACCAGCCGGTGGTCAACGACGATGGAGTGCTGGTCCGGGTGCGCGCGGCTGCCGTCGGTAAGGGTGACTGGCTGACGGTGAAAGGCCTGCCGTACATCGCCCGCCTGCGGTACGGGCTATCCAGGCCAAAGCACCCGGTTCCGGGTTTCGACGTGGCCGGGCGCGTTGAGGCGGTCGGCTCCAACGTGACCCGTCTGCGTCCGGGTGATGAGGTCTTCGGCTGGTGCGACGGGTCCTTTGCCGAGTACGCCTCGGTGCCCGAAGGCCAGCTCGCGCTGAAGCCGAGCAACCTCACCTTTGAGCAAGCCGCGGCCGTGCCCATCTCTGGGTTCGCTGCCCTCCAGGCGCTGCGTGACACCGGAGGGGTCCAGCCAGGGCAGCAGGTCGTGATCATCGGGGCGTCGGGCGGGGTGGGCAGCTTCGCGGTCCAGCTGGCCAAGGCGTTCGGCGCCGAGGTCACCGGGGTGTGCAGCACCAAGAGCGTCGAAATGGTCCGCTCCATCGGGGCCGACCACGTCATCGACTACACCCAGCAGGACTTCACCCGACGCGGGCAGCGCTATGACCTGATCCTGGAGATGGCCGGGAACCGATCGCTGGCCGATCTCCGCCGTGCGCTCACCCCCAAGGGGACGCTGGTGCTGGTCGGAGGGTCGGGCGGCAAGTGGTTCATGGGGACTGGTCGCGTCCTCCGAGCGGTCCTGGTATCCCCGTTCGTGGGCCAGCGGCTGCGCTTGTTCCTTTCCAGGGAGAGGGGAGCAGATCTGGAGGTGCTGAAGGAGCTCATCGAAGCGGGGAAGGTCACCCCGGTCATTGACCGAACCTTCCCGCTGAGCGAGACCCCGGAGGCGATCCGGTATGTCGGAGAGCGGTCCACCCAGAGCAAGACCGTTATCACCGCGTGAGGGGCGGGCCGCCCTTCTGATCATGGATGGTGGTGCGTAATGCTCCCGGCATCGATCCGGCGCCCGACGTCCAACCCGACGCCTTATCCTTTGTGGCACGTGTGTGGCACGGTCGGCGGGAGAACGCGGCATTGTTCGTGTGCCAGCGGCATGGAGGGGCCTTAGCGAGGCCCTCCATGTTAGCGCTGCTACCTACAGGCGATGTTCGTGCACTGGGCGGGATTGCCATTGCCGGCGGCGCGGTTGCCGCCACCGTCGATGATGCCTGGGACCGCCTCGATGCCTAGGTCGCGATTGCGATTGGCGATGTTGCGGGTCAGGATCGTGGCAGGGACGTCGATGCCGTCGTCGCCGTTGCGGCTGGCGATGTTGCGGACCAGCAGGGTCCCGGCCGCGTCGTTGTCGACCAAGATCCCGTCGGTCTGGTTGCTGGTGACGACGTTGCGTGAGACGACGTTGTCCTCTGAGACGGTTGGCGATTCCAGCCACAGCTCGGAGGTCATGGGCATCGACTGTGGTTGTCCGTGGATGACCGCTGCCGACCGAGACTAGGGCGCGTCAGCACGGCCGGGCTCGAGCCGTTGACCCATGACCTTCAGGCCAAGTTCGTCAAGACGGCAGAACGAGCCCGGGTCAGGGCGACAGGAAGGTAGCGTGAGGCATGTCGCGCCCATCGGCCATCCGAGGCATGAGCAGGTGTCGTCACGCGTACCGAGCCGACCGGTTCCGTAGGCGTCAGCGCCAGAACACGGAGAGCTGCCCGGCAAGGCCCCGGCCTTGGTCGTAACCGCCTCGCGCCGCCTGCAGACGCGTCGACGGATCCCCCGCATTGACGTTGAACACGTCGCCGGAGCCGCGATCCGGGAAAACAGTCTCGACTCTGCTGCCGCCTGCGCGCAGTTCGTCGACCTGGGTTGCAAGGTCCATGCCCCACTCGAGCGGCATGCGTGACCTGCCGCCGAACGGTGACAGCACGAGTACCCGCCCATATCCAGCCGCCAGGTCGGCGTTCTCGCTGCGTCGATAGCCGCCGTTGATGTATCGGTCCTCGCCGATGCGGTACGGCGTCATCGCCGAGGTGCTGGCGGCGACGGCGTCCACCAGATCGATTCCGCTGTGGCGGTCGAACACGACCGGTTCCCCGGTGCGGGCATCAACAGCCGCGATGAGCACAGGCTGTTGCGGCCAGCGATGGCTGGGAAGCCGAGCCGCGACGATGTCGCGCCAACGCGTCTGGCCAGAGCCGTCGGACACATCCATTTCGAGCGCCGCGGCGCCCATCCTGCGGCGCATGTCAGACGCATCCGCAGCAGAGGCGATGATCCCGTTCGACCACTCCATATAGTTCCGCCCCGAGAAGCTCGCAGCGCGTCCCCGGTCCGAGCCGGCGTCGCCAGCCTGTGGCTGAGGCACCTCGGCGAGGATGGCGGCATACAGTTCGGCCGGCCGCGTCCCGCTGGTGATCTGCGCAGCGACCGTCGATCCTGCCGACGTCCCGATGATCAGATCGGCCTCGGTTAGATCGACCCCGGCATCGGACAGGCCGGCGATGAGACCGAGCTCCCACGCATTGCCTGCCGCTCCGGCACCGGCGAGGACCAAGGCCCGCTTGTCTGAGGCGGCCGCGGGTCGTATCGCGTCAACCTGCTGGTTGGACCTCGGCCAGTTGCCGTGCCCTGGCGTTCCCTCCACGGCGATGCCATCGGAAGTCGTCGTCGAGCCGATGTGCGGAGTCGAAGAAGGTGTTGGGTTCATGGGAGTCGCCTTTCAGGAATTGCCTGGCGGGCGCTCTCGGTGGCGACTACCTCAGTCGCGGATCGTGGACGGCAGGGGAGCACCCACTGCGGATACTGCGTTCATGGGTCTCACCTCCTGCCGATGGATCACGATCGCCGGAACGCTAACACGCCGGCGAGGCGGTGCACAGTCGGCATCATGCCGGTTGCCGCGTCGCTGTCGAGGCGCCACCGACCGCTACACCCTCATCTGTGGAGAGCCTGTCTGCCCTGCTTGGCGTGCTGCTGAAGTCCTTCGAGGCCGTCAACCGGCTGCGGTCAGGGCCGCGGCGACCTCGACCCGTGCCGCCTGCCGGCCGGGGACGACCGAGGCCAGCAGGCCGACCAGGGCCGCGGCGGCGACCCCGGTGCCGAGCTCGGCCCACGGGACGCTGAACACCGCCCCGTCCCCGAGCCCGCTCTGGACGGCGAGCGTGCCCAACGCGACCCACGCGAACACCAGCCCGAGCACCAGGCCGAGCACGGCGCCGAGCAGGGCGGTGATGGCCGCCTCGACCGCGAGCATGCCCCTGAGCTGCCTGCTGGTGAGCCCCAGGGCGCGCAGCAGCGCCGACTCGCGCGCCCGCTCCACCACGCTCAGGCTCAGCGTGGTGGCGATGCCCAGCAGCGCGATCAGGATCGCCAGGCCGAGCAGCCCGCCCACCATGGCGACGAGCTGGTCGACCTCGATGGTGAGCCGCTCCACATAGGACGCGAAGTCGGCCACGCGGACCTCGGCGTAGCCGGCGGTCGCGGCCGTGACCGCCTCCCGGCCCGCGGCGGCGCTGACCCCGTCGGCGGCCGACACCAGGACGCGCTCGTCGGCGCCTGGCACCAGCCGCCGGTGGTCGTCCAGCGACAGCAGCAGCGACCGGCCGTCCCCGCCGAGGACCGCCACCACGGTCAGGCTGACCGGGCGTTCCACCGTCGGCGGCGCCAGCCGGAGGGTCCCGCCCGGGGCCAGGCCCCGCTCGGCGGCCAGCTCGGCGCTGACCGCGACCGTGCCGGCCTCCAGGCGGTCCAGGCTGCCGGCGGTCACCGGCTCGGTGAGCGCGCCCCGCGCCGCCGCGTCCAGGTATCCGGCGCCGGCGCCGGCGACGGTGACCGTGTCGCCGTCCAGCCGCCGCGCCGCGACCCGGTGCGGCGCGACCACGTCCAGGCGCCGGTCGGCGGCCAGCGCGGACACCACCGGCGGGGGCACCGCCTCGAACAGCGGGGTCACCACGTACTCCACCGGGAACTGGGCCCGGAGCTGCCGCACCGCGGTCGCCTCCAGGCTGCTCACCCCGGTCGTGAACGCCGCCAGCAGGGTCACGCCGATCATCAGCGCCGCGGTGGTCGCCGCCGCCCGGCGCGGGTTGCGCACCGCGTTGCCCACCGCCAGCCGGCCGGGCACCCCGCCGCCGGCGCCGACCACCAGCCCGAGCGCCCTGGCGACCGGGCCGACCAGCGCCGGCGCGAGCGCGACGATCCCGCAGAAGCTGAGCGCGCCCCCGGCGACGAGCACGGCCGTGCTGCCCGAGGAGCGCGCCAACCACAGCAGCACGCCGCCGGCGGCGAGCAGCACGCCGCCGGCGGCCAGCCGGAGCCGCCCGGCGGTCGCGGCCGGGGCGAGCGTCTCGTCCCGGAACGCCGCCAGCGGCGCGACCATGGTCGCCCGGCGGGCCGGCAGGACCGCGGCCACGACCGTGACCAGCACCCCGGTCGCCAGCCCGGCCGCGGCCGCGCCGCCGCCGAGCCGGAACGGGGGGAACGTGCCGAGGGGCTGGTCCAGCCCCTCCAGCAGCGCCCGCAGCCCCACCGCGACCGCCAGCCCGGCGCCGACGCCGGCGAGCGACGCGGCCAGCCCGAGCGCCGCCGCCTCCGCGGCGACGGCCCCGAACACCTGCGCGCGGCCGGCGCCGAGGCAGCGCAGCAGCGCGAGCTGCCTGGCCCGCTGGGCGACCAGGATGGTGAAGGTGTTGTGGATCACGAACCCGGCGACGCCGACGGCGACAAGCGCGAACAGGCCGAGCAGCGTGCCCACCGCGACCAGCTCCTCCGCGACCGAGCGGACCGCCCGGTCGGCGAGCTCCGCGGCGGTCAGGGTCCGCACCCCGCCGCCGAGGGCGTCGCCGGCCTGGCGGGCGAGCGCCTCTGGGCTGGTCCCGGGCCGCGCGACCAGGTCGATGCGGTCGTAGCCGGGGTCGCCGAGGAGCCGCTGGAGGTCCGCGGTCGGCAGCGCGGCCACGGCCGCGCCGCGGAACCGGCCAGACAAGCCGGGGTCGACCGTGCCGACCATTGTGAACGCCACCACCCGCCCGCCGGCGCCGAGCCGCACCTCGTCGCCTGGCCGCAGGCCGGCGTGCTGGGCGGTGGCGTCGTCGAGGGCGACCTCGCCGGGTGCGGCCGGCAGCCGCCCAGCGGTCGGCTCCTGCCAGCGCAGCGCCGGGTCGGCGGCGACCGAGATCCCGAACGACGCGTCCTGGACCGCGCGGCCGCCGTGGTCGACGATGACGACCTCGCCGGTGAGGCGCGGCTCGGCCTTCGCGACCCCTGGCAGCATCCGCACGGCGCCCAGGGCCTCCTGGTCGAGCCGGCCGCGTGCCGGCTCAACCGCGGCGTCGACCCCGCGTTCGGCGCGGGCGAAGCGGTCCAGGTAGCTGGCCCGCATCGCGTCGGTGAAGATGAGCGTGCCGGTGACGAACCCGACCCCGAGGACGATCGCCAGGACGGTGGCGACCAGCCGGCCGCGGTGGACGAGGAGCTGGGAGAGGGTGGCGCGCAGCATCGCGGTCACCCGCGCCCGTCGCCGTCGCGGCCGGCCGCGACGGCCGGAGCCGGCCGCTCCAGGGCCTTCAGCCGGTCCAGGACGGTCCCGACGGTGGGGCTGTCGAGGGTGCCGGCCATGCGCCCGTCGGCCAGGAACAGCACCCGGTCGGCGTGGGCCGCGGCGACGGGGTCGTGGGTGACCAGCACGATCGTCTGGCCGAGCCGGGTCACGCTGCGGCGGAGGAAGCCCAGCAGCTCCCCGCCGGCGCGGGAGTCGAGGTTGCCGGTCGGCTCGTCGGCGAGGACGACGACCGGCTTGGGGGCCAGCGCCCGCGCGACCGCGACCCGCTGCTGCTCCCCGCCGGACAGCTCGGCCGGACGGTGGTGGAGCCGGCCGCCGAGGCCGAGCGCGCCGGTCACCTCGTCGATCCAGGCACGGTCCGGCCGGCGGCCCGCGATCCGCAGCGGCAGCTCCACGTTGCCCCTCGCGGTCAGGGTGGGCAGCAGGTTGAACGCCTGGAACACCAGCCCGATGGCGTCGCGGCGCAGCCGGGTCCGGCCCTTGTCGCCCAGGGCGGTCAGGTCGGTGCCGCCGACGAGGACCTGCCCGGCGTCGACCGAGTCGATGCCGGCGAGGCAGTGCAGCAGGGTGGACTTCCCCGACCCTGACGGCCCCATGATCGCGGTGAACCGGCCGGCCTCGAACCCGACGGTGACCCGGTCCAGCGCGGTGACCGCCGCCGCCCCGGCCCCGTAGACCTTGACCAGGCCGACGGCCCGCACGGCGTCGACACGGCCCGCCTCCGCACTGGTGCCAGCCCCGGTGCCGGCGCTCCCGGCGCCGTCCCCTGTGCCGGACTGGGTGGCCACCCGGACCGCCGGCACCGGCAGGGCTGACGAGGCCGGCGGGGCCGTGCCCGCCGCCGGCCGGGCGTCCGCTTTCGCGGTGGCCGGCGGCCGGTCTGGCGTCGCTGCCCGGTGCGGTGGCCGGTCGGCGGTGGGCTGGGAGGGATCGGGCCGGACGGGATCGGGCCGGTTGGGGGGTGTGGGCATGGGTGCGCTCCAGGTCTCTCGGTGGCCGCCCGCGTCCGGACGCCGGGCAGGCGGCTGCCACCGGTCCGCGGCTCGCGGGCACCTCCTGAAACACCACCGGCCGCCGATTTCTGACAGCCGCCTGTACCCGACCGCCGGGGCCGGCGCCCCTCGCCTCGGCCCGTCCCGGTCCGTGTCAGCGGACCTCGGCTAGTACTCCGGCCGCGCTTGTCTTGAGGTAGGGTCCCGCCCGCCGGCCGGGATGGTGCCGGCAGTGCCGAGCACCAGGTGGGCGAAGGACCGTGCCGGACGCCGATGGGGCGACAACAGAGATCGCAGAAGTGCAGGCGTGGGCGGCGGGGCTGGAGGTGTTGCACGCCCGGATCGGGGGTCGGTTCGCGCGGGCCGAGCCGCGCCGGCGGGTGCTGGCCTATCTGCGCGGACTGCATATTGGCGGTCGGCGATGGGCCGGCGAAGCGGAGCGCCGCCCAGCTGGCCGCGGCGGTGCCGGCCGAAGGCTGGGTGGGGGCCAGCGCCGGCCACGGCGCCAAAGGACGACGGCTGTACGACTGGACCCGAATCCAGCTGGCCGGGCCGGCTGCGCCGGGGATGGCTCGGTGGCTGCTGGTCCGGCGCAGCCGCCGCGACGGTGAGCTGGCCTTCTACGCCTGCTTCGGGCCGGCCAGCATCTCACTGGTCGGGCTGGTCCGGGTGGCCGGGATCCGCTGGGCGATCGAGGACGGCTTCCAGCAGGCCAAGACCGAGGTCGGCCTGGACCACTACGAGGTCCGCCGCTGGCCGGGCCGGGTACCGGCACATCACCCTGGCGTTGTTGGCCCATGCCTTTCTGGTCGTCACCCGCACCCAGGCCACTGGCGACCGCGCAAAGGGGGACGCGGCGGCCTGATCAGCCAGCTCGGCCTGCTCGCGCTCACCGTTCCCGAGGTCCGCCGCCTTCTGGTGGCCCTGGTGTGGGCAGCGCCGGTCCAGCCTGGCTTTGTGCTGGCCTGGTCAGTTTGGCGCCGACGCCATCAGGCCCGAGCCAGGCGGGCACACTACCAGCGCCACGAAAGCGGGGTGGGGCTGGGTGGTTAGGCGCTGTCCGTGGGCAGCGTATCGGGAGCGCCGCGGCCAACAGCTTGCAGCACCCGGTCCAGCAGGATGCTGGCCTGCCGCAGCTCCTCCTCCCCGATCTTGGCCCCCAGCGTATCGGCCCACGCCGCCTGGGCCGTCTGGATGGTGCGCAGGGTAGCGCGGCCCTGGGGTGTGATCCGTAGGAGCTTGGCCCGGCGGTGGGAGGGGTTGTCCTCGTAGGCGGCCAGGCCGTCGCGGACCAGGAGGTCGGCCAGGCGCTGGATGCCCTGGCGGGCGAGGAGGAGGGTGCGGGCGATCTGGGCCACCGTCGCGGGCTGGGCCTGGATGGTTTCGAGGACCAGCCAGCGCGCCAGGGTCTGGCCGGCGGGTTTGGCCAGTGCCTCCCCGGCGGTGGTGAAGCGCCGGGTGAGCCCGATGACCTGGCCCAAGAAGGCGGTGAGGGCGTCCCCGGCCGGGGTGCGCGACGGCGATTGGTCCTCACCATTGACAACATGTTGTCCGGCCGCTACAGTGTCCATGACAACATATTGTCATATGGCTCCGGGGTCCGCCACCCCGCACCCGGACACCAGGAAAGGGAGCCGCAGCCATGGCCCCCACCGACACCTCCGACACCACGATCCGACCGTTCCGGATCGACGTGCCCCAGGCCGACCTGGACGACCTACACCAGCGGCTGGCCCGCACCCGCTGGCCGGACGAGCTCCCCGGGGTCGGCTGGAGCCGCGGGGTGCCCCTGGGCTACCTCAAGGAGCTGGCCGCCTACTGGGCCAACGGCTACGACTGGCGCAAGCAGGAAGCGCGGCTGAACCAGTTCCCGCAGTACACCACCACCATCGACGGGGCCAACGTGCACTTCCTGCATGTGCGGTCGCCGGAGCCGGACGCGCTGCCGCTGATCCTGACCCACGGCTGGCCCGGGTCGGTGGTGGAGTTCCTGGAGGTGATCGGCCCGCTCACCGATCCCCGGGCCCACGGCGGTGACCCCGCCGACGCCTTCGATCTGGTGGTCCCCTCCCTCCCCGGGCACGGCTTCTCCGGCCCGACCCACCAGCCCGGCTGGACCACCAACCGGATGGCGGCGGCCTGGAAGCAGCTGATGGCCCGTCTCGGTCATGATCGCTACGGCGCTCAGGGGGGCGACTGGGGCGCGTTCGTCTCCCCCGAGCTCGGCCGGATCGACCCCGATCACGTGGTCGGCGTCCACCTCAACGCGGCCACCTTCGGGTTCATCCCCTTCGGGCCGGTTGACCCCGCGGAGCTGGCCAGCCTCAGCGACGCCGAGCGGGCGCGGCTGGAGCGGCTCAAGGTCAGCACGGCCGGGCCCGGCAACGGCTACTTCGAGGTCCAGGCGACCCGTCCGCAGACGCTGGCCTACGCGCTGAGCGACTCGCCGGTGGGGCAGCTGGCCTGGATCGTGGAGCGGTTCAAGGAGTGGGCCTGGGCGGCCGAGGTGCCCGAGGACGCCGTCGACCGCGACCAGCTGCTCACCAACGTGATGCTGTACTGGCTGACCGGCACGGCCGGGTCGTCGGCCGGGCTGTACTACGAGAACATGCACGCCGCCTTCGTCCCCCCACAGCCGGTGACCGCGCCGGTGGGGGTGGCGGTGTTCGCCGGCGACTACGCCGTCCGCCGCTACGGCGAGCGCGGCCACCACATCGTGCACTGGAGCGAGTTCGACCGCGGCGGCCACTTCGCCGCCATGGAAGCCCCCGACCTGCTCGTCGGGGACGTGCGCAGCTTCTTCCGCGGCCTACGGTAATTCAAGGGGCGCAGCTCAGCAGGAGCCCGTTGGAGCTTGAAGGGGATGGCGCTCGGCATATGCGTTACGGCGCCATCCCCAGATCGCAGGACGGAACCGACCCTCAACCAAGTTCGGCTGGAGTAATAACCGACATCGCGGTGTTGCATCCCAGCCTCGGCGCGAGCCCGCGCGTGTCGACGCCGCCGGGCGGCGCCCCTCGACGGCACCGGGTGCTCGTCGTCCATCCGTGCCCAGACATGGTGTGCCGGGCACCTGTGTGCGGACGAGCCGCCCTTGGTCCGCGCCGGCGCGGCATCCAAAGACGGCAACCTCATCGAGCGACACAACGAATCAGCAGGTGACCTCACGCCGCATGACAGGCCAATCCACAGCTCTTGACTATTCCTCCAACGTTCGCCTTGTTGTTCGGTGGTCTTCCCCCACTTCAGTGGAGTCGCGTTGTTGGATCCGTGCCACTCAACCTGAGAGGAGAGTGGCGTGGGACGACGCGGGTACCCACCCGAGTTCCGCCGCAGGGTCTTGGACCTGGTCGAGGCCGGCCGGCCGATCGCCGAGGTCGCCCAAGGGCTGGGCATCAGCGGCCAGTCGATCTACACCTGGCGCCGGCAAGACCGCATCGACCGCGGCCTGGAACCAGGACGAAGCAGCGGCGAGAAGGCCGAGCTGGCCGTGGCCAAGCGCCGCATCGCCGAGCTGGAGACCGAGCTACATGCCATGCGGCGGGCGATGGAGCTGGTCCGAGAGGTGGTGCCCCCAAAAGGCGGTTCCAGGCGGTCGCGGTGATGGCCACCGAAGGCATTCCAGTGGAGGTCGCCTGCCGGGTCCTGGACGTGTCGACCTCGGGCTATTACGCCTGGCGGTCACGACCGCCGTCGGCGAGGTCGATCCGTCACGCCTGGCTCACCGACCTGATCGTCCAGGTCCACCAGCGCTCCCGTGGCGCCTACGGCGCCTTGCGGGTGTATGCCGAGCTGCGCCTAGGCCACGGGATCGTGGTCGGCCACAACGCCGTTGCCCTGCTGATGCGCCGCGCCGGCCTCGCCGGGGCCACCGGCCGGCCCAAGTGGCGCCATGCCAAGCCTGACCAGGTCGCCGCCGACCTGGTCGATCGGCAGTTCTCCCGGCCAGGGCCGAACCAGTTGTGGGTGACCGACATCACCGAGCACCCCACCCGCGAGGGCAAGCTCTACTGCGCGGTCGTCCTGGACGCCTTCTCCCGCCGGGTGGTCGGCTGGTCCATCGACGCCACGCCGACAGCAGCGCTGGTCACCAACGCCCTCGGAATGGCCATCCAGACCCGCACCCCACCGGGCGGGACGATCATCCACTCCGATCAGGGGGTGCAGTTCGCTTCCTGGGCGTTCACCCAGCGGGCCAAGGACTCGGGGCTGGTGCCCTCAATGGGCAGCGTCGGCGACTGCTACGACAACGCCATGATCGAGGCGTTCTGGTCGCGCATGCAGGTCGAACTGCTGGACCGCCGCCGCTGGCGCACCCGCGTCGAGCTAGCGAATGCGATCTTTGAGTACCTGGAGATCTTCCACAATCGCCAGCGCCGTCACAGCGCTCTTGGCATGCGCACCCCGATAGAGTTCGAGAACACCCCCACCGTGGCATGAGAATCCAGCCACCCGCCTCCACCAAACCAGGGGCACAGCAAAGCCTCCACTGAACCCGGGGCGGTTCATCCTCTCTGTATGTCAGGCCTTTGGCGCGGCTGTGAGGACCTGGACGACCTTGCTGACCTCTTCGAGCAGGGCGCGGCGGACGGAACCCCGGTCCGTGAATCGTCGGGGAGGACCCGTGGAGTGGCGGTCGAGCAGGGGGCGGTCTGGGTCGCGCTGGGCCGGCTGACCGCTCCGTGGCCGCACCTTGGAGCTCGACCCGCAGCAACCGCTGAAACCGCGGTGAAACCGAGCTGAAACCGGGCGCGGGCATGCTCGGGCGGTCGTGGCCATCAGGGCCACCGTGACGAGACGAGGGGAGCATGACCACCATCCCATCCCAAACGGCGATTGATGTGCGGGGTCTGGAGAAGTCGTACGAGCAGCTGGAGGTGCTGCGCGGGGTGGACTTCGACGTGGCTCGGGGCAGCATCTTCGCCCTGCTCGGCGCCAATGGGGCCGGCAAGACCACGCTCATCAAGATCCTGTCCACCCTGCTCAAGGGCGACGCGGGGACGGCCACCGTGGCCGGCTTCGACGTCGCCACCCACCCGGCGAAGGTGCGGGAGTCCTTCAGCCTGACCGGACAGTTCGCGGCCGTGGACGAGATCCTCACCGGGCGGGAGAACCTGATCCTGATGGCCCGGCTGCGGCGCGTGCAGAACGCCGGCCAGATCGCCGATGACCTGCTGGCCCGCTTCCAGCTCTCCGACGCGGCCACCCGCAGGGTGGCGACCTACTCCGGCGGCGAGCGCCGCCGCCTGGACATCGCCATGAGCCTCATCGGGAACCCCCCGGTGATCTTCCTGGACGAGCCGACCACCGGGCTCGACCCGCAGGGTCGCCTCGAGGTCTGGAACAGCGTCAAACAGCTCGCCGAGGGCGGCACCACGGTGCTGTTGACCACCCAGTACCTGGAGGAGGCCGAACAGCTGGCCGACCGGATCGCGATCCTCGACCAGGGCCGGATCATCGCCAACGGCACCCTGGCCGAGCTCAAGCAGCTCCTCCCGCCGGCCAAGGTCGAGTACGTCGAGAAGCAGCCGACCCTCGAGGAGGTCTTCCTCGCCATCGTCGGGGCCGCCGGCACCGACGGCGACGCCGGCAACGACCGCGGCCTCGGCACCGACAAGTTCGGCACTACGAGTAAGGAATAGCCATGAGCACGCGCCTTTTCGGTGACACCGCCCTGCTGACGGGACGGTCCCTGCGCCACATCACCCGCAGCCCGGACACCATCATCACGACCACGATCATGCCGATCGCCTTCATGTTGTTGTTCGTCTATGTGTTCGGCGGCGCGATCAGCCAAGGGTCAGGGTCGGCTAGATATGTGCAGTACCTGCTGCCCGGCATCCTGCTCATCACGATCGCCTCCAGCATCTCCTATGCCGCCTTCCGGCTGTTCATGGACATGAAGAACGGCATCTTCGAGCGCTTCCTGTCCATGCCGATCGCACGCTCGTCGGTGCTGTGGGCGCACGTGCTGACCTCGCTGGTCGCCAGCCTGACCTCGGTCGTGGTCGTGGTCGGGGTCGCCCTCGTCATGGGCTTCCGCTCGGGGGCGGGCGTGCTGGCCTGGCTGGCGGTCGTCGGCATCCTGCTCCTGTTCACCCTGGCGTTGACCTGGATCGCCGTCATCCCCGGTCTGTCCGCCAAGTCCGTGGACGGCGCGAGCGCGTTCTCCTACCCACTCATCTTCCTGCCCTTCATCAGCTCGGCCTTCGTCGCCACCGCAACCATGCCCGGACCGGTGCGCGCCTTCGCCGAGAACCAGCCAGTGACGTCCATCGTCAACGCGATCCGCGACCTGTTCACCCAGCAGCCGGTCGGCAGCGACCTCTGGATCGCCCTGGCCTGGTGTGTCGGCATCCTCATCGCCGCGTACAGCTTCGCCATGGTCACTTACCACCGCAGGATCTCCTCGTAGGGCGTCGAGCGGGGGTGCTGGCGCTGGGCGTGCGCCGCAGGCGTGCCTGAGCACCAACCGGCAGTGGGGCCCCTAGTCGCGCCGGTCGCGTCCATGACCTTGCGCCAGGTCGTCCAGCACGAGGCTGCCGACCCGGGTGTGGTGCAGGACGTGGAGGGCGGTGAATCCGAAGCCTCCGTCTCCGGTGCGGAGTCCTGGGAGGTGCGCTTTGAACCGCGCGGTGGTCCATGCCTTGTAGCCGTGGTCCTGCCGCAGATGGACGCCGCAGATCAGGTTCAGGATGTGGGCCGGGATGATCTCCTCGTCCATCGGACAGGCTCCTTGTTCCGGCGACGTCCTCGCCCAGGCTGCGAAGGCTGGTCCTGGCGCTACGGTCGCGCCTGGGGCCGGCCGGTCGCGGCCGTGGAAGCCCCTGGCACCGGGCGGCGTACCGTAGCCCGACGCGGCGGAGGCAAGGAGGCTAGATGGTGACTTGGAGTGTGCGGACTCCCGCGAAGCCCATCCACACGCGGGTGCCGTTTTCGACGATCGTGACGAGGGCATTGTCGCAGTGCGGGCAGCGCATGACGATTCCCGCGCCTCGAAAGACGTGGAGCGCCCCGACCCGGTCGGTCGCGCCGCACGCGTTGCAGGTCCCGATCGCGGTGGTCATCTCGACCGCGAACACCTCCTGGAGAAGACCGGCGACCGCGTTGCCGTCCAGCATCAGTGCGTCCATCTCTCACTCTCCCGTGGGTCCGAAGCGCTCGGTCTTGACGCGGTGCGGCTCGTGCCCGAGCTGCACGAGCGCCTCGGCGACGGCCTCGACGAACGGCGTCGGGCCGCAGACATAGACGCCCGGCAGCTCGGCCGGGCTCGGGCCGACCTCGGCGAGCATCTCGGCGTCCACGCGGCGCGCGTAGCCCGTCCAGCCCGGCGGCTGCGACCGCGTCAGCGTGTGGACGACCGTGAGGCCGGCGCCAGCGAGCCGCTGGAGCTCCTTGCGGTAGATGACGTCCTCCCAGCTGCGGGAGGAGAAGAGCAGGCGCGCGGCGACGTGGCTGCCGGCGGCGGCACGGGCGCGGATCATCGCCATCAGCGGCACGACGCCGGAGCCTCCGGCGACGAGCAGCAGCGGCCCGCCCTGCGCCGGCTCCCAGACGAAGTAGCCGCCGACGGGGCCGCGGAGCTCGATCCGGTCGCCCGGCCGGAGCTCGTCGGTCAGGTAGGGCGAGACCTCGCCGTCCTCGAGACGCTCGACGGTCAGCTCGACGCGGGTGCCGTCGGGCACCGATGCGATCGAGTAGCTGCGCTGCGCCTGGTAGCCGTCCTCGGCGGTGAGGCGGACGTCGAGGTGCTGCCCTGCCCGATGGCCGCGCCAGCCGGGCACGTCGAAGGCGATCGTCTTGACACGAGGCGTCTCGGGGACGACGTCGACGACCTCCGCGACCCGCCACATCAGTCGCCCCAGTACCGCTGCTCCTGCCACGGATCGCCGTAGTTGTGGTAGCCGTTCACCTCCCAGAAGCCGGGCTCGTCGGTCGCCAACAGGCGCAGCCCCCGCACCCACTTCGCGCTCTTCCAGAAGTAGAGGTGCGGCACGAGCATGCGCGCCGGGCCGCCGTGCTCCGGCTCGAGCGGCTCGCCGTCGTAGGCGAACGCGACCCACGCCTTGCCGCCGGTGACGTCGTCGAGCGGAAGGTTGGTCGTGTAGCCGCCGTCGCCGAACTGGACGACGTACTCGGCGGCGGTCTCGACGCCGTCGAGCAGCGTGTCGACCGAGACGCCCTGCCAGACGGTGTCCAGCTTCGACCACTTGGTCACGCAGTGGATGTCGACGGTGACCTCTTCGCTTGGCAGCGCACGGAACTCCTCCCAGGTCCAGCGGCGCGGCTCGTCCACCTCGCCGACGATCGAGAAGTCCCACTGCTCGAGCGGCCTGTGCGGCGTCGGGCCGGCGGAGAGGACGGGGAAGTCGCTGGTCACGTACTGCCCGGGCGGCACGCGGTCGCTCGGCGCGTCGTCGCGGCGGCCGCGGAAGCCCCGCGAGATGATGGGCGGCATCTCGCCTCCTTACGCATGCTCACAGTTCGACCCGCGAGTTCACGTACCAGACGAGCACATCGACTGCGGAACGCAGGTCCCAGCCTTGCTGCCAGCCCGCGCTGCGGCCTGCCTGCCAGCCGGCTTCCCACGCCGCCTGGAAGGCTCGGGCCTGGTCGGGCTCCTGAAGGCCGCGGGGCGTCGGTGCTGGAGGGGGCGTCATGGGCGGCATCATGGCGCGTCGCTTCGCCCCGATCCAGGCGATTCGGGCGAGCGTGAAGCTGTCCAGCGCCTCCAGCCCCTCCTGGTCCATGCTGACCTCCTCGCTTGTTCCCGACCTAGCCGAAGGTGAAGGCGTAGGCAGCGACGCCTGGATCGAGGAAGGTGATCTCGAAGGTGCGCTCGGTGACCGGGCCGGGCTGGCGGATGAGCTGGTACAGGCGTGGTTGGGTGAGGGTGCCGTTGCCCTGGTCGTCGACGTCGGTGCCATGGGCGGCTCCCGGGGGCTGCCCGTCGATCCGCACCTGGAACCGCACGGGCGTCTGTGGCGCTACCGGTGCCATGACCAGGTGGAGGTCGCGGGCGTGGAAGCGGTAGAGGATCCGCCCACCTGCCTGGTGCAGCACCGTGTCCTGCGCCTGCACCGTCCAGGCACCCGTAAGGGCCCAGTGGTTGAGGGCCAACCGTGGGGGGGCGGCATAGCCACGACGCGTGCCGAGGACCGGGCCAGGGAACAACGCAAAGTTCTGGGTGCGCTCAGCGCCGAGGTAGTTCTCCGGGGATCGCAGGCTGGCCCAGTCGGCGGCGGCTTCCACCCCACGGGCATCGACCGCGACCAGGTCCTGGCCGATGCCGCGGCTGCCGGCCTCGGTCAGCAGCTGCTGCAGGATCATCTCGGACATTTCGTACTCGCCTTCGCCGAAGCGGTGGTGGCGGATCTGCCCGTGGGCATCGACAAAGTAGAAGGCCGGCCAGTAGTGGTTGTTGAACGCATTCCAGATGGCGTAGTCGCTGTCGATCGCGACCGGGTAGTCGACCCGCAGGTCCTTGACGGCGCGGCGGACGTTGTCGTGGTCGTGCTCGAAGTCGAACTCGGGGGTGTGGACGCCGATCACGAGCAGGCCCCGGTCTTTGTACCTTTGGGCCCAGGCGCGGAGGTAGGCAAGGGTGCGGAGCCAGTTGATGCAGGTGTAGGTCCAGAAGTTGACCAGGACGACCTGGCCGCGCAGGTCGGCTGCCGTCAATGGTGGCGAGTTGACCCACTCGGTCGCGCCGTCGAGGGGAGGCATCCTCCCTTCAACGGGCAGCAGCGCCGCGGGGTGCGTGGTCGCGCGGAAGAGCCGGTTGGCTCTTGTGAGGAGCGTCTTCCATCCGTTTGCATCTTGGTCCATCTGTTGCTCCTCCCGCTCCGGCTAGCGCAGTGACCGGAACGCGGCCCGGACCTCCTCGGAGAACAGCCGCGGCTCTCCCAGGCGGCGAAGTGGCCGCCCCTGTCGACCTCGTTGAAGTAGGCCAGGGTGGGGTACGACTTCTCGACCCAGCTGCGCGGGGCAGCCCAGAGCTCGCCGGGGAAGGTGGTGAAGCCGACCGGAACCGAGACCGCCGGAGGAGCCTGGCCGGCCGCGCGAGCGCGGGCTCGTCCGCCCTCCCAGTACGACCAGGCCGCCGACGCCCCGGTGCCCGTCAGCCAGTACAGCGTGACGTTGTCGACGATGTTATCCCGGGTGAGATTGCCCACGGGCTCGCCGTCGACGAACGCGCGGGAGATCTTGTAGTAGCTGTCGGTGTCGTGGTCCAGCAGCCAGGCCGCCAGGGCGACGGGGGAATCCAGCAGGGCGTAGCCGATCGTCTGCGGCCGCGTGGCCTGCTCCAGGAAGTAGCCGAAGCCGTCCGTCGTGAACGTGTTGATCGCCTCGGCCGCCGCGCGTTCCTCCTCGGATTCGGTCGACTGGGGGCCGCCCAGCACCGTCACCAGCAAGTTGAGGTGGATGCCGACCAGCCCTGGGGGTGCCTGGCGGCCCATCGCGTCGGTGACCTCGGCGCCTACGTCGCCACCCTGGGCGACGTAGCGGGGGTAGCCGAGGCGGCGCATCAGCTCGGCCCACGCTTGCGCGACGCGGCCGGAGTCCCAGCCGAGCTCGGTCGGTTCGCCGGAGAAGCCGTAGCCAGGCAGCGACGGCAGCACCAGGTGGAACGCGTCCTCGGCGCGGCCGCCGTGGGCGGTCGGGTCGGTCAGCGGGCCGATCGTCTCCAGCAGCTCGATCACCGAGCCGGGCCAGCCATGCGTCATGATCAGCGGCAACGCGTCCTCGTGCCGCGACCTGACGTGGAGGAAGTGGATGTCCACGCCGTCGATGTTGGTCGTGAACTGCGGCAGCGCGTTCAGTCTCGCCTCGCACTTGCGCCAGTCGTAGTCGGTCGTCCAGTAGCGGGCGAGCGCCTGCAGCGTCGCCAGCTGCACACCCTGGGAGCGGTCTGCAACCAGCTCTTTCGAGGGCCAGCGCGTCGCCTCGATCCGGCGGCGCAGCTCAGCGAGCTCCTCTTCGGGAATCTCGACCCGGAAAGGACGTATGTCGATGGCGGTCTCGGCGGCAGAACTCATGACGACCTCCGTTCTGGAAGGGCGCGGGGCGACGCCTCCTTGCTCAGTGCGGGGACAACCCGACGGGCAACCCGTCGATCGTCCGGGACCCTGCGGTAGAAACTGCTGTGTCGACACGGTGCCGGCTGCCCGCCAAGTGTCGTTGGCTCCGGCCGGCGTTCGCATCCGCCAGTGGCCAGCGCGATCGGCCGGTCGTTGCCTGACCGACCGGGACGCCGACTGCTCTTCGGGCTACCTCGGCCTGGTCGTGGCCGGGTCGCGGGGCAGGGCCCGGTCGAGCTGGGCCCGGGAGGTGATGTCGAGCTTGGCGAAGACCTTGCCCAGGTGGTACTGGACCGTACGGGCGCTGATGAACAGCCGGGTGCCGATCTCCGGGTTCGACAGGCCGTCGCGGGCCAGCCGGGCGATCACGGCCTCCTGGGCGGTCAGCTCGCCGCCGGTGTCGACGGTGCGTTTGCGGGCCGTCTCGCCGGTGGCTTGCAGCTCGCGGCGGGCCCGCTCGGCGAACGCCTCGACACCCATCGCCTCCAGCAGGGCGTGGGCAGTGCGCAGCTGTGCCCGCGCGTCCACGCGGCGGCGCTGGCGCCGCAGCCACTCCCCGTACAGCAGATGGGCGCGGGCGAGCTGCACGCGAACACGGGTCCGGCCCAGGTGGGCGATCGACTCGCGATACAGGTCCTCGGCAGCGTCGCCCTCGCTCAGCAGGGCGCGGACGCGGGCCTGGATTCCCAACACCCACGCCGAGGGCGTCGCCTGCGTTCCCTCGGTGCGCTCGGAGAGCCATTCGAGCGCGGCCCTGACCAGTGCCTGGTCGCCGGTCCGGGAGGCCGCCTCGGCCAGCTCGGGCACGACAAAGGGTCCGAACCCGAACTGGTCGCGCTGGAAGGCTCGCCAGGCGGCGTCGCGGGCGGTGTCATGGCGGCCCAGGCCGTTGTCGAGCACTGAGCTGGCAGAGGTCGCGGCGTTGCCCATCCTGCTCAGCGAGCGGGCGGTCGCCTCCCGCGAGGTGGCCGCGATCAGCTTCGACGCCTGTGCCTCCCGGCCCCGCCAGGCCGCGAGCGTCATCTCGGTATAGCCAATCGGTGGGCTCCCGCTCGCCTCGCCGATCAGCCGCTCTTCTTCGAGCAGCCGGGTCGCCGCGTCCAGTTCGCCGGCGAACAGGTGGGCGGCGGCGAGGGAGTTGAGCGCGTACTGGAGTTGCACGAGTGCGCCGGTGTCACGGGCGAACCGCGCCTGGGCGGTGACGAGGGCGTGCCAGGAGTCGGCGTCCCACAGCTCGAGGGCGACCAGCCAGACGGTGGCTCGTCCCCCAGCCAGCCAGAGCCAGCGGCCGACCTCGTCGTTGGCGACGTCCAGGCCCAGTACCTGCCGAAGCGCCCGGGTCAGCGTCGGCGCGGCCGCGGCATAGCCCTCGGTCAACCGCAGCGCGACCCCATCCAGCAGGAGATCGACCGCACGCGGCGGGTCGGGCCCGGGGGGCGCGGCGCGGGCCGCCTTGGCCGCCGCCCGCAGGACGCCGGGACTGTCCCGGTCGCCGGCCCACACCGCGGTTCCGAGCGCCTCCAGGTGGGTCTCGCGCGCCAGAGCGGCATCCAGCGGCTCCAGGCGCCTGGCCGCGCTCAGCAGCAGCCGACCAGCCTCGCGGCCACGTCGCTGCACCAACGCGATCTGGCCGCGCAGGTGCTCCACCTCGGCGGCCGACCGGGCATCAAGCGGGCCGGCCTCGACCGCGACCAGCAGCTCCAGGGCCGCGTCCAGGGCGCCGGCATCTCGCTTGGCCCGGGCCGCCGCCAGCAGGCGCCGGGCACGGCGGTCGGGGTCGGGGGTCAGGAGCGCCGCGCGCTCCAGGAACGCGGCGGCCGCGGCCAGGCCCCCGCGTGCCTGGGCGCGGGTGGCCGACCGCTCCAGCTCCGCCGCGACCCCCTCATCCGGCGCGGGCGTGGCGTGGGCCCGGTGCCAGGCGCGACGGTCCGGATCCAGGACCGGGTCGGTGGCCTCGGCCAAGGCATGATGCACCGCCTGGCGCTGCTGCAGCGACGCCGACCGGTAGGCGGCCGAGCGCACCAGCGGATGCCGGAACCGCACCCGCGTGTCGACCTCCACCAGGCCGGCCTCGGCCGCCGGGATCCCCGCCTGGGAGCCGATTCCGAGCCGCTCGGCCGCCCGCCACATCAGGACCGGGTCACCCACCGGGTCGGCCGCCGCCACCAGCACGAGCATGCGGCTCTCGGCCGGGAGCGCGTCCAGCCGCCGCCGGAAGCTCTCCTGGATCCGGCCTGCGAGCGGCATTGCGTCGGGAAGGGCGAACCCGCCCGCGAACGCCGCCGGCGTCAACCCCCTGGGCAGCTCCACCAGCGCCAGCGGATTGCCACCGGTCTCGGCGACGATCCGGTCGCGGACCCGCGCATCCAGGGGCCCGGTCAGCGCCGCCTCCAGCAGCGCCCGGGCATCGGCCTCCTGCAGTCCCTCGACCATCAGCTCCGGCAACCCTGCCAACTCGTCACTGGGAACCCGCGCCGCGAAGACCAGGCCCACCGACTCCGCCTCCAGGCGGCGGCCCACGAACGCCAGGACCTGCGCCGATGCGTGATCCAGCCACTGCTCGTCGTCGACCAGACAGACCAGCGGGTGCTCCTCGGCAGCGTCCGACAGCAGGCTCAGCACGGCCAGCGCGACCAGGAACCGGTCCGGCGCCGACCCGGAACCGAGGCCGAACGCGGTCACCAACGCCTCACGCTGCGGCCCCGGAAGACGCTGGAGGCGGTCCAGCATCGGCGCCAGCAGCTGGTGCAAGCCGGCGAAGGCGAGCTCCATCTCCGACTCGACACCCGAGGCGCGCGCCACCCGGCAGCCCGACGCCTGCTCGACCAGGTAGTCCAGCAGCGCCGTCTTGCCCACGCCTGGCTCCCCGCGCACCACCAGCGTCCGACCCGCCCCGCCACGCACCGCGTCGAGGAGCCGGTCCAGCATGTCGCATTCGTCGCGCCGGCCCCGCAGCTCCCCGGCGGGTCCCCGCATGCCGGAGGGTCGGCGCCTGCCCGGCACTGACACTAGGCAGCCCCCCCGACGCCGCGGGACGAGCCGCCGGCCTCCAACCAACACAAGCCCAACACACGTCAACTGTAGAGCGCACGCGGCCTGGACACGACCCCCTGATCGAGGCCCTGGCGCGCGCGCCGGGAGGCGCTTCTACGGCTACTCTGGCGTCGCTATGGTGGAGGGCCGGACCGACCTCGGGATCATCTCCAGGACCGCCCGCTGATGGGGTGGGAGGACAACATCGACCTGGGCGAGGGGATCATCCCCGTCCATATCCTGAACCTGGTCTGCGCGGTCCACCTCCGGCAGGATCACGGCTTCAAGCGCTGGCGGATCAGCAGGTTCAAGGGGGCCTATCCCGGGCTGATCCGGGAGGACGGCACCTTCGCCTTCGCGGCCCTCCACTACCTGGTGCATGTCGAGGAGGCATCCGTCCCGCTGGAGTGAGAGCGGCTCCGTCGGCCTCCGCCGTGCCCTGTGTCGGGGAGGGGCCGGCTAGGGAGCGCGGAACACGACTCTGGCCACCTTGCCCTTGTCGTCCAGGTGGAGCTCGACCTCGCCGACGAAGTCCGGGCGCGGGAACCCATGGCCCGTGAACGGAGCCACGACCAGACCGGGGACCGGTTCGGTGGCCCGGGCCGGGTCGACGTCCAGGCTCGCGCCGGTGGGCACCCCGGTCCGTGAGGCCAGCGGCGCGACCACGCCCGAGTGGGATTCGACCAGGTAGCCGGCCACCGCCTCCGGGCTGGCCACGGCCAGCAGCCGCCCACGGTCCCCAGCGGCCGCGGCGGCGTTGTAGGCGGCCACGAACCGGCCGACCACCTCGGGGGCGTTCATGAGCGGCGGATGGCGATCACCGACGGCAGGGGCTCGCTCGGGTTCTCGCCGGTGGTCTTGTTCCCCCGCGGCCAGTACGAGGTGTAGGTCGTCGGCTGGCCGTAGACGCCGCCCTTGACCGAGGTCTCCTCGCCGGGGTGCTGGATGGCCAGGAACATGGTGTCCTGGCTGGGCGACCAGATCGGCCCGGTCGACTCGGACTCGTTGGGCACCGAGCCGAACCGGAACGCCAGCCCGGCGTCGGGCCCACCGACCCGGATCATGAAGATGCCGTTGTTGCGGTGGTAGGCGTAGGGGCTGCTGGCCACGTTGAGGGCGCTGGAGGAGATGTCGGTCACCATCCACAGGTTGCCGAGGCGGTCGAAGACCAGGTTGTCGGGGGAGGAGAAGCCCTTGACCTGTGCCGGGTCAGGGCCCCCGACAGCGATGTCGGACCAGGCGAAGGTGTCGGCGGTGGGGTCGCCGCCCTCGGCGGCCAGCCGGCGGATGCGGCCGTGGGGGTCGTCGGTGTTGTTGGTCAGCGAGGTGTACAGCGAGTTGTCGAACCGGTCGATCTCGGCGTCCTC
>Ga0081538_10001617_pt1 | contig 23123 bp, 18 predicted proteins | sample TabmetS5T2R1_FD_71022 | JGI IMG/M metagenome (GOLD analysis project Ga0081538, IMG submission 71022) | Tabebuia heterophylla rhizosphere microbial communities from the University of Puerto Rico - S5T2R1 | ecosystem: Host-associated > Plants > Roots > Rhizosphere ... | reverse complement strand
ATGTTGCTCATCGCGGTGCGTAGCCGCAGCCAACGGAAGCGGTTCCACTGGGCGTCGCTGACGAACCGGGTACGCAGTCGCGCCCCGGCCAGGACGCCGCGCAAGGCCAAGGATGCGATGATCTCCCGCGGCATGAAAAGGTTGGTGCCGCCCTCACCGGGACTCGTCCGGACCTGGGCGATCCGGTTGCGGTAGCCCGGCAGAGCTGACTGCATGCTGTCGCGCCACGACATGGCCGTATTGAAGATCGATTTCCCAAACGCGACGCCGCCCTCGCCCAGCGTTTTGACGGGAATGTTCAGATCGTCCCAGTCCTGTGGTAGCCAGATGTCTTGATGCGGAGCCTCATAAGGATGGATGTCGAGATTGAGCGAGACGGTCGGCCAGCGCGGCAGAGCGTTGTCGAAGAAATGGACCGGAAAGTTGGAGGTGATCCCGCCATCAGAGAACCACAGCTCCTCCGCCAGATCTGGCTGGCTGAGCAGCCCCACTGGCTGGTCGTGATCAAAGATCATTCGGCCAAGATCATCTTGGATCACCGAGGCAGGACGGATCCGATACAGTCGGACCGCCTGGAAGAGGCCGGGGAGCGACATGCTGAGCCGTATCGCGAAGATCACCGGAAGATCCCACGGTTCGGGAAGCCTATGAAGCGTCCGCATAGCGCCGTGGCGATCACGCACTTCCCGGCTCTTCGTCTCAGAAAGCGCCTGCAAGATCGGCTCTGGAAACACCTGGGACTCGCCATCCCGCAGCTGATCAATGCAGACCCACAGTTGCTCAGGGTCATCTTCCTCAGTCGGATCCAGCGGGAAGCGAAACGGACGCCGCCGCGTGAGATCTGTTGTCATTAGCTCCAGATTGACCAGCCGGTGATCAGTCAGCTCTGACATCTGCCGCCAGGCAGCAAGATCTTCTTGACTCGGGTTCACTCTGCGGTCGTGGTAGTCCAACCCGGACCAGAGATGGCCGAACCGCAGTATCTGATCGTCTGGCAGGCCGGCGAGAGCGTTGAGGCAGTCGTTAAGCCAGGGAACCACGGAGTTCTCAACAGTGGGTTTCGGTACCGCTGCCATGACATCGAGAAGAGTGCGGTTGCGCCGTGGTGTGGTGCCTGCAATGAGGCCGAACGACCGGGAGCGGAGGTGACCGACGTAGATCAAGATCGAACTGAGCAGGCCGACAGCGATAACGATGCTGGCCGCAAGGCCCACCAGGACTGCACTGGCATAGAGCGCCGGCCGGAAGCTGGCGAAGATCACCACGGCAAGGATCAAGACGCCGCCAATGATCAACTGTCGGGTCGTCATGGAACGCGGGACCGGGTACCCGCTGGTGTAGCGGCGCAGGCTCTGCAACCAGGCAGGCGATGCGCTGTCTGCTGTTGCCGGCTTACGGGGCCTGGACCGGATTCCCTGAATGACAAGGACAATGCCTACGACTGTGGCGACGAATGCCAGCAGGCCGACGACGCCCAGGCCGATCATCTCGGGAATAGTGCGGGGCGCTCCGGTGAATTTCCATTCCAAATATCCGGTGAGCACGATCGCACCAGAGATAAGGGCGAGGGTAAACCAGCGCGGAATCCGGCCGAATGCGAACAGTGCGAGCAGTGGTAGCGGCCAGTTCTGGCCGCGCATGATCGCTACGGCGACCCGGAAGATGGCTGCGGTTGCTTTGCCGGCCCGGAACAGCTGGGCGAGTCGGTATTCGTCCTTTTCTTGATCACCAGGACGGGTCTGCGTTAGCCAGCTAGCGATGTCGGCGAGGCCGGCAAATCCGGTGCGTATCTGAGGGACGTTCGTCTGGTCGGATTCAACTCGCCGGCTTTCGTGTTGGCTCAAGCCGCCCGACGCCAGCACCTGACTGCTGCGGCCCAGCTCGGCTGCGGCGGTCAACCCAGCAGCTATCGCGCCGGCGGATGCGCCGCCGACATTGCGGAAACGGAAGTTGGTAGCCAGCTCGCAGACCGCGAGTGGATAGACGACGCCCGATGTAGTGCCACCTTCCATAGTGAGATCCAGGCTGGTTCTGGCGTACGCGGTGACCGTGTCGCTGGTGATCGATGGACGGCCGGACAGCACGTCGACCGGTGGCCCGGCGATGGCCAGCTTGGTGGCAGGATCCTCGGCTGCCAGGGCGTAGCGCTCCTGGTTGCCGTATCCGCCGATCAACGTCGAGGGCTCCATCCCAAACGGATCGTCTGAAGGCTCCAAGCCGTCGGGCAAGTAGGGGTGGCGCAGGATAGTGCTCACCTCAACCGGGTCGTCGTTGATCAATTTCCGGAAGGCGCTTAGCGCTGCTGCGCGACTAGCGACCGCCACGGTTGCCTCCTCTAGACCGACTTGTCAGAAACTGAAAGCTGACCTCGCTGATACAACCTCCGTTCACGTAGGTTGCCTACGCTCGGCATAGGTTGCAACCTGTGCAGACCGCGAGAAACCTACGTGAACGTAGGTTCCGACACGGTGGAGACAGTTATACGGTCAGGGCTTTCAGCTCAGCAAGCAGCTTGCTCATGGTGTCCTTGGCATCGCCAAAAAGCAGTGTGGTGCTCGGCTGGTAAAGCAGCTCGTTTTCAATACCGGCAAAACCAGGCCGCATCGAGCGCTTCATGAAGACAACCTGGCGCGCCTGATTAGCGTGCAGGATCGGCATGCCATAGATCGGCGCGCCTGGGGTGGTCTCGGCCGCCGGGTTGACGACGTCGTTAGCACCAATCACCAGGGCTACGTCCGCCTGCTTGAACTCCGGATCGATCTCGTCCATTTCTTTGAGCTGCTCGTAGGGCACCTGAGCCTCCGCCAGCAGCACGTTCATGTGGCCCGGCATCCGGCCGGCAACTGGGTGGATCGCATAGTCGACCTGTGCGCCGCGTTCTTGCAGCAGGTCGACGAGCTGGCGCAGGGTGTGCTGGGCCTGCGCCACCGCAAGACCATAACCGGGTACGATGATCACCCGTTGGGCGTACGCGAGCAAGATCGCCACATCCGCCGGACCGGCCGACTTCACCGGTCGGTCACTGACTGTGGTAGCGCCCAGTGTCGATCCACCCTTGAGCGCCCCGAACAAGATGTTGATCAATGAACGACCCATGGCATTAGCCATTAATCGGGTCAGCAGGGTGCCGGCGGAGCCGACCAGCGTGCCGGCGACGAGCAACAGGATGTTCCCCAGCAAGTAGCCACTGGCGGCGACTGTCAGCCCGGTGAAAGCGTTCAGCAAAGAGATCACGATCGGTACGTCGGCCCCACCAACGGGCAGCACAAGTAACACACCAAGTCCAGCGCCAACGGCGGCTAACAGCACAGCGAAGATCAGGCTCGGCATGAGAACCAAGCCCACAGTGAAACCCAGCGCGGCCAGCAATCCCAACCCGTACAAGATCGGATACCCAGCGAAAACCACCGGGCGTGTGGTCATCAGCTCTTGCAGCTTGAGGAATGTGACAACCGAGCCTGCGAAGCTTACTGATCCGACCAGAATCGTGAAAGCAGTCGCGATCAGGTCAAACACTCCAGCGGTGCCGGCGCTGAGCTCGATCAATTCGATGAACGCCACAATGGCTGCCGCGCCGCCTCCGACCCCGTTGAACAACGCCACCAGCTGCGGCATCTGAGTCATCTGGACGCGATACGCACCCAGCACACCAATAGCGGTACCTACTGCAACCGCGGCCAAGATCGGCAGCAGATGCTGAATGTCGGACACCAAAAAGACGATCACACAGGCCAATACCGCACCAGCCGCACCGATGAGGTTGCCGCGGCGGGCCGTCTTCGGTGAGGACAGACCCTTGAGAGCGACGATGAAGCAGACCGCGGCTGCCAGATAGCCCAGCTGCGCCCAGACTAGAGTCACGGCTCGAGCTCCCGGCGCTCCGACTTCTGTAAGGCTCGCTTGGGACGCGAGAACATGACCAACATCCGGTCAGTGACAACGAATCCGCCCACCATATTGATCGAGGCCAAGATCACCGCAATCAGGCCTAACACCAGAATCGGCGTGGACTGCGCCGTTCCGGCAACCAGGATTGCACCAATCAAGATCACGCCGTGGATGGCATTGGCGCCGGACATGAGCGGCGTATGCAATGTTGAGGAAACCTTGGAGATCACCTCGACGCCTACGAATATGGCTAGCACAAAGATCGTCAGCCAAATGATGGGATCAGTGTTCACGAAGGACCTTCCCGGCATGAGTCACGCACATCGCAGAAGTGATCTCGTCGTCAAAATCAGGCGCAAAACGGCCATCACGGGTCATCAACGTGATCACGTTCAGCAAGTTCTGGGCGTAGAGCCTGCTGGCCGGTGCGGGCATCTGGCTGGGTACGTTGGCACCACCCCACAGATGTATCGATCCGACTCGCACCACCTGGCCGGGCACCACACCTTCGACGTTACCGCCGGCATCGGCCGCCAGGTCGACGACCACTGACCCGGGCGCCATCTGGAGGATCATTTCGGTGGTCACAAGCAGCGGCGCGCGGCGCCCGGGCACGGCTGCTGTGGTGATCAACGCATCAGCTGCGGCGACGTAGCTGGCAAGTAGCTCGCGTTGCTTCTGCGCGCGCTCCTCGGTCATTTCGCGGGCGTAACCGCCTGCCCCTTCCAGCGTCGGCAGTGGCAGCTCGATGGCCTGGGCGCCCATCGATCTGATCTCTTCGGCTGCCGCGGCGCGTACGTCGTAGCCCTTGACCACAGCACCCAAGCGACGGCAGGTGGCAATGGCCTGCAGGCCTGCGACGCCGGCGCCCAGCACCACGACCTGCGCCGGTGGCACCGTACCGGCGGCGGTCATGCTCAGCGGGAAGAACTGACCAAGCATGCTGGCAGCCACGATCGCTGCCCGGTAGCCGGCCACCAGAGCTTGTGAACTCAACGCATCCATCGACTGCGCGCGGGATATCCGCGGCACGTACTCCATCCCGAACGTTGTTAGCTTCCGATCACGGCGAAGCGCGACATCGCTGGGGCGTTCAGCGGGGGAAAAGAATGAGATCGTGGCAGCCCCGGACGGTAGCGGCGCCAAGCACGTAGCATCCAGCGGCTGAACGCTGAGCACCAGCTCGGCCTCGTCGAAGGGGTGCTCGCTGACCAGGGCACCCGCCGCCTCGTACGCCGCATTGGAGAAGAGGGCAGCTGCGCCCGCCCCGCTCTGCACAGCGACCTCGTATCCGGCAGCCCGCAGCTTGCCGATCAGTTCAGGAACCATCGCAACACGGGCCTCGTCGGGAGCCAATTCCCGGGCTACCGCGATGCGCACATCACGAACCTAATGCACGCCGACTTTCGGCTCAGCGGACTTTGACCTGAATTGAGTGATACCCGGTCGCGCCGTTTGGCATCGGCGACGCCGCCTCGGCTATCTGGAGTTGTCCGTTCGCGTCGGTGGCGCGAACGGTCAGCTGGTGAGTGCCGGGGGCAGCGGCCCACTCGTATTTCCACTGCCGCCAGGTGTCAGGGCCGACGGTTTCAGCGAGTTGCGCCGGCTGCCAGCCGTTCTGGTCCACCTGTACCTCGACAGCCGAAATGCCGGTGTGCTGTGCCCACGCCACTCCGGCAACGACGACGGTGCCCGCCTGGACAGTTGTCTTACGCGGTACGTCGATCCGCGACGCCAGCTTGATCGGGGCCTTCGGCGCCCAGCCGAGTGGCGTCCAATAGGCCTGCTCCGTGGCGTACATGGTGACCTTCAGTGAGGTGACCCACTTCGTGGCCGATACGTAGCCGTACAGGCCCGGGACCACCATGCGGACCGGGAATCCGTGCTCGATGGGCAAGGGCTCGCCGTTCATGCCGATCGCCAGCAAGGCCTCCCGATCTGGGTCGGTCAGGGCCGACAGCGGCGTACTGGCAGTCCAGCCGTCTTGACTCTTAGAGAGCACCATGTCGGCGCCCGGGAGCGGCCTTGCCTGGGCCAGCAGCTCGCGGACCGGGTATCCCAGCCATACCGCGTTGCCGGCGAGGTCTCCGCCGACCGGATTGGAGACGCAGGTCAATGTGGTCATGTGCTCCACGAGCGGCATGGCGGTCAGGTCGGCGTAGTTGATCTCGATCGGGTTCTCGACCATCCCAGTGATTCTGAGAGTCCAGGTCTCGGGCTCGACCAGGGGCACCTGGAGTGCGGTATCGATCCGATAGAAGTCGTCGTTGGGCGTTACATATGGAGCCAGGCCGTCAACGTTGAAATCAACACCTGCCGGCGGTGTCTGAGCAGGCTCCGTGGGAGTCGGCAGTTTCAGCTTCTGACGGGCACTGTCGACTGCTGACGACGCACTGGCGAGCAGCTGACCAGTGATCGCCCCCACCGCAGCCACAGCGCCGACCACGATTGTCCAGCCGAGGAACTTCCGTCGCGCGACGGATTGGGCGCCACTGTCTTCTGCCGCTACAGGTGCTGAGCGCCACTGCTGCAACTTACTGATCAGAGTGCTCAAGATCATGTAACCCAACAGCAGGCCAACGAGTGTTGGGACGTACGCGGCGAAGGTCGCCTCTGGCTGCGCGCCGATGCCGACCAATCCGAGCACTGCGACGGCTGCGAACATTGCAGCGCCGGCAAACCGGCGCCGCAACTCCAGTTGGCCGGCGAGGGCGCAAAGAGCAAGAACGACGACAACAATGATCGCCAGCAACACCGGTTTGTCTGCGAAACCGAGAGCGTCCTTGCCAAAATTGACAAGTGAGGCGGGCAACAGGTTGATGATCAGTTCGCCGACTGCCGGTACCGGCGAGCCGGCTGGCGCAATGACCCAAGCGAGTAATCCGGCGATAGCGAGACCAACTAGACCGGCGACCGCTCCCGCGAGCCGTGCCCACCATCGAGTGGCGCTTGCCGCGTCCCGCTCGTTCCGGTTGTGCACCTCACCATCCTGCGCGCATGCCGGGCATCGGACAACGAGCTAGTGCTTACGCATTGGTCACGGCAGGCTATTGATCATGGCTGAAGCACCGACCTGCATCGACTACTACCCGGGCTGGGTCGATGATGCGGATCAGCTGTTTGCACTGCTTCGGGACGCCATCGTGTGGGAACAGCACACCATCAGGTTGTACGCCAGAACTGTGCTGACCCCGCGGCTGACCTCCTGGATGGGAGACGGCGCCTACCGCTACTCCGGCATCGTGAACGAGCCCGCTCCCTGGCCGGACGCCCTGGCTGAGCTGCGAGAGCGGCTTCGCAATGACCTGGGAGTCGACTTCAACTCCTGCTTGGCCAATCTCTATCGGGATGGCACTGATTCAATGGGCTACCACAGCGATAACGAGCCTGAACTAGGTCTGCGACCAACCATCGCATCCATCAGCCTTGGGGATCGGCGACGGTTTGTGCTGCGACATCGAACCACGGGCGAACGCTGGAGCTGGGACCTTGGCAACGGTGACCTGCTGGTTATGCGGGACGAGTCGCAAAGCGACTATGCGCATGCTGTTCCCAAGACCTCGCGCGCGGTTGGGCCGCGGATGAATCTCACGTTTCGGTGTTTCAAGACTCGCCATCTCTGACAGCACCGATTCTCAGAATCGCCCCGGAGCGGAGTGTGACTTCTCGATTTCACGCTCAAATCTGTGGGCCGGACCCTGGCTCGGGGGCGATTTTGAGAAAGTTTGGTCGGCTGACTAACAACCGGCCTCTTTTTGAAGCCTTCCCTTTATGTGAGGACTGTTTTCCAGGAGATCCAGCAGCTGCTGGCCACAGACGGCGTCATTGCACGCCGCGACCACCCTGAACTAGCCACCGCGCTTGGTTACCTGGTCCGCCGCGGTGATCTCGCCCGAGTACTTCCAGGCGTGTATGCCGCAGCAGATCAGGCGGCATCGGTACCAATTCGCGTTTGGGCACTCAGCCGTTTCGATCCGGACGCGGTACTTGTCGGTGCAGTGGCAGCACGGCTGTCGTTCTGGCCGGACCTACGAGTCGAGGTGGTTGAGTGTGCGGTTCGCCACAGCAGGGCACCGCAGAGTGGCTACCGCTTCACGCGGCGGCAGATTCCAGCAGAGCTTGTGATAAGCAGGTCCGGCCTGCGCTACACATCGCCGGCGCTGACAGCGCTGGATTTGTGCGAAACGGTTGGTGGTGAAGCCATCGATCAAGCTCTGCGAACCCGAGCGACGACTCTGGCGCAGCTGCAACATGCCATGGAGCTGACAAGCGCCAGAGTCGGTAATCCGACTCGGCGCCAGCTGCTACTCGATTCCCGGGCGGAGCCGTGGTCAGAGGCCGAGCGCCAATTCCACCGGCTGCTGCGCAATGCGGGCATAACCGGATGGCAGGCGAATCAGCCGGTCCTCCTCCACGGCCGAACGTACTTTGTCGACGTGATCTTCCAGAAGCTCAAACTCGCGATCGAGATCGATGGGCGGTTGTATCACAACGGCGTGGAGGTGTTCGAGAGTGACCGGTGGCGGCAGAACCTCCTGATTCTGGATGGCTGGTGTGTCTTGCGATTCACCTGGACCATGATCGAAGAGCGTCCCGAAGAGGTCATTGCCACGGTGCATGACGCGATCCAGATGCTGACGGTGAGGACGGCATGAAGCAGTGATCAGAACGGCCTCCGACCGCCGCCTGACCCCGCCCCGATTGGAATGGCGGGTTGTTCCTCTTCGAGCTCTTCTTTGCCAGCGGCGAACTGGGAGTTATAGAGATCGAAGTAGTGCCCGCGCGCTTCCAGCAGCTCGTGGTGGGTACCTTGCTCCACGATCCGTCCGTCCTCCATTACCAAGATCACGTCGGCGTCTCGGATGGTGGAGAGCCGATGTGCGATAACGAAGCTGGTGCGATCTGAGCGCAGCACAGCCATGGCATGCTGCACCAGCACCTCAGTGCGGGTATCGACCGAGCTCGTTGCCTCATCCAAGATCAGCAGCGCCGGATCGGCAAGGAACGCACGAGCAATGGTGATCAACTGTTTCTCGCCAGCGCTGATGTTGCTAGCTTCCTCATCCAAGACAGTGTCGTAGCCGTTTGGCAGCGCATGTACGAACCGATCAACATAGGTGGCCTCGGCCGCTGCGTGGATCTCCTCCTCGGTCGCGGTCGGTCGGCCATAAGCAATGTTCTCTCGAATGGTGCCGTGAAACAGCCAGGTGTCCTGCAGCACCATCCCGATATTGGATCGCAACGCCGCTCGCGGCACGGTGGCAATGTCAACCCCGTCGAGCGTGATCCGGCCGCGGTCGAGCTCATAGAACCTCATGATCAGGTTCACCAGAGTGGTTTTGCCGGCCCCGGTGGGCCCGACGATAGCCACTGTACTTCCCGGCTCGGCTACCAAAGACAGGTCAGTGATCAGTGGCTGCTGCGGATCGTAGGAGAACCAGATGTTCTCGAACGCCACTCGTCCGCAGGTCGGGTTAAGCGAGCTGGCCTCCTCTGGCACCTGCTCTTCTTCATCGAGCACCTCGAAGACCCGCTCAGCCGACGCGACCCCAGACTGCAGCAGATTTGCCATCGAGGCGAGCTGAGTCAGGGGCTGGGTGAACATCCGGGTGTACTGAATGAACGCCTGGACGTCGCCCAGATTCATGGTCCCGCTCGCTACTCGGAGCCCGCCAACAACGGCGATCGCAACGTAGTTCAGATTGCCGATGAAGAACATCGTCGGCATGATCAGACCGGAGACGAACTGAGCCCCGAAGCTAGCGCCATACATGGTGCGGTTCCGCTCATCGAAGACCGCCTCGACCTCGCGCTGCCGGCCGAACACCTTGACCAGTGACTGGCCGGTAAAGACTTCCTCGACATGGCCGTTCAGCTCTCCGGTGGACTTCCACTGCTGGATAAACAGCTTCTGGGAACGCTTGCCGATCAACGTTGTCACCAAGATCGACACCGGGATGGTGATCAGCGCAATCAACGCCAGCACCGGCGAGATAACGAACATCATTACCGTGACGCCTACCACCGTAAGCAGCGAAGTAAGCAGCTGGCTCAACGTTTGCTGCAACGCTTGGGAGATGTTGTCGATGTCATTGGTGACCCGACTCAACAGCTCGCCGCGGGTCTGCTTGTCGAAATAGCTGAGTGGCAGTCGATTGATCTTGTCCTCGACGCGGCTGCGCAGAGTGTAGATGGAGCGTTGCACTGCGCCGTTCAGCAAATAGCCCTGCAGCCACAAGAACAGCGACGCCACTAGGTACAGCAGCAGCGCCAGGAGCAAGAGCTGCGCGAGCAGCGTGAAGTCAATGCCCTGGCCCGGTATCACATTCAGCCGCTCAACCATGTCGGCGAACTTGACATTGCCTTCGGCCCGCAGCCCAGCCACTACCTGCTCTTTGCTGGCCCCGCTCGGCAGGTTCTTGCCGAGAACGCCAGTAAAGATCACATCCGTCGCCATGCCCAAGATCTTTGGGCCGAGGACATTCATCGCAATGCCGGTGACAGCCAGCAGCACTACCAACGTCAAGATCATCCGCTCGGGCGCGAGGTGTCCCAGCAGGCGCTTGAGCGACGGGAAGAAGTGCAGCGACTTCTCGACAGGACGTGTTTGTTGGCCAAACATGCGGCCGCCGCCGGCAGGCGGGCCATATTTCGGCCGCTCCGGCGCTTTGGGAGCCGCGGCTTGCCCATTGCCCGAGGTAGATCCAGGCTCAGATTGCATCCGATCTTGACCATTGCCAGTCATGCGGCAGCCTCCGCTGCACTGAGCTGGGAGTCGACGATCTCCGCGTACGTCGGGCAGTCGGCGAGCAGCTCGTCATGAGTGCCAGATCCGACGATCTCGCCGTGCTCCAACACAATGATCTTGTCTGCGTCAGCAATCGTGGCGACTCGCTGTCCAACGATGATCACGGCGGCCTCCGCCGTCTCGCGCTGCAGCGCTGTGCGCAGTCTGGCGTCGGTAGCAACATCCAACGCCGAAAACGAGTCATCGAAAACATAGATCTCCGGCCGCTTCACCAACGCTCTCGCGATCGAGAGCCGCTGCCGCTGACCACCGGAGACATTGCTGCCGCCCTGAGAGATAGGTGCATCCAGTTGTCCCGGCATGTCGCGTACGAAGTCCTCCGCTTGAGCTACTCGCAGGGCATTCCAGAGCTCCTCGTCGGTGGCATCCGGTTTGCCGTAGCGGAGATTGCTTGCGACGGTCCCTGAAAAAAGAAAGGCCTTCTGCGGGACCAGCCCAATCCGACTCCAGAGCAGCTCCGGATCGCAGTCGCGTACCTCTACCCCGTCGACAGTGACCGAGCCACCGGTGGCGTCGAACAGCCGTGGGATCAGCGAGATCAAAGTGGATTTACCAGCGCCCGTTGAGCCGATGATCGCGGTGGTTTGTCCAGGCTCCGCGCTGAAGCTGATCTTGCGGAGCACCGGCGACTCGGCACCGGGGTAGGTGAATTCCGTGTCGCGGAACGCCACCACTCCGGTGGCTGGCATCTCAGTGACCGGATGGGTTGGTGGCAACACTGAGGATTCGGTGCTCAGCACCTCCTGGATCCGCTCGGCGCAGACCGCAGCACGCGGCGCGATCATCAACAGGAAGGTCGCCATCATGACCGACATCAAGATCTGGATCAGGTAGGTCAAGAAGGCGGTCAAAGCCCCGATCTGCATATCACCCGCATCGATGCGCCGCGCCCCAAACCACAGCACAGCGACACTGGAAGCGTTCAGGACGAACATCACGATGGGGAAGATCGAGGCCATATACCGGCCCACTGAGGTTGCGGTGTCGGTCAGCTCAGTATTAGCCCCTGCGAACCGCGCCGTCTCGTACGGTTCGCGGACGAACGCGCGCACTACGCGGATGCCGGTGATCTGCTCCCGCAGCACCCGGTTCACGGTGTCGATTCGGGTCTGCATCAGCCGGAACAACGGACTCATCTTGCGGATCACCAAGTAGATCGAGAACGCGAGTACCGGCATTGCAACTGCGACCAGCCACGAAAGGCCGACATCGGTGCGCAGGGCCATGATGATCCCGCCGATCATGGTGATCGGGGCTGCCACGAACATGGTGCTGCTCAGCAGCACCAGCATCTGCACCTGCTGTACGTCGTTGGTATTGCGGGTGATCAGCGATGGCGCTCCGAAGTGGTTGAGCTCTCGAGCCGAAAAAGTCAGTACGCGTTGAAACAGTGCCCCGCGAACGTCCCGACCGAAGCTCATGGCCGTCCTGGCGCCCAAATAGGTCGCCCAGATGGAGCAGCCGACCTGGACCAATGTGACGGCAAGCATGATGCCGCCGGTACGCCAGATGTAGTTCGTGTCGCCCTTGGCGACGCCCTCGTCGATGATTGCCGCGTTGAGGCTGGGTAGCAGCAATGCAGCCATGGTGCCGGCAAGTGACAAGATCAGCAGGCCGATGATTGGCCGGCGGTAGTCAGCTAGGTAGGTCCGGAGCAGACGGATCAGCATGATGTCCGTCCTCGGTGTGGCGCGCGCTGCCGACAGACTCCATACAGAAAAAGATCAACAATCTGCTGCGGCTGGGCCAGCCGCTGATCGCCGAGTATGGGGTGACTCATCGCGAAGGTCATCGCTCGTAGCGCACTCGCGGCCTCCAGCGGGTCCAACCGGAGCCGATGTTGATCAGGTTTGATCAAGATCGCAATGGCACTGCTCAGTAGCTCATTGTCCGCCTGCTGCTTGGCCCGGAAGCTGTCGCGATCATGTGGCTCCTTACGCAGTTGCAGCGACCCGAACAGCGCAAGGACTCGTCGCAACCGCTCTTGGAGAATGCTGACCGCCGCGATCAATCGATGCTCAAAGCTCAGACCAAGATCAACTTGAGCTAACTCGTCGCAGGTGTGCCGGATGTCGTAAGCATCCTCGATGACGGCATCGATCAAAGCCTCTTTGGTCGCGAAGGCACGGAAGATCGTGCCCTCCGCAACACCTGCTGCCTCAGCGATCTGCCGGGTACTGACATCGCGCCCGAACCGCTCCAGCAGTGGCTCCGTCGCCGCAATAAGGGCCGCTCGACGCTCATCGAGTGGCAGCGGCGCGGCACGAGTCACGCGCTCCAGCTTAGTGAGTGAGCACTCACTCAACAAGTGCATTTTAGCTTCCAGATGTGGAGCTGGATTATCTGGTGCTGCTTCGGAGTTAGCCACAAGGTGCAGCTCAAAGAGAAAACCAGAGGGAGTGTCGCTGTGGACTTGGGCCGATTGGCCGATGAGGTGTTCGAGGCTGTCATCTTCGATTTGGATGGCACGCTGATTGACTCCACCCCAGCGGTCATCCGCTCCTGGGCCACGTGGGCTGGTGAATATGGGCTCGCGGAGCTACCCAGACATGACGGCGTGCCGTCGGCCTCCGTCGTGCGGGCTGTCCTCTCTGAAGATCAGTACGAGCACGGCCTACAGCGCATTACCGAGCTGGAGTTAGCTGACATTCACGACATTGTGGTACTGCCGGGAGCAACAGAGGCGCTTGCATCGCTCGCCGGCGGCAAGAACGCGATTGCGACATCATGCACCGTGCCGCTGGCCAAGGCCCGGATCGCAGCTGCGCAGTTGGTGGCACCGACGGTGATTGTCACAGCAGATGACGTGGTGAATGGCAAGCCGCACCCTGAGCCGTTTCTCCGGGCGGCCCGACTGCTTGATGCCGACCCTCGGCGATGCCTCGTAGTTGAGGATGCTCCCAAGGGGCTTGAGGCGGCTCAGGCTGCTGGGTGCTTCACCCTTGCCGTTGTAACGACGACGCCTCGCGAAGACCTCTACGCCGACGCGATTGTCACTGACCTTTCGGAGGTCTGGTTTGATGTGAACGACGACGGCATCCGGGTGAGTTTGGTTGATCAACCGGCGGGTGCCCTTCGACAAGCTCAGGGCACATAACCGCAACTTGGGGCACATAACTACAGCTCAGGGCACATAACCGCAACTTGGGGCACATAACTACAGCTCAGGGCACATACCGGCAGATCAAGTGGCACACAATGCGAGCTGAGCCCTCCGAACAGCTCAGCACGGCGCCTGTCGAAGCGCGCGACTACCAGAACAGCTAGCCCGTCTTGCGCCGGAACGTGCGCTTGGTCTCAACTGGCCCTTGGGTGTGCACATGCTGGGGACCCTTGTCGGTCTGACTGTCAATGTGATCCTCGCCCTTGCGACCCTGCTTAGCCGCCAGGGCCTCACGGAACTTGCGCTTCGTCTCGTCCTCGGGCGTCTGTTGTTGACCGGGTTTGTCACTAGCGCTCATAGGGCCATTCTTACCGCTGCTGCTCCGGGCCTGAAGGCTGCTGGGCAGGCTCACTCGACTGCCAGCTCGGTGGCCAGTTCCGCATGGTCTCATCGTCACCCAGTTGATCACCACTCTCCGCCTCATCTGCGTCCTGCTCATCGGAGGTGATCTCTGCATCGTCGCCGAGGGGTACGAGCCTCACAGCCGTGCCGTAAGCAGCAACCTCGCTGAGTGATTGGGTGATCTCGCTGCAATCGAACCTCAACCCCACCACCGCATCCGCTCCCGCCGCCACCGCCATCTCGACCATGCGAGCCACGGCGTCTTGGCGGGAGTCGGTCAGCATCACGACATAGCCGTCTATCGGGTTCCCGCCACGCAAGTCAGGCCGCAGTTCACGGGTACGGGCAACGACTCCAACGACGTCGCCGATCACACCAGCGGTTTCACGGCCGGGAACGTTTTCCATCGTGACCACCGGGAGTGCCCGTGGCACGAGGGCTGGCTGCTTTAGCGCGGGCGGTTGCGGTGTCCACTGCGTCGGCTGTTGCCCGTACGGACCCTGGGCCGGCTGACCGTAAGGCTGCTGCTGCGGGTACTGCCCGGGCTGCTGCCCGTACGGACCCTGCTGGCCCGGGTAGGGCGGTTGGGGCTGGCGTCCGGCCGACGGCTGACCGTACGGCTGCGGCGGTTGGCCGTACGGTCCGGGCTGCTGCTGCCCGTACGGATTGGCCGGGTTCTGTCCGTAAGGCTGCTGCTGCCCGTAGTTACTCATGCCGACAAGATATCGGCCCAGTACGTCTGTGCCGAGCCGCCTTGAGGCCGCTTTGCGGCGCTAGCCCGTTGTGGAGTTAGCCCAGCTCGGTCATCTCGACGGTGACGAACATCTCGGAGCGCCCGCCGGAGTAGGTGCCGCGCAGCGGGGCGACATCGCCATAGTCGCGGCCATGTCCCACCTGGACGTAGCCGTCAGTGAGCCGGCGGCAGAGTGTCGGGTCGTACCCCACCCAGCTACCGCACCACCACTCGATCCAGGAGTGGCTCTCACCTTCCAGTGTCTTGTTCGGTTCACCGCTGCCTGGATGCAGATAGCCCGAGACGTAACGGGCCGGCAGGCCAATCGAACGCAATGCTCCGAGGGCAAGGTGGCTGTAATCCTGACAGACACCCCGGCCCAGCCCCCAGACTTCGCGCGCCGTGCTGGTGACCTTGCTCGAGCCGCGCTCGTAGCTTAGATGATCACCAATCAGGGCGCACACGTCCAGGGCAGCCAATCGAGGGGGCTGTCCGATGGTGGAAGCAGCCAGGGCCACCAATTCCTCCGGAGGCTCGGTGCGCTCGTTGACTGTTAGAAATTCCGCCATCTTGTCGACCACTGCGCGGTCCCGGAGCGCCGCCCACCCAAGATCATTGGGCGCGACTCGCCGATCAACATCCCAAGCAAGATCATCTCCGTGTGTCTCGACGACGCCTTGGGCGTGAACGGCCAGTCGTTCGTGCGGTTCGTGTAGCTCGAAGGTGGTGACCGCAGTTCCCCAGTAGTCGGTATAGCTGAAGCTCCACGCCGCAGGTTCGATCGTGACACGGCTGCTCCAGACCGTCTGATGATCAGTTGCAGCTGGGGTCATACGTGCCTCGTTGTACGAGGACTTCACGCGGGTCGCGTACCGGAATCCCGTTCGATGATCAATGCTCAGCCGCATCTCAACGGGTCCCTTCGGTAGTCCAGGCGGGCGGCTCCTCGGCAGCAAAGTAGCTCGTCGAGACTGCGATCGTGACCTGAGCAGTGACGTCTTGTACGACGGCCATCTCGTGGTTGAGGTTGCTGAGTAGCTCGTCAAGATCGGCGTATTCCAATCGTGCCCGCAGCTGACCAAGCGAGCGCAACGCCGGCTCGGCATGGCGTGCAGTCAGCGGGTTGTTCTGTGCCACTCGCTGCAGGCTGTCGGCGGCGGCGATCAGCCCATGCATGATCGACCGCGGGAAACGCGCGTCCACGATCAAGAATTCTGCAGCCTCCCGGTCGGTATAAAGACCGCGATAGGTGCGCAAAAAGGCATCGTGTCCTCCGCAACCGCGTAGCACAGCGGGCCACTGCGTGCTGCCATGCGTCAGCGATGCCGATGCCACCAGCCGGGAGGTCATGTCGGCTTGCTCCAGTGACCGGCCCATCGACATGAATTGCCAGCCGTCGTCGCGCACCATGATGCCGCGGGAGATGCCGGCGAACATCGCGCTGCGCTCCCGCGCCCAGTTCAAGAACACGTGCGCACCACTCGGCCCGAACGGCGCAGTAGGGAGCTGATGCCACGTCGTATTGACACACTCCCAAAGATCGAGGGGGATCACCTCACGGGCCCGCCGGGCGTTGTCTCGCGCCGCGGCGAAGCTGAAATAGATGGAGGTTGGTTCCGACGGGTCATAACCAAGAATCCGCAACAGATCGGTCAGCGTTGGATCCGTGACATGATCAACGCTCATCAGCGCCAGGAGATTGCGGCAGGCATCCACCTCGTGGGCCGCGGTCTCCTCAATGATCAGCCGCAGGTGGGTCTGCAGCAGTCGCGCGGTGTCCTCTGCGCGCTCCACGTACCGGCCGATCCAAAACATCGACTCCGCGATCCGGCTCAGCATTCCGGACTCCGCGGATTGGCCTGCTGCTGTTGATCTTGTTGCTGTCGTTGAGCTTCCACCATCTTGGGCATTACGGTGACCGGAACCTTGGCAACCGTAAGCGGTACCTCGGTCTCTGCTGGACGATGTAGGGGCGGCATTTCTGACGCCTTAGCCTGATCATCAGTATCGTCGCTGTGGTCAGTGGCGCTTCGATGACTAGACGGTGATCGATGCGGCGGCGGACTCAATACCCAGGTGTCCTTACTGCCGCCACCCTGACTGCTGTTGACGACCAGCTCACCTTCTGGCAAGGCCACCCGGGTAAGTCCACCGGGCAAGACCCAGACGTCCTCGCCATTGTTCACGGCGAACGGTCGAAGATCGACATGGCGCGGCTGCAGATGGTCCTCGATCAAGGTTGGCACCGTAGACAGCTGCACTACCGGCTGTGCGATCCAGCCGCGCGGATCCTCCTTCACTCTGCGCCGCAGCTCGTCCAGTTCAGCCTTAGTAGCGCGCGGGCCGATCACAATGCCCTTGCCACCCGAACCGTCCACCGGCTTGATGACCAGTTCCTGGACGCGGTCCAGCACCTCTTCCCGAGCTTGATCATCTTCCAGTCGCCAGGTATCGACGTTAGGAATGATCGGCTCCTCGCGCAGGTAGTACTTGATCAGGTCGGGCACGTAGGTGTAGATCAACTTGTCGTCGGCTACGCCATTGCCGATGGCGTTAGCCAATGTGACACCACCAGTACGTACCGCGTTCACCAGACCTGGCACGCCGAGCATGGAGTCGCTGCGAAAGTGCACCGGATCTAAGAACTCATCGTCGACGCGGCGGTAGATCACATCGACCCGCTGCAGCCCTGCTGTGGTACGCATGAAGACCTTGCCGCGGCGGCACTCAAGATCACGACCCTCCACCAGCTCGACGCCCATAGTCCGGGCCAACAGAGTGTGCTCGAAGTAAGCCGAGTTGTACACACCAGGCGTAAGCACCACCACCGTTGGCTCCTCTACACCTGGCGGTGCCGCCTTGCGCAGCGCGGTAAGCAACCGGGTCGGGTAGCCGGCGACCGGACGGATCCGCTGATTGGCGAAGGCCTCCGGCATTGCGGTGATCATGGCATTGCGGTTAGTCATAACGTAGGAGACGCCGCTCGGTACCCGGACGTTGTCCTCCAGCACCCGGACGTCGCCGGCCGGGTTGCGGATCAGATCTACTCCGGCAACATGAATGCGTACGCCGTTGCCGGCCTGGATACCCCATACGGCCCGGTGGAAGTGGGTAGATGAGGTGACTAGCTGGCCAGGAATGACCCCATCAGAGATCACCCGAGCGCCGGAATAGATGTCAGAAAGAAACGCCTCGAGCGCTCGCACCCGCTGGGCGACGCCGCCCTCGATGATCTCCCACTCCGGTGAGGCGATTACGCGTGGCACGAGATCGAGTGGAAATGGTCGCTCCACGCCGCCGACGTCGAACGTCACACCAGCTTGCGTGTAGTTGTTGGCAAGGGATTCCGCGATCACGCGAAGGTCGTGTGAGGTGGATCGGGAGAGAGCGGAGTAAACGGCCCGGTACGAAGGTCGGACACTGCCCTCGACGTCGATCATCTCGTCGAACGCCTCACCTACCGGGTAATTGGAAAGCACGTCCGCCATAGGCGGAGCCTACTCACAGTCCCGTTACTTGACGTTAACTCATATGCGGGCTGAGCCCGTCGAAGCCCGCAGGTGCCCTTCGACAAGCTCAGGGCACATTTAGCAGCAAACAGGAGTCGCCGAACTCGTGCCACAGATAACCTTCCGCAACGGCGGTCTGGTACGCCCGCTGCGTTAGCTCGGCACCAGCAACTGACTCCACCAGCAGCAGATGTGAGGCGTCCGGGTCGTGCCACCCGGTGATCAGCCCGTCGACAACGCGTACCGGCCGCTCCGGTGAGATCACTAGCTCGGTCCAGCCCGAGGCAGCGGCGACGGTCCCGTCCGGCTGGGCTGCCGACTCAATAGCTCGAGTTGCTGTAGTGCCTACCGCAATCACCCGGCCGCCGCGGACCCGGCTGGTGGTGACCAGATCGGCCGTGGTCTGGCTTACCTCGAACCATTCCGGCTGCGGGGCCTCACCCACATCCTGTGACGACAGGCCGGTGTGCAACGTGACGGGTGCGAAGATCACTCCCTGCGTCACCAACCGGGTCACCAGTTCGGCACTGAACGGCCGGGCTGCGCTCGGCATTTCTGCGCTGCCAGGGTGCAGAGAAAAGATCGTCTGATAGGCCGAAATGGGAAACGAGCCATCGAGGTAGCCGTAGCTAATCGGCCGCGCCTGCTCGTGCAGATAATCGGAGACGCCTCCTGGCACAGTGACCCGGGCACGCCACAGCCGGTTGCCGAGACCGGTTGGCGAAGAGCCGATATTTTCTTGAGCTGCTCGCGCATCGCGATCGGAATCTGCCGCGATTCCCGACGCTCGCCGCTCGGGATATGGCGCGATGAGCTTAACGAGACCATCAGCGGGAAGACCGATCTGCTCTCCAACACGGCCGTCCAGAATCGGGTTTGCAGCGCTGGGTGCACTACGCAACTCCACTACGCGGGTGCCGTCGGGTAGTCGGTTCGCAACATGCACGATTACAGCTGCGCCCCCGCGCTCGCCGGTCAACTGCCCGGGCACAGTAGCCGATGTGTTGACTACCAGGACATCGCCAGCCCTGAGGTACTCCGCGAGACGGTAGAAGACCGCGTGACCAATACCAGCCGGCGTAGCGATCATGAGCCGTACCGCATCACGCCGCAGCCCGCGGAGTTCGGGCGGCTCGGTCGCCGTACGGTCCTGCGGAGCAGAGAACTGCGTGTGGGGCCGGTCGGCCAGCACGGGGCTCATTCCGATCGCGCTGTCTCCGCGAGGGATGCAGCAACCTCAGCGGCAGAGTAGCGACCGCTTGGCAGTCCCGAACTGATCAGTGCTACCACAATCGGGGCCACCGTTTCCGGCTCAGCCCTATCACTGATGTCTTCGCCCGGGTAAGCCGCCTGATGCATGGCGGTTCGCATGTCGCCGGGGTCGAAGCTGTACCAGATGAAGTCCGGCTCCTCCACCGCCCAGGTCACCGTCTGGTGATCAAGAGCTGCCTTGCTTGAGCCGTAGCCGCCCCAGCTTTCGTAATGATCGACGCCGGCGTCGGACGATACATTGATGATCATGGCTTGCGGTTCGAGGTACGGCAGCAGTGCGCGTATCAGCTGCTGTGGAGCGACCACATTGGTGCGTAGCACTTGCTCGTATGCCGCAGCCTGGAGCTCACGAAGCCTAGGCAACGGTGATCCGCCAAGATCACTCGCATTGTTGATCACCAGGCTCAGCCTGCCCGCTGCTGCCGCGACGGCCACCAGCTGTTCCCGGTGGGCAGCATCGGCGATGTCGCCCGCTACGGCGTGCACCGCCGTAAGTTCGGACAAGCCTTGAGCCGTACGCGCCAATGGTTCCTCGTGCCGGGCATCAATGGTGAGAGTCCAACCGCGATGAGCCAACTCAAAGGCCAAGGCGCGACCCAATCCGAGGGAGCCACCTGTGATCAGTGCGTGAGACATGGCTCTATTCTTCAACTTAAAGTTAGCTTGAATTCAAGGGATGCGGTCGGTGCCTGTCCGATCGGTGGCCGCCTGCTTAACCCCGGGGGGAGAAAGAAGTAGTTGGTTAGAGACCGCGGCGACCGTGGGATCCGGGCCGCTCGGAGTCGGCCTCCTCGGGGTCGTGAAGGTAGGTGAAGTCGCCGAAATCGTCCTCAACGCGACGGCGCGACCAGCGCCGCTTGCCCTGACTCTCCGGCGTAGTGGACTCGGGCATGCTTGCTACGGCCGGCTCCGGTCGGCGGGTCGCCGGCGACAACTCAACCCTGGTCACCTCGGAAGCTGGCTGCGTCTTCTCGGGCAACGTCGTCTCAAATGACGTCTTCTCAGGCGGTGCCTTCTCGGGCAGGGCCTTGTCAGCCAGGGTCTTCTCAGCCAGTGTCTTTTCAGGCAGGGCCTTCTCAGGCAGGGTCTTATGCTCGGGTGGTACCGACTCCTTCGACGGCGCAGGTTTTTCAATTGTTGCCGGCCGCGGGATACGCGTCGTATCACCGGTCCGAGGCGTGCTGGCGGTCCGAATCGGACGCTGACCCGATCCGCTGGCGCGTACCACCGCTACGCCTACCGCGGTGGTCAGCGGCACAGCCAAAACCAGACCGATTGAGCCCACCAGGATGCCGAGCACCTCGGCAGCGAACCGCTCGGTCATCAGTACATCGAGCAACGGCCGGTTATGGATCCTGATCAGCAGAAACACCCCTAGTGATGCTCCGGCGGTCGCGAAGGCGATTGTGTAGACCGTGGAGGCAATGTGATCACGACCGATCCGCATGGCACGCGAGAAGAGGTGCTTTTGGCTTGCGCCTTGATCAGCGAGTTCCCAGACTGCTGATGCCTGGGTGATCGTCACGTCGTTCAAGACGCCAAGCCCAGCGACGATGATTCCGCAAATCACTACCGAGGTGAGCTGGAGATCCGGCGCAGCCGCCGCCAAGACATAGTCGTCCTCGGCGGCCACCCCAGTAACGTGCGCCCACTTGGTCGTGGCGTAGCCGAGCAATGCAATCAAGATCAACCCAAAGAGGGTTCCGACCAGCGCGGTAGTGGTTCGGGCACTGAACCCATGTGCGGCATACAACGCCACGAACATGATCGCCGAGGAGCCGATCAGCCCAACCATGATCGGGTTGGTCCCGGCAATCAGAGCCGGGAACATAAACGTAGCCAAGATGAAGCCCGCAAACCCCAATCCGAGGAGCGCAGCAAAGCCACGCCAGCGCGCGACCACCACTACAACGATCGCGAAAAGCAACCCCACCACCAGTAGCGGCACTCGTCGCTCGAAATCAGAGAACTGGTACTGAGCCGGCTGGTCAGCCGACGGCGGTACGCGTACTAGCTTGATGACCTGGCCGACTTCCATCCCTGAGGAGTAGATCGCGGCAGTGACTGGGACCGTGACGGCCTTGCCCTTGTCATCACCCTGGAGCAACTGGGCAGTTACATCAGCGCATCGGGCGTTGGTCACTCCGGGTGTCGAGCCCGACAAGCCCTCACAGGAAATCTCCGTGACTGCGGTAACCCGCGCGGTCGGATAGGTAACGCCGGGAACGCTGTAACCGGCTACGTCGGCGTTGACATGGCGCGAGATATCACTCGGCCAGAAGACGATCAAACCCACCAGCGTCCAGATCGCCAATGGGATCAGGACGACGATCAGAATACGCAGAGCACGCTGGTGACGACGCAATTCGTCAGGATTCACCAACGGTTGCGGCCCAGAATCTGGAAGACGTTCTCTTGTGGAGTGCGAGTGAGCCACGTTGCCGCCTAGTCTTAGTCCCCGTGAGCCAGCTTCCTGGGGCGAGTCGCGACGGCATCCGGCCGTATCGCGCAGTGGCTCGCCAGGCATCCAGGAGCGACCTGAGCACACAATCTAACCCACGTCATCCCCGGGGCACCCGGTCAGACCCAGGAGGTATCACTGGCCGGGCAAAACAGGGACACCGCCCGCCTAGGCCCCGACGCAGCGGAATCGGGCTGATCGCCGGCATCATCGGCCTTGGTCTCATCGGCCTCGGCTTGAGGATCGTGCCGACGGTTTTCACCGAGACCGATCTCGTCGCTGGAATTGCCGGCCCGCTGACCGGCGTCCCAGCCGGTGTCCCGTCCGCAGCACCATCCGCCGCCCCGTCCCCGTCGATGAGCATCAAGCCGACGACCGAGACCAGGCCCAGCATGAAGCCCGCCAAGTTGCAGGCGAAGCGAAAGGCAAAGAGCCTGCAGAAAATCGAGGTGCCGGGGAGCGGGCCAGGGACGTTCCGGGGAGCCGATAAATCGCTCCGACCGACGACCTCAGCTGGAACCTTGATCCGTTACGACGTACGGGTTGAGAAGGGATTGTCCGTCGATCCCGACGATGCTGCCGCCCAGATCCAAGAAATCCTGGACGACAAGCGAAGCTGGCGCAGCACCGGCCACTGGCGCTTTGAGCTGACTCCGGTCGGGCAGTCCGCGACGCTGCACGCGTATATCGCAACGCCGGAGACCACCGATCGGCTCTGCGCGCCGTATCTGACTCGCGGCGAAGTGTCATGCCAGAACGGCAACCGAGTCGTCCTGAACGCCAAGCGGTGGCTTTTAGGCGCCGATTCGTACGGATCTGATCTGACCAATTACCGGCGCTACTTGGTCAATCACGAGTTTGGGCATGCATTGGGCAAGCGTCACGTGGACTGCCCAGGTTCGGGGAGGCATGCGCCGATCATGATGCAGCAAACCAAGGGCCTCGGG
>Ga0081538_10001616_pt1 | contig 23123 bp, 20 predicted proteins | sample TabmetS5T2R1_FD_71022 | JGI IMG/M metagenome (GOLD analysis project Ga0081538, IMG submission 71022) | Tabebuia heterophylla rhizosphere microbial communities from the University of Puerto Rico - S5T2R1 | ecosystem: Host-associated > Plants > Roots > Rhizosphere ... | reverse complement strand
AACGGCGCTGATCACCGCCCCGCTGCTGGCCTACCGGGAGGGCGTCAACAAGACCACCGTGGTCCTGGCCTACCTGCTGGTGGTGACCGCGGCCGCGGCCGCCGGCGGGCTCGGGCCCGGCATCACCGCCGCCGCCCTGGGATTCCTCGCCTTCGACCTGCTGTTCCTCCAGCCCTACCACCACATCATCGTCGACGACCCCCAGGACTACCTGTCGCTGGCCGTCTACCTGCTGGTCGCCGTCGTGGTCAGCCTGCTGGTGGCGACCAGCGAGCGTCGCCGGGCCCAGGCCGAGCGCCGCGAGCGCGAGACCCGCATGCTGTTCGACCTGTCGACCAGCCTGGTCGCCCACGGCAGCCTGGACGACACTCTCCGTGGCGTGGTCGGCACGGTGCGGTCGCTGTTCAACCTGGCCGGCTGCGCGATCGTGCTGCCCTCGGGCGACGGCATCCGCCTGGCCGCGGTCGACGGACAGGTCCCCGACGATCTGGACGAGCGCTTCGTCGGGGTGCGCGGCGGCCAGACCACGGTGCAGCTCCGCGGGCCGGTCGACGCCGACCTGGAGCCGGGCCAGGTCCTCACGGTCCCCATGCGCAGCGGCGAGCACGTGGTCGGGGCGCTGGTGGTGGTGGCCGGCGGCCCCGGCTCCTCCGGCTTCGGCGAGGCCGAGCGCCGGGTCCTGGCCACCTTCGCCAACCAGGCCGCCCTGGCCGTCGAGCAGGTCCAGCAGGAGGAGCAGCGCAACCGGGCCCTGGCCCTCCAGGAGACCGACCGGCTGCGGACCGCGCTGCTCAACTCGGTCTCCCACGACCTGCGCACCCCGCTGGCCTCGATCAAGGCCTCGGCCTCCAGCCTGCTCGACCGCGACATCCAGTGGAGCGACGCCGAGCGCGACGAGTTCCTGGCCACCATCAACACCGAGGTCGACCGGCTCACCCGGCTGGTCCACAACCTGCTCGACATGTCCCGCATCGAGGCCGGGGCCCTCGACCCCCGGCTGGTCGAGAGCTCGGTCGCCGAGGTCGTCGGCCCGGTGGTCCGCCGGGCCCGGGCCGCCTCGCGGCAGCGGGTGGACGTGGACGTGCCCGACGAGCTGCCGCCGGTGCTGGTCGACCCGGTCCGCCTCGACCAGGTGCTGACCAACCTGCTCGACAACGCCCGCGGCTACGCGGCGGGCGGTCCGGTCCAGGTGGTCGCCCGCCAGGTCGGCGAGGACGTCGAGCTGCGGGTGATCGACCACGGCCCGGGCATACCGACCCCGGAGCGGGAGCGGGTCTTCGGCCAGTTCTACCGGCTCAAGGGCGGCGGCAAGCGGCCCGAGGGGACCGGTATGGGACTGGCGATCTGCCGCGGGATCGTGCAGGCCCACGGCGGCAGCCTGCGGGTGGAGACCACCCCGGGCGGCGGTGCCACCTTCGTGCTCACGCTGCCCGCCGCGGCGGAGCGGCGGCCGGAGGGGTTCGGGGAACCCCAAGGGGGTGCCCCGGTGGGTCGGCGGCAGGCCGCGTCGTGACCCGGGTGCTGGTGGCCGACGACGAGCCACCGATCGTGCGGGCGGTCGCCGCCAACCTCCGCGTCCGCGGCTACGAGGTGCTCACCGCGGCCAGCGGCGAGGCCGCCCTCGCCGCCGTCGAGGCCCACCGGCCGGACTGCGTGGTGCTCGACCTCGGCCTGCCGGGCATCGACGGCCTCGAGGTGCTCCGCCGCCTGCGCACCTGGACCGAGGTGCCCGTGGTGGTGCTGACCGCCATCGACAGCGAGCGGGACAAGGTGACCGCCCTGGACCTGGGCGCCGACGACTACGTGACCAAGCCGTTCGGGGTGGCCGAGCTGATGGCCCGCATCCGGGTCGCGCTGCGCCACGCCAGGGGGGCGAGCGCCGACCGCCCGCGGCTGGTCCACGCCGGCGACGTCAGCATCGACCTGGACGCCAAGCTGGTGACCAGGAACGGGACGCCGGTGCGGCTGACCCCGACCGAGTACCGCCTGCTGGAGACGCTGGCCACCAACGCCGGCCGCCTGTGCACCCACCGGTTCCTGCTGGAACGCGTCTGGGGCCCGGGCTACGGCGACGAGTCCCAGTACCTCCGCGTCTACATGGCCAACCTGCGCAAGAAGCTGGATGATCCCTCCGCGCCCCAGGTGCTGCTGACCGAGCCCGGGATGGGATACCGGTTCGTGGTGCCGGAACCCGAAGGCGCGCGCACGGAGGGTTGAACCTCATGCTGGTGGTGATCGTCGGCTGCGGCCGGGTCGGCGCCGGGCTGGCGGCCGGCCTGGCCGCCGCCGGGGACCAGGTGGCCGTGGTGGACAAGGACCCCAAGGCCTTCGAGCGGCTCGGCGAGGACTTCGCCGGGCAGACCGTCGAGGGCATCGGCTTCGACCGCGACGTGCTGGAACGGGCGGGCGTCGCCCGCGCGGACGCGCTGGTGGCGGTGACCAGCGGCGACAACTCCAACGTGGTCGCGGCCCGGGTGGCAAGGGACGCCTACCGGGTGCCGCGGGTGATCGCCCGCATCCACGACCCGCGGCGGGCCGCCCTGTACGAGGAGCTCGGCATCGTCACCGTCTCGAGCACCGACTGGGCGATGCGCAAGGTCCGCGACTACCTCGAGCACCGCACCCTGAAGGAGGAGACGAGCTTCGGCCGCGGCGAGGTCTCGCTGCTGCGGCTGGAGCTGCCGCAGCACCTGGTCGACCGCGCGGTGGCCGACCTGGAGGACGGCGGCGGCCTGCGGGTGGTGAGCATCACCCGGCGGGGCGGGGCGTTCGTGCCCGACCCGACGACCGTGCTGGCGGAGGGCGACGTGGTCCGGGTGTCGGTGGCCGCCGACGGGCGCGACCGGCTCGACGCCCTGCTCGCCGAGGAGGCGGGACGGGAGGCGGCCGGCCGGGAGGTGGCCGGGTGAGGGTGATGGTCGCCGGAGCCGGGGTGTGGGGGTCGTACATCGCCGACCACCTGGTCGGCGCCGGCCACGAGGTCGTCGTGGTCGAGTTGGACGCCACCACCGCCCGGCGGGCGCGGGCGGCCGGAGGCCGGACGGTGGTCGCCGGGGACGCCTGCGAGCCGTCGGTGCTGGACGGGCTCGGCCTCGACACCGTCGAGACCGTGGTCGCGGCCACCGGCGACGACGAGGACAACCTGGTCGTGAGCCTGCTCACCAAGCGCTGGTACGCCGTGCCCAGGGTGGTCGCGCGGGTCAACAACCCCAAGAACACGTGGCTGTTCACCGACGAGTGGGGCGTGGACACCGCCGTGTCGGCCCCGGCCATCATGACCTGGCTGCTGGAGCACGCCGTCGGGGTGCAGGACGTGGTCGCCCTGCTGCGGGCCGAGCGCGGCCGGGGGGTGGCCCTGGTCGAGCTGACCCTCGACGAGGACGCGGGCGCGGTCGGCCGCCGCCCCTCCGAGCTGGCGCTGCCCGCCGGCGCCACCGTCGTGGCGGTGGTCCGCGGGGACCAGGTCATGGCGGGCGCCGACGCCGGCCCGCTGGAGCCGGCCGACGAGGTGCTGGCGCTGACCACCCTGCAGGCCGAGCCCGAGCTGCGCCGCCAGCTCGGCGGCCAGCCGGGCGGCTCCCACACCCCGACCGGCTGACCGGTTCCGGCTGGCCGGCCTCCCGCCGGCTCAGTACACTGCCATCCGACGACGGGATGTAGCGCAGCTTGGCAGCGCGCCACGTTCGGGACGTGGAGGCCCCGGGTTCAAATCCCGGCATCCCGACCACACGGAACCCCAATCTACCTGGGGTTTCGTCTCTGTCAGGTGACTGTTAGCCGTTGATGCTCACCGATTGCTCACAGTGGTGCGCTCGCTCGTCGCCGTAGGGCAGGCTAGGCACGACTCGTGGTCAACGCCAAGGCAAGCTGCTCTCGGCAGTCCAGCAAGTCAGCGAGTCGAGTCCCGTCCGTAGTGGCGCTCCCCGCCTAGTCTGCCGGTCGGCCCGGTGAGACCCGCTGGCGGCGGTACTGCCGGCGACGGGCATGGTTGATGGGCGTGCTAGGCCGCGGGGACGACGACGTTGCCGCAGGGGGCTTGGCGCCGTCGGGCAGTGGGTCGGCTCCGCCACCGAGGCGGAGCTGCAGCGGCCACCGGACGACCAGTGGCAGTTCGAGGTGTGCCCGCCGGCTGGCCAGCTGGATGCCCTCGGCCGCCAGCGTGGCCGCCACGTCACAGGCCCCGGAGTGGAGGCTGACGACATGGCCGTTGCTCACGGTGACCACCAGGGCCTTGATGACGAACTCGATGTCGAGCTCGAAGTTCACGTTGGCCACGTGGTGGCCGTTGATGAGCAGCTCGACGAAGGGACGGTGGACCGAGCTGATGCGGTGGCTGGCAAGCTCGACCACCTCCGAGCTGCCGGGGTTGGCGGCGGTGCGTTCGGCGGCGGCGGCAAGCTCGCCCTGTTTGCGCCAGCCCGCCACCACCAGGTCGCCGAGGTCGAGGTCCAGCAGTCCGTGAGCGACGGTGGCGACCCTACTGTCGGCTGCTTGCCGCCCGGCCTGGGACACCAGCTGCAGCGCAGTGTCCAGGGAGCCGAGTACGCCGTGCTCGTCGAGGGCCTGGGCCAAGGCCTGGCCGGTGTCTTGGTCTTCGCCGAAGAGGAAGACTGAGGTGGTGAGCGGTTGGGTGGCGATGGCGGTGGTCATGGGGTCTCCTGCTGCAGGGTTTGAATGCCGGGATCGTGATGGGGCTCCAGCCGCACGGTGAAGGTTCGCGTTTGGTCGCGGGTAGGCTCGACGGTCACCTCGACCGGGCTGGTGTGTGGCTCAACCCGGACGTCCGCAGGCTGGGCAAGCTCACGCTGGTTAGGCCTCTTTTGAGAGGGCCGCCACCTGCGGAGGGCGGCTCTCGCCAGTGCACCGGCCAGCAACGCCCCGGCGCCAAGAAGGAGCTTGAGCAGTAAAGGCAACGGCGGTGGAACGACCTGGAACGGTGCCTGGGCCAGAGTCTGGCCGCTCGTCGTCGCCAACCTGAGGGGGCTGGGCCCACGCTTGGCGTCGTTGGGCACCCCCCGTTCGGCAGAGATGCTCCCATCTGACCCGACGGGGACGTCAGGGCCGAGAGGGGTCCCCCCGAGGAGGAGCCTGAGTGGGCAGGTGGCGAGCCGACGGTCGACCGTGGCCGTGATGCGCAGCTTCGCCCCGCCTGGGCCCTTGCCGGGCTCCACCTGGAGGCGTGGGGTGTCGCCTGCCGACGGCACGCAAGCTGTAGGGCTCGTGCGGACGGTGACGGTGGCGGTGCCGCAGTCAGCGCTCCCGGCCGCGTTGATGATGTCGTCGCAGAAGCTGTACTGGAAGCGGTCTTGGCCGACGAACCCCTTCTCGGGTGTGTAGACGATCGTTTGGTCCGACTGCACCTCGGTCGTCCCGTGGGTTGGCGGGCTCGACTCCAGCACACGAGTCGGGTAGCCGGTACCGGGATCGGGGTTGCGGTCGTTGGCGGTAACGTCGATCGAAACTGGCGTGTCCGGAGTGGTGTTGGCGGAGTCGTCGGCCGCCACCGGGGCAAGGTTGAGCACGGTGAGCTCGGCCTGCGCCCGTTGCGGCTGCCCGTTGCAGTCCACGGTCAGTTCCAGCTGGTAGGCCCTTGGGAAGGTGCCCCTTGGGATCGTGACCCTGGCGACGAAGTTGCCCTGCTGGTCAGCCGTCACCTTCACTGAGACGTCACCGGTCATGCCATGGAAGGTGAGCGTCCCACCACGGTTGCAGGAGCCGGTGTTGCCGCCAACCCCCACCGACATCCCGGCGAACCCAGGCTGGACCGATGAGATCACCGGCGGCGACGCAGGAGTGGTTGTCGTCGTGCCGCCGGTTGTCGTCGTGCCGCCGGTTGTCGTCGTGCCGCCGGTAGTCGTCGTGCCGCCGGTAGTCGTCGTGCCGCCGGTAGTCGTCGTGCCGCCGGTAGTCGTCGTGCCGCCGGTAGTCGTCGTCGACGAGGTCGTTGAACCGGGCTCCACCGTCAGCTTGGCCGTGGCGCTAAAGCCGGGGCCGGTGAGGGTGCCGGTGACGGTGTACGACCCGGTCTTGGTGCAGCTGACCTTGGCGCTGGCGATGGCGCACGAGCTGGGCGGGTCGATCGACAAGCTGGTCTGGCCGGTGAGGTCGTCAGCACGCGTGTTGCCGTACTGGTCGATCCCCTTGACGGTGTAGGCCTGCTCGACACCAGCCAGGACCTTCGCCTCGTTGGGCTCCAGCTTGATACCAGCCAGCTTCCCGGGCACCACCGTCAGGGTGGCGGTGGCCGACAGGCGGCTGTCGCGCAGGGTCCCGGTGACCTCGTACTTCCCGGCCTTGGTGGCCGAGCAGCTGGCACCGGCATTGGGGCACGTGCCGGGCTCGCCGATCGTGAAGTCGGTCTGGACGGTGACATCCTCCTCGTTGCCGTACTGGTCGACCCTCACAGCCTTGAAGAGCTGCTCGGTCCCAGCCGGGACCGTGGCCTCGTCAGGGACCAGCTTCAGAGGGGCCGGCGGCTCGGGCACCACCTCACGAGCCGGCTCAAGCTCCGAGCGGACCAGAGGATGTCTCTCTTGTGTCGTCACGGCTTGGGACGTCGCAGACCCCGTGCCCATGGGGATTGCACTGACGGCCATCGCGATCGCGAGGGTAAGCAGGATCAGCCCGGGCCGGAACGCGACGCTGCAGCCCACCGTCCGGCGATGGATCGTGATTCGTTGACCACGCGGCGAGTGAGTTGCGGAGTGCCCGGCTGGTGCAGCGGAGGCAGATGGGCTACGGGCTGCCTCCGCCGCTCGGGTTTTCTGTACCTCGGTACTCGCGTGCCCTTTGCTACTGAACATTGGGCTGCGCCCCCAACCGGGTCCTCTGGCTTGAGGACCCCTTCTTCTCTAGGCCAAAAGCTCCCCCAATTCTGAATTTTTGACTTGTTCTGGCTAGTTGTCGGTGATGTGGGTCACGGTTTGGTTGTGATTTTTGACACTGATAAGAGATACGACTGTGACGGGAGATGAGTCTTGCTCAAGTCGTCTTGGAGAGAGGATCGGATCAGCGCGAACAGCAGCTCGCTGACCGTCCGCTGCGCCTGTCACCGAAGATGGCCTGGTGACGATACTGGGCAGGACCTATCACCGCTCCGCCTGCGAGCGCCTCCAGTCGGTCACGAGCGGTGCCGTCTCCACGCGACGGACTAGGACGCCGACGGCGTCGCACTCCTCTACGACCGTGACCCGCCAGGCGGTCGTGGACACCCGGGGTATGGGCCGAGGCAGGGGAACGCCCCGCCGGCCACTCGGTGTGCAGCGGGCGGGCCAGCCCAAGCGCGGCCGCGCGCCTCCTCAGGCTGGACAGGACCTCCACCAGTAGGAGCCCAGCCACCTCTCCAGCTGGCCAGCAAGGGCGGCAAGAGCGGGTACTCGTCGGCGCGCGGTCGGCGTCGCGGGCGAGACTACTTGGAGGGAGCACCCCGTGGCATCGTCGCTATACACCATCCGCTCCTGGTCAACTCGGCATTGTGGAAGCGGCCATCTGTCATGGGGCGGGGCTTGAACCCCTAGCTTCCTCCGTGCCGAGGATGAGGGCGGCGACGACATCAGCCGCGGACTTGTCCATCGCCGGCAGTGCGCTGGTGTAGGTGTCGAGCGTGAACGCCACGGTGGCGTGCCCAAGGCGCTCGCTCATCACCTTCGGAGGCACGCCTGCTGCGAGCCCGGCTGTTGCGTAGGAGTGGCGCATGTCGTGCAGCCGAATGGCCGGCAGCCCGGCGGTGCGGGCGCGCCTTCGAAACCACAAGCCGAATCGGTTCGGGTGGATCGGCGAGCCGTCCGGCATGGTGAAGACCAGGCCGCTGTCCGCATAGTGGGGCCCAGCGACTAGCCGCTCCTCGGCTTGGCGCTTGCGATGCTGGCGCAGCGCTGCCACGGTCGCGGGGTCGAGCGCGATGGTGCGGCGGCCGCGCGCCGTCTTCGGCTCGCCGACAACGACCTGGTTGCCAGCCCGCACCCTTGCCTGTGCGACGCGGAGCACCCCGACGTCCAGGTCGACGTCTGCCCAGCGAAGGCCGAGCAACTCACCACGGCGCATGCCGGTAGTGGCGGCGAGCAACCAGGCGGCGAAGAGCCGGTCGCTGGTGACCGCGCTCAGGAATGCCCGGGTTTGCTCCGGTGACCACACCCGCAGCTTTGGGCGTGCAACGGCCGGTACGTCGGCCAGCCGTGCCGCGTTGCGGCCGACCAGGGCCCAACGCTCGGCGTCGGCCAGGGCCTTGCTCAGCACCCCGTGGATGTTGCGGATGGTCTTCGGCGCCCGTCCCGCGGCCCGCAGGTCGCCGTAGAGCTTGTTGAGGTGCGTCGGCATGAGCCCCTGTAGTGGCAGGCCGCCCAGTGCGGGACTGATGGCGCACCGGACATGGCTTTCGTACCGCGCCAGCGTGGAGGGCCGCAGGCCCCGTGCCTGTATGGCCGGCAACCAGTGCTCGGCGAGGTAGGTGGCCACCGTGAGCTTGTGGGGCGCCATGTAGGTGCCGGCGTCCAGGGACACGAGGTGCTCTCGGAGGTACCGCTCGGCGTCCTTCCGGGTCCGAAATCCGCCTTTGGTTCGTTGCCGGCGTCGACCGTCGGCTCGTGGTTCGTCGAACACCACGGTCCAGGTGCTGCCGCGTTGGCGCACGCTGCCCTGCGCCATGTGATCCTCCTCTAGTCCATGCTCAGCATCCTGGCGCAGCGGCCATCGGCCGGTCGTCGATGGAGCTGTGGCCGTGATCCGGGCCGGAGGCGGCTATGCAACGGCTTCGCGCCGTAGGCGCTCGACGTACTCGTCCAGGGCGGCTCGTGGCACCCGCCGGCAGTCGCCGATCTTGACCGACTCGATCGTGCCGGCTCGCAGTAGCTCGTAGAGCTTGCTGCGGCTGATGCCGAGGAGCTCGGTGGCTTCCTTCGGGGTCAGTAGGAGTTTGTCCATAGCACCTCCCTTCTGCTCAGGATCATGTGGTGGGTGAACCTGAAGCTGGTGGCCGCCGGTCGCCGTTCCGGCTCGACTCCAGTTCGGCGGCGCGGAACTCGGCCAGTAGCAGTCGGCCGTAGCGCTCGCTGCGGCCGATGGCCCGGCCGAGTGCGGCGCCGGTCACGCGCTGGCCGGCGGCAGTCTGCTGCTCGTAGAACTGCCGGGCCTGCTGCCGCGCTGCCGCTTCGGCGGAACTGGCCTTGGACATACCAAGCGGACGCGCGGCCGTTGCTTCCGCTTGGGGATCGCCGGGTGCTGGTACTCGTTCCGTCCCGGTCAGTGCCGCTGCCGCCTCGCGCGTGTGCTGAGCTGGTCGGGTGGCATGGTCTGGCTGCTCGATTGCCGCTGGTTCTGAGCGTGCTTGGAGGCGGGACGTCGGCGCTGCTGCCGCTGCCGGTAACCGATCGGCGGCGTCGTGCCGGTGGACGGCACGGCGAACCTGCAGCAGCAGCACCTCCAGGCCGGCGAGGACGGCGACCGGCGGAACGGCGGCACCCCAGCGGGCCATGCCGGCGGGCACGTGCTGGAGGTTGAACACCAGCGAGATCGCCGCGGCCGTCACGGCAAGCACCCGTACCGCCCAGGGGGCGGCGCCGCGGTCGCCCTGCAGTGACAGCGACAGGGAGGTGAGTAGAGCGGCGAGCACGAACCCGTCGATGGTGGCGGCGAACATCCAGCCCCAGTCGGGCGGCACGACCTGCTGGGCTTCGGCGAAGGTGCGTAGGGCGTGGAAGGACTGGGCGAAGGCCAGCGCGGTGACCGCCCCGACGACGAGTGCGGTGACGGCGCCGATGGTGCGATCCGCTCTCATGAGGCTGCCTCGCTCTGTGGAACGCCCGGCACACTGCGGGGGTTGGCCAGGCCGGCGGTGCGGGCCGAGGCAAGCGTGCGGGCGGTCTCGGTCGCACTGAGCCCGATCGCTAGGGCGGCCTGGGTGAACGCGGCGGTCACATCGTCGTCGGTGAGCAGGCCGCTGGCGACGTAGCGGTAGACCTTGAACGCGGTGCGGTTGAGGGTGTGGTTGCGGTGGCCGGGGGTGGCCCGGTGTAGGGCGGCCAGCTCGGCGGCCAGCACGGTGCGGCCGTACGGGTGGCCGGGTGCGGCCGGCCGGCCTGATCCGGCTGGCCGGGTTGGGGTTGGCGGGTCGGGGTCGAGCAGGGCGCGCAGGGCGGCGGGGACCTCCGGCAGGGGCGCCTGGTCGAGCGGCACCAGCCAGCGGTAGCTGCCGCCGGAGACGTGGCGGCTGGGTGGGGCGAGGACGCAGCCGCCGCGGCCGCGCCAGTCGACGTGGTCCAGGCCGCGGGGTGGGCGGTTGCCCAGCCCGGTCGGGGCGAACCAGGCGTGCCAGCCACCGCCCCCCGTGGCCACCAGCGGACCGGGGAGCCACGGGCCCGCCGCCCCTGCGAGCTGCCGCAGGGCGGCCAGGCCGGCCGGACCGTCGACGTCCAGGGCGTCGAAGACAATGCCGGTCGCCAGGCCGAGGTTGGCCTGGGGCCAGCGTCGCCACCAGCGGCGGATGCGGTCGAGGTCGGTGGTGGCCTCCTTGACGCCGTGGCCGACCAGGGGATGCTTGGCCGGCCGGTCACAGGCCGCCCAGCGGGGGCAGGAGCAGGCCAGGGTGGCCGTACCTGGGGTGGGGCGGGGCCAGTGCACCGGGTAGACGGGAATGCCCCAGGTGGCGTAGCCAAGGGCGGCGTCCAGCAAGGCGTTCACGCGACCTGGCTCCCTGCGGCGGCCGCGGCGGCAAGACGGGCCTGCCAGGCGGCCTCCTCCTCGGCCTGGATGGCGGCCTGGACGGCCAACTCGGCGAACTGGCGCATCATCTCGGGGGTGCCCCACAGCACGCTATCCCCCAGCCTGGTGGCGGGGTCGAGGAAGCCCCAGCGGACCTCGGCGAACAGCCGCCCGTCCAGGACGTAGCCCTCGGCGCGCAGGTCGGTGGCGTCGGTCAGGTGCAGGTTGAGGTTCACGGTGCCTCCTCACGCCAGCTCGTGGCAGACGGGGCAGGTCCGTTGGCGGCTGCGCCGCTCGCAGCGCTGCTGGCTTCGGGCGGTGGCCAGCTGGAACCCGCAGGTCGGGCAGGAGGCCACCCACCGGTCAGCCAGCAGGTGCAGCGCCGCCGGCTGGTCAGGGTCGGCTCGGACGTCCTTGGGGTGGGCGATGGCGGCGTCTTGGTCGCAGCGGTGGTGGGTGATCGCGGCGGCCGCCGCCCACGGGTCCGGGCAGCTGACCGCCGCGTAGCACAGGTCGCAGGTGACGGCGATGGCGCCGTCGTCGGTTGGGGTGGTGTAGAACACGGGGTGCCACCTCCTCATGGGTGGTTGGGGGAGGGGCGCGTCCGGCTTGCCCAGCAGGGTTCGCGCCCCTCTCCCGGGCTCGGCCGCCTACGCGGGCGGCGGGTCGTCGTGCTGGCCGCTCCCCTTGCGGCTAGCTCCGTTGGTGCGGATCACCTCGGCGGTGGCCCAGCGCAGCGAGGGGCCGACCTCCTCGGCGTCGACCTCGACCACGTGGTGCTCGGTGCCGTCCTGGTCGGTCCAGGTCCGCTCCTTCGGCCGGCCGACCACGAGCACCCGGGCGCCCTTGCCCAGACTCTCGGCAGCATGTTCGGCTTGGTCGCGCCAGACGGTGACGGTGTGGAAGCTGGTCTCGCCCTGGGTCCAGGTGCCGTCGTCCTGCCGGCTGCGGGGGGTGACGGCCAGGCGCAGGTTGGCGGCCTGCAGGCCGGAGGGGGTGAAGCGCAGCTCGGGGTCGGCGGTTAGGTTGCCGACCAGGGTCACGCGCTCGGGCTCGGACATCGTGTGGTCCCTCCTTGGGACTCGTGGGGAACTGCTCCCCGACGGATAGTGCTGGGTGCTGGCTGCTTCATTGCTCCAGGGGCGTCACCTGCCTTTCCTGCCGGCAGGGCGGACAGGCCGCCCGCACCTGGGGGCGACGCTGGTCGCCGGAGCGGGCCGGACCTGGAGGGGTCAAGGGCGCCCGCAGGGCGTCGCAACGGGACGGGAGTACCGGACCGCAGGGAGGAACGGACCGCCCTTGACGCTGGAGGGGCCGGGCCGCTAGCTGCCGTCCTGCCGGCAGATCGGCCGGGCCGGCTGGGTGCAGGGTTCCCAGCCGGCAGCCAAGCGGGCAGGCCGATCCTCCCCGCCCAGGCAGGTGGTGCCGGGCTGCCCCATGCCCGGGGCTCCGGGGTCCTGCCGCGGCCCGCGATGCCGCAACTACCCACGCCAACCTGGGCTGGTTGGCCGCTTGGGTTGAGCCAGTTCCCGGATGGTCGCGGCGGGCAGCCCAGCCGACAATGAGGGCCGAGGGAACGATGCGGGTTGGGGGTTGACGATGCAGGGCCGGCGTGTGGCGCTGCTGGCCGGGGCGACGGTGAGCTTCGGGGTGGCCGTGGCGCTGGCGGTGCTGGCGGTGGGGCTGGTGGCGGCGCTGGTGCGCGAGTACGGGCCGTTGTGGACCGACTCCACCATCTACCTGATCCTGGTGGTCCCGGTGCTGCCCGCCCTGCTGGGGGCGTGGCTGCTCCGGCGGGCGCGCCGAGGGTAGCTGGCGGCCGCCGGCCTGCCGCGGGCCGCCTTCAGGTGGCCGACGCTCAGCCATGGCGCACCCGCCCACGGTGGGCGACCCACACCAGGAACCGCAGGAAGCCAGGTTGGCGCCGCCAGCGTCGCCAGCGGCCGACGGCGCGGCCACGGGCCAGCTCGGCGGTAGGGTCCCAGCCGGGGGCGTCGCGGCGGCCGGCCTGCACCACAGCGGTGATCGTGGCCTGGTCGCGTTGGGCGACCGCGCGGCGCAGGGCCAGCAGCACGCGCTGGCGGGGCAGAGCCGGCAGGGCCGGTGCTCCGGGCTCGTCGTCGGCGGCCTCCTGGGGGGCTTCCAGGGCCGGCAGCGGCGCCATCTGGTCCGGCTGCTCCAGGGTGGCCTGCTGGGGTCGCCACAGCTCGACCTGGGGTGGCGCCCCTGCGATCCCTTCGGCCACATACACCGGCTCGGCCGCGCCCATGGCGGTAGCGCGCAGGGCACTGGCCTCCTCCTGCACGCCGGCCGGCACGGGCGCCTGCAGCACCGAGAGTTTGACGGCGCGGCCGCCGTGGATGAGGAAGGCCTCGCCGGGGTGGAGCTGGCGGACCTGGTTGGGGTCCACCCGCGGCTGCTCGGCCATGTGCACCCGTGCCTGGCCGGCCGGGCCCCAGGGGTCGAGCTGCCAGGCCTGCTCGGGGGTCCGCACCGTGCCGGCGAGCTGCACGAGGGGGCCGGGGTCGGGCGTCTGGTGCAGGACTAGCCCCCCGCCGATGGTGTGCAGCAGCCGCCACTGCTGGCGCTCATCGCCGAGGCCTTCGGGGGACTGGGCGCCGAAGACCACCGGGACGCCGACGTCGCGGAGGCGTTCGGCGAGGTGGATGGCCTGGTCGGTGCCGCCCTGGACGGCCGAGAACTCGTCGAGGATTAGCAGCACGTCGTCGCCCACCCGGGCCTTGCGCTTGGTGGCGAAGTGGCCCAGGTCCTCCAGGACCAGCCGGACGGCGGCGTCGGCGTCGGCGCGGCTGGCGATGGTGGGGATGGTGAGCACGGCCAGGTCGACGTCCTCCAGGCCCCAGCAGCCGTCGGCGGTGCCTTGGAGGGCGCGGAAGAAGGCCGAGTAGCGGCCCCGCACCCCGGCCAGCACCTGGGGGTCGGCGGCCAGCTGCTCCAGATCCGCCTGGGCGGTCACGTCCCCGCGCCAGAGCTGCTGCAGCTTCTTGAGGTCGAGGCGGCGCAGGAAGTCGCCGCTGCTTCTTGGTGGGCCGGTGGGTGGGGTGCAGGCCAGCTGGAGGGCCAGGGTGGCCATCCGCCGGTAGTAGACGCCGCCACCCTCGCTGGCCCAGTCCTCCACCGCGAGGAGCCGGTTGGCGACCGCCATGCCGTCGCCGCGCCAGCAGTCCAGCGGCTGGGTGGGCCAGTAGCCGACGACGGCGGCGGGGTTGGCGAGCCGGTAGGCGCAGGTGACCTGCCACCCGAGGCCGGGGTCGGTGCCCTTGCAGTCCAGGAACACCACGCGCATGCCGGCGCGGGCGGCGATCCACACGCGCCGGAGCAAGGTGACGGTCTTGCCGGAGCCGGGGATGCCGAGCACGGCCATGGCCAGGCGCTGCTCGCGGGCGGGGATGACCACCTCGGTGGCGCGGCCGCGCTTGCGCAGCCAGGGGTACAGGTCGCCGCCTGGGTAGGCCAGTCCCAGCGCTGGGGTCTGGGCTAGGTTGGTGGGTTCGTGGTGGCGGCGGGTCGCTTTGGCGACCTGGCGGGCGGCCTGCACCTCGGCGACCAGCGCTTGGCGTTGGCTGTGGGGGCTCCACTCGGCGCCGGCGGCCAGCCGCTCCCCACGGGCCACGCCGAGCGCGCCCGCCATGGCGCCGACCGGGACGGCGAGGGGAGCCTGGCAGGCGAGGATGGTCAGCGGCCAGGTCAGCAGCGAGCCGGTGCCGTAGCCGTGGGTTAGCAGCCACCAGGGGTGCACGTGGAGCCGTAGTAGGTCGACCAGGCCGTTGCCGGTGGCCTCGAACACCGCGATCTCGGCGGTGAGCAGGGCCGCGGCGGCGAGGAAGACCGTCCACCAGGTGACCCGGACCTGGCGCACGATCGCCGAGCGGGTGGCCAGGTAGGCGACCAGCGCCACCACGCTGAAGGTCCACAGCACCACCACCAAGACGAACGTACCGAGGCAGCTGGTGCGGCGGGCCGCCCGCGGGTAGCCGGTGGCGGGGGCGGCGTTCACGCGGCCCCCTGGTAGCTGGTGCCGGGCAGCTGTGGGAGCGGCACGACGGTCACCCGGGACCAGGGCTCGTTGCGGGCCCGGGTCGCCTGCTCTAGGACCAGCAGCCGGCGGCGCAACCCTTCGACGTGGGCCGGTGGGGCGAAGTAGGTGGTCTGGACCTCGCCGGGGTAGCGGTCCTCGAACACCTGCTGGAGCTTGGCGAGGTGCTTGGGGGTCAACTCCACCTCGACGGTGTGCAGCGGCGGGCAGCCGCTCACCGACACGTCCGCGACGACCAGGCCACCGTCCGGCAGCTACCACGAGGCCCTGGTCTGGGCACGCAGCCGCGCCAGCTCGCGTTCGCTGACCCACTCGGCGTCGGGGTTGGCCGTCTCGATCGCCAGCCGCACCAGCCCCACGGCGTGCACGTGGGCGAGCCGGCTGGGCACCAGGCTCCAGGGGCGCCAGTCCACCCCGGTAAGCCCCAGGCCCTTGGGGGTTGGGACGATCCAGGTGCGTCCCAATGCCCGCTGCGTGCTGACCCAGCAGGCGCGGTGCCAGCGGCGCAGGTGGTAGCGGACCGTCGCCTCGGCCAGGGCGGGCAGCTCAGCTCGCTGCCCGGTGGCGTACTCCCAGGCGTGCACCGTCCGTGGGACCTCGGGCGACAGCCGGCCCAGCAGCAGCCCCAGCACGTCGACGCGGACCGCGTACTGCTCCGCCACCCACGCCAGCGCCGCCACGTCACGATGCGTTGGTGCGGGGCCGGTGCCCCAGCGGGGGCGCTGGCGGCTAGCCATCCGACCACCCGAGGTGGCCAGGGCGGTGGCGGTGACCAGGGCTGCCCGGCGGGAGGCCCCCCACGGGGTTGGTGGGGGGCCGACCAGCCACGACCGCGCCAGCGTCCCACCTTGATCGAGTGGCCCGCCGCTGCGCGAGCTTCCCCCCAGACCCCGGCCGGTCGCGCGCGGTCTTTGCGCGCGACCGGCCGGGGTCGGGACCCCCCACCTGCTGCAACGGCGCTCCGGCGAGCGAGGGCAGCCCCACGGTCGCTGTTGAGGGTGCAAGCAGGGGGATAAGCAAGGGGGTAGACAAGGGGTGAGGGAGGGGGGTGCGAGCGCAGGGGAGGGCCGCCACGGGGTTGGTGGCGGCCCACCCCTGCGCGTCCCCGCCACTGCTCCTACGGCCGGTGAGGCCGCTCGGCTGGGCGCGGAGGGTGGCCGCGGTCACGGCGCCTCCCAGTCGTGCTCGGGCAGCGGCAGCAGCGGCGTGCCGGGGTGTGCGGTCGGTAGCAGCGCCCGCCGGCCGCGGGGGGCAGGGGTGGCTGGCGGCCTCGGCGCCGGCGGCGGCTGGTGCAGCCACCACGCCAGCACCCCGAGCGCCAGCGGGGTCGCCAGGATGCCGGCCAGGGTGGCGTACATGCCCAGCGGGCCCGGCAGCAGCTCGCGCACGCCGGCCGGCCACGCCGCCGCTGGGTCCCCGGGATGCTCGCGCAGGCGGGCCAGGATGCCGGGCAGCTCCGCCAGCGGCACGTCCGGCCAGATGCCCGAGGTAAGCAGCCCGGCCAGCTGGCCGACCAGCCACACCAGCCCGCCTACCAGCACGACGGTGGCGATGGCGACCAGGAGCAGGGTGTCGTTGGCCTGCTGGTGCTGGAGCTGCGAGCAGGCAAGGCACTGGCACTCGGGCCGCTCAGGCTGCATCGCCAGCACCTCCACGATGCTGGGCGAGCAGGGCGGGGTGGCTGGCCTCGGCCCGGTGCGCGATCTCTGGCAGGGTCCGCTGCCGATAACGACGAGCGACTGCGGTGGTGTGGGGCGGGCAGCGCCGGTGCGCGGTTGGTTGGACCAGCGGGCAGGAGCCGCTAGGCTCGTGACGCATCACGAGGTTCCTTTCTTCGTGGCTGTTGAGGGGTTCGCTCGGGTGCTGGCCCCGGCGGTGGTCGCACACCACCGGGGCCGCTTCGCCGTCTGGTCGCTGGCATCCCTCCGTCGCGTCGTGTGGGGAAGGCCAGGGAACCACCTGGCTGGGCCGCCGACCAGCGCATCCAGGTGCGTTTCGGGTGTCACTCAGGTGTCACTGATGCGGGTGTCACCTCTGTGCTGGATGCGATCGTCCGCGACGCTTGTCCGAGGACGCCGTACAATGCAGACAACTCAGGCAGCCACCAAGCGGAGCTGCGCGATGCCACGACAACGCCGCTGGCAGCCCAACGAGCGGCTCGTGTACGAGCGGGAGCGGCGCGGCTGGTCGCAGGAGGACGCCGCGCAGGAGGCCGAGAAGGTCGCCGACCGGCTTGGCCAGCCAGGCCTGGTCTTCACGGGGGCGCAGTTCGGCCGCTGGGAGCGGGGCGAGTCCCGGCCGCGGCCGCCGCTCCGACGCGTAGTCTGCGAGCTGTACGACGCCTCGGCCGAGGCACTTGGGCTCCTCGACCAGGGGGATGGAGCCGCGAACCGGCGCACCGCCATCAAGGCCATCACGGTCATGGGGGGACTCGGCGCCCTCTCCGGCCGGCGCCTGCTGACCGATGCCGCCGACGCGGCCGTGGCGGCCAGCCGCAAGCGCGCCCGGGTCGATCCGATGACGCTGGAAGAGCTCGACCAGGACGTGGAGCGGTTTGCCGTGGACTGCCTGGCGGTCTCGCATGCCGACCTGTTCCCGCAGGTCTGGGACGACTGGCAGCAGGTCGAGCGACTCCTGGATGCCCGTCAGAGCCTCAAGGACCGCGCGCACCTGACGCTGCTGGGCGGCCAGCTCACCGACTTCCTGGCCCGGCTGTCGTTCAACCTGGGCGACCACGCCGCCGCGCGCCGCCACGCGGTGCTGGCCTGGGAGTATGCCGAGGATGTGGGCCAGCCGGTGTTGTGCGCCTCGGTACGGACCCTGCAGGGCACCATCGCCTACTACGCCGGCCAACCGCAACGGTCGCTGGAGCTGTTGCAGGCCGCCGAACCCTACGACACGCCATACACCCGCGCGCGGATCGCGGCCAACACCGCCAGGGCGTACGCGGCGCTTGGTGACCGGCCGAGCGCCGAACGAGCACTGGCCGCGATGGAGCGCCAGCTGGTGGACCTGCCGGTGCAGCCGGGCGATGCGCCCTATACCCCTGGGACCGCCATGTCGGCCCTGGCGAGCACGCTGGTGCGCCTGGGTGATGGTGGGACCGCCGAGCCGTACGCACGCCACGCGGTCGCCCTCCACAACGTCCCGGGCGTCAAGGACACGCTGTTCGAGGACCGGGGCAACGCGACCCTCAACCTGGCTACGTCGCTGGTGGTCCGCCGGCAGCCCGAACCCGAGGAAGCCGCCCGGCTCGGCATCCAGGCGATCGCCGTCCCCCACCAGCAGCGCACCGAGACCGTCCGCACGCGGGCGGTGGAGCTGTGCCAGCTGCTGGACTCCTGGCGCGCGACCCCGGCGGTCAAGGAGTTCGCCGAGCGGCTCCGCGGGTACCAGCTGCCCGCGCCGGCTGCCTGATCCTCAAAGCGCACCGCCGACCCCAGAAGCCTGCCCTACTGGTGGGGGCGGAGCGTGGCGAGCGGGAGCACCTCGCCGGTGGTGGTGTCGAGCAGGCCCGCGCTGCTGACGTGGGCGGCGATCGCCGGCTGGTCATGGAGCAGGTCGATGCCGCGCACGAGCTGGGCGCGGGTGAGGTCCTGCGCCAGGGTGCAGTGCGGCATCCAGGCGCCGACCGCGTAGCCGTCCCGCGGGGCAACCACGCCGTCCCGCAGGGCCGCATGAACCTCCTGGTGCAACCGGAGCAGCGCCAGCGTCGGGACGACGCTGAGATACAGCACGCCAGGGCGAGGAAAGACCGCAGGTGCGTAGAGGGTCACGTCCAGGTGCGTGGCGGCCAGAAAGCCCCGTCCGTCCTGGAGCGGTGCTGGGTCGATCCGTTCGGCGACGCTCAGCGAGATGTGCGGCCGGTGGCGGCGGTGGGTCCGGCTGGCCAGGCTGGGCACGCCCGCGGTCTCCAGCCGAGCCCAGAGGCCCTTGAGCGCCGCTTCAGTGGCGGGGTCGAACAGCAGCTCAACCGCGTGGCCCATGGCTCCCGTCTGCAATCCGCGCGGATCATGAGGGTGCAGCCTACTCGACCGAGGCTGCATCACCAGTCGTTACAACCTTCCTCACGATCCTCAAGGCCGGCCCTGCGGGCGGCCTGCGGCCGCCCTCCGGCCGGCCACGACACGACGGTCGACGGGGTACTTGCTTTGTCCGTCCTCCGTGCCGGGGTGAGGCCAGAGTAGTCACGAGCCGACAGTTGAGGCCAGATCGGGAGGCGAGAAACAGCGCTCATCCAATTCAATGTTCCGCCTGCAGATCATTGTATGGCGTGCGGAAACCATCACGTAGGATTGCTCTGAAATTACGAGGTGAGCGCGATAAGTACCATATGCCAATTAGAATATAGGCCGCAGCGATGGACAAATCTCTTATTGTTGACGAAGGCCAGATCGCGGTAGCGACACCTTGTAGACAGAAGAGCCCGAGTAAGAGAGCTCCCTCACGAATTGAGAGAGACCGATCGACCAGGATGGCCACAAGCAACACTCCTTGCGCGGCCGTGACCAATAGGCTCTGCCTATCGACGAGACCAATGGGAATTGAACCGTAACTTCCAACGAGAAAAGATGTAACGACGATCGGCAGGAGGCTGATCAATAATGTGATCTGCGTGACCCTGACTAGAAGCGCACCCAGGGCCTCAGTAGTACTAAGACGCCATGCATAAAGGCCGGCGACTAGCAGTTCGGGGAATACTGTGGCCACCGGCGCCCACCATTGGGCAAGCACGAACGAACTAATTCCTATATGTCTCCCCATTCCGATCAAGCTTTGGACGAAATAGGTTGCCTCGAACGCTAGGGTGACCCCGAATATAACAATAAGGCTGCAACAAGGACCCGACGTCCTCCTCTAGAGAAGCTCGCTATATACAGTGATGGCCCAATAAGGTCCGGAGACCGGTCTGGAGCACGGGTAATGCGGAGCATATAGGCGAGCAGAATGGAGCCGAGTGTTATTGTGTCGAATGCGGTAATGCTCCGCTTCATTGGGAACGCTAGAACATAGGAACAAGCTAGAGCGAAATAGGCTATCTCCACCGCGGCGGTCCGTGGGAGCGCAATGTAGGTCCTGCGTTCACCTCGCTGTCGAAAGCGAAGTGCAGCGGTAAGAACGACCACCGCCCATCCAATGCCAATCAGAAACCTTGTAGAACCGACAATGTTCGCCATTGCAAGGGAGCATGGATTCTGCCCAGTATCACCGGAACATTTGCCTCCAAAAGCGCCGACTAAATCACGGCTTCCCCAGGCTAGGGGTCCCCGCACGACAACCTAGACGTTCCAGGGTCGACACGCCTAGGTGAGCCCTACTCGACCTGGCCAAGTAGTCACGCGGGGACCCCCTAGCATTGCAGTAATAATCCATTCGGGGAAAAGGGCCACCATGGCCAAAATCCAAGTCGCCAGGGCGGGAGTGAGGTCCAGCTCGGCGGCCTCTGCAGTCCACATAAGGATAAGTGCAGCACCGATCATTCCCGAGCCGAGAATCGTCAATTGCACCCATGCAGGAACATGAACATCTAGCTCAAGCAACAGCGACAGCCCAACAAGCACACCAGCTGTGGCCAAGCCGATCGCGACCGCCATACTCAGCAGCTGTCGTCCGACAGGATCAGACGGTTGCGCCACTAACCCCATTGCGCCCTCCCCTACGGCACTACTCTACCCAGACTGTGCGGGCGCCGCTGGGTCGATCCAGTCCCTAATCGCGGAGGACCGGAGCGACGAAGATGTCTGCGCCCAGACGGGACCGAACGCCGAGCTGCTCACGCCTTGCTCACGGGACCATCCGATACCGGCTTGAACAGCGCGGGAAAGCTACCAGTCGTCGCGCAGTTCACGATAGGGACGGAACCGCCGCGTCCACATATTGAACCAGACGCTGGTCTACATCGCGTCGCGATCGTGCGGAAGAACGTCCAGGCCGCGGCTGGTCACCCACATCTCACAGTGACTCCAATCAGGGGCGATCATCCACCGGTAGAGACCCGGTTGGCTGGCGTCGACCCGGAGGGCGTAGCCCCATAGCGTCCCGTCCAGAACTTGTGCCTCGCGTCGTCCTTGCTCTTGTACTGCACCTTCGCCATCGCGGAATCGTATCCTTCCGGCCGGTTGCCGTTCTCATGAGGAAGCACTAGGGCGGATGGCCGCCGGGCCGTCGTGGGGCCGCGAACCCGCGGTTACGCACGGTCAACCACGGTGCCCAACGGACAACCAAACTTGCAGCTCCTCAGCCATATCGGCCGTGATGGGGCGGCTGGTCCGTATATGGCATGCAAGCGCTCACCTCGGATCGGGCGGCGTAGCTGCTTGCCCTCGGCCGCTCGCCAGTGGTCGCGCCAATGGCCGGAGCCACAGTGAGACTATGGTCGGCTGCACCGTCTGGTCGACCACCGCCAGCAGCTCGGCCGACAGGGTGTCCAGGTCCACCTGCTCGCGCAGGCGCGTGCTAAAGGCCTCGACCGTCTTGGCCGCGTCGTACTTGCGGCGGTTGAAACGCCGGTCCACCATCTGCTGGATGCGGCGGCGGGCCGGCTGGAACAGCGCCGCCACCGCCAGGGTCACACCAGCCACGGCCCAGCCCGGCGGCTCGGCGCCGATCCCGCCGAACACCTGGCCGAGGACCAGCACCGTGGCGGCGTAGCCCAACCCCAAGATCGCCGTGAGGAGGCCGTAGACCAGGGTGCGGTTGATCAGCCGGTCGATGTCGTACAGCCGGTAGCGCAGGATCGCGATGCCGGCGGCCACCGGCAGCAGGGCAATGGTGAGTGCGGCGATCAGGTCGCCCCCGGCGGGAACGAGCAGAGGCCCGACAAGGAGAGCGACAACCATCAAGCTGGCGGCATAGGCGAACCACTTGAGCTGTTGGCGCTCCTCCCCCCGGGCGCGCCGAAAGCGCAGCACCAGCGACGCACAGGCGGCGATCGCGGTAGCGGTGAACAGGCCGGTCAGGACGGCGCCCACGGCGCCCTGCTCAGGGTGGGGCAGGCCACTGATCCCGATCGGGTTGGCGATCGCCCGCTCGTCATGGCCGACGGTCAGGGTCGGCCGGAGGGCGGCCAGCACGGTGATCGCGGTCAGGTCGAGGGCGGCCAGCCAGGCGATCGGTCGCCAGCGGGGCGACGGCAGCCGCCCGGTGGGAAACAACAGCAGGGTGAAGGTGAACGTCAGGCCAAACACGGGGAACGCTGCCCAGGCCATGTACCAGGCAGCCACGATGGTGCCGGGCAGGGCACCGGGCCGGGTCACATAGGCGTACTGCGTGTACTCCTCGGCCAGGAAGGCGGCCATGGCCAGCAGGCCAACACCGGAGAACAGCCAGCCGATGGCGTTGCCGGGCCGGCGGGCCACGATGAGGGCGCCGACTACCATGAAGGCGGTGAAATCCAGCTGGTAGAGCACGCCTGTGGGGTCCCGAGCAACGCTGCCGTTGGGTACGGCGAGGGCCGCGGTGAAGGTGATGCCGGCGGCGTAGATCGCCAGCATGACCCAGGCCACCCGGGTCGAGCGCCCGCCCACGGTGCCGCCTCACCCCCTTCGTCGTCCTGAACCGCGCCCCCGCAAGCTGGGCCAGGTTTACCGCGGGACCGTCCCGAGATCGTTACGAGCAATTCCCCCGCTGCCCGGTCCGTCTCTGGTCCGTGGACCCGGACGTAACGAGGGGCAACAGCGGACCATCACGGACACTGATCTAGCAGGCCACGGGTCGTCTTGCCAGCTCGACGGACGGGCGTTCTGTCGCTTACAACGACGAGCTCGACGGACTCCGCGGGTATCCGCGGCCGGGCACGATGGGGCCGCATCGGGGCCGCGGCCAGGCGGAACCTGGGGGACAGCAAGGGACAGCAGGAGACAACGAAGCTACAGGTCACCGGCCCTTTCGCAGCATGCACCTAGAACGCGAACGCCCTGGACCGCGCTTTCAAACGGCAGAGGCCACAGCGGGCGACTATCGGGTCTTGGGCATCGGCCTGACGGTGCGGCTCGGCGGTGAAGCTGAGGGCGTTCAGCCGCACCACAGCGTCTTGCACAGCAGCACCCACAGGTGGCGTCGACCACGCGGCCGCAGCTCGGCGCGCGTGCCCGACCGCTCGGCGGCCTCCAGCAGCAACCACGCCGGGATGCGTGTCCCACGCCAAGCTCTGGACCACACCCGCCGGCCCTGCGCCGCATGCGCGAGGTGGCCGACCTGGTCGATCGCCCAGGCCGCCACGCCGGGCCGGCGCACCTGGAGCGCACCCTGGCCGCCAGGGCGCAGCACCCGGCCGGCGTCCTGGATGTAGCGCAGGACCGCCGCCCGATCCGGGAGGTGCTGCAGGGTGATGTAGGAGAAGACAGCATCAACCGAACTGCTGCGAACCGCG
>Ga0081538_10001615_pt1 | contig 23124 bp, 24 predicted proteins | sample TabmetS5T2R1_FD_71022 | JGI IMG/M metagenome (GOLD analysis project Ga0081538, IMG submission 71022) | Tabebuia heterophylla rhizosphere microbial communities from the University of Puerto Rico - S5T2R1 | ecosystem: Host-associated > Plants > Roots > Rhizosphere ... | reverse complement strand
GGCAGGCGGGCCCCTCGGGTTGAGGCCCGCCTGCCGATAGGTCGGTCAGACGCCCGCCGGTTCCCGCTCGGTGTCGATCGGGTCGGGGGGCGGCGGGGTCTGGGTGCTGTGGCGGATGCCCTTGCGGTGCATCTTGCCCCACTTGCCCCGCTTGAATGGCACCTGCACGGTGGCGATGGTCCGCTCCAGGGCGAGGAACTGCCGGTAGCCGACGAACTCGAGGAAGGCGGCCAGGAGCAGGATGGCCCGGTCGCGCAGCCGCGGGTAGCGGTTGGAGAGGAAGGTCTCGATGCCGGCGGCCAGCTGGGAGGACAGCATGCCGTAGAGGATGGCCAGGACCACGAACAGGATCGCGAACCGCGGGCTCACGAACCCGGCGAAGACCCCGACCCCGACCAGCAGGTAGCCGCTGATCTCGATCACCGGGGCGAGCGCCTCGAAGATCCAGAAGTACGGCACCGCGACCATGCCGAGGCGGCCGTAGCGCGGGTTGCCCAGCATGCCCCTGTGGGTCCAGAGCGTCTCCCACAGCCCCCGGTGCCAGCGGTTGCGCTGGCGGCGCAGGGTGCCGAGGTCCGAGGGGACCTCGCTCCAGCAGATCGGGTCCGGGGTGAAGCGGATGTTGTAGGGCTTGCGCTGCCGGCGGAAGTGCCGGTGGAGGCGGACGACCAGCTCCATGTCCTCGGCCACGGTCCCGACCAGGAAGCCGCCGGCCTCCAGGACCGCCGTGCGCCGGAACAGCCCGAAGGCGCCGGAGATGATCAGCAGGCTCTTGAAATGGCTCCACCCGGCCCGCCCGGTGAAGAACGCCCGCGCGTACTCGAGGATCTGGAACCGCTCCAGCCACTTCTTGGGGATCCTGGCCTCGAGGATGCGACCGTCCTCGGTGACGGCCGCGTTCAGGGGCCGGATGGTCCCGCCGACCGCGATCAGCGTCTCGTCCTCGACGAACAGCCGGGTCGCGCGCAGGATCGCCTCGCCGTCCAGCAGCGAGTCGGCGTCGACGGCCGCGAACAGCGGGTAGCGGGCCATGTTCAGGGCCGCGTTCAGCGAGTCGGCCTTGCCGCCCTGGTCCTTGTCGACCACGATCAGGTTCGGGTGGGTCAGCGACCGGAAGGTGCGGCGCACGGGCGCGCAGGGCAGGTCCTGGCGGGTCGCCCAGGGCTGCTCGGCCAGCGCGAACGCCTCGATCAGCCGCTGGACGGTCTCGTCCTCGGAGCCGTCGGAGACGACCACGATCTCGAACTCCGGGAACTGGAGGTTGAGCAGCGACTGCACGCTCCCGACGATGCTGACTTCCTCGTTGTGGGCCGGCACCAGGATCGACACCGGCTTGTAGACGTCACGTTCGAGCAGGTCGCGCAGCGAGCCCTGGGAGAACTCCCGGGCGAACACGACCACGATGGCGCGCAGCCCGATGCAGGAGAACAGGGCGTACAGCACGTTCAGGAGCGAGAAGTAGACCAGCAGCACGTACTGGTAGCCGATCAGCAGGGATCTCCACATGGTCAGGCAACTCCCGTGGCCAGGCGGGCGGCGGCCGGCGACATCTCGTCCGCCTCCAGCAGGATCTGCACGGCCATCTCACGGGCGGCCTTGTCGGGATGCGACTCGGCGGCCCGCCGGACGGTGGCGACGCCGATCTCCCCGAGGCGGGCCAGTGATCCGGCCGCGGCCCGGCGGACCCACCAGGAGTCGTCCTGGAGGTGGGGCTCCAGCGCCGCCAGGGCGGTCTCGGCCGGAAGGAAGGCGGCCGCGTGCGCCGCCTGGATCCGGACGAAGTCGACGTCGTCGTCGAGGGCCTCCAGCAGGCACGCCTCGGCGCCCTCGGGAACGGTCCCCAGGCGGCGCAGGCAGCGGAAGGTGGCCGCCCGGATCTCGGGGTCGGGGTGGTCGCAGGAGGCGGTCGCCAGCTCGGCCATGTCGGCCAGGCCGAGACGCCCGACGGTCTCGAGGGCGACCCAGCGCAGGCTGTCGGACAGCTCCGGGTCCGACAGCAGCTCCTTGAGGATCGGGCCGGCCCGGGTCTCCAGCAGCAGCAGCGACTCCTGGACCACACCCGGCTGGAGGTCGGCATGCTTGATGGCCTGGATGAACCGGGCGTGCGGGCTGTCCGGCCCCTCGGTGGGCGGCATGATGGCCAGCGTGACGCCGGCGGCCCGCGCCGACATCCGCCGGACGACCGGCTTGGCGTGGTGGAGCAGGCCGAGCAGCTGGTCGAAGGCCTGGGGCAGGCGGGCCTTGCCGAGGTTCTCGATCGCGTCCAGCTTGGCCGTGAGGTGGCCGGAGCGGGCCCGGCGCATGAACCAGCTGTCCACGCCGTGGCCGGCCAGGGCCTCCTTCAGGCGGTCGCCCTCCTCGCCCTTGACCGACTCCAGGAGGCTGAGCACGGAGTGGACGGCCACCCGGGGCAGCCGGTACCGGTCACTGGCGTGGGCACCCGGCTGGTCCGGGCCGGTCAGGGCCAGGCCGACCCACCACTCGGTCCACTGGTCGAGCTGGTCGGCCTGCCAGCGGTCCCGCAGGTTGCTGACGAAGTGGTAGGAGAGCAGGTACAGGCCGAGCAACGCCAGCGCCGACGCCGTCGAGATGACGATGCCGAGCAGGATGCCCTCGACCGGGGTCGAGGCGATGCCGGTGGTGCGGCCGAGCAGGAACGACAGGCTCAGGGCGCCGAGGGCGATCGTCTCGAAGCCGAAGATGGCCAGGGTCATCAGGGTGTAGACGGCGTCGCCGTACCGCCGCCACATTTGCTGTTCCACGTCAGGTCGCCTGCCCCTCCGGGACCGCGTCGTGGCGCATGCGCAGGTGCAGGAACCGCGTCTCCAGCAGGTTCTGGATGCGCAGCAGGACCTCGGTGCGGTCGAACGGCTTGGTGACGAAGTCCTTGGCCCCCGCCGACAGCGCCCGCCGCTTGATCTCGGGCCGGATGTCGGCCGTCAGGATCAGGATGGGCAGGAAGACGTCGCGCGAGATCCGGTCCTCCAGCAGCTTCATCACCGCGAAGCCGTCGAGCTTGGGCATGTGCAGGTCGAGCAGGACCAGGTCCGGCTCGAACTCGTCGAAGAGCGCCGGGACCCCCGACGGGTCGGTGAGGCTCTTGACGTTGCGGTACCCGTCCTGCTCGAGGATGCGCTCCAGGAGGACGACGTTGACCCGCTCGTCGTCCACGACCAGGATCCGGGCGTCTGTCAGGCGTGGGGTGCCTAGCACGGTGATCTCCTCCTTTGCTCGGCATGTTGTCGGCCCGGCGATGTCCCGGCTTGAGCAAGTCGAGTTCACGGAGGTACTTGGTCGCGTTAAAGACGACCGCTATAGTTCCGTCGCTTGTCCGGTCCGAGACGTATGACCTCACCCTGGAGGCTTCGGTCCATGAAGCGACGTGGAGCAGTGCTGTTGTTCGCGGTCGTCGCCGCCGTCGGCCTGTACGCGGTCCCGGCCGGCGCGGAGGGGTATCGCGGGTCCCGTGCCCGCCTCCTGGTGGTCGACGACGACCCGGGCCGCCGCACCTGCCACGGCAAGCACCACCGCCGCTTCCACACCATCCAGGGGGCGGTGGACAAGGCCGACCCGGGCGACACCATCAAGGTCTGCCCCGGCCGCTACGAGGAGATCGTCACGGTCACGGAGCCGGACATCACCATCAGGGGCGCCAACGCCGGCCGGGACGCCACCGGGCACTACCGGGGGCCGGAGTCCATCGTCGCCGGACGGCAGGGCAGGATGGCTGCTGGGCTGGTCCAGCTGCGGGCGGACGACATCACCTGGGACGGGTTCACCATCCTGGGCGCCCCCGGTCAGCAGAACAACCCGCCCGGCATGTACACCGACCCGGCCCACTCCGGGTACCTGGTCCGCGACACGATCTTCCAGGACAACGGCATCGGCATCCACCTCGGCGCCAGCGGTGAGCGGCCGACCCTCATCTGCCGGAACCGCTTCGTCGCCAACAACGAGTTCGACCCCACCGGCGGCTACGGCATCTACTCGAACAAGGGCGCCCGGCAGGTCCTGATCACCGCCAACCGCTTCGAGCGCCACAACGCCGCCGCCATCTTCTTCGCCGACCAGGGCGCCGAGCAGCGCGACCTGATCATCGAGGACAACAAGAGCGTCGACGACCTGTCGTTCCTGACGATCTACAACAGCGCCCGGGTCCGGGTGACCCGGAACTGGATCCGAGCCCGGGTGGGCGATCCGGTCTTCAAGGGCCCGGCGTCGGCAATCTTCATCGGCGCCCGCAACGACGACATCGCGGTCTACAAGAACAAGGTCGTCGCGGCGAGCGGCAACGGCATCGACGTCACCAACACCGGCGAGCGCGGCCCCACGACCGCCCCGCCCACCAACGTGGTCGTGCGCAGGAACAAGGTCGCGCACGTGCAGAAGTCCGGCATCGAGGTCTCGGCCACCGGCATCCGCCAGTACCAGGTGCTCGGCAACCGCTCCAACGACAACGCCGACTTCGGCATCCACTTCGCTCCCGGGACCAACGGCGGCACCGTCACCGGCAACACCGCCCTCGGCAACGAGCTGGACTGCAAGGACCAGTCGACGGGGCTCCTGAACACCTGGACCGGCAACACCGGCCGCACCGCCGACCCGGGGACGATCTGCAGCCTCCCCACCGTCGACGACCCCGACGGCAAGGACCACGGCAGCAAGCACCACAAGAAGCACCACAAGAAGAAGACGAAGAAGCAGAAGAAGCACCGCCCCGACCCGTGCAGGTGCACCTTGCCCTGGCGGTACTGACCTCGAAGCGGCGAAGGACCCGAGACGCGCCCGTCACCCCGGGCGCGTCTCGGCGTTACTGCGGCCCGATGGCGGCCGCGAGCGTGGCCCTCGGGCGACTCATCAAACTCGACGGGGGTGGAAGGACCTCCGACGTGGAGATGTCACAATCGTACTTGAACGGACTGTTCCGTTCCTCTAGAATGGAGCGGAGCAATCCATTCTGGTCCGCCCGGACCCAGGCAGGGAGGGAACCACATGACCGACACGGCCAACCCCACCGCCCGCGCCGACGCCCAGATCCAACCGTTCCGCATCGACATCCCCCAGGCCGACCTGGACGACCTGGCCGACCGGCTGGGCCGCACCCGCTGGCCCGACGAGCTGCCCGGGGTCGGCTGGACCCGCGGCGTCCCGCTCGGCTACCTCAAGGACCTGGCCACCTACTGGCGCGACGGCTACGACTGGCGCAAGCAGGAGGCCCGGCTGAACCAGCTCCCCCAGTTCACCACCACCATCGACGGCGCCAACCTCCACTTCCTGCACGTCCGCTCGCCCGAACCGGACGCCCTTCCCCTCGTCCTGACCCACGGCTGGCCCGGCTCGATCGTGGAGTTCCTCGACGTGATCGGGCCGCTCAGCGACCCACGCGCCCACGGCGGCGACCCGGCCGACGCCTTCCACCTGGTCATCCCCTCCATCCCCGGCTTCGGGCTCTCCGGGCCGACCGGCGACGCCGGCTGGACCGAACGGCGGGTCGCCGGCGCGTTCGCCGAGCTGATGCGCCGCCTCGGCTATGACCGCTACGGCGCCCAGGGCGGCGACGTCGGCGCCGGGGTCTCCCCGAAGCTTGGCCTGGTAGACCCCGACCACGTGGTCGGGGTGCACGTGAACGCGGCCACCATCGGCTTCATGCCCTTCCCGCCGCTCCCCGACGAGGAGCTGCACGAGCTCACCGACGCCGAGAGGGCCCGCGTGGACCGCATCGGGGCCTTCATGTCCGACGAGTTCGGCTACGCCCAGATCCAGTCGACCCGGCCCCAGACGCTGTCCTACGGGCTCACCGACTCCCCGGCCGGCCAGCTGGCCTGGATCGTGGAGAAGTTTCAGGGCTGGACCCACCGCTCCGAGGTGCCCGAGGACGCCGTGGACCGCGACCACATGCTGACCAACGTGATGCTGTACTGGCTGACCCGCACCGCCGGCTCCTCGGCCAACCTCTACTACGAGGGCGCGCACCCCGGCGAGTGGCCGCAGCCGTCCGCCACCCCCACCGGCGTCGCCGTGTTCGCCGAGGACGTCGCCATCCGCCGCTACGCCGAGCAGCACAACAACATCGTCCACTGGTCCGAGTTCGACCGCGGCGGCCACTTCGCCGCCATGGAAGCCCCCGAGCTGCTGGTCGGCGACGTGCGGACGTTCTTCCGGCGCCTCCGGTGATCAGCGCTCGGCGCTGCGGTGGCGGGCCAGGGTGCGGAGGGTCGAGAGGCCGTAGACGACCGAGCGGCGGAAGTTGACCGAGCTGGCCTCGGCGAAGTAGCGGGTGGGGACGGGGATCTCGGCGATGCGGAAGCCGGCCCGGACGACCTGGCCGACCAGCTCCTGGTCGAAGACGAAGTCGTTGGAGTTGGCGTGGTAGTCGATCGTCTCCAGCAGCTTGCGGGAATAGGCCCGGAAGCCGGTGTGGTACTCGGACAGGCGCAGGTCATAGGCCCGGTTCTGGAGGGTGGTGAGGAACCGGTTGGCCAGGTACTTCCAGCGGGGCATGCCGCCGGCCAGGGGGTCGCCGAGGAAGCGGCTGCCCAGCACCATGTCGGCCTCGCCGGCCAGGATGGGGGCGACCAGGTCGGGGATGCGGGTGGCGTCGTACTGGTAGTCGGGGTGGAGCATGACGACCACGTCGGCACCCTCGGCCAGGGCGGTGTCATAGCAGGTCTTCTGGTTGCCGCCGTAGCCGAGGTTCTGGCGGTGGACGACCACCTGGAGGTTCAGCAGCTCGGCCACGGCCACGGTGTCGTCGCGGGACAGGTCGTCGACCAGGATGACGTGGTCGACCACCCCCGGCGGGATGTCGCGGTAGGTCCGCACCAGCGTCCGGGCGGCGTTGTAGGCGGGCATCACCACGACGACCTTGGGCTGGGACGGGTCAGGGGGCATCGGGACCTACCTACTGCCGGCGGGACGGATCTGCCCCAGGATCGTAGTCAATCCTCGAGCCAACCGGCGAAACCCCGGGCCCGACGGCGTTCGGCGGGCCGTACAGGAACACGGCGCCGCCGCCCCAGGGGATCCGGGCCAGCCGGGGCGGCCGGCGGGGGTTGAGACCGGCCACCTGCCCGGTGGGGTCGGCCGGCCCGGACCCGACCAGCAGGTGGGTGACCCCGAGCCGCCCCACCGGGTCGCGGACGTTGGCGTCGGCGCTCGGCCACGGCGTCAGCGTGGTCAGGTCGGTGTCGAACAGCAGCGTCGGCGCGTACGCCCCGAACACCACCGCGTCCTCCGGCAGGGTCGCGGCCAGGGCCCGCTGCCCCTGCTCGCGCTGGCGGCCGCTCCCCCGCGCCCCGTCCAGGTACTGGGCCACCCCGGGCGCGGCCACCGCGACCCCGAGCACGACCCCGACCACCCCGGCCACCCACCCCGCCCGCCCCGGGCCGAGGGCCCGGCCGGCGAGGGTGGCCAGGTCGGCGAGCCCGAACCCGGCCAGGACGGCCAGCCCGGGCAGGGCCGGGACCACATAGCGGTTCGGGGCGGTGTAGTGGCCGGGCAGGTAGTCCCCCGCCGCCACCGCCAGCCACAGCCCGACCCCCCACAGCGCGGCCATCACCAGAGTGCACCTGGCCGCCGGGTCGAGCCGGGTCCAGCGCCGGGCCAGCGCGGCCAGCCCCAGGGCGGCCGCCACCAGCAGCGGCAGGCTGCGCCCGAGGGCCTGGTCAGAGTCGGCCAGGTACCGCCCGACCCGCCCGGCGATCGCCGCCGGGGTGCCGAGGTACTCGACCGTCGGCCAGATCCGCAGGGCGGTCCGGAACCGCTCCCAGTTGGGCAGGGCCACCGCGACCAGCCAGGCCGCCCCGGCCACGGCCAGCGTGCCCAGCCCGGCCAGCCCCATGACCAGCGCCCGCCGGTCCCGCCGCCCGGCCGCCCCGGCCAGCACCACCCCCAGCAGCACCAGGCCGGGGAGCAGGGCGTTCGCCTTGACCGAGACCGCGGCCGCGACCAGCAGCCCGACCCCGGCCCCGGCGGCGGGCGACGGCCGCCAGGCCGCCCGGGTGGCCAGCACGAGCGCCCCGGTCAGCAGCACCACCACCGTCGCCTCGACCAGGGCGAGCCGGCCGTGCTCGAGCATGAGGTTGGCCCCGCCGAGGGCGGCGGCGGCCAGCAGGGCGGCCGGTCGGCCGAGGGGCCGAGCCAGCCCAAGGGCCAGCAGCAGCACCGCCGCGGCGACGGCGGCCATGGACAGGGCCCGCCCGGCGGCCAGGCTCGGCCCGGTGACGGCGAAGGTCGCCGCCGCCAGGGCGCTGTAGGCGCCGTTGGTCAGGCTCCGGTCCACGTCCCCGGTGGCGAAGTGGCCGGCCAGGACCCGCTCGCGGGCGTTGGCCAGGTTGAAGCCCTCGTCGGTCCAGGGGGCGTTGCTCGCCGTCAGCCCGTCCGGCGGGTCGGCCCCGGCGTAGGGGGCCAGCAGCCAGAGGACGAGCCCGGCCAGCAGGAGCCCGGCCAGCACCTGCCCGGGCGTGACCGCCCCCGCGCCCTCGCGGCCGGCTGCCGCGCTCACGCGTCCAGCTGGTCGCGTCGCCGCCGGATGGCCTCGGCGCTGGCCAGGCGGTGCTCGCGGCGGATCTTGGCCTCGGCCTGGCGGTGCCGCTCGACGTCGGTCTCCGGGGCGATGGGCGGCACAGGCCGGGGCTGGCCGCGCTCGTCCAGGGCCACGAACACCAGATAGGCCGAGGAGGTGTGGGTCCGGCGGCCACTGAGGATGTCCTCGGCCTCGACCCGCACCCCGACCTCGATCGAGGTCCGCCCGACGTCGTTCACCGACGCCCGCACCTGGACCACGTCGCCGACATTGACCGGGTGCAGGAAGCTCATCTGGTCCAGGGAGGCCGTCACCACCGGCCCGCCGGCGTGCCGGCTGGCCGCGATCCCGGCGGCGGTGTCGATCAGCTTCATGATCTCGCCGCCGTGGACGTTGCCCATGATGTTGGCCCTGGACAGGTCCATGTGCTGGGCCAGGGTGACCTTGGAGGCCCGCGGCGGCTTGGGCGCCAGGTCATGGGTGGCCGCCTCCTGGGCCGCCTCCCGAACCTGCTCCCGCAGCCGCTCAAGCGGCTGGGCTCTGTCCCCTCCGGTCCCGCTCTCGGTCACTCCCGCCGGCTCCCTGTACCGTGTCTCGACCTCGGACCCACAGAGGATAGACCCGGCCGCATCCGCACCGACAAAGGATCCTGCCATGGAGATGAAGCTCGAGCTGGTGCCCATCCCGGTCACCGACGTCGACCGGGCCAAGGCCTTCTACGTCGACCAGGTCGGCTTCAACGCCGACCTCGACGAGCGTTTCGGCGAGTCGTTCCGGGTCGTGCAGCTCACCCCGCCCGGGTCCGCCTGCTCGATCTGCATCGGGGTCGGCATCGTCGAGACCCCGCCCGGCTCGGTCCAGGGCCTCCACCTGGTCGTCCCCGACATCCACGCCGCCCGCGCCGAGCTCCTGAGCCGCGGCGTCGAGGTCAGCGAGGTCCAGGACATGGGCGCTCCCGGCAAGCCCACCGTCTCCTACGCGTATTTCAAGGATCCGGACGGCAACGGCTGGGCGCTGCAGCAGCTTCCCTACTAGGCGGCCTAGCGGGCCAGCGCGACGTCCGACTCGACGACTATCTTGTGAGCACGATCGGGGTCGGCGGGACCTGGACGTGTTGCGGGCCGGTGTCGACCTCGACATATCCGGACGCGCTCCAGGTTGCCGGACCCTGCCGGAAGCGGTTGCCGCCGGTGCCGGTCAACGTGACCCGGAACCGCTGCCGGGAGCCGTCGCAGACGGCAGGTGTCAGGAAGCCGATCGCCGCCACCGGCCCGCCCGCGCGATCCTGCGCGTTGCTGCACATTCGACCCCATCACCTCTGGCGAAGCTAGGGCCCGGCGAGCGACCGACTCATCGACGTCCGGGACCGCCGTCGACGCTGACCGCGACTACCGGGGTCCGGGCGCCGGAGCTCAGGGCCGGATCCTGGTGCTGGTCGCCTGGTAGCCGCCGCCTCCGGGGTACACCCACTCGCCCGAGTGGCTGTTGCCGTCGGCGCTGAAGGTGCCCCGGTAGTAGGCGGGGGAGCCCTTCTCCCCGCCCCAAATGGTGAGGGTGTCGCCCTCCAGCTCGTAGACGTAGTCGAGGGTGTTGCCGGTGCTGTCGTAGAAGCGCGAGTGGATGTCCGGGCTGGGCGGCTCTCCGAAGGGCCGCAGGTGGCCGATGATCTCCATGCCCTTGACCTGCTGGCCGTACTGTTCCACCTCGACGTGCTGGATCAGGAAGAACTCTCCTTCCATCCACTCGTAGCGCACGACGCCCTCGGCGCCGCCGGTCACCTGCCAGGCGCCGAGGAGCCGCTCGCCGAGCGCCTGGAGGTCGGGCGCCGGTGCCGGGCTCTCGGGGCTGTCGTAGCTGCTCGACGCGTCGGTCATGGCCGATTCCTCCCTGGACGGGGCCGCCGTGCGCGGCCGTCACCGGTTGCTACGAGGCACCGGGCGGAAAGGAATCGCTCCCCGCGCCGTCAGGGGAGGGTCGGGGCGAGGCCGAACGCCGGGAACAGGTCGGGGAGGTCGAAGTCGACGATCTCGGCGACCCTGTCCCCCTCGACGCGCAGCACCTCCAGGGCGGTGAGCCGGAACACCGGCTCCCCCGGCGGCCGGTGGTAGATCGCCACCGCAGGCTGCAGGTTGGCGCTGGCGGCGACGAACCGGTAGTCCCCTGGGGGCGCGAACTCCCTGGTGGCCTGGATGAAGGCGTCCCGCGAGTCCGACCACAGGGGGATCTGCGGGTAGGCGACCCGCACGTCGTCGGCGAGCACCTCGGCCATGGACTCGATGTCGCTGTCCTGGTGGGCGTCGATGTAGCGGCGCAGCACCTCCCGCTCCCGGTCGCCCACCGCGGCCTCCCCACCCCAGTCGTCGCGGCGCCTGGGCAGGCGCTGCTTCATGGTCGCGCGGGCCCGCTGGAGCGCGGACTTGACCGAGGCCTCGCTGCTGCCGAGCAGGGCCGCGGTCGCCTTGGCCGACCAGCCCATGACGTCGCGGGCCAGGAACACCGCCCGCTGGAGGGCCGGCAGGTGCTGGATGGCGGCCAGGAACGCCAGCTCGATCGTCTCCCGCTGCACCACCGTCTCCCCCGGGTCCCCGGCCATGTCCTCGAGGAGGCGGTCGGGAAACGGCTCCAGCCAGAGCTCGTCCCCACCCTGCGGCAGCGGCCCGCCGGGGCCGACCGGGTCGATGACGTCGAACGGCAGCAGCCGCCGGCGCCCGCGCTTCCGCAGGGCGTCCAGGCAGGCGTTGGTCGCGATCTTGTACAGCCAGGCCCGGGGCGCCGCCTCGGCGTCGTAGCGGTCAATGCTCCGCCAGGCCCGCTCGAAGGTCTCCTGGACCAGGTCCTCGGCCTCGGCGAAGGACCCCAGCATCCGGTAGCAGTGCACCAGCAGCTCCCGCCGGTGCCGCTCGAACAGCGCCCCGAAGGCCTCCTGATTCGCTACATGCGCCACGGTGACGTTGGCCGTGTGCTCCGCGGCCGAGCCCTCCACGCGGTCATGGATCGAGTATCCACAATCTCTCGAGGACCGCTAGCCTCCTCCACCTCCGACCAGGTGGCCGCTCACAAAGGACAGGGCCCATGACCCAGCCAACCCAACCTCGTGGCCTGCTTCGCAAGGTCGACTGCGTCCAGCTCCCAGTCCCGGACCTGGAAGGCGGCCTGGCCTTCTACCGGGACCGGCTCGGGCACGAGCTGGTCTGGCGGACCGAGACCGCCGCCGGGCTCCGGCTGGCCGACAGCGACACCGAACTGGTGCTGCACACCCAACGCTCCCAGCCAGAGGTGGACCTGCTGGTCAGCTCCGTCGACCAGGCCGCCACCCAGGTCACCCGGGCTGGCGGCCGGGTCGTGGTCGAGGGGGCAGTTGATCGTCGGGGTGAATGAGGACCGCGCTCATCCTGCCCGTTTCGTTCGGGATTGACCTCGAAGACCGAAGTGTCGATGCTTCAGTTGCTTGCGGCAATCGCGGATGCTCGGGGGCACCCATGCGTCGCATCGTGTGGATCGTGGCCGTGGCTGCGCTGGTGTTGGCGGGAGCCGCCATCTCAACGCCCGTCCTGCGGCCAGAGCCCAGGCGGTCGATCTGGCCGATGGTGTACGCCTACCGCTGGTGGTTCCCGGCCGCGGGGCTCGCGATCCTCGCGGTCCTGCTCGGTTGGCTGCTCGCCATCTTTCTGCGGCAGCCGTCGCGCTCCAGCTGGCGAAACAACGTCCTGGTGGCCGCCAAGGGCATCGAGCATCGGCTCAACGCGCTGCCGGCCGACGGTGCGCCGGCCGACCCCCGTCTCAGGAACTCGGTCGACCTGGCGGTACGCGATCACCTCCGAGCCGCCCGCGACGCCGCCACGCTCACGACACCGCCGCCCAACCTTGGCTACCAGATCATTGACTGGTGGACCGGCGACTCGGTCGAGGCCGCCTACCTCAACCTCCACGAGGCCGAGATCGCCCTCGCCCAGCTCCTTCCCAAGGACGAGATCCAAGCGCGGATCCCCGAGACGCTCGTCCGCCTGCAGACCATGGAGGCGACCGACCCACGCCGTCGCGCGGCCGAGGCCGAGCTGAGCTTGGGAACCCCCAGGACCCAGACGCCGGGCCGCCTTCCAGAACGCCGTCAGGATCGGCCTGGAGCTCAAGGATCAACAGCAGGACCGCATCCGCGGCTTCCGCAACATCGTCCTGACCGCCACCGTGGGGCTGATGTTCCTGGTCGTCGTGCTCTGCCTGGTCGGCGCGGTGAAGCCCGACGCCCTCCCGCTGTGCTTCGGCTCACCTTCCACAACCACCGCCCCAGGCCAACCACCAGCCCCGATCCAGGGACCGGCCGGGACGGCCTGCCCGTCAGAGGAGGCACCGCCCTCCCCTGGAACAAGACCACGCCGGCTGCCGGCGCCAGGCGACGTCAGCCTGGTTGCCCTGCTCGGCCTGCTGGGCGGTGGCCTCTCAGCCGCCGTCTCCATCCGCCACCTGCAGGGCTCCTCAACCCCCTACGACATCCCGGTCACGCTCTCGCTGCTCAAGCTACCCTCGGGCGCCCTTTCAGCGATCGTCGGGCTGCTCCTCATCCGCGGCGAGTTCGTCCCCGGCCTGTCCCAGCTCGACAACCAACCCCAGATCCTGGCCTATGCCTTCGTCTTCGGCATCGCCCAGCAACTGGTCACTCGGCTAGTCGACCGGCAAGCCCAAGACATCCTGAGCAAGCTGCCAAGCAAGGAGCCAACCAGCGCGAAGCCCGAGCCACCGCCGCTGCTCCAACCACCCCAGGCCGAGGAGCAACCAGAGCAACCACGACGGATCGCCCGGCGCCGCCGCCGCTAGTACCGCGACCGGGTTGGCGCCAGGCGATCGCTCAGTTGGGATCTGCGCGCTGACGCCGCGTCTCAGCGTTGGACGGCATAGGCTAGCTCGACCATCCCCTCGGGGAGCTCCTTGACCCGCTGGAGGGTGAGCGTGCTGCGCCGATCGACGGGTTGGAAGAGCCTGATGCCGTGCCCGAGCATGACCGGGACGAAGAGCCTGAGCTGGTCGACCAGGCCAGCGGCCAGGAAGTCCCTGACCACGCCGGCGCCGCCGACCACCCAGACGTCCCTGTCGTCGGCAATCCGCTCCCTGGCCTCGGTGACCACGCCCGATAGGGGGCGGTCGGTGAAGGTGATGTCGGCCCCTTGGGGATGCTCGGCGGGTGGCTGGCCGGTCAGCACGTACCCGGGCACGGGATACGGCCAGCCCCATCCGGCCGCGGCGGTCACGTCGTAGGTGCGTCGGCCCAGCCCGGCTAGGCCTGCCCGGGGTGGGATGGGGACGAGGCCGGCGCCGTTATGTGCCGGGCGCTCGGTACTGGACTTCTCCGGCCTTGCGCAGGGCATCCATGGTTTCGTCGACGGTCAGGAGGACGGTCGTCTCCAACTTGCTGAGCGCACCGCCGCCACCAATCGCCAGCGCAACCGCGGCCATGGACACGTTGTCGGGGGCCTCCCAGAGGGTATAGCCGTCGTGGGTGCCGAAGGCGTACCAGAACCCATGGAGCTTCCCCCCGACCGACTCAATGTACGACTGCGCGGCCTTGCGACGGTCCTCTGGATTGGCGATCAGCCTGGCCCAAGTCTCCGGTGTGTAGCTGAACCTCGATAGATAGAGCGGCATCGTCTCTCCCTCTGGTTCGCCGACCCGCGCGAGTCGCGGTTAGGTGTTGAAGTATGACCCGCCCGGGGAACACCCGCGGCCGTTGAACCATCCACGCCGCCTCGAAGGCGATAGCCGCCAACATGCGGCTGCTGGAGCCGTAGCCAGCACCGCCAAGCGCCCGCTCGGGCGCAGCCGGTAAATCTCACCGGTGGCTGGGCCGACGCCTGCGGCCTGAGCGCACTCCCCTGAGGAGCCAACGGTGTTCGCTCCTCTTCCGCGGGCTCGAACGCACGGCCCCTCAGCTGACGCGTCCGTCGGCTGAGGTACAGCTGTTGGGTATCTAGTAGGACTCTGTCAGGTCGGCGCGTGTGCTCGTCCTCGGCGACGGAGCCAGCGCGGCGCGGGACGCCTACAGAGGGGACAGGCGCCGGCCCAACAGCCCAGCAGGGCTTGCAGCTCACCCAGGAGCTGCCACAACGTCAAGCCGACGCCGCCGGTTTCGGGCGGCGTAGCCGCTCCAGGGTCAGGAAGCCATGGGCGACCGAGACCAAGGTGACGTGGTGGTGCCAGCCGCCGAAGCTGCGGCCCTCATAGTGGTCCAGCCCAAGGGCGCCCTTACACTCGCGGTAGTCCTGCTCCACTCGCCAGCGCAGCTTGCCCAGCTGCACCAGCTCCAAGATCGGGGTCGTCTCCGGCAGGTTCGACAGCCAGTACTTGACCGGCTCGGCCTTGTCGGCGGGCCATTCGACCAGCAGCCAGCGCACCGGCAGCTCCCAGCAGGCGTCGCCGGCACGGGCGGCGGCCTGGCGGCGTGGGGTGATCCCGGCCGGGCGGACCCGCAGGCAAAGGAACCGGGAGCGTTGCAGGCCCTTGCTGCCCCGCCGCCAGATCAGGTCCACGCCGGCCTGCTGTCCGGCGGCCAAGGCGAGCTGCTTGAGCGAGCAGGGCTTGTCGCGATACCGCGGCCGGGGGCGACGGCCCCGGCCCTTATACGGCGCCGTGGTCGGGTGCACCTGCTCAGGGTAGGCGGAGGTGTCGGCCTTGACCTGCACCACATAGGGGATCTGCCGATCGTCCAGCCCGACGCGGAACTCACCCACCTCCCCGTAGCCGGCGTCGGCCACCAGCACCGGCGGACGAAGGGCCCACCCCTCCAGCTCATCCACCATGTCCAACACCAGCTGCCACTTGGGCCGGTGCCGTACCTGCTCAGGCACATGACAGGCCGCCCGCCGCTCGACATCATCGTCCCAGCTCTCGGGCAGGAACAGCCGCCAGTCCAGCGGGCAGCTGGCTGCCTCGGTTACGGCGTTGACCGACACCCCAAGCTGGCAGTTGGCCGTCTTGCCCAGCGTCCCGCAGTACTGGCGCTGCACCCCCACCGAGTGATCGCCGTCTTTGGGGAAACCGGTGTCGTCGGCCGCCCACGCCGTCGGCGAAAGCGCAGCCACCAGCCGCTCGGCCAGCCGGCGACGGACCGGCCGCCAGTCCCACGGGCTGACCGCGACGAAATGGTGCAACGCCTGGTAGTGCACCTCCCCGAGGCGCTGGGCCATCGGCTCGATCGACTTGCGCCGCCCCTCCAGCATCAGCCCGCGCAGGTAGCAGGCGCCGCGGGCACGCTGGTCCTTGCGCGGCAAGGACTCAAAGAGGTCGTCCGCGAACGCCTCCAGGCGTCCGCGGATGGCGGCCAACTCGGCCGGTGTGATGGCTGCCAACCGCTCTCCTCCGCTTGAACCGGAGGGCGGATCCACTCACACACCACCAGCCAGACGCAAACCTGACAGAGTCCTACTAGGACCCTGCTGAAGATGCCTGGTCCGGTCGGGACGGTAGTCTCTGCAATGGCTCCGTGGGCGGCGCTGGCTGCTCCTGTGCGCGACCGCTGGCAGCCCTGGTTCGGGTGCGGGCGGGCGCGGTGACAGCCGAGCTCAGACCAGTACCCAGGCGCCATTCTGGTGGGCAAGACCAAGCACCAGCAGCCGGCGTAGGTTGACCGCGGCGACGCGCACCGACCACCACAGGTTATTGCGTTCCATCCCGCGGTAGGGCACCCGCCGACAGCCGTCGGCGACCAGCCAGGCGATCGATCGTTCGACCATTGGCCGCCAGCGCCGGGAACTGTGCTAAAAGCTGCGAGTGGTCGCGCGGCGCCGCGCGGCGCGTAACTCCTCCTCGTGGGGGTGGACCTGCATCGTGCGGCCACCCCTGGCGGTGGTGCAGCGCCCGCGCAGTGGGCAGCGCTGGCACCATCGGGCGAAGCTGGCCTGCCCAGACGCGGTGATCGTGGTCCGGTAGCCGGCCGGGCAGCAGACTGTGCCGGCCTGCCAGTCGATCTGAAAGTCGTGGATGGTGAACCCGTCCGCCACCGCGCTGGAAAGAGGCAGCGGCTTGATCGTCTGGACATGCTCGGCGGCGCGCAGGGCCGCGCGGGTCGCACCGCTGCCGTAGGCCGAATCTCCCAGGACCTCAAGCCCCGGCTGCTCCTCGGTGAGCAACCCGACCCCGGTCGGGCCGTCCGCAGCGTTGGCGGCGGTCAGCGCGCACTCGGTCACCAGCCCGGTCTCCGGCTCGGCGGCGATGTGACCCTTATAGCCGTCCCGCTTGGCCGCGCTGGTCTTGCGGGCATGGCGCGCCCAGGGTCGACGGTGGAGATGACCCGATCGCGGGCCATCCGGCGGGCGATCTGCCAGCTCCCTAGCCGCTCGCCCGGCTCGACGTCTTGGCCGGCGACCAGCGCCAGCAGTGCGACCGCCTCGGACTGCTCCGCCTCCAAGCCCAGCTCGCTGACCGCCGCCAGCAGCGCGAACGCGTCGTTGACCAGCCCCGACACCAACGCCTGCCTGGCCTTGGGATCATCCCAGCACACTCGGGTTTGCCCGGCCGGTCATAGGCGTACACCGACCCGTCAGGGACCAGGTGGCGGCACCAGGTGGCCGCGTCCATCTCCTCATCGCAGGCATGGCGTGCCGGGCTCATGAGCCCGGCAGTCTGCCCGCTCCCATTGACCCATGCTACGGTCCGGGTGGCGGGGGTGGCCTCTTGCCTCTGGCGGGCGAGTTGCGGGTAGCCTTGGCCATGGCTGCGATGCCGCCCACTGCGGCCAACTTCGGGATCGGCTCCTGGATCGAGCGTCGAGCCAGGATCGCCCCCGACCAGGTGGCGCTGGTGGACGACGACCGCTCGTTCACCTATGCGGAGCTGGCCGGCCGGGTTCGGCGCCTGGCCAATGGCCTGCAGCGGCTCGAGGTGGGGCGCGGCGACCGGGTGGCGTGGCTGGGACCCAACCACCGCGCGTTCCTGGAGGCGCTGTTCGCCTCGGGGCTGCTGGGCGCGGCCCTGGCCCCGGTGAACCACCGGCTGGCGGCCGATGGCATCCGCGCGGTCCTTACCGACATCCAGCCCAGCATGCTGATCCAGCACGCCGCGACCGACCCCACCGCGGTGGCGAACTCGGTCCGGCACCGGATCGCCGTCGCGGGCTCGATCCAGGGGGCGTTGGACTTCGAGGCACTGGTCGCCGAGTCGCCCGACGATCCGGTCCAGGTGGCGGTGGGCATGGACGAGGTCTGCCTGCTGCCGCACACCTCGGGCACCACCGGGCCGCCCAAAGGAGTCATGCTCACCCACGCCAACCTGACCTGGAACGTCGTCAACTTCCTGACCTGCGCCGACTTCCGCAGTGACGACGTCACGGTGGCGATCGCGCCCTTCTTTCGGGTCGGCGGCACCGGCGTCAACGTCCTGCCGGTCCTGTTCCTGGGCGGAACGGTGGTGGTGCCAGGTGACCTGCGCCCGGACGGGATCCTGCAGGCAATGGAGCGCCATCGCGTGACCGTGGGCTTCGGCAACCCTGATCTGCTGGAGGCCCTGGCCCGCTCCCAGGCCTGGACGCAGGCTGACCTGTCCAGCGTCCGCTTCGTGGTCACCGGCGGTGCTCCGGTGCCCGAACGGCTGCTCCGCACGTGGCTGGATCGCGGCGTGCTGTTGCTCCAGGGCTACGGGCTGTCGGAGGCGGCGCCGCTGGCGCTGCTGCTGGACCCCGACAGCGCGCTCACCAAGATGGGATCGGCCGGACGGCCGCCGCTGGTGGTCGACATCCAGATCGTGCACCCCGACCAGAGCGTGGTGGGGCCGGGGAGACCGGCGAGCTGCTGGTGCGCGGGCCCAACGTCATGGCCGGCTACTGGAACCAACCCGAGGCCACCCGCGAGGTCCTGTCAGCGGACGGCTGGCTGCGGACCGGCGACGCGGCGCGCAGCGACGAGCAGGGGTACGTGTGGATCGTGGATCGGATGGCGGACTGCTTCCTAGCAAATGGCCGGCCCGTGTATCCCGGAGACGTGGAGCGGGTGTTGACCGGCCATCCCTCGGTGGCAGATGCCGGCGTGGTGCAGGTCCTCGGCGAAGGGGGCGGCGAGGTGGTGGCCGCCTTCGTGGTGCCGTCGGCTGGGTCTCAGGCGAGCAAACAGGAGATCCTGGGCTACGCTCGCCGGCACCTCGCCGCCCACCAGGCGCCCACATCGGTGACGTTCGTGGATCGCCTACCCCGGAACACGGTCGGGAAACTGTTGCGAGCCCAGCTTGGCGCCCTCCTCTCGCTCCCTGACCTGACGTGAGGTCCCAGCCCCCAGCGCGAACCACCGGATCGACACGATCAGCCAGATCGGCAACAAGACAGAACCACGCCCGTTCAGCACGGGCCTAGCCGCGCAGCGCCCACACCGAGAAGTCGTCGTAGGTCCACCTCGATGGGCCCTCGCCGGCGTTGTATCCGAACAGGCCGACGCGGCCCCCGGGCTTGAGGGGATCCTCGTCGGTGTGGTCGACGAGTTGGTGCCCGTTGACCCACATGACCAGGCGAGCGGACCCGCCACTGGCTTCGGTGCACAGGACCTGGATGTGGTTCAGGCCCGTGGGCGACATGATCCCGTCGGTGTCCTTGGGCCATACCAGGCGGATCCATTTGCCGTTCATCCTCTTGTTGAGGCTGCGCGCACCCTTGTTGGTGATGTTGAACCAGTAGTAGTTGCGGCTGTCGCTGTAGCGGAAGGTGATCCCGTACCCGTTGCCGCTGGTGCCGGCGAGGCGCCGGGCGCGAACCCCGATCATGACGTCGTTTGGGGACGACAGCTCGGGATCGGGACGGGGAAATGCGACGTGGTCACCGGCCTGTTTGGCGGTGATCTCGTAGGCGCCGTTCCTGTAGCCAAGGGCGTGCCTGGCGTCGTCGACCGTCTCCCAGGCGGCCTTCTTGTCCGAGAACCGGTCCTCGAAGATCTTGGTGCCCTTCCATGACTGGCCGCCGACGGCGACGTTCGTCGTGCTTGGTGGAGGTGTCGTCTGGGTGGGGCCACGCGTCGACGGTGAGGGGCCAGTTGCGGCTGTGGTCGCGGCCGGGGACTTGGCGCCGTCGCGGCCGTAGATGACCCCGACAGCGACTGCGGCCAACGCGAGGGCCATGGCGAGGAGCAGGGCAAGACGTGGCCGTCCTGGCGGGGCGCTTCGGCGGCGGGCCGGTCGCTCGGTGACTGCCGCGCGTCCGGCCGGAGGGGACGTCGCCGACCCGGGGTCGACCACCGACGGGGCCGGCTCGGGGTCGACCGCTGGAGGGGCCGGCTCGGGGTCGACCGCCGGCAGGGCCGGCTCTGGCTTCGCCGTGGCCGGCTCCGTTGCCGAGGCCACAGGCTCCCTGGCTGGCGGTGGCGCCATCGGCGGCGCCGGTGGTCTCGCCGGCGGCGAAGGGAGGTCAGCGGTGGCCACCGGCGAGGGTGGCTGGGGATCCAGTGCGGCGGCCGCCGCGGCCGCGACTGCTCGGCTGTCGTCGTCCCGAAGGCGCTCGAGGGTCTGCCTGGCCGCCAGCGCCAACCCGGCGTGGTGGGCTCCGAGGAGCCGCTCCAGCTCCTGCACCGCCCCGAGGCGGATCCCGACCAGGGGCTGGTCCAGCGCCTGCTGCAACCCCTCGGGCAGCGCCACCGGCTTGGTGGCTGACCCGCGGCGGCGGGCGATGTGGAGCTCGCCCTGGAGGCCAAAGGTCCACTTGCCGGGCGTCTGGTTCGGCGTGACCTCATGCACCCGGTCGTAGATGTAGTCGTAGAGCTCGTCCAGGCCGACGAAGCCATCCTGGTCACGGTCGGCGTCCCCGGACTCCAGACCCTCCACGACCGCCCTGGTGAACACCGACGGCCGAAGCTCGCTGGTGGCGGTGAGCTCAGCGTCCTCGAACGCGTATTCCATCGCCCCCGAGGCGGTGATGACCGCTCGACCCCGTCCACCGAACTGGTCCTCCACGTGGACCGCCTGGTCGGCCTTGGGCGCCATGCCCCGCTCGAAGGCACCGGCGTAGCAGCAGTCCAGCAGCAACACGACCCTCCGGGAGCGGCTGCGGCTCATCTGCCGGTTGACGAAGCCGGCCGACACCGTGGTCGACCCCAGCCGGCGGAGTTTGGTGTCGGTGGTGGCGAAGTACAGCTCGCCGCTGTCGTCCTTCACGCCGTGGCCAGAGAAGTGGAGGACCAGCAGGTCATTAGGGCGACGGTCGGCGAAGAACTCCTCCACCGCCAGATTGGCCACGTGGGCGGGCTGGTTCAGCACCGTGTGCACCTCGAAGCTGCCGATCTCCGGGTCCCGGAGCACGCGCGCCAGCGCCTCGGCATCTCGAGCCGGGGCCCGCAGCAGCCGCAGCCCCGGATCCTCGTAGTCGTAGCTGGCGAGGATCAGGGCAGAGCGCTTGCCGTCCATCGCCGGCTCATCGGGCCGCGTGGCGGCGCAGCCACTCGTCGGTCAGACGCCGCTGCTCCTTGGACGACACCCCCGTCAGCTCCAGCAGATCACCGTCCAGCTCGAGCTTGACGGTCCGCTGGCCACTCCCGCCAAGCCAGGATCGAATCGCGGCCACGATCCCGGTGAGCAGCTCCGGCTTGGCAAACGACGCCAGCAGGGTCCCGACGGCCACGAACTCAGCCGCCCGCGTTCCCGGCGGCGGCGATCCCTCCCGTGGTCGTTCGACCGCTTCCAGGTCGAGGTCGAGCAGCTCATCGCGAAGCCGAGCCGTCAGTTCGGCGAGCTCCTCCGGATCAGCGTCCTCGTCGTCGACCTGGAGCCGAAGCTGACTTGTCCTTTCGGCCATCGCCGCCCTCCTCCCCCCATACAGCCAGGCGGCAGGCGTTCCCCACGTATCTGTCGAATGGTAAAGGAAGCGCAATGAGCTGGAAAGCGTTTGTGCTGTCTGGCCCAGCAGCCCGCCGAAGCCAGCCACCAGGATCAGCGTGCAGGTCCAGCGAGGTTCACGGACCAACACCGGACCGTCCTTCGTCCTGGTCTCGTTGTGCCGGGCCTGGGACACGCGGGCGCTGTCAACCCACACCCTGGGCCATCAGCATCTCACCGCCGGGGCCAGCGGCGAGAACGGTACTTGGGCGACCTTTGCCGACGCCGTCCTGACGGGGCTGACCCTGTTGATCAGCGAGTCAAACGGCCTCGGTCGGGCCGTTGGAGCGCCATCGGTGGCGTGGATGGCGAGGATCTGGGTCTGCAGGCGCACACGGTGCCAGCCGGGACATGCAGGACCCGCGCCGTCAGCGGCACCGCACCACGCTTCACGACCAAGCGCCGGTTATCGACACATGCTCTGCGGAACGGATTTCCGGCGTCCTTGTCTGCTAGAATCGAACACATGTTCGCATCCGGGCGGGAACGCAGGAGTTGCTCGTTCCCTGATTGCGACCGGACTTACTACGCCAAGGGCCTGTGCCGGCCGCATTACACACAGCAGTTGCACAATCGACCGCTGAAACCGATTCGCCCCCGATCCCCCATCCCGACTCAGTGCGAGTTTGAAAGCTGCGATAAGAGGGCGACCAACCGAGGCCTCTGCCCAGCCCATGCCAAGCAGCGCAGCAAGGGTCAACCGCTGCGCCCTCTCCGTCCCTTTTATGGCACCAAGGGTCCCTGCCGCTTCGACGGCTGCCCAAAACCTCGCGCAGCCGGAGGCTATTGTGCAGGCCACGCCGCCCAGTACTACGGTGGCCGCCCGTTGGCCCCGCTCTTTAAGCCCAAAACGGGATGCGACTTCCCTGGCTGCACGAAGCGCCATTATGCACTCGGCTACTGTCAGGGCCATCGACGTCAACTTCGACTTGGCCTGGCATTAACGCCACTTCGCGAGATGCATGGTCGGATCATCACCTATCACGGCTACGTCTACATTCGTGAACCCAACCACCCTAACGCACATAAGGACGGGTACGTGGCCGAGCATATCAAGGTGATGGCAGCCGTGCTCGGTCGACCACTCCGCCGCGGCGAGGAGGTTCATCATAAAAATGGAATCCGCCACGACAACCGGCCCAGTAACCTCGAACTTTGGGCACGTAGCATGCAGCCTCCAGGTTGCCGAGTCAGCGATCTAGTCGAATCGTCGGTGCGCATTCTGCGATTATATCGACCGGATTTGCTTTCCGAATCCGCTATTTCCGAAGCTGACGAGCAATTACCACCCTAAGGATCTGATTCGTACCTTCGTAAATTTGAGTTATTTTTGCGTCCCTCATCATGCGCTCGGCGGCGAATTCTCGAATGTACCCGTACCCGCCCAGCAATTGCACCGCGTCGGTGGTAACCCGCATCGCCATGTCCGACGCGAAGCATTTGGCGGCGGCGGCGGCGAACGTGAGATCCGGGTCGTCGCGGTCGGCCTTGGCCGCGGCCTGGTAGACGAGGCCGCGGGCGGCCTCCAGCTGCATGGCCATGTCGGCGAGCATGAACTGGATGCCCTGGAAGTCGGCGATGGGCTGGCCGAACTGCTCGCGCTCGTTCGTGTACGCGAGGGCGTAGTCGAAGGCGCCCTGGGCGATGCCGACGGCCTGGGCGCCGATGGTGACCCGGCTGTGGTCGAGGGCGCGCAGGGCCAGGGGGAAGCCCTCCCCCTCCTGGCCGAGGCGGTTGGCGGCCGGGACCCGGACGTCGTTGCAGATGACCTC
>Ga0081538_10001614_pt1 | contig 23126 bp, 26 predicted proteins | sample TabmetS5T2R1_FD_71022 | JGI IMG/M metagenome (GOLD analysis project Ga0081538, IMG submission 71022) | Tabebuia heterophylla rhizosphere microbial communities from the University of Puerto Rico - S5T2R1 | ecosystem: Host-associated > Plants > Roots > Rhizosphere ... | reverse complement strand
GTCCTGACAGGTCCGGGATCAGGCCCTTTAATCCTTTACCCCCACCACGGCCTTCCCCCATCGAGGAGGGGGGAATTCGCTGGAAGCTCTCAAACTTGACTGCTCGCCAGTAACCGCGCCGCATCTTTCGCGAAGTAGGTCAGAATCATATCAGCCCCGGCTCGCCGGATGCCTAGGAGCGCCTCCAGCATCACCCGATCACCATCGATCCATCCCTGCATGGCCGCCGCTTTGATCATGGCATACTCGCCACTGACGTTATAGGCCGCCACCGGCAGGTCGAAGGTCTGCTTGACGCGGTAGATGATATCCAGATACGGTAGTGCCGGTTTCACCATGATGATATCGGCCCCTTCTTCGATGTCGAGGCGGACCTCACGCATGGCTTCCTGGCTGTTGGCAGGGTCCATCTGATAGCTGCGGCGGTCGCCGAATTGCGGCGCCGAGTCGGCGGCCTCCCGGAACGGACCATAGAAGCTCGAAGCGTATTTGGCGGCATAGGACATAATCGGGATCTGGCTGAAGCCTGCGCTATCGAGCGCCTGGCGGATGGCCTGCACCCGCCCATCCATCATGTCCGAAGGTGCCACCATATCGGCCCCGGCCCGCACATAGGCCAGCGAGGCTTTGGCCAGCAACTCAACACTGGCATCGTTGAGCACATGCTCTCCCTCGACAACCCCACAGTGCCCATGGCTGGTGTATTCGCAGAGGCAGACATCGGTGATCACGGTCATGCCTGGCACGGCTTTTTTCAAGGCACCGACCGCCCGCGGAATAATGCCATCATCGGCATATCCCGATGATCCCAGCGCATCTTTACTCTCCGGCAGGCCGAACAGAATAATTGCCGGAATACCCAGGTCCTGGGCCTCCTTCACTTCTTCCAAGAGACGGTCGATCGACAGATGAAAGTTGCCTGGCATGGACTGAATCTCATGTCGGACCCCTTCTCCCGGCACGACAAACAGCGGATAGATGAAATGGTCGACCGAGAGTTGGGTCTCGCGCACCATGCGACGCAAATGCTCCTGCTCTCGGATACGGCGGGGACGATAGACCGGGTAGCGCATGTTCAAGTCCTCTCTGAAAACAGAGCTGAGTGCTGAATGCTGAGGACTAAGCGGGCTCCTTATTCCGCCCCCAGACCTCATAGCTCAGTCCTATCTTCATGCAGCCCGCTATAGTATTCCACAATCGCCTGGGTTAGCCCAGGAATCGTGTACTCGGCCGGGACGATCGTCGGCATTAAGCCATACGAACGCACTGTCTCTGCGGTAATCGGCCCGATGCAGGCGATGACGGTTTCTCGCAGCAGTTGCGGCAGGTCGACTTCGCCGATGAGTGTCACAAAATTCGTCACCGTCGAGGAGCTTGTGAAGGTGACCATATCGACGGATTCTTGTTCGAAGAGTCGCCAGAGGTCAGGTCCGAGGTCAGTAGACGGCAGGACGGTGCGGTAGGCCTCGACGACATCCACCCGCGCACCGCAGGCCGCCAAGGTCTGTGGCAGGACATCACGGGCGACAGCCGCACGTGGGATCAGCACGCGTGTACCCTGCAGTGGAAATGCAGCCAGGCTCTCTGCTACCGCTTCAGCACGATATTCGCTCGGCATCACGGCGACCCGAATGCCATGCGCCTGCAGCTCGTCGGCCGTGGCCGGGCCGATTGCGCAGATGCTGAGTCCTTGTAAAGCCGCGCGCGTCCGTCGCTGGGCATCCAAGCGGCCAAAAAACGCCTGCACGCCGGTGACGCTGGTGAAGATGAGCCAATCATAGGTATGAATGGCTGTCAGTGCGCGATCGAGCGACTCCCAGGAATCGGGAGGAACGATCTGAATCGTCGGCACTTCGACAGGCTCGGCCCCATGCTCACGCAGCAAGGCGGCAAATCGGCTGGCGCGTTCCCGTGGGCGAGTGATGAGGACCTTCTTGCCGAGCAGAGGTTTTGCGGTTCGGGATGGACGCTGGTCAGCCGACATCGTCATGGCGATTTCCCCATTCCAGAGCTGCGTGTTGATCCATAAATATCGCGGAGGATCACATCACCTCCGCGCCGCAGCAATTCCTCAGCCAACTCCACCCCCACCTGCTCAGGCGCGTGTAGCATGCCCCACCGCTCGCCCTGCAGCAGGGTGAGACCATCGATATCGCTGATCATCCCACGCAGCCAGAGCCGTCCGTCGTCAACGGTGGCCCAGGCGGCGATTGGCACCTGACAGCCCCCCTGAAGGTGTGCTAAGAAACTGCGTTCAGCGGTCACCGCCGCCTGTGTGGTGGTGCACGTCAAGGGTTGGAATAGGACGTGGGCTTCCTCATCATCGCTGCGCATCTCAACCCCCAAAGCCCCCTGCCCTACAGCGGGAAGGCAGATCTCCGGCGGAATGATGTCGCTAATGCGCCCTTCCCAACCCATGCGCATCAACCCTGCAGCCGCCACCACAATGCCATCCAAATCGTCGGTCTCCAGCTTGCGCAGACGCGTATCGACATTGCCCCGCACGGGGACGATCTCGAGGTCAGGCCGCCAGTGCAGTAACTGCGCACGTCGCCGTAGGCTGCTGGTGCCGATTACGGCTTTCTCGGGCAGTGTCGCTAACCTCAACCCATGGCGCGCGACGAGGACATCTCTGGGGTCGCTGCGTGCCGCCAGCATCCCCACACAAAGCCCTCTCGGCAGCTCGCTCGGCAGGTCTTTGACGCTGTGCACCGCCAAGTCGATGCGGCCGTCTAACAAGGCCTCCTCGATCTCCTTGACGAAGAGGCCCTTATCCCCGATCTTGGTGAGTGGCACATCCTGAATCCGGTCGCCGGTGGTCCTGATTTCAATGACGTCAACGCTCAGGTCGGGCCAGGCAGCGTGCAGTGCAGCCACCACAACCTGAGTCTGCTGCAAGGCAAGAGCGCTGCCACGGGTGCCGATGCGAATCGCTTTAGGCATAAGCTGGCCCCACTTTAGCAGAGGGTCTATGTATCGGTGTCATGGGGCTGCCGCCCTCCAGCTATTCATCTAAACTGAACAGGTCGCGGAGGGCCTGTAGGTATCGCCCCCCTCCCTTGGCTTGTGATTCCTGCTTGAGCCGCACGATGGGGGTATGCAAGAGTTTGTTGATGATCGAAGAGGACATCGCTTCGATCGCCTGGCGCTCGCTGTCGGAGAGCGGTCCGAGCTTCGAAAAGAGCTTCTCCAACTCTTGATGGCGAATCGCCTCAGCTTTTCGTCGCAGCCTGATCACCGCCGGCACGATCTGCTGTTCATCAAACCATTTCAGCACATCCTCAACTTCACGCGCGATGATGGTTTCCGCCAGGACTGCCTCGCGCTCGCGTGTCTTCCGATTCTCCTCGACCACGTGCTGCAAGTCATCGATATCATACAGATAGACGTTGTCCAGCTCGTTCACGGCCGGATCGATATCGCGTGGCACGGCGATGTCGATGAAGAACATCGAGCGATTCTTCCGCAGCTTCAGTGCACTCTGCACGTCAGCCTTGTGGATAATGATCTCGGAGGCTCCCGTGGAGCTGACAATGATGTCCGCTTTGTGTAGGTATGTCGGCAGCTCAGCCAGCGCCACACCCTGGCCCTGTAGCTTGGAAGCCAGCTCCATGGCGCGTTCCAGGGTGCGATTGGCGACCAATAGGTGTCGTACGCCCTGGCTGATGAGATGTCGTGCGGTCAGCTCGGACATCTCCCCGGCCCCAAGAATGAGGACGGTCTTCGCCGAGAGGTCCTGAAAGATCTTCTTGGCGAGCTCGACGGCGGCATAACTGACGGATACCGCATGCTCGCCAAGGCGCGTCTCCGTGCGCACGCGCTTCGCCACCGCAAAGGCTCGCTCAAAAATTTGATTGAAGACCGCGCCCGTGGCATTGGCGCGCCGGGCGATGGCAAACGCTTCCTTGACTTGGGCCGCGATTTGGGACTCGCCAATTACCAATGAGTCCAGGCTAGAGACCACGCGGAAGAGATGACACAGGGCCGCCGCGCCATGGTGCAAATAGAGATAGGGCGTTAGCGTATCGGCGACAATGCCGTGGTAATCGCTCAAGAACTGTTGCAGGCGGCTGCGCCCGTGGGCCAGGTGCTGAACATGGCCGTAGATCTCGACGCGGTTACAGGTGGAGAGAATCACCCGCTCGCCCCCTTCGGTATACTGGGCAAGCTTTTCGAGTGGGCCTTCGAGGGTGTCCGTGGGGAAATGCAGCCGCTCCCGCCATTCGATTGGGGTCGTTTTATGGTTCAGACCGACGACAATGATATGCATCGTCGTAGCGCGATCCTTCTGCGTAAGACGGGGCGCTCATACCAGGCTGGCGGACCCCATCTGCGTTAGCCGAGCGTATGCATCAGGTATCCAAAGCTGACCGCACAAAATCCCACAATGACCGCGAAGGCTGCCCGCCTACCCCGCCAGCCGAGGTACCAGCGGCCGATGAACAGCAGCGTATAGATCCCCCACATGACGATCAGCGGCCATGTGGTCCGCTCCCAGATCCAGAACGAGCCCCGCGCATACCGCGCCCAGATGGCCCCCGTGATGATCCCCTGGGTCAGCAAGGGGAGTCCGAAGGCCAGCGCCCAGAAGTTCAAGCGATCGAGCATTTCCAATGACGGCAGCCGGGATGAGAACCCTCCAGGCTGCTTGGCCTTGAGGTAGCGATCTTGAATCAGATACATGATCCCGCCGCAGAACGTCAGGGCGAAGGCGGCGTTCCCCAAGAAAGCCAGCACGACATGGGTAATCAGCCAGAAGCTCGTCAGCGGTGGCAGAAAGTGGGCCGAATCCGGAGGGATCGCCAGGCCTAGTAGCAGGGCGAGCAACGCCATCGGCATCAAGAAGGACCCCAGCGCGCGGATGCGAGTGGCCGCTTCGGCAATGAGATAGACCAGCACCACAGTCCAGGAGAAGAAGGCTGTGGCGCCTTGCACTTCGGAGAAAAGCAGGGGGCCGAGGCGAGACACTTCCACGCTGAGATATCCCGTATGCAACATAAACCCAACGCACGCGGCCCCAACGGCGTATAGTAACAACGTGCGCTTCCGAGAAGCCATGAAGAGCCAATGGAACAGCGTGCTCAGTATGTAACAGAAGAGGGTCAGGTTGTCGAGGATGACGTTCATGACCCGTCGATTTCCAGTTTAACTCCCCCCACTGGTCCTGTCCGCCTCAAATCGCAAGGATGTGGATGGGGAGGCCAGACGTTCGATTTTCTCCAGACGCCGGCTGTGACGCCCCCCCTCAAAAGGAGTGTGCAGCCAGGCATTGACGATATCCAGCGCTACCATCTCTCCGGTAATACGGCTCCCCATCGTCAACACATTGGCATCGTTATGGGCTCTGCTGAAGCGTGCCGTGGTGGGGTCGTGGCAGACAGCCGCGCGCAGGTGGGGAAACTTATTGGCGACAATCGACATCCCCACGCCCGTGCCGCAGATCAGAATGCCGCGATCGATCTCGCCGGCCCCCATCGCCTCCGCCAGCGCAATGGCGAAATCCGGGTAATCGCAGGCCTCTTCGCTATGAGTCCCGAGATCGAGCACGCTGTATGAGTGTTCGACGAGCCAGCGCCTGACCGACTCTTTGAGACGGAAGCCGGCGTGATCGCTCCCGATGCCAATCCGTTCTTGTGGCATACCGGAAATCCCTCCAGGGTGCCTGCATCATTCTATTCCCCTGTTTGCGCCGACCCTCCCCTGTCAAAGGGAATAAGATGCTGTTGGGGAGCAGGACATGGGCGCGCGGGTTACAGATGGTGCATGGCCCGACTGCGCAGCCAGTGATCCGCCAGGACGAGCGCGACCATCGCTTCTGCGACCGGCACCGCGCGGGGGCACAGACATGGGTCGTGGCGTCCATGCACTTCGAGATCGACTGCCGCGCCGTCCGTGGTCACCGAACGCTGAGACTTGCTGATCGACGACGGCGGCTTCACCGCCAGGCGGACGACAATATCTTCCCCGTTTGAGATCCCACCGAGCATACCGCCGGCATGATTGGTCCGCGTGCGCACCCGCCCCGATGCATCAGTGTAAAATTCATCGTTGTGCTCGGACCCTCTGAGCGCGACGCTGCGGAATCCCAACCCGATCTCCATGCCCTTGATGGCGTTGATGCTCATGATAGCTTTGGCGAGGTCGGCATCGAGACGATCGTAGACGGGCTCACCCAAACCTACCGGTACGCCCGTCGCCACCACCTCGACGACACCGCCCACCGAGTCCCCTTCAGCCTTGGCTGCCAGTATCAGCGCTTCCATTTGCTTCGCTGCTTCTTTATCGGGGCAGCGGACGAGGTTGCGTTCGATCTCGTCGACGTCGATGATCTGGGCTTCGATCGATCCCACCTGACGGGTGAAGCCGTAGACCTGCACACCGATGGTGCCGAGCAGCTTCTTGGCGATCGCCGCCGCAGCGACACGGCAGGCGGTTTCGCGAGCGCTTGAACGCCCGCCGCCGCGATAGTCGCGGATACCGTATTTCATCTCATAGGTGAAATCCGCATGGCCCGGGCGATAGATGTCCTTGATCGGCTCGTACTTACTCGAATCAGCGTCTTTATTCCAGATCAGCAGTGAGATGGGGGTGCCCACGGTCTTACCCTGGAAGAGGCCGGAGAGAATTTCAACCCGATCCTCCTCCTGGCGGGACGAGGTGACCTTGCTCTGCCCGACGCGACGTCGGTCGAGGTCGCGCTGAATATCTTCGGCCGATAGATCGAGGCCCGCCGGGCAGCCATCGACCACGACCCCGATGGCACGTCCATGCGATTCTCCCCATGTCGTGATGCGAAACAGCTCCCCAAAACTATTTCCGGCCACTGGGCGACCCCCCTTACCCCCCACCCCGATCTCCTTTTAAGGGGGAGGTGGGGAGGGGGCGCTGGTGATACAACAGATCTTCAAATCAGGACCTGTGTGCTGAAATCGGCATTGGCGCGGGCGAGAAATTGTCCCCCCAACTGTACCTGACTTCTGCAGAAATGTAAACGGTCACCTCGGTACTGGGCACGCACACTCAGTTCTCTGGTCTTCCCGCCAGATGGCAGGCGAGGCTTCTTGCGGTCGAAGCCGGGTGTTGGCCAAAAGGCTCTGGATCAGCTGGATGGCGACGGACTCCGGCGTTTCCGTCAGGGAGATCCAGTGAATCTCTGTCATGCGCCGAAACCAGGTCATCTGGCGTTTGGCCAGGCGCCAGGTGTTGCGCTCGATGAGCTCACGGGCACGGGCCAAGTCCCATGTGCCGCCTAAATAGGCACTGATTTCCCCGTAGCCCACGCTCTGGAGGGTGGGCAGTGTCGGGGAATAACCCATGGCCAGTATCCTTCGTACCTCATCTACAAGGCCCATCTGCAGCATCGCTCCTGTGCGCGTCGCAATGCGCCGACGCAGGTCCTCACGGTCGCGTGTCAGGCCGATGAGCAGAAAGGTCCTGGACCGGACAGGATTCTGCCATTGACATTGCCACTGAGATATCGGCTTTCCTGTTAAGGTATAGATTTCGAGGGCACGGATGATCCGCACGCGGTCATGTGGGTGAATACGATTGGCGGCGGCCGGATCCAGGGCGGCTAGACGGTCATGCAAGGCCTGCAGGCCAAGGCTGTACGCTTCTGCCTCCAGAGCTGTCCGTAGCCGTGGATTCGCCCCCGGCCCGGCGAAGAGACCGTCCGTCAGAGCGCGCATATATAACCCGCTCCCGCCGACCACCAGCGCTGGTTTACCGCGAGCTTCGATGGCATGGATGCAGCTCCAGGCCAACTGTGCATAGCGCGCTGCATTGAGGGGTTCATCTGGGTTGAGGAGGTCGATTAGGTGATGCCTGACCGCCTGTCGCTGAGCGACGCTGGGTTTCGCCGTGCCGATGTCCAGCAAACGATAGACTTGGCGGGAGTCGCCCCCGACGATCTCGGCGTCGAGGTCGCGGGCGATGGCGAGACTGAGGTCGGTCTTGCCAACTGCGGTAGGGCCGATGATAATCGGGATTGGACGTGTCATCGCTCACTATGGCACCCTGGCGAGTGCTTGCTCGAAGGCCTCTAGGGCATCCGGTGTGAAGAGCACAAATAACACCCGTTTGAGGGACGTCTGCGGGGTGCCGCGTAGTGCGTTACAGGTCGCGTCGATCATTACATGCGCCGCCTCGTCGACAGGGAATCCGCCCACACCCGTCCCCAGCGCCGGCAAGGCAATACTCGCCAAACCCAACTCGGTTGCCCGTCTCAAGCTGTTCGTAGTCGCCTGCTGGATGAGGCCGGCATTGGTCACCAGATCCTGTCCCATGGCGGCCCCGTGAATGACATAACGCGCCTTGAGCAACCCACCCCCGGTCACCACCGCTTCGCCGACGGGAATTGGCCCCTGACGAACGGCCTCGTCCTCGATGGCTTGGCCGCCTTTGCGCTTGATCGCGCCGGCGACACCGGCCCCCATCCACAGATGATTATTGGCCGCATTCACGATGGCATCAACGTCGGCAGCGGTGATGTCCCCCTGCACTACTTCGAGGGTCGTCGCGCCTATTTGTTTAATCATCAACAACTCCTCTCGACCGCCCTCACCCTACCCCTTTCCCGGCGGGAGAGGGAACACCGCCTGGGCCTTAACCTGGCACCTATGCCTCCTCGCGGTTGACGATGTGATACGCCCGCCGACTGCAGCCAGCCGCGGTAATGCAAAAAAAAGCTCTCGATCCCGATACGACAGGGACGAGAGCTTCATGTTAACGTATGTCGCGGGCCCTACAGTGTCGGGTTTCCGCGCCCATGTCCTTCTATCCTCTCTCCAGCGAAACCCTAGTGAGCTCGTGACTCACGCATCAAGCGATGGTGTGCGACCACTTGCTCGACTGGACCCGAGACAATATAGACCACAAATACAGCAAAAATTAAAAGCTCCGGTTTTAAGATCAATGCAAATATTGGAATAATCATCAAAATCAACCAATTAGGATGGCGCCCTTTCAAGCGCATATTTTTAAAGCTCCGATATTTAATATTGCTGATCATGAGAAACGCCAGTCCGCATGCCACCCCCAAGATCACCACCGGTTGCGGCTCGGCGAAGGCTATCACATCTTTCCCCAACAAGATCAATGACGCCACCATGCCCGCCGCAGCGGGGATGGGGAGCCCGGTGAAATGAAAACTCGAGCTCTGGCCCACCTGCACGTTAAATCGGGCTAAGCGCAGGGCGCCGCAGATCACGAAGATAAAGGCCGCAATCCATCCGAACCGTCCTACAGGCTCAAGTGCCCACAGGTAGAGAATCAAACTTGGGGCCACGCCGAATGAGAGCAAGTCCGCTAAGGAGTCATATTCCACGCCGAAATTACTCGTGGTTTTGGTCAGCCGGGCCACTTTGCCATCTAGACCGTCGAAGACAACCGCCACTAAAATTGCGATGGCGGCCTGGTAAAAGTCCTCTCTGAGGGCCGCGATGATGCCGTAGAACCCACAGAATAGGTTGGCAGTCGTCAAAACGCTCGGGACGACCTTCCAGAGACTGCCATTCCGCATCCGATTCTCCTTCTTGCCGCACTCGTAGTAGACGACACGGCCCGCGTGCCGCCAGATGGCTCGCGTGTTAGGCGAGCGTTCGGTCTGGTCGCGCCTCAGCTGGTTGGGTGGGCCGCGTTGACTGCGAGAGCGATGATGCGAGAACGCTTTCGCCACCCCGGACGCGCTGTCCTAGACGTGCAGATACGGCGAACTCAGGTGGTATGAGGATATCGACGCGCGATCCAAAGCGGATCAAGCCAAAGCGTTCCCCGGGGCTCAGCTTGTCCCCCGCCCTGACGCGACACACAATCCGGCGAGCGAGGATCCCGGCGATCTGCTTGATGATCACACGGGTCTCACCGGCCTGCAACGTCACTATGTTCTGCTCATTAAGGTCCGAGGCATCGGCACGAAACGCCGGGAGAAATTTCCCCGGCTGGTAACGCACATCCACCACCGTCCCCGACATGGGAGCGCGGTTGATGTGCACGTCGAACACCGACAAAAAGATGCTCACCAGCGTACCGGATGGCTGGACGGGATCATTCTGCAGAGGGTTCACCGTGACAATTTTGCCATCGGCAGGCGCGAGCAGCAATCCTGAGCCCGTGGGAATCGAGCGTTCGGGGTCTCTGAAGAAGTACGCTACAAAACCGGTGAGCGCCAGAAAGAACCATCCTCCCACCGGCATGAGCGCCAGACCTAGGACCGCTAAGCCGAACAAGGGAAGGATAAACGGCCATCCCTCGCGTGCAATAGGCAGGTGCACTCTGGTTAAATCCCTTCCTTGCGCAGCCAACTCATCATTTGCCGCAAGCGGGCGCCCACCACTTCGATGGGATGCTCGGCATCCCGTTTAGTGAGGGCGTTGAAGACTGGACGGTTGGCCTTATTCTCCATGATCCATTCGCGGGCGAATTCTCCCGACTGGATTTCGTCCAGGAGTGTCTTCATGGCTGCGCGCGTCTCCGGCGTGATGACCCGACGCCCCCGCGTGATATCGCCATACTGTGCGGTATCGCTGACCGAATAACGCATCATGCTGATGCCACCCTCGTAGATGAGGTCGACGATCAGCTTGAGTTCGTGGAGGCACTCGAAGTACGCGATCTCTGGCTGATAGCCCGCTTGCATCAGCGTATCGAACCCGGCCCGGATCAACTCGGTGACCCCGCCGCACAACACCGCTTGTTCACCGAACAGATCGGTCTCCGTTTCTTCACGGAAGGTGGTCTCGATGACCCCCGCCTTAGTGCCTCCAACCCCCTTAGCGTAGGCCAGGGCGATCTGCTTGGCCTTACCGGTGGCATCCCGATGGATGGCCAACAAGCAGGGTACACCGACACCTTCTTTGAAGAGGCGGCGCATGATATGACCAGGGGCTTTCGGAGCGATCATAAACACATCGACATCTGCGGCTGGCTGCACCTGGCCGAAGTGGATATTAAACCCATGGGCGAACGCCAACGCGTCGCCCTTATCGAGATTCGGGGCGATATCCTCGAGATATGTCTCCCCCTGCCTCTCGTCGGGAATCAAGATCATGACGATATCGGCCGCCTTGGCTGCCTCCGCCGTAGTCATCACCCGGAAGCCATCGCGCTCTGCCACCGGCCACGACTTACTGCCTGGACGGAGGCCAACCACCACGTCTTGGCCGTTATCGCGTAAATTGCCCGCATGCGCATGCCCCTGGCTGCCATAACCGATGATGGCGATGCGTTTGCCGTCGAGGAACTGGAGGTCTGCATCTGCATCGTAGTACAACTGTGCCATGGATCATTCCCTCTTAGGACAACGCCTTGCTACCGCGTGATAGGGCCACCGGCCCAGTGCGCACGATTTCGAGGATGCCGATGGGCTTAATCAGGTCGACAAAGGCGCGAATTTTGTCGCCATCGCCGGTGACTTCGATGACATAGGATTTGGGGCTCACGTCGATGATGTTGCCCCGGAAGATATCGGTGATGCGTAAGATCTCCGCACGCTGTTCGGGCTCGGCTCGTACCTTGACGAGGATGAGCTCACGTTCGACGAAATGCTCGCGGCTGAGGTCGACGACCTTGATCACATCAATGAGCTTGTTGAGCTGCTTAGTCACCTGCTCAATGATGCGCGCGTCGCCGCTGGAAACAATTGTCATCCGGGAAAGGCTGGGGTCCTCGGTCTCCGCCACGGCCAGGCTTTCGATGTTAAAGCCGCGGCCGGTGAACAGCCCCGCCACCCGAGCGAGCACGCCAACGCGATTCTCCACCAGCACGGAGATCACATGCGCACGCACTCCCTTGTCATGATTCGCATGACTGGTCGCCTGTCGTGGTGCCATGGAGGTACCCGTGGTTGTCTCCTTTAGGCCAGAACCATTTCACGGAGCGCAGCACCCGCCGGGACCATCGGATAGACCTTTTCTTCGGAGTCCACCACAACCTCGGTGACCACAGGGCCAGGCGTCGCGAACGCTTGCTGCAACGTCGGCACGACTTCATGCGGCTTGGTGGCACGAAAGCCCTTGGCGCCATACGCTTCAGCCAGTTTGACATAGTCGGGGATATTGCCCAGATAGCTGTGCGAGTACCGTTTGTTGTAGAACAACTCCTGCCATTGTTTGACCATGCCCAGGTAGTAGTTGTTCAAGATGACGATCTTGACCGGCAGTTTATACTGGACGGCGGTTGCCAGCTCATGCGAGGTCATCTGGAAGCTGCCATCGCCATCGATGCCGACCACCAGGCGGTCGGGGTATGCCACTTGCGCGCCGATGGCCGCCGGCAAGCAATAGCCCATGGTGCCCAGGCCGCCTGAGGTGAGCCACGTCCGCGGGTGCGTAAAGCGATAGAACTGCGCCGCCCACATCTGGTGTTGACCGACGCCGGTGGCGATGATGGCGTCTTTCGGCACCAGCTGGCTAACCGCTTCAATGACATATTGCCCTTTGACCACCTCGTCCCCTTGTTCGTATTTCAACGGATGAGCCGATGCCCAGCCGCGGACAGTCTCCAACCATGGCGCATGATCGGCGGCCCAGTCCTTCTTGACGGTGCGTAGGGAGTCGATGAGCGACCGCAGGACAGATTTCACATCGCCGACAATGGGAATATCGGTGCGGACGTTCTTGCCGATGTTCGATGGATCGATGTCGATGTGAATGATCGTCTCGGCGTTTTCAGCAAAGGCGTCCAAACGACCGGTGACGCGATCGTCGAACCGGGCGCCGATGGCGAAGATCAGGTCCGCTTCACACATGGCCATATTGGCCCAATAGGTGCCATGCATCCCCAACATGCCCATGGAGAGCGGGTGGGTTTCCGGAAACGATCCTAAGCCCAGAAGCGTGGTGGTCACCGGAGTGTGCAGCAGTTCCGCAAGCTCGAACAGTTCGGGCGCGGCGTTGGAACTCACGGCGCCGCCGCCGACGTACAGCACCGGCTGTTTGGCCTGTGCCAGCGCCTTGGTCGCGCGCCGAATTTGACCAGAATGCCCCGTATAGGTCGGCGCGTAGCCGCGCAGCTTCACCTCGCTTGGATACTTAAATTCCGTCTCCAGCTGGCTCACATCCTTCGGAATATCGACCAACACCGGTCCCGGCTTGCCCGTCTGAGCGATATAGAACGCCTCCTTGATGGTGCGAGCGAGGTCTTCGACGCGGCGGACCACATAGCTATGCTTGACACACGGCATGGTGATGCCGAAAATGTCCGCTTCCTGAAAGGCATCATTGCCAATGACGGTCGTCGGTACCTGGCCGGTGAACACCACGATGGGAATCGCGTCCATGTTGGCGGTCACCAAGCCGGTGACGCAGTTGGTCGCCCCTGGTCCCGAGGTGGCCAAGCAGACACCCGGTCGACCCGTGGCCCGGGCATAGCCATCGGCCGCATGGACGGCCCCCTGTTCATGGCGCATCAACATGTGACGGATGGGCGCATCCATCAAGACGTCGTAGATTTTCAACACCACACCGCCGGGATGGCCGAAGATGGCGTCCACCCCTTCCTTTTGCAGGCTTTCGACGAAGATCTCTGCGCCGCATTTCTTCACTGCAGGTTACCTCCTCAGACGCTTCATCACCGCGAGTCAGTGCCGATCCACTCCACCCATCAGCAAGCCTTGCGAGCGCTATCGGCACCACCAGATCAGGTTTTGGTGAGAAGCGCGATAACGGGTCGTGGGGCGCACCTCATCCCCGATACAGGACTGTTAATGCATAGGTGGGCTGCAGGCAATTCCGAAAAACCCTAGCAAACAGCCCTGCTGAAGTCAACTGAAAAATGCAGCCATCTACTTGTGGAGACGGGCTTTATACTCCTTCAAAATCTCCGCCATGCGATCCTTCCCCCGGAGTTTGATTTTTTGCACCCGCTTTTTCTCGATTTCTTGTTCGCTGGTCAAATAGCGCAGCTTGTTGAACTCTTCTAGCTGACGCTCGTATTGCAGGTGTTGCTCCGTGAGCTGTCGAAACTCGGGGTTCGTCTGCTTGAGGTGTTCGATGAGGGTGTTCTCATCCATCTCCATCAGATGTGCACCTCCTCACAGCAATCACTGCTCATGGGCGTGCCGGCGGGACCAGTTGAGTTCAGCTTCCGAGGGGCGGACATAGATGGGGCTGAGCGCCGCTCTCGGCCCGCCGTGGCCAGTAGTTGCTTGCATGAACGCCAGCGCCCCCACTTCGACACTGCACGGCATGCTGAGCCAAGGGGGGGCGAAGATCGCCAAATCGCCTAAACATCTTTCCCACACACCCCGATAGACGTCGACTCCAGTCCCGAGCAGTACAGTCGGTGCAATGATCTTAGCACAAAATGCCTCGGGGGACATGACCAAGTTCGGTGTCAGGCGGCGGGGGCCTGAAGCCGTGGCGCGAAAGAGCGCCCCAAAGACCTCGCCTTTGCGCGCATCCAGCAGCGCACCGACCTGATGAGGGGCCCACCAGGCTTTCATCGCCAAGGCTTCGAGGGTATCCACACCGATCACGTCGCGCCGCAGCGCATGGCTTAAACCCATCAGCGTGGCGATGCCGATCCGCAATCCAGTGAATGAACCCGGGCCCTGACTGGCGGCGAGCAGATCGATCGAGTCGAGGGCAATAGAGGCGAGGTTAAGCGCTTGATGAATGAGGGTCAGCAGGCGGGGCGCATGCGATGCAGGCACATCGACGCGCAGGTCGCAGAGGACGCGACGGGACTCCATGAGCGCTACCCCTCCAGCCATCGTCGAGGTATCCACGGCCAGGATTCGCATGGGTTCTCGAATCAATGCCCCTTGGTCCCACGAGAGACAACCAGGAAGCCCCTTGGGGGCGGCACATCACGCGTTTCGCACAACCTCCTCTGCGGTGAAGCTTTGACTGCTGCCTAGGCACGACCGCAGGGGGTCCGGTCGCTCGACGCTGTCCCCTATGATACATGCCTCTGACGGATGTTCTGATCGTGGCCGATGCCCTCGGGAAGCTAGATGCCGAACGGATTTACGATGAGCAGGATCAAGCATACGACGAGCACGTAGATCACCAGGGACTCGATCAAAGCCAAACCGATGATCATCGTGGTGGTGATCGGACCCGAAGCCCCTGGATTACGCGCGATCCCTTCTAAGGCGCTGCGGATGCCGCGCGACTGTGAAAAGGCTCCTCCGATCGCGGCAATGGCCAGGCCGAACGCTGCGCTGGCAGCGACGATTCCGAAATACCGTAACTCTGCATCCGTCTTCTTGACCACCTCAGCCGCCTGTGCGATAGCGTCCCCCACTACCAGTAGCACCACCACAGCCAATCCAAGCCATGCCAGCTTCCTCCGCATCCAAATCCCTCCCTTTCGCGCGCTTCAGCGGACGTCACCTCAGCGTCTACGGGTTAATGATGCTCCTCCTCCGCCCCGGCGATGTAGATCATCGACAGCAGCATGAACACAAATCCCTGGATGAAGCTCACAAAAATTCCCAAAAACACGATCGGCAACGGGGCGATGATCGGCACCAACAGCGTCAGGATGATCAGCACGATCTCGTGGCCCCGCATGTTGGCAAACAACCGCAGGGCGAGGGTAAAAGGACGGATAAAGTGACTGATCAACTCGATGGGCAGCATCAGTGGGGCCAGCCACCAGACTGGACCGGTAAAGTGTTTGATGTATGCCAGGCCGTGCCGGCGAAAGCCGATGTATTGATAGTATAAAAAGATGGCGATGGCACAGCCGGCCGTGATGTTAATGTTGGCGGTTGCCGAGAACAACCCCGGAATGATCCCCAGCAGGTTGGCGGTCACGATAAACAGCACAATACCCCCGATGACTGGCAAATGCTCTTTGGCGTGGTGCCCCATCACCCGCTCCATGAAGCCGAGGAGTCCCCCAATGACCAGTTCCATGAGGCCCTGGCCGCCACCGGGCAGGAGTTGCAGCCGCCGGGTGGTCAGATAAGCAATGGCCAGCAGGAGGATCATGGTTAACCACATGTAGGTGACGTGGGGGTACGGCTCGAGCCCTGGCAGAGTGAGATATAGAAACGGTTCCTTCATGATGGACCCCGCTTACCTCTGCGGTTCGCCGGGCTGTTTCGAGGGCTGCAACCCGGCGCAGCAGATCGCCACGAAGATCACCGACAACCCGCTCAAAAATCCCAGCGGTTCAACCACACGATATCTGAACAGCAGATACACCACGCCGGTGATGATGAGGTATTTGCCGAGATAGGCGCCGAGCGCCACCTTTTTGATCCGGCTATAGGAACGTTTTTGCGGGTCGACGACCGCGGTCAGGAACATCGCCAGCCACTTGAAATGCAGCACACTCAGCGCCCCGCCAAGAGCGCAGCCGCTCGCCACCAGGGGATAGCGGGCGACCAGGGCCCCCGCCGTGAGCAGGCCGGTGAGCGCCCAGCCATACCGCTCGATACGCCTCAACAGGTCTGAGTCGCCATCCACGGCACGTCATCCCTTCTGGTGCCGCCGCATGACCCGAAAGAGGTTGACAAACCCCGCGGCGATGCCGAATCCCAAGAACACCAACGTCAACCATGGCTTCGTGTTGAAGGCACGATCGAGGAAGTATCCGATGGCCAACCCGGTAAACGTGCCCAGTACGAGGTGGAGCCCCACGCTGCCCAGCACCCCAAACTGGCGCAGAATCTCGTATTTTAGATTGGGCCCATCAGTCGCCATAAGGCCTCCGGCAGGTCGATGAGCCGCTCATCGAGGGCAAACAGCCCGCCCGGGGGGCTACCGCCGGTTCGGTGGGGGCAGACTCCCCGCCTCCGGTCTGGGCTCAGCCTGCGCCGTCATTTGCCGCGACACACTTTCCAGATAGGCGACGAGGGCAACGGCCTCGGCATCTGATACGCCAAGATTTGGCATCAGCGTGGCCGGATCAAAAGCCTGCGGATTCTTGATCCACGGCACCATCCAATCAGGATTTAAGCGCTTCCAGGCATCCGTCAAATCAGGCCCCACCGCCGCCCCACCGGTCTTCCCCTGGATCTGATGACACGTAAAGCAGGGGTACTTCTCCCAGTAGAGCTTCTCTCCCTGGGCTGCCAACTCGGGGGTGATAGCCTGCGCCACCTGCGCCTCCTTCGGAACCCGTTCATCAAGGAACGCGGTCATGATGTAATCGCGCAGATGGACCGCCTCGTGTTCCGTGAGGGGGAACGTTGGCATACGAGCTTGCATGAGGGGGCGAATCTGATGAGGCTGCTTGAGGAAGCTGAGTAACCAGTCGCCGCGCGCTTTGCTCCCTTCATATGCGAGGTTTGGCGCGATCGTTCCCCCTTGTCCCGCGATATGGTGGCAACCCAAACAATTGTACTTTTCGAAAAGTCCCATGCCGGCGATGCGGAGCGCCTCAACTTCGGAGGCAGTGCTCACGTAGGAGGCCGGCAGCCGCTCATCGGTAAAGCTCCTCAGGAACGTCAGCAGCGCCGTAGCGTTCTCGTCCGAAAATCCAAAATTGGGCATTTGCTGGATGATGCGATCCGTCGCATACATCCGTGAGTGCTTCATCTTGCCGAAGGTCCATCCTTCCCAGGACTCCTCGATGTGCTGGCCATCGTGGTAGAGCGCGATCAGGCGCTCGATCGGTGTGGTGATATGGTCCTTCTTTTTCACCAGCGGCACATCGCCGAAGGCCATCTCCCAGGGGCGTTTGTCGGCATAGGTGGTGAGTTCAGGGCCGATCCGTGGCTGGGCCTCCATGCCGAAGATCTCATGGCAGCCATAGCATCCGTAACGTCCGATGAGCTGATTCCCCGCCTCCACAACTTTGTTGTCGGCCAACTTCCGGGCCAAGCCCGGGCGTTCGGTTTTTGCCCCAAGCGTCATCAGATAGGCGGCGACGTGCGCTGCCTGCTCATCAGTCAGGCGGAAGTTGGGCATGGAGGTCTTGGGATGATAGTCTTGAGGATTCCGCACCCAGGCGAAAAGCCAGTCGGCATTCACCTTCCCCCCGACCCGGCTTAAATCCGGTGCAAAGAGGCTGCCGGTGCCGTTGATCTGATGGCATCCCAGACAGCCGATTTCCGCGACGATTTTCTTGCCTGCCTCAGTGTCGCCATTGCCCGGATGTCGAGGGCCCGCATAGGGCGTTGATGAGCTGAGCAGATAGGCTGCTGCTGCCTCCGACTCCTCCCATGAGAAGAGGAAATTCGGCATTTTGGTTCCCGGCCAATACTCGTTCGGCGCCTTGATCCACTCGACCAGCCAGGCCGGATCAACCTTACTTGCCACCTGCCGCAGGTCGGGACCGACCTTCGCCTGCTGGTCAAATCCCTGAGCCAAGTGGCAGCCGGGGCATCCCATGCTTTGGAAGAGCTTCTGTCCATGGGCAATAGTCGACGCGAACTGCAGCGTGGGGAGCTCTGGCTGGTGGCATTTGCGGCACTGGGATTGCACCCAGGTGTCGGTGAGCAAGGGCTCCGCCAGGCGCGGGGTCTGGTCGAAGATGTGCAGCTCACCGTGCGCCGTATGCACGGTGAGCGCGACACCTTGGCCGGCGTGGCAAACGGTACAGCCGAATTTTTCTACCGGATGATGCGCCAGCAAGACGTCGCGATGCGGATGCGTGGCGTACGGCTGCGCCGCTGCCTCAAAACCGGCGCGATCGATGCCCATGTGGCAGGTTTGGCAGCGTTCCACACGCATCAGCGGCTCGTTAAAGTTGGTGGTGTTGAGCCCGGTGATGACCACCTGCTGGATCTCAGGGGGAGTGGCCACTCGGATGCCCGGCAACACCGGCCGCATAATATTATCCATCCGCTCACGCAGGCGTTGATAGTCTGCCAGACGGATGCGTCGTTCCTCTTCAAGTTCGCGGAGCGGTGCTTCGGCCGCTTTGATCTCGGCCTGAAGCGCCTCCACCCGGGATCGGAGCTCGGCGATTGGGGCTTCCAAGCCAGCAATCTGCTGCTCAAGCTGATCAACCCTGGCCTTGTAACGCGCCGTGGCGCTCAAATCGCCCTCATGCTCGGCTTTCTTGTATTGGTAGTACTCCGCATCCAATCGGCTCTTGGCGAACTGCTGCTCCTGCGAGACATCAGCCAGGCGGTTTTTCACCCGCTCAAGCTCATCGCGCGCCTTACGGTACTGGGCATTCTCCTCGAGAGCAGCCTGTGCCTGCTGAATCTTGGCTTCAAGATCCCCCCGGGTGGGCAGCAGGGCCTCCTCCTTTGCCTGCAGATCAGCGCGCAATTTATCGTATTCCAGCTCATAAAAGGTGGCTTGGAAGTGTTTCCATGGCCGGCGCACAAAGGTCTCGTCCACCACGGTATACAGCGAGGCGGCTACGAGGATCAGACTTAACACAAAAAACGTTCGGCTCAGCGAGCGCTCTTCATCCGGTCGGTAATCTTGAGCCATGGAGTATCTTATTCCCTATGGGGTTAAGCTAGCGCCGTTAGAGGTTGAACCAGGGAGTGACCCAGACGTATTTGATGTTGAACGCCAGCCGCAAAATCATTTTCAACGGCAAGAGCATCATGGTCAGGAAGAGGAATCCTTTGACCCCGAAGCGCACCCACCCCTCCTCGGCGATCTTGCTCTTGCGCGCCAGGTAAAACAGGCCAGCGCCCACGATGTAGTATCCGCCCACGAACATGGCCCCAAAGATAAACGCCCCCAGGGCCGAGCGAATGCCGAAGATCGCATGCAGGTCGACGTTGGTGAGCGCGGCGACTTTATGTGGATCCCACTCCTGCCACGGCCAGAACAAGTTCCAGCCGGGGCCGCGGAAAAATACGCCCAGAATGATGAGTGCCACCCACAGGACGAGAAATCCGAACAGGTACACCAGGATGGCGAAGCGCCGCTCCCGGAAGGTGTAGTATCCCGTGCTACGGGTGTTCACGTCAATGAACGGAATGGCCATCAAGCCGACGATGATCAACGTCGGCAGGACCACCCCTGCGAACCACGGGTCGAAGTAGACCAGCATTTCCTGCAACCCTAGGAAGTACCAGGGGGCTTTCGAGGGATTGGGGGTCTTCGTAGGATTGGCGATTTCTTCGAGGGGAGCGTCGATGGCAAAGGACCAGACCGTCAGAAATGCCATCAAGGCAATGGTGCACAGGAACTCGTTCCGGGTCAAGAAGGGCCATGTGTAGATTTTGTCATCCGCGGCTCTGACAGGCCTGGGCGGCGACTGTGGGCCCGCAGGGGCAGCGCGTGGTGTCCCTCGCTCCGGCGTCGGCGGGGCCTCTTCAGCCATTGTGACACCTCCTCAGAGGCTGGTCTGTCCTCAACATATCTCGCATGTCACTCTCACGAGTATGGCGCGGGGCATCGTCATCCCCGCCAGTGGCGTGCGGGCCAGCCACCACCCCCGGCGGGCTGTCCATGGGTCGATTAGAGTGGCCCAGAGATGCCACCATCTTTGCGTACACGCCAAAAATGCACCATCATCAGAGCACCAGCGAAGAGGGGCAAGAAGATGCAATGCAGCACGTAAAAGCGCAGCAACGTCGCCGAACCAACGATCCGCCCCCCGAGAAGAAAAGCGCGGGCGTCATAGCGCGGATCCACCCCGATCACCTCGGCAAACGGCCCTTCATGGCCAAGCAGCGGCGTCGCTCGGGCCATGTTCGTCCCCACCGTCACGGCCCACATGGCGAGCTGATCCCACGGCAGGAGATATCCCGTGAAGCTCAGCAGCAGGGTCAACGTCAGCAAGAGCACGCCGATCACCCAGTTGAACTCGCGCGGCGGTTTGTAGGAGCCCGTGAGGAACACGCGTAACATATGGAGCCACACCGCGATGACCATGGCATGGGCAGCCCAGCGATGCATGTTGCGCACGAACATCCCGAACGGCACGTCGAACTCCAGGTATTTCATGTCCAGATAGGCATACTCCCCCACCGGCCGATAGTAAAACATCAGGATGACACCGGTGAACGTGAGCACCAGAAAGAGCAGGAATGAAATCCCTCCCATACACCAGGTGAAGCGGATGCGCACCCCGTGACGTGGGAGCTTAGCCGGATGGAGATGGAACCAGACATTTCCCAACACCATGAGCAAGCGATTGCGCGGAGTATCATCGTAGTCATGCCGGAAGATCGATTTCCAGAGGGGAGACCGCACCACCGCTCGCGAGACATCATCCGACAGCTTGGCGACGCGTTCCTTCAGGCTCGGTGGCTGTCCGTTACCGTCGCCCGCCGAGCCTCGAGTTGACGGCGTTTGTGTGCCTCGTTGCCCACTCGTCCCCACTATCGTACCCCCTCAACGCCAGAGCGTTCCATGGTGGGTCTCTGCGTCGCTGGATCGCCGTAATGCTGGGTCGCGACCTCAGGACCACGTCCGCTTGCCAAGCTCGGGTCGAAACTCCGGGCTGGCCATTGGCAGTACGGCGAAGTGTTGCAGGAGCTCGCGGAAACGTACCCCATTGATCAGCTCAACTGGGCCACCCACTGCTGCCGTGCTGGCCTCATCCGAGAAGAAACCATTGGTAATCAGTACCCCCTTCGAGGCGCCTTCGCCCTTGACGGCATCGATGAGGGTGAGAACCTGTACCGCCTCGACCACTTCCCCTGCCTGCAGCAGCTCACCGTGTACAACGTACTGGCCGCCGACGATCGGCGCCGAATTCACCGCCATCACTTCGAGCTGTCGGCCGCCAGCCGTCGTCGAACGCTCGATTTCCAAACCCAGCTCCTGCAAGAGTCGGCCACATAACCATTCAAAACGCTCGAGCGTGAGTGTAAACGGCAAGGACGCCTGCCCATCTCCGAAACCTGCCTCTTGCTGCTCTTGCGAGACAGGCGCCGGAACTTTCTTCATCGCGAAGATCACCACAAACCCGAGGATGACTGCGACAGCGATCGTGATGAACATTGGCGTGCTCCTCGTCCGGCAGATGACTGGCGTGGCAGCCGCGCGCACGCTATTTAATCATTTCGCTGTAGATATCATCCTTTCTGCCTTGATCGATCAGCTTGTCGTGCTTCAGGGCCTGGCGAAATGCGACCCACAAACAGAAAATCACCGCCAGCAGCATCCCCACGATCGGCAGGTTATCGGGTTTGGTCAGAATTTCCCAGAAATGTTCCATCGATCCAGCCCTTTCCGATGTCCACATCGATCCAGTCTGGCTCTTGAAGCCCGCGAAAGCGTGCCCAAACATAATTGACCCCGCCCATTCTTGTCAAGGATTTTTTCCGCCCTCGGATGGCGCCAGACGACCGATGAGAGCGGGCTAGCGGCGATCTGGAGGCGGCTGAAAGGCGTGGCTGCGGTCCTCGTCCTCGGCGATGGCCCATGACCGTCCCTTTACGGGAGGGAAGCGGTGGCGATTTTGGAGGGGGATTCTATGCTATAATGCTGGATTCATAGCCAGCAGGCTGCGCCAGAGGCATGGCATGTCATGGCCGCTAGGAGCTTTCCCTCTTGCTCGGTGAGGATTTTATGGAGAAAGAGCCCACGAAGGCCAACGTCGATCGTATGTGGAAGTTTGCACGCACGTTTGCGGACAAGAGCGGCACCACCTTTCATCCGAATCAGGAGGTGACGGAGGTGGTCGTCAAGGGGTTAGCGCTGCATCAGGACGAGCTCGGGAAGCCTCTCTGTCCGTGCAATTTCTATCCCGACAAGGTAGAGGAGGCCAAAAAACGACGCTGGATCTGCGCCTGCGATGAGATGCAGGCCTATAAGTACTGCCATTGCCTCTTGTTCGTCCGTGAGGACGGCCTTCCCATCACGGAGTACCTCCCTGAGGACCACGAAGGTCGCCAGATCTACGGGCTCGTCAAGGACCCGACACCTGACAAGGGGCGGGCGCTGCGTCACAAAGCCGGAACGCCGTCTGCAGAATAGCGAGCCTCTAGGAGTATGCGGAGCAGCGCGACTTTTGCGGAGGGCGGCCACCGCGCTTCTCATTCTCGTTGCCATGGTCATGGCTGCGGCCGCCGTCCTGGCTGTGAGCAGGGACTGGCTAGTGGTAATGGGCCTATGTGTGGGCATCGCTGAGTACAATGCCCGCGTGAATTCAAGGCTGATGGTTCACCATATGGGGCTCGATCTGTTGACCCGCACAGCGGCGGCGCGTGGGGTCAGCCTCACCGAGCGCAGCCAAGCACCGTTTGACGCTTCCATTTACGTCAAACACGCCACGACTCTGTTGGGTAAGGCAAAAATGCGCCGACA
>Ga0081538_10001613_pt1 | contig 23127 bp, 24 predicted proteins | sample TabmetS5T2R1_FD_71022 | JGI IMG/M metagenome (GOLD analysis project Ga0081538, IMG submission 71022) | Tabebuia heterophylla rhizosphere microbial communities from the University of Puerto Rico - S5T2R1 | ecosystem: Host-associated > Plants > Roots > Rhizosphere ... | reverse complement strand
GTCTGGCGATCTCCGCGTAGGCGAGGCCGTCGGCCAGCCCCAGCGCGATCTGCTGGCGTTCCTGCTGGGTGAGCCTGCCTCCCGGCATCGCGATCTCCTTCGTGCTCCTTGGGTGCCTCCACTCTAGCGTTCACCTCAATCGATTGCAACGACATGAGTGGTTGTTGTTGCGTTAGATTTAGACCCATTGCAATGATATGTAGACATCTACCTGCCTCAATACTGATCAAGTGCAACTAGGTTGTTGCAAGCTATATGAACGCAACGTAGCATTTCCAATGTCAGAAACAACGGACCGAAGGAGAGCACGATGCAGAAGTTCGACACCCCCACCCCGGTCTCCGTCGTCCTCGACATCCCCGCGGGACGCGTCCAGCTCATCGCGGCCGACCGGGCCGACACCGCGGTCGAGGTCCTGCCTGTGAACGCCTCGAAGGGCCGCGACGTGAAGGTGGCGGAGCAGACCACGGTCGAATACGGCGACGGTGTCCTGCGGATCGAGACCTCGGCGAACAACCAGATCCTCGGTCCCTCCGGATCCATCGAGGTGACGGTCCAGTTGCCCGCCGGTTCCCGCATCGCGGCGAAGGCGGCCAGCGCCGAACTCCGGACCGTCGGACGGCTCGGCGACGTCACCTTCGAGGGCGCGCACGGCGCGGTCAAGCTCGACGAGGCCGCGAGCGTCCGTCTGACCACCGACGCGGGCGACGTCGAGGTCGGCCGCCTCACCGGCCCCGCGGAGATCAGCACCACGAAGGGCGACATCCGGATTGCCGAGGCCGTGCGCGGCACGGTTGTCCTGCGCACCCAGGCCGGCCAGATCTCGGTCGGCACCGCCGCCGGAGTCTCCGCCTCCCTGGACGCCGGCACCACCTACGGCCGGATTCACAACGCCCTCAAGAACACCGACGGCGCCGCCGCCGGCCTGACCATCCACGCGACCACCGCCTACGGCGACATCGTCGCCCGCAGCCTCTAAAGGAGCACCCGTCATGACCAACCTGGCCATCGCAGCGAACGGGCTGCGCAAGTCCTACGGCGACAAGGTCGTGCTCGACGGCGTCGACCTGGCCGTCCCCGAAGGAACGATCTTCTCCCTGCTCGGCCCGAACGGCGCCGGCAAGACCACCGTCGTCAAGATCCTCTCCACCCTGATCTCCGCCGACCCCAGCACCGGCGACATCCACATCGGCGGCCACAACCTGGCCACCGACCCCCAGGCGGTGCGCGCCGCGATCAGCGTCACCGGGCAGTTCTCCGCCGTCGACAGCCTGATCACCGGCGAGGAGAACATGCTCCTCATGGCGGACCTACACCATCTCTCCCGTAGCGAGGGCAAGCGCGTGGCCGCCGAGCTGCTGGAGCGCTTCGACCTGGTTGAGGCCGCGAAGAAGCCGGCCTCCACCTACTCCGGCGGCATGAAGCGGCGCCTGGACATCGCCATGACCCTGGTCGGCAACCCGCGGATCATCTTCCTGGACGAGCCGACCACCGGCCTCGACCCGCGCAGCCGCCACACCATGTGGCAGATCATCCGCGAGCTCGTCTCCGACGGCGTCACCGTCTTCCTCACCACCCAGTACCTCGAGGAAGCCGACGAGCTCGCCGACCGCATCGCCGTGCTCAACGACGGCAAGCTGGCCGCCCAGGGCACCGCCGAGGAGCTGAAGCGGCTCATCCCCGGCGGGCACGTGCTGCTCCGCTTCACCGACCCGGCCTCGTACCAGTCCGCGGCCTTCGCGCTCCACGACGCCACCCGCGACGACGAGTCCCTCGCGCTGCAGATCCCCAGCGGCGGCAGCCAGCAGGAACTGCGCTCCATCCTCGACCGGCTGGACTCGGCCGCCATCGAGGCGGACGAGCTGACCGTGCACACCCCCGACCTCGACGACGTGTTCTTCGCCCTGACCGGCGGCGCCGGCGTCCCCAACCAGCCCAAGGAGACTGTCCGATGAGCTCCCTCACCCTCGCCCTACGCGACTCGTCCACGATGCTGCGCCGCAACCTCCTGCACGCCCGGCGCTACCCGTCCCTGACCCTGAACCTGCTGCTCACCCCGATCATGCTGCTGCTGCTCTTCGTCTTCCTCTTCGGCGACGTGATGAGCGCGGGCATCGGCGGCGGCGGTCCGGACCGCTCCGAGTACATCGCGTACATCGTCCCGGGCCTGCTGCTGATGACCATCGGCAGCACCGTGATCGGGACCGCGGTCTCCGTCAGCAACGACATGACCGAGGGCATCATCGCCCGCTTCCGCACGATGGCGATCCACCGCGGTTCGGTGCTCGTCGGGCACGTCGTCGGCAGCGTGCTGCAGTCGATGACGAGCGTGGTCCTCGTGGGCGCCGTCGCCGTGGCCATCGGCTTCCGGTCCACGGACACCACGGCCATGGAGTGGCTGGCGGCGTTCGGGCTGCTCGCGCTCTTCGCGCTGGCGCTCACCTGGATCGCGGTCGGCATGGGCCTGATCAGCCCGAACGCCGAGGCCGCCAGCAACAACGCGATGCCGCTGATCCTGCTGCCGCTGCTGTCCAGCGCCTTCATCCCGGTCGACACGATGCCGGGCTGGTTCCAGCCGATCGCCGAGTACCAGCCGTTCACGCCCGCCATCGAAACCCTCCGGGGCTTGCTGCTCGGCAGCGAGATCGGCAACAACGGGTGGCTCGCAGTCGCCTGGTGCCTGGGTCTCGCCCTGCTCGGCTACGTCTGGTCGACCTCGAAGTTCAACCGCGACCCGAAGTAACCCGCCATGACAGCGCGGGCCAGCCTCCCGCGACTCGTCGCGCTGAGGGGCGGCGTACACCGACACCGCGTCGTGTACGCCGCCCCGTTCGTGCAAGCAAGCCACCATTGCGCTGCACAGCCGCCAGCATGAACGAGACACCGGCGGTCAGGCGGTCTCGCGATCGGTGCGCAGCATGCGGTAGATCGCCTTGATCCCTTCGGCGGCTTCGCTGGCGCTTGCGTCCTGGCCGATGGTGGTCAGGATGGTGGCGATCGGCTCGCCGCTCGCCTCGTCGGCAAGCAGCTGCCCTGTCCAGTGGTCCTGGGCGCAGTGCCACAGCTCGGCTCCGCTGCCGGAGTTGACCCGGGCGACGTGCACGCTCGGCCAGTCGACCTCGGTGGTCACCCGGGCGCGCAGGTCGCTCCAGCCGTCCAGGTGGGCCGCCAGCTGGCGCAGCACCGTCAGGTCACGCATCACGCACCTGCACCTGGATCCGGGCAATGACCTGGGACCGCCGAACGACACGCATGTGTCCAGGAGGATCGGCGATCTCCGGCTTGTGCTTGAGTGGCCGAGCATGTGCCGGCGCCAGGACGCGTAGTCAGTCCGGGTGGCCGGCCGTCCGGTCCCGTTCGTCGGCGACGCGGTCCCGTTCATCAGCGATGCGGTCGCGGTCGTCAGCGGCCCGCTCGCGGTCGTCGGCGGCCCGCTCGCGCTCTTCGGCGAGGCGGTCGCGCTCCTCGGCAGCGACCTGCGCCTGGTCGAGCGCCGTCCGGCGCTGGGCCAGGTCGGCCTGGGCGGCCTGCAGGGCTTGTTCGGCGACCTTGGCGCGAGCCTCGGCCTGCCGAACCCGGACATCGTCCAGGGCCAGGGCGGCCAGCCGCTGACGTTGGGCGTCCTGGACGACCTCTTGGGCAAGGGCGGCCAGCTTGCGCGAGGACGCCCGGGCCCGCCGCCGCAGCAGCCCGAACGCCTCGTCAGGGCTGACGCCCTGGGTGGCGGCCAGCACCCCTTTGGCCTGCTCGATCCAGACCCGGCTGGTAAGCGCCTGGCGCAGCTGGGCCACCTCCAGCTCCCGGGTGGCCAACTCCACGCCGGTGTGGACCAGCTCGCCGGCCACGGTCGCGAACTCACCCGCCGCCTCCAGCTCATGGGCGGTCCAGGCCCGCGGCTGGGTGCTGTACAGGTCCAGGGTGCCGACTGGCTGGCCGGCCAGGCGAACCGGGACGCTCAGCACCCCGCACACATGGAGCTGGCCGACCACGGCGTCGATTCGGGACCAAACGGGTACGGCCCGAAGGTCGGCAACGGCGACGGCCTGGTCCTGGGTGTAGGCCTGGAGGCAAGGGCCTTCGCCGAAATCGTGCTGGACCTGTTCCAGCAGCTCCATGGCAGCGTCGGTGGCGGCCACCCACCGGGGTGGCCCGTCCTCATGGACCAGGGTGAGCCCGGCCCCGTCGACCTCCAGGGCGGTGCGGGTGGCTTCGGCGACCCGCAGGAGCCCGACCAGCAGGTCACCGGTATCGGGGACGGTCGCCCGGAGTTCGCTGACGGTCCGGGCGACCATCTGACGGTCAACCGCCACAGCCTCATTCCTCGTGGTGACAACGACAACCAGGGAATGCTTCCACCACCTAGCCGCACGGGCAACGCGACCCTGCCGGCGTGCGGGCGTCCGGGCTGGCACCGGTCAGAACCCGGCCGGCGCCTGCCAGTATCTGGTTGGTTGGCTGGGTGGTTGGCGGGTTAGCTGGGGCCTGGTCGTGCCGGGCCCAACTGCTTGTCCGGGACGGCCGCATGAGCCTGGAGGGGCAGCGTCGGCCCAGACCCCGCCGTCGTGCCCTTCAGGTCGACCCGGCCACGACCGGCCGGTAGGTCTGTCCGTGGGGAAGGGGCCCGCCCTCCACCGGTTGCGGGACGCTCGGTCGCGGTACCCCAATCCGCCCGTGTGTCTCAGTCGAACTGGTCCGCCAGGGTTCTCGGCTAGGCCTGGCTCTTGTCCGGAAATGAGTGGTGCTCGTGAGCCACGACCCAGCGGCCGCCCTCCTTGCGCAGGCCGATGGTCAGCCGAAGGCGGTTGTCCGGGTCCTTTCTGAACTCCTCGGCGGTTCCGCAACGGAGCAGCGCGTGCGCGAATGCAACGTCTGCGCCAGCGGTCACCTCCAACGAGACGATCTCGAACGTGGCGCCCTGCCGCTGCCATTCGAAGAAGGGCGGCCAGGTCTCGCGATAGGCCTGGATGCCGCGTACCCCGTTCTCGGGCGGCGGCACGTCGAACATCACGATGTCGTCGGCATGACCGGCGAGCACGCCGTCCATATCCCCGGTATGGACCGCCTCGGCCCAGCGCTCGATCAACGCGCGGATCTCAGCTTCATCCGACATTGGCTTCCTCCTCGGCGGTCTTGGGTCAGGTGTCCCGTGCTGGCCACGGTAGCCTCGCCCGGTTCCAGGAACCGTGAGGACTTTCTCCTCATTCCTCAGGGCCCTGCGAGCGGCCGGCAAGACCCGTCACCAACCACTGAGGTAGCCAGCCAGCGCAATGACGACGCCAGCTGCGCCCAAGCCGAACAGGCTCAGGTACAGGCGACGTAGCTGCGGGGTGCGATGTTGCCGGAGACCTATGTAGCCGCCACCCAACACGAGCAACGCGCCCGCACCCGACAGCACTGGCCCTACGTTCGGCTTGCCCTCAGCACGGACCAGGACCACAAGCCCAGCCATCGTGACCAGCAAACCAAGCGTTCCCATCACGATCTGGATGGTGAGATCCCGGCGTTCTACCTGCGACAGTGGACGTTCACGCTTGCCCCGGTAGAGCCATGTCCCCTTCATCCTGTCCCCGCATCGTCAGCGAGTCCCGCTTGTGGCCGAACCCTACCCCGCTTGGCCAGTCGAGGCCGCGGCGTCGCCGGCCGGGGGCGCTCACGCCTGCCTCCCACACGCTGATCTGGTCTCGATCATTGGCGGGCAGGCCTGCACTCGGACCGTGGGTGTCAGGAGTTGCGGGGGGTGACCAGGCCGGATTCGTAGGCGAGGACGACGAGCTGCGCGCGGTCACGGGCGTGGAGCTTGGCCATGGCCCGGTTGATGTGGGTTTTGGCGGTCATCGGGCTGATCGCCAGGCGGTCGGCGATCTGGTCGTTGGACAGGCCCTGCGCGACCAGGGCGACGGCTTCGCGTTCGCGGTTGGTCAGCTCGTCCAGCCCCGTGTCGGTGCCGATGTTGAGTGGCTGGGTGATGTACCGGTTGATCAGCTTGCGGGTGATCGAGGGGGCGAGGAGGGCGTCGCCGCGCGCGGCGATGCGGACGGCGTGCAGGAAGTCTTCCGGCTGGATGTCTTTGACGAGGAATCCGGCGGCGCCGGCGCGCAGCGCGTTGAAGACGTATTCGTCAAAGCCGTAGTTGGTCAGGATGACGACATGGACCTGGGCCAGGGCCGGGTCTGCGGCGATGCGGCGGGTCGCCTCGATGCCGTCGATGACCGGCATCTGGATGTCGAGGAGCGCGACGTCGGGCAGGTGTTCCTTGATCAGAACCAGACCCTCCTTGCCGTCGGCGGCCTCGGCCACCACCTCGATGTCGTCCTCGAGGTCGAGGAGCGCGCGGAACCCGCTGCGCAGCAGCGGCTGGTCGTCCACCAGCAGGACACGGATCATGGCGCCTGATCCACCGGGAGTTCGGCCTGGACGCTGAAGCCGCCCTCGCCGCGCGGTCCGGCGTGCAGCCGGCCGCCGAGGGCGGTGACTCGTTCGCGCATCCCGAGCAGCCCGACGCCGGGAACCGGCGCGGTATCCGGCGTGACCTTGCCGTCGTCATCGATGCGTATCGCGAGGGCGTCCGGACGGCAGTCGATCCGGACCGACGCCGTGGCGGCGTCGGCGTGCCGGGCGATGTTGGTGAGCGACTCCTGGACGATCCGGTAGACGGTCCGGTCCACCGCGGCCGGCACGTCGTGTCGTTGTCCTTCGATCGTCAGCGTCGCGTCCAGGCCGATCGCTCGGACCCGTTCGATCAGTTCCGGGACGTGGTCGAGCCCACGCGGCGGGGTCGTGTCGTCGTCGCGCAGCGCCTCCAGCGTCGCGCGCAGTTCCCGGGTCGCCTCACGGCCGGCCTCCTGGATCGCCAAGAGCGCCTCCGGCACCTGTTCGCCACGCTTGCGGGCCACGTGGACGGCGACCTCGGCCTGCACCTTGATGATCGAGATCTGGTGGGTGAGCGAATCGTGCAACTCCCGCGCAATGTGCAGCCGCTCCTCGTCGGCTCGGCGCCGCGCGGTCTCCTCCCGGGTGCGCTCGGCCTCGTCTGCCCGCCGCTCGGCCTGCCGCAACGCTTCACCCGCCGCGCCGGCGGCGATCAGCCAGGCCAGCTCGAGGGCGCCTCGGGCCTGCGCGAACGCCTCGCCCGTGTCGTGCAGGCCCGAGACCATGGCCGCGAGAGGGAGAGCTGCCAGCATGATCACGCTCGCCACCACCGTGACCGTGCGGTGTCCGGCTCGCACGGCGGCGTACACCGCGAACAGGTACGCCACGGCAGGCACGTCGATCCCGGCCGCCTGGTACCCCACCGCGCACAGCCCGGTGACGACCAGGACGGGAACCGGAGCGCGGCGGCGCGCGGCCAGCGCCAGGCCGCCGGCCGTCAGCAGCACATAGCCGAGCAGGTCGGGGATCGTGGCCGAGCGCTGCTCGGAGAGCCCGGTGACCAGCAGGGTCGCCGCCACACCGGCGGCGATCAACCAGTCGCTGGCACCGATCCGTCCCCTGCGCATGGGCTCACCTTAGCCGGATGGCTGGGCTGGCGACTCCTGCCCGGGGATGATCGGCCGGCTACCACACACGCGGTACCTTCCCGGCTTCTGCGGCATCCGCGGCAGCCGGGTGCGCCGCCTACGGCAGGGTGAAGTGCCCGCCTCAGCACGACGACAGGTGGTGGGTCCGGCGGACAGGATCAGACGACGTCAAATCGAGGAGAAGGAGCACCTCATGTCCGTCCGTCACCTGCCTGTCGCCGCCGCGGCCGCCCTGCTCGGGGGGTTCGGGCTCGCCAGCCCAGCGGCCGCGCACGTCTCGGCCCAGGCCGCCCCCGTCGATGCCTACACCCTGACCCCCGGGCGACTCCTGGGCACCGTGGCCGCACTGGTGGCCCTGGCCGGCGTGGTCGTCGGTGGGCTGGCGCTGGCTCGCCCCGCCGGTCGGATCGGCAACGGCAACGGGAAGAGGGGGGCCATCGTGGCCCTGGTGGCCGGGTTGGCCGGCATGATCATGGGCGGGCTGGTCGTGGCCGCCGCCGAAGGTGGTCCCGGCACCGGCTACGGGATCGTCGGTGGCTTCGCGGCCCTGGTGATCGGGCTGATCGCCACGGTCCTCGGCTGGCTGGCGTTGGGCCGCTCCCGCCGCACCCGGCTGACCGGCTGACCGCGGCGAGCGCGTCCGTACCGGTCTGCCTGACGACGGCCCCACCAAGTTCAGCGCGCTGAGGGGAGTTCAAAGTCCATGCTGGCAGTTGGCCTGGCCGCCGCAACGCTGGTCGTGTTCGTGGTCGTCATCGCGATGGGTGGGGCGTTGCGGGCTGGGCTCGCGCCATGGCCGGGCATCGCCGTTGCCGTCCTGGCGACGGCTGCGTTCGCCGTCTCCCGGGAGCGCAGGTCCTTTGTCGTGGCGGGACTGCTCGCGGCGAGCGGCGTCGTCGGCGTGGTGTATGGCTTGATCAGGACGGACTTCCTGATGGCCAGCTCGTTCCCTGGTCCGATCTTCGGCATCATCCTCGGGCTTCCGATCCTCGGGCTGGCCGTGGCCGAGGCTGTCGCAGCCGCCCGGGACCGATAGAAGCGGACCCGGGCCTGGTCGGCCAAGCCAGCGACAGTGGTCGAACAGCAGCCCGGGCGCGAACCCGACCGGACGAAGCTCCTCGAAGAGCCGGGCGTTCACCCGCCGAGGCCCTTGGCGAAGCCGACGCGCCAGCTCGACCAGCGGAGCTGCCAGCCGAGCTCGCGCTTGGCCTTGGCGTTCGACCCGCCACGGACCTCGGTCATCTGGATCACTGCCGCCTCGCCGGCCAGCAGCCGGACCATGAACCGGGGGACCCGCATCGGCTTCTTCGCGCCCAGCTGCTCGGCCAGGAACGGCAGCCACTCGCGCACCGGCGCCGGCTCGTCATCGACGACGTTGTAGATGCCGGGCCCACCGTTGTCGACGGCCGCCACAGTGGCGCTGGCCGCGTCCTCGATGTGTACGAACGACCAGACACCGCCGCCGCCGCCGATGATCGGGAGTCGCCGCTTCCGGATGGCCTTGGTCAGCAAGGCGTCGGGGTCGGCGCTGATGCCGGTGCCGGGTCCGTAGAAGGCGCCGTAGCGCAGTACGATGCCGTCGGCCCAGTCGATGCCGGTCACGGCGTCCTCGAGGTAGCGGAGGGCGTGGGCGCCGGAGCCCCCCTTGGCCGGCAGATCGAGGTCCGGCGGGTCGTTCTCGGTCTTGACCGGACCGCCGGTGCGGGCATAGGTGCCGATGGCCACGATGCCCTGGGCGATGAAGCGGCGGATGCCGACGGCCCGGCCCGCCGCCAGGAGGTGATCGGCGCCCTCGGTGCGCAGGCGGTTGGTCATGACACCGAAGCGGTCGGGGTTCCTCATGTCCCGCAGGCCCGGGTCGCGCTTGAGGGCGGTGAGCTGGTGGACGATGACCTCGGGCTCGGTCTCGGCCACGGCACGGGCGACCGCGTCGCGATCGAGCGCGTCGGCCACCACCGGCCGGGCACCCAGGGCCCGCAGGGCGTCGGACCTGGCCGGCGACCGGGTCATGGCGACCACGTCGTGACCTGCGGCGACGAGCTGAGGGACGAGCTGGGTGCCGATCGCACCGGTGGCTCCGGCGACGAACACTTTCACGGGTGCCTCCTTCCCGATCCACCTTCGGGCGGACACCGCTAGAGACAAGATGGCCCTGCTGCCTGTGACACATGGGCCTTCGCGTTTGGGCCCACCAGAGAACCAGCGTGTTCGGCGTCAGCTTCACTCGCGGGGTCCGCGCCAAGCTCGAGCATGCTCCGCCGTTGGTGAGGAGGAGTTGGGGCGGAAGAGGGAACCGCCCCTAGCACCCGGCCCCGTCCAGGCCCTGCCGGCCGCTTGTTCATGCAGCGGCTCGAGCCCATGCGGTCGGTCCGGTGGAGCCGGCTTGGTTTCCTCGCCCTTTGCTTGGGTAGCCGGTGCTTGCTTTCCCTGCGCCTGACCAGCGGGCCAGGAACAGAGTTGGGAGTGTTATGCGGGCCGCATTCGACCAAGAGCTGACCGAGCTCCGAGCCCGGCTCGCCGAGCTTGGCGAGATGGTGCAGGCCCAGCTCGACCACGCCCTGGCCGCCCTGGCCACCGGCGATTCCGGCGCCATCCAGGGCATCGTCGTCGGCGATCAGCAGATCGATCAGCTGTCGGCCGAGATCGACTGGGGGCTGTTGCGCACCCTGGCCTGCCAGGCCCCGGTCGCCTCGGATCTGCGGCTGGTGGCCGGGCTGCTGCATGTCAACGAGCATCTGGAACGGATGGGCGACCTGTGCGTCAACCTGGTCAGGGCCATGCCCGAACTGGTTGAGCGGCCGCCACCGGCCGAGGTCCGGGCGACCCTGACCCAGATGGGCGCAGCGGTCCGCCGGGTCGTGAAGGCCGCGCTGGCCTGCTTGGCCGACTCCGATGGCGCCGCCGCCGAGCGGCTCCCGGCCCTCGACGCTACCGTCGACCAGCTCAACGACCGCATCTTCGATCAGCTCGAGCAGATCACCGACCCCACCGCCGTCGCCTGGGCGACCCGGCTGGTGCTGGTCGCCCGCTTCCTGGAGCGACTCGGCGACCAGGCCGTCGACGTCGGCGAGCAGGTCTGTTTCATCGTCACCGGCGAGGTCCGCGAACTCCAGCCACCCAAGGCCGCCAGGACACCAGCCAGCCCTAGGTAATCGTCGCCGGGTGACCCGGTGGTGGGCCGAGGAGGCGCTCCAGCAGGCGGGGGTCGGCGGGCCAGGCGTCCAGCAGCACCTGGCGGGGCACGCTGCGGGCGGCATAGCGCAGGGCCAGGGCGATCACCAGCACGTCGTCCAGCGGGCCGATCACGGGCAGGAACTCCGGCAGCAGGTCGATCGGGGACAGGAGCCACAGCCCGGCAACCAGGACGGCCAGCTTGGCCCGGGCCGGCACTCGCGGGTCGTTGCGCAGCCGGCGCACGGTGGTCAGGCAGGCGGGCAGGAACCCGGCCAGGTCCTTGAGGATGCCCGGAGGGAGCCTCCGGGCCGCCACGACCAGCAGCCCCCAGGTCGCCAGCACCACGATGACAGCGATCAGCAGCGTCCTGAGCATGACCACCACCTTGTTATCGTCCCTGAGCACCGGTAGCTGGCGCACGGTCCGTCAGGCCGCGTGCTCCTCGGTGGACTCGGCCGTCAGCGGTGTCGCGCCGCCGGCGAAGTCGCTGCCCGGGACGACCTGGCCAGGCGCTCCCGGCCTGGCGGCAAGTGGCTCGGCACCGCCGACGAAGTCGGTGCCCATGGGGTTGGTTTCGTCGGGGATGAGGCTGGTCAAGAGCGTCGATCGTGGCATGCCATGTCACTCCATGTTGTCGATGGGGAGTCGGGTTGGGCGGCGGCGCCCGCGCCCAGGCCGCCGTCCAGGCTACGGGACAGCGGCAAGCACCTCCTGGTAGACGCGTTCGTAGCCGGCCACCATGGCCTCGGCCGAGAAGCGCTGCTCGACCCGGGCGCGCATGACCCCTGGGTCCAGGTCGCCCAGCCGGTCGACGGCGGCGGCCATCTCGTCGACCGACTCGACGATGAAGCCGGTCTCGCCGTCGGCCACCACCTCGGGCACCGAGCCGTTGCGCCAGGCCACCACCGGGGTCCCGCAGGCCATGGCCTCGGTCATCACCAGGCCGAACGGCTCCGCCCACTGGATCGGGAACACCAGGGCGGCCGCCCTGGCCAGCAGTTGCGTCTTCTGCCCCTGGTCGCACTCGCCGTGGACCTCGACCTCATCGCCCAGCAGTGGCTCCACCATCTCGGACCAGTAGGTCTGCTCGCGCTCGTTCTTGGTGGTGACGCACATCACCAGCCGGCGCCCGGCCTTCCGGGCGGCCTGGATGGCCAGGTGCGGGGCCTTCTCCTCGTCGGCCCGCCCCAGGAAGAACAGGTAGTCGTCCTTGTCCGTGCGCAACGGGTAGTGGTCCATGGGGATGCCGTTGTAGACGACTCCGCCCCAACGGAGGTTGGAGGGCCCCATGGACTGCTGGTGCCGAGAGATGGCCACGAACCAGTGCCGGCGGGCGATGCGCCGATACAGCATCGTGGTCTGGTCGGTGAACGGCCCGTGCAGAGTGTGCACGGTGGGCGCCTCGCTCATGGCCCCGATGCTCGCCCCGACCGGCCCGGTGTGGTCATGCAGCAGGTCGAACTCACCCGCACGGTCATAGGCCGACACGGCATGGGCGGCCTCGTACCAGGGATCGCCGATCACCTCCTGTGGCGGCACCTCCGCCAACGGCGGGATCAGCTCGGCCTCGGTCTCGGAGCCGGGCGGAGCGAACAGGGTGACCTCGTGGCCGCGGTCGGTCAGCCCGTCGGCCAGCAGCGCGACCACCCACTCGATGCCGCCGTAGCCGCTGGGCGGGACCTTGTACCAGGGAGGGGCAATGACACCTATGCGCATCGGAGCTCCTCGCCTGCACCGGGCTGTGACCGAGTCCGGCTACCCACCGACCGCGATGACGTACCTGCGCAGCCGGACCCGGCCCCGCTCCTGCTGAGTGGTCCCGTCCCCGCCGGCCGAGGCGGAACGGTCACTCGTGTCGTAGTCGAGGCCGTAGTGCCGCCACAGCTGCCGCTCATCGGCCTCGGACAGGCGCTGGTCGGCGTCGACCCTGGGGGCGTCCATGACCAGCTGCTTGTCGTAGGGGACGAGGACGTCGTTGTCGCTCTGGAAGGCCTGGGCGAGGGGGACGAAGCTGGACTTGGTGCCGAACAGGCCGGTGTTGACCAGGGCCCACTCGGGCTGGCCGGTCCGGTCGTCGAGGTAGATGGCGTCGATGGTGCCGATGCGGCCGCTCTCGGGGTCGAGCATGGTGCGGCCCTGCCAGGTACCGACAGTCTCGAGGTCGGGCATTCGGGCTTCCTTCCCTTCCGGTCTTCCCAATTGGCTGGCTGCTGGTATGACTGGTAGCCGCGTACGGGATGACGCGGATCCGGTGGCGCCTGAGCGAACGCCCGGGATGGCCAGGACCCCCCGAGGAGGACACGCGAACCCGGGGGGTCCTGGTAGCTCGACCGGGGCAGCCGCTGACCGAAGCCAATGGCGGCGCACCGGGGCTGTTCAGCCGATGAGCCGTTGGATCAGGTCCAGCTCCTGCGTCAGCCGGCGGGGTGCGAGGTAGGCCTGGCGCACGCGGCGGCGGGCCTGCCCGCCCAGCCGCGCGGCCCATTCGCGATCCTCCAGGAGGGTGGCGGCTGCCCGGCCGAAGGCGGCGAGGTCGCTCGGGTCATCCAGCAGCAGCCCGCTCCGGTCGTGGGTGATCTGATCCTGAATGCCGCCGACCCGGCTGGCCAGGACCGGGCGCGCCTTCCACATCGCCTCGGCCACGGTCAGGCCGAACCCTTCGGCCAGGCTCTTCTGGACGACCACGTCGGCGCGGCGCTGCAGGGCGTTGACCATGGCCCCGTTCTCCTCCAGGTCGTCCATGGGCAGACAGGCCAGGTGCAGTCGGGCGCGGGTCCCGCTGGGCAGGTCCGCCGCGGCCCGGCGGACCTGCTCGAGGACGTGTTCGCTCTCGGGATCGTCGCTCACCGAGGTGGCCGCCGGGCCGGCCAGGACCAGGTGAGCCCCCAGCCGGTCGGGGACATGGCGGATGAATCCCCGGAGGACGCCAAGGGGATCCTTGAGCGGATCCCAGCGCGACACCTGCAGCACGATCGGGGCCGCCGGGGGGATCGGCTCATCCTGGATCATCTCGGCCCGGCCCACCACTCGGCCTGGGCTGCCGTCCAGGTGGCGGAACACCGGTGCTGGGATCTCCTCGTCGCGCGCGTCGAGGATGCCGGCCGCCTGCAAGATGGCACCCACCGTGGGCGGCGCCATCGGCTGGTTCTTGGGCGCGAAGACATCGATGCACGGCGGAATGACAGCCATGCGCTCGCGGTCGAGCCCTTCCCAGCAGTAGGCGGGGCGGGAGAACACATAGGCGTCGGCCGCCTGCACGTAGGGGTGCAGGAACTTCCATCCGCTCCTGGCCAGGTCATTGGGCTGATCGACGCCGACATGGCAGCTCCAGACGATGGTCGCCCCCAACCGCTTCAGCTCGGGAGCAAGCCCGACGGTCTGGGGATCGTGCAGGACCACGACATCGCCAGGGCCGACCCGTCGCTGCAGCTCGACGATCGTCTCTTTCTGGGTCTGCTCGTAGATCCCCCGGACGGTCTCATCCGCACCGCGTCCGTCCCCTGGCCGGCCATGCAGCAGGTGATGGAGACGCTTGGTCACCTCGAAGAAGTCCCCGGTCCCCTCCAGCACCACCCAGCGGGCCTCGATGCCGGCCCCGGCCAGGTACCCGAGCAGGAAGTGCAGCATCTCGGCGACGCCGCCACCCTCCTCGGTCGAGTTCACATGCCACACGCGCCGGCCGGCGAGCCGCTCGGCCGCCTCCTCCAGCCGGTGCACGAAGCGACGGTACTGGGCGGGGTCGAGCAGGCGCTCGAACCGTCCAGGGTCAAGCTCTTGGATGTCGATGTCCTTCACCATGTGCCGCCTTCAACGCCGTCTCTGATTCGGAGGGGCACGGCGCGCCGCCCGGATCGGTCGCCCTCACCGGGCGGCGGCCGCTGGCAGGTGATCACCCTAGGTCGCCTGCCACCTCCTCTGAGCGCACACGGACCCAGAGATGACGTTAAGGGCCCGACGCCGCCGGGTAGCCAGGGCCCAGACGGCTTCACCCTCCGTGTCTGCCGGTGCGCCACCGCTCGCGCCGGCGCACTGCTCACGGGCCGTCACCGTGGACCTGCTGCGGTGACCGCTGCGTCGGCGGTCTGAGCACGGAGGGTGAACACTGTTCACAAGCATCCGTACGAGACTTTGGTGTCGGGAGAAGTGGCTGTTCGCGCTGGTCGGGGGCTCGGTGGCCCTCGCCGGCCACGGGTTGCTGAAGGCGCTGATCGCGCTCGGATGTGCCGCCGGGATCGCGAACGCGCTCCAGGCCGTCACCACCTTGCAGCTCAACTTCGCGGCCAACGGTCGCCTCACCTGGCGGCGGCGTGTCGCCGGCTCCGGGATCGGTCTCTGGCGGCGGTGGAGCCGGTTCCACCTCGCCCGGGGTGCGAGCCTGCTCGCGTGTGTCGGCCTGTTCCCGCTCGTGGCCCCGCGGACGGGTTCGTCGGTCGCCTACTGGAGCCTGCTGGTCGTCGGCGGCGTGGTGAACTTCTGCTCGGACAAGTACTGGTCGTTCTCCGCGCGATCCCGCGCACATCCCCGCAACGCGGCGGACCGCATCCCCACCTCCCGCCGCCTGCGGCGGTTGACCCTGGGCGTGGTGCTGGCCGGGTTGTCGGCGGTGCTGTTCACCGACGCGTTCATCTTTGTCGTCTCGGTCTTCATGATCCTGGTGGCGGCGACCACGTTGGCGTTCCAGCTCTACAAGTGGTGGCGGCCGGAGCACAACGACCCCCATCGCTACGGTGACCCGGATGCGCCCCGGCTGCCTGGGGTGATCCTGGTCCCGATGCGGCACGAGGAGGCGGTCGCGGGCCAGACGCTGGAGCGGTTGGCGCGGCTGAACCACCCCGACTACTGGGTGGTGCCGATCGTCGACCACCCCGACGACCCGGGCACGGCGGCGATCGCCCACGACAAGGCGCGTGAGCACCCCGGCCGGGTCCTGGTGTGCCCGTATCCCGAGCAGACCGAGGTCCACAACAAGCCGATCGGTCTCAACGCCGCCCTGGAGATGCTGCACGAGCTCCAGATTCCCTTCGCCTGGGTGGGCGTGGCCGACGCCGAGGACCTGTTCCACCCTGACCTGCTCAGGCTGGTCGACTACCGGTTCCGCACCACCGGGGCGGGGGTCGTGCAGTGCGGCGTGCAGCTGATGAACTTCGCCTCCGACCCGAGCGCCCTGCCGCTCCCCTCGGGGCGGCTGGCCCGGGCTCGTCGGTGGTGGAAGGCCCACGCCGGCGCCTGGTGGCGGGTCGCCAACGTGCTGGAGTACTTCAAGTGGTTCCAGTCCCGCCTCAAGCTCCAGGCGGCGGTCAGGGTCATGCCGCTGGGCGGGAACACCGTCTTCTTCCGCCGCGAGTTCCTCGAGGCCCTGCACCGCCGGCACGGCAGCTACTGGGACGAGGACTGCCTGACCGAGGACTGCAAGATCGGCATCCTCGCCTCGGTCCTGGGCTTCAAGGTCGACGTCGTCTACATCGAGGAGCTGGTGACCAGGGAGGAGACCCCGGCCACCTTGGCCGGCTTCGTCCGCCAGCGGGTGCGGTGGATGCAGGGCTTCATCCACGTCTTCGCCGAGGGGGACTGGCTGCGGCTTCCCACCCTCAGCCAGCGGGTACTGGCCGTCTACGTGCTCGGCTTCCAGTTCTTCCAGGCCATCGCCGGGCTGCTGGCCCCGGTGGCGCTGGCCCTGGCCCTGCTCCACAAGGCGCCGGTCCTGCTGGCCCTGCTGGCGACGGTCCCGCTGGCCCTCAGCGCGCTCAGCGTCCTGCTCGACGTCGTGCTCCTCGCCCAGTTCGGGCAGACCTTCGGCGAGCGGGTGCGGCTGCGCGACCATGCCGGCCTGGTGCTCGGCGCCTATCCGTTCCAGGTGGTGCTGTCGGTGGCCGCGGTCTGGGCGACGGCCCGGTTCGTGCTCGGCCACAACGATTGGGTCAAGACCCACCACCAGGGTGTCCACCTGGACACGCCGGCGGCCGGGTCCCGGCAGCCGGTGATGGCCGGCGAGCGCTCGTGACCTCGGTCCAGCTTCCCGACCTGACCGACATCCGCGAAGGGCTGTCGCTGCGCCGCCAGCTGCGCATCACGGCGGGGGAGTTGTGCCGGCGCCACGCGGCCAGCGCCTGCCTGCTGGTCCCGCTGCTGGTCCTGGTCGGTGCGGTGCACGCCATCGGGATGTGGAGCTTCCCCCGCTGGGTCGACGACCCTGGGACCTACCTGTCGCAGGCCTGGTCGTTCCAGTACCAGCACGCCCTCTCGCCCTACTCCTACATCTACGACCACGCGCCGGCGGGCTGGATCCAGCTCTCGCTGTGGTCGATGCTCACCAACGGGTTCAACCGGCACGACTCAGCCATCGGCTTCGGCAACGAGTGCATGCTGATCGCCAAGCTGGCCAGCTGCGCGCTCCTGTTCGCGCTGGCCCGCCGTCTGCAGTTCAGCCGGGCGGGCGCCGCCGGCACGGTGCTGCTGTTCGGGCTGTGCCCGCTCGAGCTGATGTACAGCCGCTGGACGTTCCTCGACAACCTGGTCACTCCCTGGCTGCTGCTGGCGTTCGTCCTGGCCGCCTCGCCCCACAGGAGCATCTCGGCCGCGACCGGCGCCGCCCTGGCGTTCGCCATGGCCGCCCTGACCAAGGAGACCGCCCTGGTCGTGCTGCCGGCGCTGGTCTGGGCGATGGTCCAGAACCTGGATCGCCGGAACCGTCCGCAGCTGATCACGGTGGCCGGGTTCAGCGGGCTGCTGCTGATGGCCATGTACCCGCTGTACGCCCTCTACAAGGGCGAGCTGCTCGAGCACCCGGGCCAGAACAGCCTGCTCGGCACGGCCAGGTGGCAGCTGCTGGAGCGCGAGTCCAGCGGCTCGCTCCTCGACCCGGCCAGCCCGACCGCGCACATGGTCGGCCAGTGGCTCGGCATCGACCGGTGGGTCCTGCTGGCCGGGCTGGCCGCCATCCCCGTCGCCCTCCTGGCCCGCCGGCTCCGGCCAGCGGTCCTTGTCCTGGTCATCCAGTGGCTGGTCCTGGTTCGCGGCGGCTACGTGCCCTTCATGCACGTGGTGAACCTGATCCCCTGGAGCGCGCTGATCGCCGTCGGGGCGGTCGAGATCGTCGCCGGCAACCGACGGCTGGCCACCTTCCGGCCCCTGGCCGGCCGGCAGGGATGGGGCCGCCTGGTCCCGCGCCTGCGGGCCGTGGCGACCGGCCTGGCCGCGGTCTGCCTGGTCGTGGCGCTGATCGGCTCGTGGACGCCGACGTTGCGGCCCATGCTGGAGGCGCGGCAGGAGCCGCCGCTCTGGTCGGCCACCCAGTGGCTGGCGAACAACGTCCCCCGCGACCGGGTCCTGGTCGTCCACGACAGCATCTGGACCGACCTGGTCCACCACTACGGCTTCGACCCCCAGCCCATCATCGTCTACAAGCTCGACACCGACCCCGCGGTCCGCGAGCAGCTGCGCCGCATCGACTACCTGGTCCTCCCGAACTGGTACTACGCCACCCCGACCGGCGTGGCCAAGTACCCAACGGTCGCCGAGGCCCGCAAGCACGCGGTGGCGGTGGCACGGTTCGGCTCGGGCGACGACGGCGTCCAGGTCTACCGCGTCAGCCGGTACTGGCGGCCCGGGTAGCCATGCCGACGCCAGGTCGGAGCGCACGGGGCGGGCTGGCCCGAACGGTCGTGGCCGTCGCCCTCATGGCCGCGCTGGCCGGGGCCTGCACCAACACGCCGGACACGACCCTGCGTCCCGACCCGCCGGCGGTCACCTACGCGCCGCTGCAGCATCCGTTCCGCGATGCCCGGCTGTTCGTGGACGACCAGACGGCGGGCGCCCGCTGGCAACGCGAGCGCGGAGCCCGCTGGCTGGACCCGATCACCACCCGGCCGCAAGCACGCTGGCTGAACGGCCCCCAGGACCTGGCCAAGCTCCCCGCCCTTGCCGCCCGCGCCCGCCAGCAGCGGGCCCTGCTGGTGCTGGTCACCTACTACGTCCCCGACCGCGGCTGCAGCTCCTCGGACCAGGGCGCCACCACGACCAGGCACTACCGTCGCTGGATCGACCGGCTCGTCGACCGCCTGGGCTCGACACGAGCCGCCGTCGTGGTCGAACCCGACGCCATCGCCGCCGACTGCTTCGACACCAGGCGCGCCATCCTGCTCAAGCACAGCGTCAGGCGGCTCGCCGAAGCCGGCCACTACGTCTACCTCGATGCCGGCCACGCCCGCTGGCGAAGCACCGGGGAGATGGCCCAGCGGCTGCTGCGCGCCGGCGTCCAGTACGCCCAGGGCTTCTCGGTCAACGTCGCCAACCGCCAGACGACCAGGCGGAGCTACCAATGGGGACGGGAGCTCTCCGACCTCCTCGGCCAGCGCGAGTTCGTCATCGACACCTCCCGCAACGGGCTCGGCCCGCCCCCGGATGCGCCGGAGCGGGACGACGAGTGGTGCAACCCGCGACGGCAGGCGCTGGGCCAGGCCCCCACGACCAGGCCGAGCATGCCCGGGCTGGCCGCGCTGCTCTGGATCAAGCTCCCCGGCGAATCGGACGGCATCTGCGGCGGCGAGACCACCTATCTCTTCTCCCCGACCCAGGCGCGACGGTTGACGGTCAACAGCCCGTTCGTGCCGGCAGAGAGCCGCCGGCTTGCCGCGGCCGCCGACATTCCGCCAACTGCGGAGCGACGCTACCGAACGTGATCGGGGTGGCCTTCCGGGGGTGGCCGGCGTAGCAGGCCGGCGGCGGCCTCCTCCACGGCAACGCCCTGGTGCGCGGCCGTCTGCCGGATCCGCGCGGCGGCGGTGTCCGCGGACAGGCCGTGGCGTTCCATCAGCACGCCCGTGGCCCGCTCGAGCACCTTCTGCTGCTCCAAGCCCTGGTCGGAACGGAGCGTCGCCAGCAGCTCGGCGAACCCCCGCTGGGTCATCTCGAAGACGGCCAGAGCCTCCACGAGGAACTCCGACGCCGCCTCGGCGATGCCCTCCAGTTCCTCCGGGCTCCTGTGGGTCTTGAGGACATCCAGCAGGATGCCGTGATGGATGCGGGCCAGATCGAGGACGCTCAGCTGCTCGCCGATCGCCCGCCGGCCGAGCTCGTAGGCCGCCTGGCGGCCCCGTTCGCCACGCTCGGAGAGGTACTGGAGAAAGACGGGCGCGTAGTCGCGCTGGAACCGCTCGTAGGCGTCTCCGGTCACCGAGCACCACGCTGGTCGGCTGCGGTCATCGTTCGGCCTTCTGCTCCTGGCCTTCCTGGAGCAGCCGCTGGAGGTACGCCAGGCCCTCCTCGAGATCGAGCGCGGTGTGGACGTTGTCGAGCTCCATGCCCAGGCGCACCATCGCGAAGGCGACCGACGGCTGGATCCCGACGATCACCGTTTCCGCGCCGCGCAGCCGGGCCGCGTGGGCCAGGTTGAGCAGGGTGCGGGAGCCGAAGGAGTCCAGGACGTCGAGGGCGGCGACGTCGATGATGATGCCGCGGGCGCGGTGGGTGCCGATCTGCTCCACCAGGTCCTGCTGGAACTGGACGATCTCGCGGTCGTTCAGCGCCTCGTGGATCGAGGCGATGAGATTGCTGCCTTGCCGCAGGATCGAAACCAGCATCTCGACCATCCAGTCAGTGCAGATGGTTGTCGACCGGGTCGTACTTGGTGACCTTGAACCCGAGCAGGTGCTCCGCCTCTTCGACGCCGCCCTGGAGGTCGCCGACAGTGTTCATCTTGTCAAGGTCGACCCCGATGGTCACCAGGGTCTGGGCGATCTCCGGGGAGAGCCCGGTGAGGATCACGCTGGCGCCCATCAGTCGTGAGGCGTCCACGGCCTGCACCAGGTGGTTGGCGACCTCGGAGTCGACGTCGGGGACGCCGGTGATGTCGATCACCACCACCTTGGCCCGATGGCTGCGGATCCCGGCCAGGAGCTGCTCGGTGAACTGGTTGGCGCGCTGCTCGTCGAGGACCCCGATGATCGGCAGGATCAGGATGCGCTCGCGGACCTGGAGCACTGGGGTGGACAGCTCCCGGATGGCGTCCTGCTGCTGGCGGATGACGCGTTCGCGCTCCCGGACGAAGCTGACGGCCACGGTGTTGGCGATGCGGTTGGCAGCCGGCTCGTAGGCGTCAAGGACCCGGTTCAGCAGGTCGAAGTCCTTCTGGTACTTCTCGAACAACGACCGGGCCAGGACGTCGCGGAGCAGCAGGACGATGCCGACGACCTCGTAGGTCTCCACCCCTCGCGGGATGATCCGCTCCGACAGGTCGCGGGCATAGGCCTGGAGCGCCTCGACGCTGCCGGTCTCCAGCACCTCCACGTAGTTGTCGTAGACCGAGGTGGCCATCGAGAAGATCTCCTCTTCGGTCATGGCCGACAGCAGATGCGCGTTGGTGATCCGGTTGGCCCACTGCTCCCGCAGCTCGGTGCGGCGGTCCCGCAGATGGGTCACCAGCTCTGGCAGCAACTCCAGGTCCTCCTCCCGGGCTTCCTGGACCACCGGGACCTCGTCCGGGGTGGGTGTCTCTTCCATGTTCGACTCCTTTCTCAAGTGACCATCACGCGTCTCGTCGCCATTTCGTCATGGTGACGGTGGTTCCCTTGTCGACCTCCGAGGTGATCTCGAACTCATCCATCAGCCGCCGCGAGCCCGGCAGGCCCAGCCCCATCCCCCCGTAGCCGCTGTGGCCGTCCTGAAGGGCCCGCTCCAGGTCCGGGATGCCAGGGCCGGAGTCACGAGCGACCACGGTCACTCCTTGACGACTGTTCTCGCCGACCAGGCTGACGACGACCTCGCCGCGTTCGGCGAACATCACGATGTTGCGGGCGATCTCGGAGATGGCGGTGGCGATGATGGTGAGCTCGGTCGCCGAGAAGCCCGCTTCGGCGGCCAGCTCGCGGCCCTGCTTGCGGGCGGCCACCACGTCGGCGTCGGCCTGGATGGGGACCCGGACCTCACCGGCCACCGACGCCGTCCTTCTCCGGTCCAGCAGCGGCTCGCTGAGCCGGGCGCACCAGGCACAGGCGAGCAGGTGACCACCGGCATCCAGGTCCCGCTGGCGGCGTCGGTCCCCGGCGGACAGCGCGAGCAGCACCGGGCGGCACCGGGTGGTCGGCGGCGCGGCTTGTTCCAGCTCGAGAAGGTATTCCACCCGGAGTTTGGCCCGAGCCCGGCTGAGCTGCGCAGCGACCGCACCGGGGGTGGAGTCCCGGCTGGCCGCCAGCGTGGCCGTGTCCGTGCCCTCGACCTCGTGGGCCACCAGCGCCTCCTGGTCCTGCTCGGGCAACCTGGCCAGGGCGGTGGTGATCGCCTGGCGCTCCTCACGGCGGAGCGTCTCATCTTCGGGAAGCATCGGTTCCCGCAGGTCGATGAGCCGGTGGGCGTGGCGCCGGCCGCGGTCCTCGCTGGTGGCCAGCGACGTGACGAGGTTCCTGGCGGTCACCACGGCGTAGGGGGCCAGTGTCCGCGGTTCAAGGCGCCGGCGGGCCGCCATGACCCGCGTGAGCGTCTCCTGCACCAGGTCTTCCACGACCTGCTGCTCACGGACGCGGGCGGCGATGACCCGCCGCAGCAGCGGCGCCAGCTCGAGGACGTCGTCATGCCACAGCTCGCTGGTGGGCTGACCGGCGCCCAAGCTCATCGCTCTTGAGGCCGCAGCACCTCAACTCGGGGAGCGGCGGTCCGGGACGATCCCGCCTGGGGCGAGTCCTCCGAGAACCCTGGGGCTTGCGTCATGGGCCGTCTCGTCATGAGTCAGTGCTGGTTGGGGGCATTCACCTGGAGCTGGAGTCCCCGAGCAGACCTGCTCGGAAACCGCGAGATGACAGGGGAGGCGCTGGGCTGCCGAAAGGGATGCGATCGGCGGGCGACGCCCCTCCTCCGAGAAACGCCACCGGCTGACCGGCCGTTACCGGCCGAGCAGGGTACAGGCTCGGATCTTCCCGGGATGGCGTCATGGAGGGGCCCGCAACCGGTCAGTACGGGTAGGGAGCGTCGGTCAACTCGAGACCGGTGCACCACGACCCGCTCTGGGGAGGAGCCGACGCTGAGGACTCAAGTGGATGGCGTTCAGGAGGTGCCATGACCCTTCCTACAGTCGAGACGGTACGCAACTGGTCGGGCCTGACCGCGGTGGACAGCGACGAACAGCCGATCGGTAGGATCACCGACATCTACCTGGACCACGACACCGGGCAGCCGGAGTGGGTCCTGGTGGCCCCCCCGCAGCGCGGTCGCCGGACCTTTGTGCCGCTGGCCGGCGCCGCCCGCAAGGGCGACCGGGTCACCGTGGCCGTGCCCAAGGCAGCCGTAGGCGACGCGCCGGCGGTCCGGCCGGGTCGGGAGCTCTCCGACAACGACGCGGCCCGGCTGTACGGGCACTACGTCGGGACGTCCGGCGACCGCAACCGGGGCGCCCGCCGGGCACGGGGTCGAGGTCCGCTCGCCCGGGTTCGGGCGGTGACCGCCCCGC
>Ga0081538_10001612_pt1 | contig 23127 bp, 20 predicted proteins | sample TabmetS5T2R1_FD_71022 | JGI IMG/M metagenome (GOLD analysis project Ga0081538, IMG submission 71022) | Tabebuia heterophylla rhizosphere microbial communities from the University of Puerto Rico - S5T2R1 | ecosystem: Host-associated > Plants > Roots > Rhizosphere ... | reverse complement strand
CCCGAGCCCGTTCGCGACCTCGACTGGGACCCCGATCGCGCCCGCCGGCTCGGCGAGGACGCCGTCGAGCTGTGGGTGGAGCTGCTGGCCCGCCTGCCCGATCTGCCCGTCAGCCGCCCGTTGCGGGCCGACGAGGTGCGCGAGGCGCTCGCGATCGACGTTCCCGAGGAGCCGCTCGAGCGCGGCGAGCTCCTTCGCCATCTGCGCGCCCTGCTTCTCGAAAACTCGATATATCCGGGCCACCCGGGATTCCTGGCCTACATCTCCGGCGCCGGCACCGTGCCGGGGGCCGCGGCCGACCTGCTCGCGGCGGCCCTGAACCAGAACGGCGGCGCATTCCGGCTCTCGCCGGGTGCGACCACCATCGAGGACCAGCTGATGCGCTGGCTCGCCGATTGTTTCGGGTTGCCTGAGGGCGCCGGCGGCCACGTCGTGGCCGGGGGCGCCGTGGCGAACCTGGCGGCCCTCAAGGTCGCCCGCGACGGGGCGAGCGAGGAGGCACGCGAGAGCGGCGTACGAGACGGGCCGCCCCTCGCGTTCTACGCGTCTACGGAGTCGCATGTGGTTCAGCAGCGAGCGGCGGACCTCCTCGGGCTGGGGTCGGGAGCGGTGCGGTCGATCGGCGTGGACGAACGCTGGCGCATGCGGCCCGACGCCCTCGGCGAGGCCATCGACCGCGACCTCGCCGCGGGCGTCGTCCCGGCGGCTGTGATCGCCACCGTCGGGACCACCGCGACCGGCGCGATCGACCCGTTGCCGGCGATCGCCGAGCTGTGCGAGCGCTACGGGGTGTACCTGCACGTGGACGCCTGCTACGGCGGCCCGGCGGCGCTCGCGGACGACCTGCGCCCCCTGCTCGCGGGCATCGAGCGGGCGGACTCGATCGCGGTCGATGCCCACAAGTGGCTCTACACGCCGCTGCTCGGCGGCTGCGTTCTCGTGCGCGATCAGCGGCGGCTGGCCGCGTCGTTCGCGACGGACGCGACCTACATCTGGATCCATGATGACCTGCGTCAGGGCGTGGATTTCACGATGCACGGCCCCGACTTCAGCCGCGGCTTCGCCGCGCTCAGGATCTGGCTGTCGCTGCTGGCCCACGGGCGTGCCGCTTACGGCCGGCGGATCGCGCACGACGCCGCGCTTGCCCGGTACCTAGGCGAGCTCGTGGACGAGCACCCCGACTTCGAACTGATGACGCCGGTGTCGCTCTCGATCTGCTGCTTCCGCTACGCCCCGGCCGCCCTGCGCGGCGACGAGGACCGGCTCGACAGCCTCAACAAACGCCTGATGAGCGCCGTGATGGGCGACGGCCGCGTCTACTGCTCGAACGCCGTGCTCAACGGCCGCTTCTGTCTCCGGGCCTGCATCGTCAACTTCCGCACCGAGGCGGAGCAAGTGGAGCTGCTGCTCGAGGTGGCGGCGGAGCACGGCGCGCGGCTGGTCGCCGAAGGGTGAGAGCCGTGTCCCGCGAGGACGTCGAGGTCGTGAGGGCGATATACGAGCGCTGGCAGCGGGGCGACCCGGCCGGCGAGCTATTCGATCCGGAGATCGAGTGGTCCACGCCGCATCCCGACGCGTCGGGCCTCCACGGCCGGGAGGAGGTCGTGGCTTTCATCCGCAGGTATGCGGGGACCTTTGAGGACTACCGCATGGAGCTGGACGAGATCCGCGATCTCGGCGGCCGCCAGGTGTTGGTGCGCTTCTCGGAGAGCGGGCGCGGCAAGGAAAGCGGCGCGGAGACCCATCTCAGCGCGACGGGGGTCTGGACCGTCCGCGACGGACGCGCCATCCGTTTTCGCGCCGAGACCGACCGACCGTAGGCTCGACCGCGCGGCCCGGCTCCTGCCTCGGTTGATCAGGGCTCCTGCGCTAGCTGCTCTCGAGCAGGTCCTCGAGGAAGGCGAGCACCTCGGGCGCGGCCGGATCGACGAGGTGGCCGCCGCCGACGAGCGCGGCGCGGCTGTGGGGAAGTGCGCCCGTCATGGCCTCGGTCATTTCCCGCTGCTCCCGCGGAGACTCGGATGCCGCCACCAGCAGCGCGGGCTTGTCGATCGTGGCGAACGCGGCGCTGTCGGGCATCACCTCGTCGACATAGTGGAGCTCCGCGAGGAGGGCCGGACCGTTCTGCGCGAGGATTTGGCGAACCTCATCCGGGAACGAGTCCCAGGCGCCCTCGCCCACCACCTCGTCGATGAGCGCCTCGTAGACCGCGTCGACGCCGTCCCGCGCGGCCACGTGGCGAAGGCGATCGCGGATGCCCTTCGTCCACTCCAGCGCCGCGGGCGAGAGGCCGAGCGCGTCCCCCTCGAGCAGTACGAGCGCCCGCACTCGGTCGCGATACCGCAGCGCGAGGTCGATCGCCACCGCTCCTCCATAGCTGCGGCCGATGACCACCGCCGGCGTGGCCGCCCGGGCATCGAGTAGCGCAGCTGCGTCGTCCGCCTGCTCGGCTACGCTGGTGCGCCCGTAGGGTTCGGGGCGCTCGCTGCGCGTGCACCCGCGCCGGTCGTACGCGATCACGCGGCCTACTCGCGCCAGTTTTTCGACCGCTTCCGCCCACATGAGCGCGGAGCTTCCGCCCCCGTGGATGCAGAGGATCGGCGCCCCCTCGCCGTGCTCCTCGTAGTAGAGCCGGATCCCGTTGACGCGGGCCTCGGGCACGACGCAATCCTAGATCCGGCGGATCCGGACGCGAGATTCCGCCCAAAGCACCGAGGCTCGACCGCCCGGCCAAACGGGCCGCCCGAATCTTCGACATCCGTCTAATGACGCTGCCCCAAGGCGTCCATACGGTGGGTGGACATCGGACAAGGAGGCACGATATGAAGCGAATAGCGGTGGCGGTCGCCGTGCCCCTCGGCGCGTTTCTGCTGGCACCAGCCGCGGCCCTGGCCCAGGACGGCCCGACGCTCGGGGACACGGTGTCGAGCCTGAACACCGTGTGGGTCGTCGTCGCGGCCGTGCTCGTGATGTTCATGCAGGCGGGCTTTCTGTTTCTCGAGGTCGGCTTCTCGCGCGCCAAGAACGCCGGCCTCGGGGTCGTGAAGATCCTCACAAACTTTTCGATCGCGGCCCTGGCCTACTGGGCCGTGGGCTTCGCGCTCGCGTTCGGCGGCGCGGGGGAGATCGCCGGGACGAACGGCTTCTTCCTCGACGTCAGCTCGCTGCCCGCCGAGGCGGCCACCCAGTTCCCGCTGCTCGACATCGCGGGCATCAGCCCCGCCGCGCTGCTGTTCTTCCAGTTCGTCTTCTGCGCCGTCTCGCTGGCGATCGTCTGGGGAACCACACTCGAGCGGATCAAGTTCAGCGCCTACGTGATCTACGCGATCGTCTTCTCGGCGCTGATCTACCCGGTCATCAGCCACTGGATCTTCGGCGGCGGCTGGCTGCAGGTGAACGTGGGCATGCAGGACTTCGCCGGCTCGACCGTTGTGCACCTGCTCGGTGCCACCGGCGGCCTGGCGGCTTTGCTGCTGCTCGGGCCCCGTCGGGGCAAGTACGGTCCGGACGGCAAACCGCGAGCGATCCCCGGCCACTCCATGCCGCTCGTCGGCCTGGGCGTGCTGATCCTCTGGCTGGGCTGGTTCGGCTTCAACCCCGGCTCCACGCTCGGGGCGATCGGCAACCGCTTCGCCGAGGTCGCGCTCGTGACCAACCTGGCGGCCGCGGCCGGCGTGCTTGCCGCCCTCGGCGTGATGTACGCGCGCACGAGAACCTACGACGTCGGCATGGCCGGCAACGGCGCGATCGCCGGCCTCGTGGCGATCACCGCCCCGTCCGGTTACGTCGAGTTCTGGGCGGCGCCCATCATCGGCGCGGTCGCGGGCGTGATCGTGGTCTACGGCGTGATCCTCATCGAGAAGGTGCTCGACGACCCGGTCGGCGCGCTCTCGGCGCACGGCCTGGCCGGCGTCTGGGGCACGCTCTCGTGCGGCCTCTTCACGGCACCACGCCTCGCCGAGCTCAACGGTGTCGGCGAGGGCGGCCTCTGGTACACCGGCAGCTTCACGCAGCTGGGTGACCAGGCGCTCGGCGTCGTGGTCGCGTTCGCCTGCGTATTCGCTGTCTCGTACGCGGTCTTCTACCTCATCAGGGCGACTATCGGCCTTCGGGTCACGGCCGAGGAAGAGGACGCCGGACTCGATATCTCCGAGACCGGCATGTACGGATATCCGGAGCAGTTCATCCCGCCGTCGGAGTTCATCGGCCCCGGGCTTCCGGCGAGCGGCCGCACCGCTCCGGAGCCGGCCCCGGCCGGCGTGACGGCGGCTGTGCCGGGGGAGGCGACGGCATGAAGATGGTCGTCGCCTACATCCGTCACGAGGCCTTCGAGCCGATCCGCGCGGATCTGCTCGAGGCCGGCTTCCCGAGCCTCTCGATAACCGAGGTGAAGGGCTCGGGCAGGCAGAAGGCGATCACCGAGCACTACCGCGGCTCGGATATCGCGGTCCATCTACGGCCGAAGCTGAAGCTCGAGTGCGTTGTCGAGTCGAAGGACGTCGGTCTGATCAAGGAGGTGATCCTGAGGCACGCCCGGACCGGCTCGGTCGGTGACGGGAAGCTGTTCGTCCTGCCGGTCGAGGAGGCCGTGCGTATCCGCACCGGCGAGGAGGGCGAGCTCGTGCTCCAGGCGCACGGAGAGGAGGTGTCCGTCGATGGCAATCGCGCCTGAGAGGACTGGGCCCGGCGCGAGCGACGTGCTCGCGCAGGTCGAGGAACACAACGTCGAGTTCATCCGCTTCTGGTTCACGGACATCTTCGGCCAGCTCAAGTCGTTCGCGGTCGGACGCGAGGAGCTGCCGGGCGCGCTCGAGGAGGGGATGGGCTTCGACGGCTCCTCGATCACCGGCTTCAACCGGATCGAGGAGTCGGACATGGTCGCGATGCCCGACCCGACGACCTTTCGGATCCTCCCCTGGAGGACCGGTGAGTCGCACAGCGTCGGCCGGCTGTTCTGCGACGTGCTGACGCCGGGCGGCGAACCCTACGAGGGCGATCCCCGCTTCCAGATGCGGCGGGCCCTCGCGAGAGCGAAGGAGATGGGCTTCGACCACTACTACCTGGGACCCGAGCTCGAGTTCTTCCTGTTCAGGGGGGACGACGGCACGGAGGTGCTCGACAAGGGGGGCTACTTCGACCTCACCACGCTCGACGTGGCCTCCGACTTCCGCCGCGACTGCGTGTTCACGCTGCGCGAGCTCGGCATCCACGTGGAGTACACGCACCACGAGGTCGGGCCCTCGCAGCACGAGATCGACATGCGCTTCGCGGACGGGCTCGAGATGGCCGACAGCGCGATGACGTACCGGATCGCGATAAAGGAGGTCGCGGCCACGCACGGCTACTACGCCACCTTCATGCCGAAACCGCTGTACGGAGAGAACGGCTCGGGGATGCACACCCACCAGTCGCTCTTCCGCGGCGACGAGAACGCGTTCTTCGACTCGGACGACGAGTACTTCCTGTCGACCGAGGCGAAGGGATTCATCGCGGGTCAGCTTCGTCATGCGCGCGAGCTGTCGGCGCTGTTCGCCCCGTCGGTGAACTCGTACAAGCGACTCGTGCCGGGCTACGAGGCGCCGGTGTACATCGGCTGGTCGCGCCGCAACCGCTCGGCGCTCGTCCGGGTCCCCGTCTACCACCCCGGCAAGGAGAAGTCGACGCGGATGGAGCTCCGCTGCCCGGATCCCTCGTGCAACCCGTACCTGACGTTCGCGGCGCTGCTGCACGCGGGGCTCGATGGCATCGAGCGGGGCTACGAGCTGCCGGATCCGATCGAGCGCAACCTCTACGACCTGACGGAGGACGACCGCCAGGCGATGGGGGTGAATCACCTGCCCGAGTCGCTCGGGGAGGCGATCGACGAGATGGCGGGGTCCGAGCTCGTGGAACGGGCGCTCGGCTCGCACATCTTCTCGCGCTACATCGACCTCAAGCGCGAGGAGTGGCTCGAGTACCGGGTCCAGGTGACGCCGTGGGAGATCGAGCGATACCTGCCCGTGAGCTAGCGACACCGCGCGGCGCCCACTTGGAGATGGTGGGCGCCGTGCTCGCGGGCGACGGGCTCGACCGCGTCGCGGAGATCGCGTCCGTGAATGCCGGCGCGCCGGTCGCCGTGATCGTGCCGCGGCTCGGGACCCCGGTGGACGCCTGGGCGCCCTACGAGCGATACGTCGCCGCCCGCCTGGCGGGCGGCCGGCCGCAGCGCCCGCCCGAGGTCGTTGTCGAGGTGCCTGTCTCCTCGGGGGGCCGCGACCTCGGCGCGGTGCTGCTGCTCGGCCCCGGCAAGCGGAACGCGGGCGAGTACCTGCACATGGCCGCGATCGCGGCGCTGACCGAGGTCGCCGTGGCCGAAGCCCGCGACGAGACAGAGCAGTCGCTGCGCGGGTCCTTCCTCGAAGACCTGCTCACGCGCCCGGACCTCGAGCCCGACGACGTGGCTCGCCGGGCGATGCGCCTGGGATGCGACCTGAGCGCCGGCTACACCGCGCTGTGCGCCGATCCCGACGGCCGCGGCCCGGGCCGCGTGATCGCCTCGCTCGCCGCCGAGGTGCCCGGCGCGCTGGCGCAGGCGGTGGAGGGCAAGATCTACGCGCTGCTCCCCGGTCCGCCCGAGGACGCCCGCCGCGCCGCCGCGCGCCTCGGGCGCCACGCCGAGGTGGGGATCTCCTCTCACCGCTCCGGGGCGGCCGAGGTGCGCCGCGCGCTTGACGAGGCGGAGCTCGTGCTCCGGGTCACGGCCGCAGGGGGCGGCCCGCCCGGCGAGGAGATCGGCGAGGGCACCTACCGCCTGCTGTTCCGGGTGCTCGCGAGTCACCCCCAGGAGGTCCGCAGCTTCTACGAGGACACCGTCGCGCCGCTGGTGCGCTACGACGAGCAGTACTCGACCGACCTGCTCGGCACGCTCGCGGCCTATCTCGGCAACAACTGCAACATGAACGCAACGGCGCAGGCGATTCACGCCCACCGCCACACCGTGGGTTACCGGCTCGACCGGGTGAAGGAGCTGACCGGACTGGACCCGCTCCGAAGCGAGGACCGCGAACGCCTTGGCCTCGGCCTCAAGGCGTACCGCATCATCGCGCCGAGCCTTCCGCGCTGAGGCGCGCCACGGTAGGCTCGCACCCTCACGACCGGCGACCGCTCCAAGGACCTCACCGACCTCTCGGCCAGCTCTTGGGTCGATGCGCTCAAGCGCACCGTCACGGCCTTCAAGGAGGACAAGCTCACTGATTGGGCGGCGGCGCTGACCTACTACGGCGTCCTCGCGATCTTTCCGGCGCTGCTGGTGGTGGTCTCCGTGCTCGGGCTGATCGGCACGTCCGTCACGGACTCGCTCATCAGCAACCTGGAGGAGGTGGCTCCCGGCCCCGCACAGGAGATCTTCACCAACGCGATCAGGAACCTCGAGGGGGCGCGGGGCGCCTCGGGGGTGGCCTTGGTGATCGGCCTCGGAGCAGCGATCTGGGCGTCCTCGGGCTACGTGAACGGCTTCATGAGCGCCTCCAACTCGATCTACGACGTCGAGGATGCGTCTCTGACCAAGACCCTGCCGGTGCGAATCGGTCTCACGCTGGTGCTGATGGTGCTCGCCGCCGTCATCGCGTTTTCGGTGACGCTCACCGGCGGGCTCGCCAAGGAGACCGGCGACCTGCTCGGTGTGGGCGACACCGCCGTGGACGTCTGGGGACTCGCCAAGTGGCCGGTGCTCCTGTTCCTCGTGAGCGTCCTGTTCGCGGTGCTGTACTGGGGCGCTCCGAACGTCAAGCTGCCCTTCCGCCTCTTCTCCCCCGGGGCCCTGCTCGCCGTCCTGGGCTGGGTGATCGCGTCGGTTGCCTTCGCCTTCTACGTCTCGAACTTCGGGTCCTACAACAAGACGTACGGGGCGCTCGCGGGTCCGATCGTCTTCCTACTCTGGCTCTGGCTCTCGAACATCTGCGTCCTGCTCGGCGCGGAGCTGAACGCCGAACTGGAGCGCAGCCGCAAGCTGGAGACCGGCGAGATCTCCCACGAGGACGAGGCGTTCGTCGAGCGACACTCCTGAAGCGGCCTACTCGGTTCCGCCGCCGGACTCGTCCGTGCCGTCCCCCGAGGGCCCGTCCGCCTGGGGCGGCTCGGCGGTGTCGGGAGTGTCGTCCTCCTGTCCCGGCTCCTTGCGCTCCAACCAGTCCGGGTCCTTCGTCGGATCGACCGGTCCGGTCCCCTCGGGCGGGCCCGACGGCTGCTCTGGCACGCGCTTCTCGTCGTCCACCGGCAACAGGGTAACCGGAGCCGTTACCCGGCCCCGACGCGGCCCGCGGGGACCGGCAACGTCTGGAGCACGGCATCCAGAACCCGCTCCGGGCCGAAGCGCACCACGTCGTCGGCCACCAGGTCGGTCTGCTCCTGGGCCGCGTCGATTGCCGCCCGTGCGGCCGCCTCGTCGAGGTCGCTGGTGTTGAGCGCGATCGCCGCCACCCGCGTCGGGCGCACCGGCGCGGCGACGGACTCGTAGGCCGCGATCAGCTCCGGCAGGGGCGGGATCGGGAGGTCGGGGTAGTTGCGGATTCCGGTCGTGCTCGGCTTGTGGACCAGCACCAGCAGGTCGGGCGCGGAGCCGTGCAGGAGCCCGAGGGTGACCCCCGAGTAGGCGGGGTGGAAGAGCGCGCCCTGGCCCTCTACGAACAGCAGATCGCCGCGTTCCGAGCCCTCGAGCACCAGGCGCTCGGCCGCTCCGGCGACGTAGTCCGAGATCACGTGATCCACGGCGATCCCCCAGCCGGCTATCGCCACGCCGGTCTGGCCCGTGGGGACGTAGACGGAGCGCAGGGCGCGCTCACGGGCCGCGCGGTCGAGCTCGAGCGTCACGACCTTCTTGCCGATTACCGTGTCCGAGCCGACGCTGTGGACCACCTGAACCGACTCCGGCCTGCTGTCCGGGCCCTTGGGGACCGTCAGATCGGGGGGCGCGGCGCGCAGGTCGCGCAACTGCGCGCCGTCGCGCTCCGCCGCGGCCGCCAGCTCGCGATCGTCGGCGAGCTGGGTGTGCAGGCCGGCCTCGAGCGTGAGCCCGGCCCCGATCGCCTCGAGCAGCGCCGGGCGCCAGGAGGGGTCGAGCTTGCCGCCTGTGGGCGCCACGCCGATCAGCAGGGTGGTGGCCCCGCGGTCGATCGCCTCCCGCACGGTCGCCACGATCGGCACGGGACGGAGGCAGAACGGCTCCACCTCGCTCGCGGTGCGACCGGCCTCGGTCGAGTCCACCACCGCCACCACCTCGCGCGTGCCGTAACGGATCACGCCGTGCCCGGTCTTGCCCGTGTGGCGCGCGAAGAGCCCCTCCGCGAAGATGGCAAGCCGCTCGCTCACCCGGGTGCGACCCCCAGGCCCGGGTTCGGGCCGGGCAGCACCCGCCCGTCACGAAGCTCGAGCCCCGTGTACGGCTCCTCCGCGAGCAGCAGGTGGCCGTCGAGGTCGGCCCAGTCCACGAGCGACGCGATCGCCGCCGCGGGGGCGATGCCGAGCTGTGACTCGATCATGCAGCCGAGCATCACCCGCAGCCCCAGTGCGCGGGCGGCGTGGATCATCCTCACAGCCTCGCGCAGGCCTCCGGACTTCGCCAGCTTCACGTTGATCCCGTCGGCGTATCCGGCCACGACCGCCACGTCGGCGAGGTCGTGGCAGCCCTCGTCCACTATCAGCGGCGGGCGCGGCTCGAGCTCCCTCAGGGCGCGGAAGCTGTCGTGGTCCTGGGCGGGAAAAGGCTGCTCGATCAGCTCGACCCCCAGCTCCATGAGGTCGGGCACCAGCTCGCGGGCCGACTCGAGCGTCCAGCCCTCGTTGGCGTCCACGCGCAGGGGCAAGCCCGACTCCGCCCGAACCGCTTCCACGCGCGCCAGGTCGTCTGCGCCGCCGACCTTGATCTTGAGAGCGCGAAAGTCGCGCGCGGCACGTGCGCGGCGGTGCGTGCCCTCCAGCGTGTCGATGCCGATCGTGTAGGACGTGGGCGGCGCCTCCTGCGAAAGACCGAGGAGGCGCCACACCGGCATGCCCAGCCGCTTGCCGATCCAGTCGTGGAGCGCCGCGTCGAGGGCCGCCTTGCCGCCCGCCCGGCCGTCCACGTCCTCCACCCGCTGCCCGATCGCCTCGAGCGCGAACGGGTCGTCGGCGGCGAGGGCGGGCGCCTCCTCGGCGAGGAATTCGGCCGCCGAGTCGGCGCTCTCGCCGCGGTAGTAGACCGGCGCCGACTCGCCCATGCCCACGACCCCGTCGTGCTCCAGCTCGAGCTGGACGACCTCCTGGGTCGTGCGCGACGCGCGCGAGATAGCGAACTCCTCGGCCAGGTTCAGGGAGACGATGCGGGTCCGCAGCTCCACGAGCGGGAGAAAGCATGACGGCCCTTCGCGTGCGCTGTCAGGTGACTGCGGCGCCTGCCAGCCCGTGCCGGTGTGCGACCGCCGCCGCCTCCGTCCGCGAGCGCACGTCCAGCTTCGCCAGGATGCGGGACACGTGGACGCTTGCGGTCTTCTCGGCCATGTGGAGGCGCTCGCCAATCTCGCGGTTCGTCGCTCCGCCCGCGACCAGGACCAGCACCTCGCGCTCGCGCGCGGTCAGGCCGAAGGGATCCTCGTCGGCTGCGTCGCCGTTCGTCGGCTCGGCTGTCCGCGCTCCGTCGACGCGCAGCCGGGCCCGCGTGGCCAGCCCTTCGATCTCCGCCACCAGCCATCGGCTCCCGAGCCGGCGCGCCGTCTCGAGCGCGGCGCCGGCCGCCCGCGCCGCGCCCTCTCGGTCGCGTGCCGCGACGAGCGTCTCCGCCTCGCGCCAGCGAGCGTACGCCGCGGGATAGGGGCGGCCGATGCCCTCCCAGGCCTTGGCCGCCGCCTCCCATAGCGCGGGATCGCCCCGAGCCTCGGTTCGTGCCAGCTCGGCCTCGGCGAGCGCCAGCTGGGCCTCCACGACGGGACCGCCGTCGTATGCCGCCATCCGCACGCGGTCCGCCATCGCGGTCGCCCGCTCCCGCGCGGTCCGTTCAGCGGCCTCGTCGCGACGATCGCGCGCCCGCTCGGCCTCGTCGGCCTCCACCCGCACGCCGGCCACGGCCACGAGGGCGATCCGGGCGATGTCCTCCGAGCAGAATTCGATCCTGTCGAGCGCCTCGTCAACCGCGGCACGCGCCGCTGCCACGTCGCCCGCTCGCCGCTCGAGCTCCGCTCGATGAGCCCCGAGCGGAGCCAGAAACTGCGGCTCGGTGGAGTCGACGGCCCCGCGTTCCGCGCCCTCGATCTCGACCCGGGCCTCGGCCTCGTCGCCGCGGCCGAGGGCCTGCTCGATCCGCCGCAGCCGATAGTTGAGCAGGGTCGTCCCCCAATAGCGGCGCCGCTGGCTGGGCAATCCCGCGGCGGCGGCGCGCCAGTCACCGGTTTCGAACTCGAATTCGGCGAGCTGTAACACGAGCCAGGTGTGCGGCCGCCCCGCAGAGCGCGCCTCCTCGAGGCCCTCACGTGTGACCGCAAGCGCCTCCTCGCTGCGCGCGGAATGGTGAAGCGTGTCTGAGAGGTTGATCGAGGTGCGGTCGACGTACTCGCCGAGCCCGGTCTTGCGTGCGAGCGCGCGTGCCTCGCGCAGTGCCGCGATCCCCTCGTCCACCTGGCGAGCGGCGGCGAGCGCAACTCCGATCGCGTTCAGCGCCTGCGCCTCGGCCGGCGCATCGCCCACGGAACGCGCGACCTCGAGCGCCTCGCGACCCGCCTCGATGGCCTCCCGGTTGCGGGCCTGAAGCATGCGGGCGCGCGCCTTCGCCGCCAGCAGGGCGGCCAGCTCGCTCGTGGGCTCGAAGGGCTCGAGCAGCGCGAGCGCGCGGTCGAGCGTCTCGATCGACTCGTCCTGGCGGTTCAGCTCCCACTGGATGCGGTGCAGGCGCAAGAGGAGCGAGGCCACCCGACGTGGCTCCTCCGCGGGATCGACGAGCTCGAGCGCGGCATGCAGCAGCGCCTTCAACCGCATCCCTTCACCGCTCAGCTCCGCCGCGTCCGCCGCGCGCAGCAAGAGCTGGGCGCGCGTGGTGCCGATCAGCGCCTCGGGGTCGTCGACGTGGTTCCACAGGCCGAGCGCCCGCTCGAGCAGGGCGTGGGCCTCCGCGTAGGCGTCGACCCGCTCGGCGGCGCCGGCCGCGCGAACGGCCGCCTTGAGCGCGGCGCGCTGGTCACCGGCCGCCATCCAGTGGTGCGCCGCCTGCGCGGTGATGTGTGCCCCGGCGTTTCCGACGGCGATCCGCTCCTCGAGCGCCCGAGCGAGGACTGAATGGAGCTCCGTGCGTTCGCCGGGCAGGAGATCGTCGTGCACAACCTCGCGCAACAGGGCGTGGCGGAAAGCGTAGGCCTCCTCCGCGTTCGCCACGAGGATGTGGGCCGCCACGGCCTCGCGCAGCGCCTCCAGCAGCGCATCCGACTCGACGCCGCTGACCTCGGCGAGCAGCTCGTGGTCGATCGCCGTCTGGCACGCCAGCCAGCGGAGCACCTCCTGAGCGGTCGGGGAGAGCTGCTCCACCCGCAGCATCAGGGCGTCTCGAAGGGTCGGCGGCAGGGCACCGCGGCCGTCCAGTCCCGCCGCGAGGATCTCCTCCGTGAACAGCGGGTTGCCTTCGCTGCGGGCCCAGACCCGCTCCACCAGTCCCGGATCGGGCGTGCCGGAGAGGATGCCCTCTAGCTGCTCCGCTAGCTCCTCGCGGGTGAACGGCGGCAGGTCGAGCAGGCGGGAGGCGGGGTCGCGGGCGAACTCGCCGAGCAGCGGGCGCAGCGGATGCCTGCGGTGCAGCTCGTCCGAGCGGTAGGTCGCGACCAGCATCAGGCGCTCGCCGCAGAGGCTCCGCGAGAGAAAGCTCAGAAAGCCCCTGGTCGAACTGTCGGCCCAATGCAGGTCCTCGATCGCGAGGACCACGGGCCGCTCCTCCCCAAGCTCCTCCAGCAGGGAGAGCAGAGCCTCGAAGACGGACGCCTGCGAGGCGTCGCGGCCGCCCCCGTACTCGCCCATGCCGGGAAGAATCGCTCCCAGCGCGCCTCGCAGAGGGATCGGCAGCGCCTCAAAGGCCGGATGCCCGTCCCGGAGCAATCCTCGCAACGCGCCGATCAGCGGGGCGTACGGCAGTTCGCCCTCGCCGAGGTCTACACAGTCACCGGCGAGCACGACCGCATCGTCGGAACGCGCCCGATCGAGGAGCTCCTGGACGAGGCGCGACTTCCCTACACCGGACTCACCGGCAATCAGCGCGAGCGACGGCCGGCCCTCGCCCGCGTCGCGGAGCGCGGCTTCCAATTCGGCGAGCTGTCCGGAGCGCCCGACGAAGCGGGCGCTTGTCATTCGCGTGGCCATAGGGGGACCATGGTCCCATGTGCGGCCCGCGGCGAGCGAGCTCGCGGAGGTGGCCATCGACTCAAGCCGCTCTAGATGCGGGCGTGCAGAATCCGCGAACGAAGGAGGGAGCCGAGGCGGCCGCGAGCCTCGCGGCCGCCCCGGCTCTCGGTGAGCTGCGCCTTGTGCAGCTGCAGCAGCTCGACCAGCTCGGCCGTCGGCTCGAAGGGGTCGGCGATCGCGCGACCCGAGCCGAGGGGAAGCGCCGCAAGCAGCCGCGAATCGGCCTCGGCCACAAGAGCCGGACCGTGGAGGGGCTTCGCGCTGTCGAGCGTCGCCAGCCGAGCGAGGCTTGATTCGTCGGACTGACGGGACGGACGCACCGTGACGTTTCGCATGACCCCAGTCTGGAGCAGAGAGCGACGCCCCACATCGGGCATTTGCAGCGACTTTGTCCGGCCGACCCCTTAGTCGCCGAGGTGGAACCCTTACCTCCAATGAAGGCGGGTCTCTGCGACAGCTGCCGGCACCAGCGGCTCGTTCGCAACACGCGTGGCAGCGTGTTCTCGATGTGCGAGCGCTCTAAGACCGACGAGCGTTACCCGAAGTACCCACGGCTGCCCGTGGAGCACTGCGCGGGGTACGAAAGGCGCCCGCTCAACGACCCTCGGTGACGATCGTCCTGCCGTCCTCTCCTATGCGGACCTGGGGCGGCCGGCTCGAGACCGACCCGGCGAAGCTGCCGCTCGGCGCCTCGCCGTCGCCGACGCCGACCGCCCTCGCCTTACCGTCGAGGCCGGCGGCCACGCGCCAGTCGATCGTGAAGGGTCCGGCCTGGACGGCCGTCACCGACCAGCGGAAAGTGGTCTGCGCGTCGGGGCGGAGCGGGCCGCACGCCCATGTGTTGACGTAGGCCGTGTCGCAGCCCCGCGGAGTCGCCGTCTTGGCCTCCGGGAAGCCCCCGATCTCGACCGGTACCCCGTTCACGACGAAGCGCGGACGTTCGCGATCGGCCAGGTCGGGATCGTTCCTGCGATAGCTGAAGCCGTCGACCGTCACCGCGATGTTCGGGATCGTCCTCCTGCCGGCGTTCCGCACCGTGATCACGAGGTTGGAGCTCTCGGCCAGCTTCTGCCGCTCCGGGAAGCTGGCGCTCAGCACCTGGACGGGAAACCGGCCCTCGGGCTCGTCGGCGTCCTGGCGCTCGCCGCCGCCACAGCCGGCCGCGGCGACCAGGCCGGCGAGGGCGATGGCCCCGCGTGCGTACCTCCTCCTCGCCTCCAAAGCGGGGCGAACATACCACCCGCACACGGCGCTCGGGGATGGTCGGCCCTGGCACCGTTGTCCCTGGCAGCGGCCAGGAACATGGCATAGGCTTCTTGCGCGAGACGTGTCTCGCGGGGGAGCACGTCGGCTCCCGGAGGAGGAGTCTCAGCATTGGTGCGATCAGCGGCCGACCGGGTTTTCCTGCCCACGAAGAACCTGCTCGAGCAGGTTGGGGACATGATGATCCTGACGGGCAAGACGCTGGTGTCGGCGCTGCGGCCGCCGTATCCGTACGGCACCGAGTTCGTCCAGCAGTTCCTGTTCATGCTGCGGCTCTGCTGGCTGCCGCTGACGATCTCGACGATCGCCTTCGGCTACGGCGCCCCTGGGCTCCAGGCGGGCAACTTCCTCGTCCTGTTCGGCGCGATCGACCGGCTGGGCGGGTTCTTCGTGCTCGCCTCGATCCGCGAGTTCGCCCCGTTCGTGACCGCGATCATCCTGGCCGGCGTGGGCGGCACGGCGATCACCGCCGATCTCGGCGCGCGCAAGATCCGCGAGGAGCTCGACGCGCTCCAAGTGCTCGGGGTCGACCCGATCAAGAACCTCGTCGTGCCCCGCTTCCTGGCGCTGATGATCGTCACGGGCCTGTTCAACATCTACGCGCTGATCTTCGGCATCTTCGGCGGCGTGCTGGCGACGCTGACGTTCGACGCGCCGCTAGGCCCGTTCTTTGCGACCTTGCTCAATAACGCATCCACGACGGACCTGTGGGGATCTGTCGTTAAGACCACGCTCTTCGGCGCGATCATCGCGATCGTCTCCTGTTACAAGGGGATGACCGCGTCCGGTGGCGCGGAGGGGGTGGGTAGAGCCGTGAATCAAGGCGTGGTGATCGAGTTCCTGGGCATCTTCGCCTTCAACTACGTCTTCACGCAGACCCTGCTCGCGACGCACCCCGAAATCTCGGTGATCAAGTAATGGGCAGGACCTGGCTCAGCGTCCCGCGGGACTGGATCGCCTCGTTCGGCGACATCGCCAAGTTCTGCGCGCGCGTGGTCGGCGACGTGTTCAACCTGCGCGTCTTCCACTTCTTCGGCGAGGCGCTGCGCCAGGCCGGGATCCTGATCCTCGGATCGGCCCTCGTGATCTGGGGGCTCGCCTTCATCATCGGCCTCCAGTGCGGGATCGAGGGCGCCTACCTCAACCGCTCGATCGGGGCTCCGGCGTACTCGGGCGTGTTCTCGGCCTGGTGCGACCTGCGCGAGCTGATGCCCTACGCCTTCGGCTACATGATGTCGGCCAAGGTCGGCACGGGCCTGGTGGCGGAGATCGGGGCGATGCGGATCTCGGACGAGATCGATGCGCTCGAGGTGATGGGTGTCAACTCGCTCGTCTTCCTCTGCGCCACCCGCCTCCTGGCCGCCTGGATGGTGCTGCCGTTCATCTACATCGCCGCGGTGGGCGCCGGCTTCTTCGCTAGCTACTTAGCCGTGGTGCAGCAGATCGGGGAGGTCTCGTCCGGGGGGTATTTCCTGATCTTCTGGATGTTCCAGAACCCGCCCGACCTGCTCTACAGCACGATCAAGGGCATGGCCATGGCGACCGTGATCGTGCTGGTCGGCTGCTACTACGGCTACACGGCGAGCGGCGGGCCGGTGGGGGTGGGCACTGCGACGGCGAAATCGATGGTGCTGAACACTGTGATGGTCCACCTGGTCGGGATGGTGGGGACGCAGATCTTCTGGGGATCGAATCCAAGAGCACCGATCGGCGGCTGAGGGGGAGCGAGGAGGAGGATGGAGCAACAGAGAGACGAGGGCGGCGAGCGTCCGCTGGAGCCCCGCGACTGGGAGGAGACCCGCGGGGCGGAACAACAGCAGGCGCACGATGACACGCGGGAGCAGCACGAGCACGAGTACCAGTGGCACACCGGCGCCAAGCGCGAGCACGGCGCCGAGGACGCGGTCGAGTTCATCGACGTGGTCAAGGCGTTCGGCCGCAACAGGGTGCTCAACGGCCTCAACCTCGGCCTTCCGGACGGCCAGATCTCGATGATCCTCGGGCCGTCGGGGACCGGGAAGTCGGTCTGCATCAAGCACATGGTCGGCCTCCTCTACCCCGACGAAGGCGACGTGCTCGTTCACGGCGAGTCCGTGCCCTCCATGGCCGACGACGAGCTATTCGAGATGCGCAAGAAGTTCGGCGTCCTGTTCCAGGACGGCGCCCTCTTCGGCTCCATGAACGTCTACGACAACACGGCTTTCCCGCTCCGCCAGCACACCGACAAGGGCGAGGACGAGATCCGCGACATCGTGATGCGCCGCCTCACCGAGGTCGGCCTTGGGGCCGAGGGCGACAAGATGCCGAACGAGCTGTCGGGCGGGATGCGCAAGCGCGCCGGCTTTGCACGCGCGCTCGTTCTGGACCCCGACATCGTGCTCTTCGACGAGCCCGATTCCGGGCTCGACCCGGTGCGCACCGCGCTCCTCTGCGAGCTGATCATGGAGGTGCACGAGGAGAACGGCGGCGCCTACTGCGTGATCACGCACGACATCATGTCCGCCCGCCGGGTGGCCGACTACATCGCGATCCTGTGGAAGGGGAAGATCGTCGAATCGGGCCCGGCGAGCGAGCTCTTCAATTCCGACAACCAATTTGTGAGGCAGTTTCTCTCCGGGGAGGCGCAGGGGCCCCTCGGGATGGAGTAGCCGCGCGCCTCGCAGAAGGCGTCGGTCGATGAACGCTCTTGGACTCGAATGCGAGAGAGGGAAGGGTTCGTGAGCCGCTCCGGGGGGAGGGGGGCGCAGCCCTCGTACGTGTCCTAGCCGTCGCGGCCGTAGTCGCCGCCGTTGCCCTCATCGCGCTCGTGCTGTTCGGCGGCGGCAACTCCTACAAGGTCAGCGCCGTCTTCCAGAACGCCGGCCAGCTCGTGTCCGGGAACGAGGTGCGCGTGGGGGGCAGACCGGTCGGATCGGTCACCGACATCGAGCTCGACGATTCGGCGCAGGCGCGAATCACGATGGAGATCGAGGACGAGCTCGCGCCCCTCCACGCCGGCACCACGGCCACGATCCGCGCCACATCGCTCTCCGGGATCGCCAACCGCTACATCTCGCTCCAGCCGGGACCGAACAGCGGATCGGAGATCGAGGACGGCGGCCAGATCGGCGCCGACGACACGAACGCCCCGGTCGACCTCGACACGCTCTTCAACACGCTCGACGCCGAGACCCGCGAAGGGTTGCGCAACCTCATCCGCGGCTCGGCCGACCAGTACGACGGGCGCGCCGCCGAGGCGGGCGAGAGCATCAAGTACTTCTCGCCGTTCCTCTCGAGCACCACCCGCCTGTTCGAGGAGCTGGCGCTCGACCAGGACACCTTCGAGCGCTTCGTGACCGACACGGCGGACACCGTCTCCGCCATCGCCGAGCGCCGCGACGACCTTTCGGCGCTGGTGTCCAACACCAACACCGCCATGCGGGCGATCGCGGACGAGAACGTGGCCCTCCGGCGGGCGCTCGAGCTGCTCCCGGACACGCTCCGCAAGGCGAACACCACCTTCGTGAACCTGCGTGCGGCGCTCGACGACCTCGAGCAGCTCGTGGACGTGTCGAAGCCGGCCACCCGCGAGCTGGCCCCCTTCTTCCGGGAGCTGCGGCCGCTGGTTCGCGAGGCGCGGCCGACGATCGCCGACCTGCGCGACCTGATCCGCTCGCCCGGCGCGAACAACGACCTGATCGAGCTCACGGGCAAGCAGCCGCGCCTCGCCCAGCTCACCTCGTCGGTCTTCCCGCGGGCGATCCGCGCGCTCGACCGCTCGCAGCCGGTGGTCGAGTACGCCCGCGGTTACACCCCCGACATCGCCGGCTGGATAACGAAGTTCGCCGAGGCCGCGGGCTACTACGACGCGAACGGGCACTACGCGCGGGTCATGCCGGTGTTCAGCCCGACCCGGCTGACAGACCAGGGCATGCTCCAGGGGGTCGCGCCCGTGGACCGCCTGACCAACAATCCCGACTGGCAGCCGGTTCGGCCCAACCGCTGCCCCGGCGGAGGTGTGCAGCCGGCGCCCGACGGCAGCTCCCCGCGCGCCTTCCGCGGCTGCGACACGTCCACGACCCCGCCCGGCCCGTGAGACGCCTGGTCCTTCTCGGCCTGTTCGTGGCGATCGCGCCCTGGATCGTGATCGGCATCGTCCGCGAGGCCACCGACGACGACACGAGCGACCGCTACCTCGTGCGGGCGGTGTTCGACAACGCCTCGACGCTGGTGGAGGGACAGGACGTGAAGGTCGCCGGCGTACCCGTGGGCGTCGTGCAGGACATGGAGGTGACCGACGGCAACAAGGCCGCCGTCGTGCTCCGGATCGACAACGAGGGCTTCACGCCCTTCAAGCGCGACGCCGGCTGCACCGTCAGGCTGCAGGGACTCGTCGGCGAGAAGTTCGTGGAGTGTGAGCCGGGGTCGAGCTCCTCCCAGCCGCTGCCGCGAATCGAGGACGGAGACGGTGAGGGCGAGCGTCTGCTGCCGCTGGAGAACACGAGCTCGCCCGTGGACCTCGACGTCGTCAACAACACGCTGCGCCTTCCCTACCGCCAGCGGTTGTCGATCCTGCTCGACGAGCTCGGCACTGGGCTGGCAGGTCGCGGCGAAGAGCTGAACGAGGTGATCCACCGGGCCAACCCGGCGCTGCGGGAGACCGACAAGGTGCTCGCGATCCTCGCCGACCAGAACCGCGTCCTGGCGCGGCTGGCGGAGGACTCCGATCGGGTGCTGGGACCGTTGGCGCGCGAGCGTGAGGCGTTCGCCGACTGGATCGTGCAGGCGAACGAGACCAGCGAGGCGTCGGCCGAGCGGCGCGAGGACCTCCGCCGTGGCATCAACCGCCTGCCGGACTTCCTGCGCGAGCTGCGGCCGCTCATGGCCGACCTCGAGGGCCTCGCCGACCAGGGCACGCCCCTGCTGCGCGATCTCGGCGCCGCCGCCCCGGACCTCGCCCGCTTGATCGAGGGGCAGGGCACGCTCGCCGACGCCTCGCGCGAGGCCCTTCCGAGCCTAGGCGATGCGCTCGAGCGCGGCCGCCCAACCCTGGTAGGGGCGCGCCCGCTGATCCGCGACCTCGGCCGGCTCGGGGAGGAGCTCGAGCCGACCTCCGCCGACCTCGACGAGCTCACGAAGAGCCTCGACGAGACCGGGGCGACGGAGCGCATCAACGACTTTCTCTACTACGTGGCGCTCTCCACCAACGGCTTCGACGAGCTGGGCCATTACCTGCGCGCGGGGCTCGTGGCGAACACCTGCACGACCTACGCCCTTCAGTCGTTTGCCGACTGCCCGGCGAACTTCAGCCAAGCGGGGGCCGCATCCGCGGCGCGGACCGCTTCAGCGGCGGATACGACCGAGCCGCGCAACGCGAGGGCCCCGAAGGGGAAGGGCGGCAGCGTCGCACCCGGCGGCAGCCTGCTCCAGGGCGTGATCGGCCCCGAGCCGAACGCCGGCAGGGCGCGGGAGCGCGAGGCGAACCTCGAGGCGCTCCGCAAGCGCGCCACCCGCGGCCGCTCCCCCGCCCTTGGCGGCGAGGAGCCAATGCTCGAGTACCTGTTCGGCGAGGAAGGCCGGTGAGGCGCCAAGGCGGCCCAGCGCTCGCCGCGAGCCCGGTGCTGGTCGGGGCCGTGACCGTGCTCGTGACGATCGTCGCCGTTTACCTCTCGTACAACGCCAACTCGGGCCTGCCGTTCGTCCCCACCTACGACCTCAAGGCGAACCTGCCGAACGCCGCCCAGCTCGTGGAGGGCTTCGAGGTGCGGATCGGCGGCGCGCGGGTGGGCGTCATCTCGGACATCGAGCCGAAGCAGCGCGACGACGGCTCCACATATGCCCAAGTGACGATGAAGCTCGACAAGGGGATCGAGCCCGTGCCCGACGACTCCACCCTGCTCGTGCGCCCGCGCTCGTCGCTCGGGCTCAAGTACATCGAGCTCACCCCGGGAAACAGCCGGACGGGCTTCCGTCCCGGAGCGGTCATCCCGGCCCGCCAGGCCCGCCCCGAGGCGGTCGAGCTCGACGAGGTGCTCAACATGTTCGACGCGCGCACGCGGGTGGGCTCGCGCAACCAGCTCGACGGCTACGGTGGCGGCCTCGCCGGGCGCGGTCCGAGCATCAACTTGGCTATCGAGGAGCTGCGGCCGCTGCTAAGCAACCTCGAGCCGGTGGCGCGCAACCTCGCGGCGCCTGCGACGCGCCTCGACCGCCTCTTCAGGGCGCTCGCCGACGCGGCCGGCGAGGCCGCTCCGGTGGCCGAGCAGCAGGCCTCGCTGTTCGTCAATCTGGACACGAGCTTCACCGCGCTGGCGCAGGTTGCGCGCCCCTTCATCCAGGAGACGATCACCGAGGGCCCGCGCTCCGAGGAGGTAGCGATCCGCGACTTCCCGCGCCAGCGCCCATTCATCCGCAACAACACCGCGCTCTTTCGCGAGCTGCGCCCGGGCGTGGCCACGCTGCCGCGCTCGGCGCCGATCGTGGCCGACGCCTTCGAGGCCGGCACCGAGACGTTGCCCAAGACCATCCCGGTGAACGAGGACCTCGCCGACGTATTCGACGCCCTGGCCGAGTTCTCCGATGACCCTCTCGCCCGCCAGGGAATCGACCAGCTCACGCGCATCGCCTCCTCGCTGCGGCCGACGCTGCGCTTCCTCACCCCAACACAGACGGTCTGCAACTACGCGACCCTCTGGTTCCGCAACGCGGCGAGCCTGCTGTCCGACGGCGATCCCAACGGCACCTGGCAGCGCTTCCAGACCGTGGGGGCACCCGTGGACACGACGACGCAAGAGCTCGGGGGCCCCAACAACGAGAGCGGCCCCTCCAGCAGGCCTGCGGACGGCCCGGCACGTTTCAACCACCTGCACTTCAACCCCTATCCGAACACGGCCGCGCCCGGTCAGACGAGGGAGTGCGAGGCGGGCAACGAGCGATACATAGCGGGCGAAACCGTGATCGGCAATGTGCCCGGCAACCAGGGAACGCGCACCGAGGGACAGGGTCGCCGGACGCAGCCGAGGCTGGCGGGGACGCCGTGAGGACGGCCCGCCACACGCCCCGCGTCAGCGCCTTCCAGGCGGGTCTCATCGCGCTCGTGATCATCGCGATCGGGACCTACCTGGCCTTCTCGAAGGACATCCCCTTCACGCGGCCGTTCGAGGTGAAGGCGGTGTTCGAGAACTCGCCGCCGATCCAGAAGAACCAGGCCGTTCGGATCGCGGGCGTGGACGTGGGCAAGGTCTCCGAGGTGGAGCCGGCCGGCGGCGACTCGCCCGCCGTGATCGTGACGATGAAGCTCGATGACGAGGCGTTGCCGATCCACCGAAACGCGGAGATCAAGGTGCGGCCGCGAATCTTCTTCGAGGGCAACCTTTTCTTCGACGTCACGCCCGGCACGCCGTCCGCCCCCGAGCTCGAGGACGGCGACACGATCCCGGCGTCGCAGACCTCGGCCCCGGTGCAGCTCGACCAGCTGCTCGGCACCCTCAAGTCCAGCACGCGCGACGACCTGAGGAAGCTGCTGATCGGCTACGGGGGCGCCCTGGGCAGCGAGCCGCAGCCGGGCGAGGACGACGACCAGGACCCGGACGTCCAGGGCGAGACCGGCGGGCAGGCCCTGAACGACTCGCTCGAGTACTCCCCCGACGCGCTGCGCGGCGGCGCGATCGTCAACGAGGCCACGACGGGCACCGAGCTGCACGACCTCTCGAAGCTGATCTCGGGCCAGCAGAGGATCACGGCCGCGCTTTCGAGCCGCGAGGAGCAGCTCAAGGACCTGATCACGAACTTCAACACGACCATGGCCGCCCTGGCGTCCGAGGAGACGAACCTGCGCGCGACCGTGCGCGAGCTGCCGCGCGTCCTCGAGGCGGCCCGGCCCGCACTCGACGAGCTGAACGCGGCTTTCCCCTCCACCCGCGCCTGGGCGCTCGAGATGATCCCCGGTACCCGGGAGCTGCCGGCGACGATCGACGCCGGCTTCCCCTGGATTCGCCAGACCCGCGCGCTGCTCTCGCCCCCCGAGCTCCAGGGACTGGTGGACGACCTCCGGCCCGCCGTCGACGACTTCGCACAGTTCACGGACGGCCAGATCGACCTCCTGCCGCAACTCAACCTCTTCAACCGCTGCCAGCTCGAGGTGGTGCTGCCGACGCAGGAGCAACGGATCCAGGACGGCGTGCTCAGCACGGGCCTGCGGAACTACGAGGAGTTCTTCCAGGTCCTCGTCTCGCTCACGGGCGAGTCGCAGAACTTCGACGGGAACGGCACCTACGTTCGCTTCCAGGCGGGTAGCGGCGGCTTCCCGGTGCGGACGGCACCGCTCCTGGCCGGGCCGGCGCACGGCACCGCCTCGGCGCCGCCGCTCGGCACGCGCCCGGCGCGCGGGCCCAGGCCGCCCTACCGCCCCAACGAGCCTTGTCATCGCCAGGCCGTCCCGGACCTGAGCTCGGCGCAAATCGGAGGCGGCCCGTGAAGCGCCAGATCAAGAAGCAGGTT
>Ga0081538_10001611_pt1 | contig 23137 bp, 21 predicted proteins | sample TabmetS5T2R1_FD_71022 | JGI IMG/M metagenome (GOLD analysis project Ga0081538, IMG submission 71022) | Tabebuia heterophylla rhizosphere microbial communities from the University of Puerto Rico - S5T2R1 | ecosystem: Host-associated > Plants > Roots > Rhizosphere ... | reverse complement strand
ACGCCCCAGGGCGGGTGGGGCGCGATCGGGGCGAGCACCCGCCGGCCATAGCGGCGATGGGGCTTCGGCATCGCCCGATGGAGGCGCGAGAAGTACCGCGCCATGTCGGCGGCGGTGATGACGGCGTTCGCCCAGTAGCCGTCCACCGCGAAGCGCTTCATCCGGACCGCTCTCGCGATCTCGCGCAGGCCCTCGTCGCCCACGCGCCAGTAGACCGTGTCGGCCGCGTCGTTGTCGCTCTCGACCACCATCGCGCGCAGCACGTCATCCGTGGCGGGGTCGATCGGGGCAGCCAGGCCCTCGAGGCGTCTCAACTCGGCGGCGAGCAGCATCGCCTTGACGACGCTGGCGGAGACGAACCCGCGGCCTGGGAAGCGGCCCCGGAGCCTCCCCCGGGTGTCCATGACCGCGAAGGAGACGAGCCCGCCGGCGCGCCGGGCGTACGGGAGAGCTTGACCGGCACGCCGAGCAGGCGCACGCCTCCGGCGCCCGGTTGATCGAGCTCGGTGACCATCTCCCGGGCCCGGACCAGGTCCGAGTCCAGCGCCTCGTCCAGGTCGAGGACGGGCTCGAGGCAGCAGTCGTGCTCGGAGGCGAAGCGGGTCCATTCGTCGCGCGTGCGCTCGAGGAAGACCGCCTCGACCTGGGAGTGCGCCTCGGACCCCGGCGCATCGAACTGCCGCTCGATCAGGTCCTCTCGGCCCACGCCGCGGCACCACGCCTGCCAGAACTTGGGCTCGAGCGCGCCGAGCGTGACCCACCCGTCCCGGCATTCGTACGGGCGGTAGCAGATGAGCCGCCCGGCGAGCTCGAGATCGCCGCGTCCCGGCACGACGCCGTCGCAGAGGTACTTGGCCGCCACCATCGCGAGCCAGGCGAGCGAGCCGTCGAACATCGACACGTCCACCAGCTGGCCCTCGCCGCTCCGCTCGCGCTCGCGCAACGCCGCGAGGATTCCGAAGGCGGCCGTCAGCGAGCCCCCGCCGAGGTCGGCGATCTGACCCGCGGACTGCACGGGCGGCCCGCCGGCGGGGCCGGTCAGGCCGAGCAGCCCGTTCAGCCCGAGGTAGTTCATGTCATGGCCGGAGCGGCCCGTGTAGGGGCCGTCCTGGCCGTAGCCCGTGATCGCGCAGTAGACGAGACCCGGGTTCTCCTGGCGCAGGCGCTCGTATCCGACCCCGAGCCGCTCCATCACGCCGGGGCGGAACGACTCCAGGAGCACGTCGTACTCGCGAGCCAGCCGCAGCAGGACCTCCCGCCCCCCGTCGCTCTTCAGGTCCAGCCGGATCGATCGCTTGCCGCGGTTGAGGGCGAGGAAGAGCGCGGACTTGGCGGAATCGTCCGCGCCGTCGTGGTAGGGCGGCGACCAGCGGATGTAGTCGCCCATGCCGGTGTCCTCGACCTTCAGGACCTCCGCGCCGAAGTCGGCAAGCAGCAGCGAGCAGAAGCCGCCCGGCAGCAGGCGCGAGAGGTCCAGCACGCGGATGTCCTCGAGGGCGCTCACACCCCCAGCATCTCTCGCGCCTCGGCGACCGTGGCCACCCGCCGCCCCGCGTTCTCCACGACCTCGCGCGCCTTCCCGATCAGATCGCCGTTCGACCGGGCCATCTCGCCGTCGGGCAGGTAGAAGTTGTCCTCGAGCCCGGCCCTGACGTTGCCGCCGAGCGCGGCGGCCGCCGCGATGAGGGCCCACTGGTCGCGGCTGATGCCGATCACGCCCCAGTTGTGCCGCACCGGCGGGACCTGCTCGGCCATGTGAGCGAGGTTCTTCGCGGTCGGCCTGATGCCGCCGGTCACTCCCATCACGCAGGAGACCTGGAGCGGCTCCGACAGGAGCCCCATGTCGATCAGGGGGTCGAGGTTCGCCACGTGGCCCGAGTCGAAGCACTCGTGCTCGGGGCGTATCCCCAGCTCGTTCATCGCGCCCAGGAACTCGATGATCGTGTCGAAGGAGTTCTCGAAGACCGTCTTGAACACGAAGTCCTTGCGCCGCGGCGAGTACTTCGCGTAGTTCATCGAGCCCATGTTGAGCGCTCCCACGTCAGGACGCAGCTCGCGCAGGTACTCGATCCGCTTCTCGATCGGCACGCCGATCGCCCCGGTCGAGTAGTTCACGACCACGTCGTCGACGGCGCCGCGGATCGCCTCGGTGATCGCCCGGAAGTCCTCCACCTCGTAGGACGGCACCCCGTCGGGCGTGCGCGCGTGTATGTGGATCATCGAGCAGCCCTCGTCCACGGCCCGCTTGGCCTCGGCCCCGTACTCCTCCGGCGTATAGGGGATCGCGGGGCACTGCTCGCGGCCGGCGACCGCGCCGGAGATCGAGCAGGTGATGATGCAGGGATCCTCGAACCGGCTCATCGGCGCAGGGGCTTCACGTCGAGGCCCGCCGCGGAGTCCTCGATCAGCTGGGCGAGGCGGCGCGCTCGAGTCTCCTCGCGCTTGGCGTCCATGACCCAGCGCAAGGCGGTCCTTCGGTACCAGGCGGGCTTGGCGTCGAAGTACCTGGCGGCGGCCGGGTTCGCGCGCAGCCGCTCCTCGTACTCAGGCGGCATCTCAGGCGGCGCCGTGCGGCCCTCGCGGCGTTCCTCGAAGGCGGCCAGCCCCGCCGGCCGCATCAGACCGGCGTCCTGCAATCGCGCAACCTTCTCGACGTTGATGTCGCTCCAGTTGCTCCCCGGCCTGCGCGGCGTGAAGCGCTGCATGTAGCGGTCCTCGTCGATCGCGTTCGCCCGCCCGTCGATCCACCCGAAGCAGAGCGCCTGGTCGACCGCCTCCGACCAGCTCATTCCGCGCCTGCCCGTGTGCGTCTTGTAGTAGCCCACGTACACCTCGGTCTCGCTCTCGTGGTGCTCCTCGAGCCAGTCGTAGAACTCCTGCGGCGACGCGAAGAAGATCGGGGCGCTCATACGGGCATGACCCCGTGCCGCTTCCAGGGACGCTCCACCCGCTTCGTCGCGGCCATCTCGAGCGCCCGGATCACCGTCGGCCGGGTCTCGCGCGGGTCGATCACGTCGTCGATCAGCGCGTTGCCCGCGGCGATGTACGGGTCGATCGTCCGGCGGATCCCCTCGATCATCTCGGCCCGGGTGGCGTCCGGGTCGTCGGACGCCTCGATCTGCTTGCGGAAGATGATGTTGACCGCGCCCTCGGGGCCCATCACCGAGATCTCCGCGGAGGGCCACGCGACGATCAGGTCGGGCTCGTAGGCCTTCCCGCACATCACGTAGTAGCCGGCCCCGTAAGCCTTGCGGATCACGACCGTCACCTTCGGGACGGTCGCGCGCGAGACGGCGTAGAGCATCTTGGCGCCGTGGCGGATGATGCCCGCCTGCTCGACCTTGGTCCCGACCATGAAGCCGGGCACGTCCATCAGGAAGAGCAGCGGGATGCGGTAGGCGTCGCACAGGTTGATGAAGCGCGCCGCCTTGTCGGCGGAGTCGTTCTCGAGGATGCCGCCGAGGTGCCGCGGCTGGTTGGCCACGATCCCGACCGGGCGGCCGCCCATGCGAGCGAGGGCCGTGATGATCGTGCGGGCCCAGCGCGGCTTGAGGTCGAACCACTCGCCCTCGTCGACGATGCGCCGGATCACGTCGTACATGTCGTAGGGGTGGCGGGGCGAGTCGGGCAGCACGTCGAGCAGCTCCTCGTCCATGCGGTCGACCGGATCGGAGCTCTCGCGCAGCGGCGGTGCCTCCTCGCAGTTCTGCGGGAAGTAGGAGAGGTAGTCCCGGATCGCCTGGATGCACGCCTCGTCCGAGTCCACCTCGAGGTCGCCCACGCCGGACACGCGCGTGTGGATGCGCGACCCGCCGAGCTCCTCCTGGGTCACGTCCTCGCCCGTTACCGCCTTGGTGAGATGGGGGCCCGCCAGCGCCATCGAGCCGCGCCCCTTGACCATCGGCACGAAGTCCGCGAGGCCGGGGATGTACGCCGTCCCGGCCGCACAGGGGCCCATCAACGCGGCCACCTGCGGGATCACGCCGCTCGCCACCACCTCCTCGCGGAACAGGTGGCCCGAGCCCGCGAACAGCGAGCCGGCCGCCTCCTGGATGCGCGCGCCGGCCGAGTCGAGCAGCCAGATCATCGGGATCCGCTTGCCGAGCGCGAGCTCCCGCAGCCGGGACACCTTCAGCTCGCCGGTCATGCCCATCGAGCCGGCCATCACGGTGAAGTCGTAGGCGGCCACCGCCACCAGCCGGCCGCCGACCTTGCCGTAGCCCGTGATCACGCCGTCGGCGGGCGCCTCCTTCCCCTCCATCGCGCGCTGCGAGAAGTGCGGCCGGCCGTGGATGCCGAGCTCTACGAAGGTGTCCGGATCGATCAGCAGCGCGAGCCGCTCCCGGGCGGTCAGCTTGTCCTGCTCGTGCTGGCGGGCGATCCGCTCCTCCCCGCCGCCGAGGCGGGCGTGCGCGCGCCGCTCGTGCAGGTCGTCCACGAGCGAACGCAGGGACGGCCGGGTCACCAGCGTGTCTGGCGCGGCTCGCTCGGTCATCAGCGCGCCAGGCGGTCCAGCAGCGGATCGAGCACGCGCATCGCCGTCTCGGCCATGTCGGCCCGCTCGTCCTCGTCCTCGGGCGCCTCGAAGGCCGTGATCTCCACGCCCACCAGCTCGGAGTCGTCGGCCACCGCCTCCATCAGGTCGTAGAGCTTGTCCGACGAGAGGCCGCCGGGGGCCGGCACCGCGGCGGGGAACTCCTCGGGGTCGAGCACGTCCAGGTCGAGGTGGATGAAGGCCGGCGCGCCGTCGAGGGCGTTCTTGACGGCCACCAGGGTCTCGACCACGCTCGCGCCGATCACCGTCGCCTCGCTCCGCTCCAGCAGCTTCCGCTCGCCGTCGTCCAGATCGCGTACGCCGGCGAGCACCACCTGCTCGGCCGCGATCGTGTCCCCCAGGCCGGCATCCCACTCGCCGCACGCCCCCGCGAGGCACATCCCGCCGAGGTAGGCGCTCCCGCTCGTGTCCGGCGTGTTGTAGTCCCCGTGGGCATCGAGCCAGAGGATCTTGGCGTCCGGCCGGTGACGCAGGGCGGCGGGCAGGGTGGTAACCGAGATCGAGCAGTCCGCGGCGGCGATCACGGGCACCCGGCCGGCGGCGAGCGCGTCGTCCACCTGCCCGCCCGCCTCGAGCAGGCAGCCGCGCGACTCGCGCAGATCCTCGTCATAGGGGGTGGCGCGCGGCTCGGCGGCGGAGCCGATCGTGCGCGGCTCGATGCCGAGCCGCTTCCCGATCAGCGGCGCGAGCGTCTGGGCGCCCCGCACGGCGCCGGGCGTGCGGTCGGACGTGCGGCAGCAGAGCGCGACGAGCGAGACGTCGGTCATCTGCCAGACCACACCGGGTCGCGCTTCTCGAAGAACGCCTTCACGCCCTCCTGGATGTCCTCGGTCGTGAACGCGATCGAGAGCTGCGAGCGCAGGAAGTCGAGCGCCTCCTCGAACGGCATGTCGAGCTGGCGGAACATCGCGTCCTTGCCGAGCTTCATCAGTACCGGCGACTTCGCCGCCAGCTTCGTCGCCCAGTCGTCCACGGCGGCGTCGAACTCGGCCTCCGGCACCACGCGGTTCACGATGCCCGCCTCGCGCGCCTCCTCGGCGGAGATGCGCTCGCCCAGGAGGAGCAGCTCGTTCGTCTTCTTGCGGGGAACGTTGCGGTAGATCAGCGCCATGATCATGAACGGAAAGACGCCGACGTTGATCTCGGGCGTGCCGAACGTGGCGGTGTCCTTCGCGACGATCAGGTCGCAGCAGAGCGCGATCCCAAGCGCGCCGGCCAGCACGTGTCCGTTGGCGGCGCAGATGGTCGGCTTGCCGAGCCCCATGATCGTCCGGAACAGGCGCGGGAAGCGCTCGGTGCCGAAGTGCTTGTGCACGAGCGGGACCTCGGCGGCGAACTGGTCGAGCGACGCGCCCGCGGAGAACACCTTGTCGTGCGAGGAGGTGAGCACGACGCAGCGCACGCGGTCGTCCTGGCGAGCCGACTCGAACGCCGCGATCAGGTCGATGAGCAGCTTGTCCGTCAGCGCGTTGCGGTTGTCGGGGGTGTTGAGAACCACCCGCGCGACACCGTCATCCCCGATGTCGTAGAGAATCGTCTCGTAGGACACGCGGCGATTTCTACTACGGAGGGACGGCTGGCATGTTCGCGACGATCGTGGTCGGCACCAATTGGTCCGAGACGGCTGAGGTCGCGCTCGTGAAGGCCCTGGACATGGCGCGGCAGAACGAGGCCCGCCTGCACGTCGTCACCGCCAGCCCGCCGTCCCCGCCGCCGGCCTCCGGGGCCACCGCCGGGGCGAGCGCGGCGGCCTCGATGGGCCCCGACTTCCAGGCCGACGTCGTACTGGAGCGGACCCTCGAGCGCCTGGGCGCGGAGGACGTCGACGTGCGCCAGCACACCTCCACGGCGGAGCCCGCCGACGCGATCCTGTCGGTGGCCGGCGAGGTGGGCGCCGACCTGATCGTGGTCGGGAACAAGGGCATGCACAGGCGCGTGCTCGGCAGCACTCCGAACACGGTGTCCCACCGCGCGACGTGCGACGTGCTGATCGTGCAGACCGGGTGAATCCGCGCTAGCGTTGCGCCCATGTTCAAGTCGATCGTCGTCGGCACGGACGGATCAGAGACCGCCGAGGTCGCGCTCCAGCGGGCCATCGACATCGCCAAGCTGACGGGCGCCAAGCTGCACATCGTGAGCGCGTACGAACCGGCTCCCGCGCACGTGGGTGGGAACCAGCCGGTCGCCGAGGCAGCGGAGTGGTCGGTGGGCTCCGACTTCAAGGTCGAGGCCGTGCTCCAGCGCGCACAGGACACCGCAGCCGGCCGCGAGCTCCAGGTCGAGGGGCACGCGCCGAAGGGCGACGCCGCCGACTCGCTCATCAACACCGCCAAGGAGCAGAACGCCGAGCTCATCGTGCTCGGCAGCAGAGGCATGCGCGGCGCCCGGCGCCTGCTCGGGAGCGTCCCGAACAAGGTGTCCCACAACGCTCCCTGCGACGTCCTGATCGTCCAGACGAGCTAGACCAGTCGTCTAAACCGCCCCCGTTTGGGTCAAGTGCCGGCGCCTTCGGCGCGATAGCTCCGACACGAGCTTGCTCATGGCAAACCCTCTGTGAGGAGGGGACGCAAAGCTAGAGGTCTCCTTCGTGGAGATAGCTCGGCCGCCTGGCTCCGAACGACTGAGCGACCCACGGAAGGAGCCTCGCACTTGCACGGACGCGTTCTCAGCCTGGTCTGCGCCCTCGCGATGCTCGTCGCGCTTCCGGGGCCTGCGCAGGCCGCGCCCGGGGACATCTCGACGTTCGCGGGCACCGGCGCGGCCGCGTTCGGGGGGGACGGCGGCCCGGCGACCGCGGCCGCCCTCAACCAGCCCGTCGGGGTGGCCTGGCTCGGCGACGGCAGCGTGCTGGTCGCGGACTACCAGAACCACCGCGTGCGAAGGATCTCCCCGAGCGGCGCCATCAGCACGGTGGCCGGCACGGGAGTGGCGGGCTTCTCGGGCGACGGCGGCGCGGCCACGAGCGCGCGGCTGAGCGGCCCTACCGGCGTGGACGCCACCGCCGACGGTGGATTCCTCATCGCCGATCTCGGAAACCGCCGGGTCCGCAAGGTCTCGGCGGGCGGGAGGATCGTCACGGTCGTGGGCACCGGCGTGGAGGGCTTCTCCGGCGACGGCGGTCCGGCCACTTCGGCCCTCCTGGACGCGCCGGTCGGGGTGGCAGGCACGCCGGCAGGCGGCTTCCTCGTCGCCGATGCGGGGAGCAACCGGGTGCGCTACGTCTCCCCAGGCGGGACGATCTACACCGCCGCCGGGGGCGGCGGGACGACCGCCGACGGGGTGGCGGCCACCTCGGCGCTGCTCGCGGCGCCGGTCGGCGTGGCCGTGCTGCCGGGTGGAGGCTTCCTCGTCGCCGAGTACGCGGGGCAGCGGGTGCGCCGCGTTTCGGCCACCGGCAAGATCACACGGGTGGCCGGGACGGGCACGGCCGGGTTCTCCGGTGAGGGCGGCGCGGCCACGGCGGCGCGGCTCGACCACCCGGTCGGCGTCTCACCGACCTCGGACGGCGGCTTCCTGATCGCCGACAGCGTGAACGGGCGTGTCCGCAAGGTCTCGCCGGGGGGCGCGATCGTCACCGTGGCGGGCACCGGACAGCAGGGCTACTCGGGCGACGGCGGCCCGGCCGCCCTGGCGCGCCTCAACTCTCCGAACGCGGCTGTGGAGGGCCCGAACGGATCGATGCTGATCGCCGACGGCGCGGGCAACCGCCTGCGGCTGGTCGAGGGCGAGCCGCCGGCGGCCTGGGCGCCGCCCGGCAGCGCTCCGCCGCCGGCCGATGCGCCGGTCCTGAGGTCAGTCGGGCGCGTCCTCCGTGCCGCCCCGGACGGAACCGTGCGCGTCCAGGTCGGCTGCCCCATCACCGCCTCGGAGCGCTGTCGCGGGATCGTCCGGCTCGTGCTGCAGCGTGGCGGGAAGCGCCGGACGGCGGCAAGCGCCGCCCGCACGCTCGTGCTCGCCAAGAAGCGCTTCTCGATCGCGGCCGGTCGTGAGCGGGCGATCAAGCTGCGCTTGTCGCGGACCGGGCGGCGCCTGCTCCGGAAGCGGCGGACGCTCACCGTCAGGGCGGTGATCGCCCGGCGCGGCGGCCCGAACATCGGCAGGTCGTCCGAGCGGGTCACCCTCAAGCTCAAGCGGAAGAGGCGGCGGCGCGGATGAGCAGGCGGCTGGCGTTCACCCTTGTCACCGGCGCCGGGCTCGCCGCCTACACGGCGCACGTCGCCTTCGGCTTCGGCGGCGAGGGCGCGAGCGGGTTCTTCCAGGACTGGGTCTACAACGGCCTCGTCCTGTCGGCGGCCCTGTCCTGTCTGCTCCGCGGGATCGTGTCGCCGGCCGAGCGGGCGCGCTGGCTCAGCCTGGGCGGCGGCCTGCTCTGCCTCTTCGGCGGCGAGCTCTACTACACGCTCCACCTGTCGCAGCTCGTGGATCCGCCCTACCCGTCGCTGGCGGACGCTCTCTACCTGGCGTTCTACCCGGCCGCGTACGCGGCGCTGGTCCTGTTCGCGCCGCGCGCGTCACGCCATCTTCGCGCGAACCTGTGGCTGGACGGCCTCGTCAGCTCGCTCGCCGTGGCGGCGCTCGCCGCCCTCCTGCTGCAGCCGATCGCCGCGAGCACCGGCGGCGACCGGCTCGACGTGGCGACCACGCTGGCATACCCGCTCGCGGACGTGACGCTGCTTGCGTTCGTGGTCGGGATGCTCGCGCTGAACGCCTGGAAGCCCTCGCGATCGTGGACGCTGATCGCCGCCGGCCTCGTCACGATGGCGGTCGCGGACGGCATCTTCCTCCTGCAGAGCGCGAACGGCACGTACGTCGAGGGCCAGGCGCTGGACGCGCTCTGGCCGGCCGCCGTGCTGTTGCTCGGCCACGCGGCATGGCAGCCCTCGGTGCGCGACAGCACGAAGCTGGAGGGGTGGCGCCTGCTCGCGATGCCCGCGTTCTTCGCGCTGGTGCCTGTTGGGCTGCTCGTCTACGGCAACCTCGAGCCGATGAACACGCCGGCGCTCGTCCTTGCCGCGGCCGCGCTCGTCGTCGCGGTCGGGCGCATGGCGCTCACCTTCGCGGGCACGCTGCGGATGACGGCGGAGGCGACGGCGGCCGCGCTTACCGACGCCCTCACCGGCCTCGGGAACCGGCGCGCGCTCCTCGCGGACCTGGAGGCCGAGCTGGCCGACGCCGACCCGCGCGACCCGACCGTGCTGGTGCTGTTCGACCTGGACGGCTTCAAGGACTACAACGACACCTTCGGGCATCCGGCCGGGGACGCGCTGCTCGTGAGGCTCGGCGGGCGCCTCCGCAGCGCGGTGGAGGGGTGCGGCAGCGCCTACCGGCTCGGCGGGGACGAGTTCTGCACGCTCCTCGAGCTGGACGACGCCCGTCTCGGAGACGAGGTCGAGCGCGCGGTGGCGGCGCTCAACGAGCACGGAGAGGGCTTCCAGGTGGCCAGCTCCCACGGCACAGTCGTCATGCCGGCGGAGGCGCACGACTCCGACCGGGCGCTCCAGCTCGCCGATCAGCGGCTCTACGCCCAGAAGGGCGTGCGGCGGCGCCAGGCCACCACCAGGCAGGTCCGGGACGTCCTCCTGCAGATGGTCTCCGAGCGCACGCCGGAGCTGCGCGACCACGTGGACGACGTCGCGACCTTCGCCCTCGGCGTGGGACGCCGGCTCGGCCTCCGCACTCACGAGCTGCACGAGCTGGTCCGGGCGGCCGAGCTGCACGACATCGGCAAGATGGCCATCCCGGACGCGATCCTCGAGAAGCCGGGGCCGCTCGACCCGTCGGAGTGGGAGTTCATGCGCCAGCACACCGTGGTCGGGGAGCGGATGCTCCACGCCGCGCCGGCGCTCGGGGGTGTGGCCCAGCTGGTCCGCTCGAGCCACGAGCGCGTGGACGGCGGCGGCTACCCGGACGGCCTCCGGGGCGAGGAGATCCCGCTGGGCGCGCGCATCGTCGCCGTCTGCGACGCGTTCAACGCGATGACCTCGGACCGGCCCTACCGGACCGCCAAGTCCGTGGAGGAGGCCCTCGCCGAGCTGGAGCGGTGCTCCGGGACGCAGTTCGATCCCGACGCTGTCGCCGCGTTCCGGGCGGAGCTCGCCGAGTCCGGGGCCGCGCAGCCGATGGTCGCGGCCTAGTGGTCCTCCACTGGCACCCACGCGGCGTGCATGTCGACGCGCTCGTCGCGGAACGGCACGCCCTCGGCCTCGAGCAGACGCCGCTGTCGCTCGCCCTTCGCGAGCGAGCCGTCCGCGCGGACGATGCGCTGCCAGGGCACGTCCGGGTCGTCGCAGGCGTGCAGCACCGCGCCCGCGAAGCGGGGCGCCTCGGGCGAGAGGTCCCCGTAGGTGGTCACGCGGCCGGCCGGCACAGACTTCGCGCGCTCGAGCACGGCGCGGGCGCGCGGGGTGTCGATGTCCACCCGCCGGTTCAGAGCGCCCGCACGGCGTCCTCGATGGGCGTCTCGCCCTCGAGCAGGTCGAACGCCTTTCCGACCGTGTTCGGCGCGGCGAGCACGGCGGCGAGCGTGGTGGCCACGTCGTCGCGCGTCACCTCGCCGTAGCCGATGTCGGTGCCGGCGCGGATGCGTCCCGTGCCGGGCTCGTCGGTCAGCCTCCCCGGGCGCACGATCGTCCAGTCGAGCCCGCTCGCCTCGACCTGGCGGTCGGCCTCCGCCTTGGCCTCGTAGTACGGCTTCATCTGCTCGGACCAGCGCTCGCGGCGATTCGCCCCGATGGCGCTCACGATCACGTAACGGGCGATCCCGTTGGCCCTTGCGGCGTCGATGAGCTTCACCGCACCGCCCAGGTCGACGGTCTGCTTGCGTGCCGGGCCACTGCCCGGTCCGGCGCCCGCGGCGAACACGACGGCGTCGGCGCCCTGCACGAAGCCCGCCACGTCCTCTTCGCTCTCGAGATCGCAGAGCACCGGCTCGGCGCCGGCCGACTCGAGGTCGGCGGCGTGGTCGGGGTTCCGGATCAGGCCGCGGGCGCGATCGCCGCGCTCCGCGAGCAGGCGCAGCAGCCTGAGCCCGATCTGGCCGTGACCTCCGGCGACGACGACGTCCACGAGCGCCAGGGTATCGGTGTAGGCGCCCGCCGCCCGGGTAGCCGTCGAGGCATGCAGCGCGTTCTCCTCGGCCTTCTGCTGACCCTCGTCCTCGCCCCCGCCGCACAGGCGGCGCCCGCGCCTGGAGCCCCCGGCGACCGCCACATATGGACCGCCGCCGACAAGCACGGGTTCGGCACCGCCACCCAGCTTCGGAGCAACACCTGGTTCACGCTTCGCTCGGCCGAGCTGACCGAGATCTACTACCCCGACCTCGGCACCCCGAGCTTCCGGCAGCTCGAGTTTGCGGTCACCGACGGCAAGAGCTTCATCGACCGCGAGACCGACGAGAACGTGAAGTCTCGCGTGACGGCAATCCCGGGCTCACTCACCTTCAAGCAGGTGACGAGGACCTCGCGCTGGCGGCTGACGAAGACCTGGATCAGCGACCCCGCTCGCGACGCCGTCCTGGCCCGGGTGCGCTTCGAATCGCTGACCCAGCGCAAGCTCCGGGTCTATCTCCTTGCCGACCCGGCTCCGGGCGACGACGGCAACGACGACCGCGGCTCGAAGCGCGGGCACGGCCTCGCGGCCTGGGACGATACGGTCGCGAGCGTCGTCGCGGCCAACCCGAAGCTGCACGAGCTCACGAGCGGCTACGCCGGCACCGCCAGCGACCCCTGGACGGACCTCCGCGGCGACTTCGACCTGGATCGCTCGTACGAGGCCACGCAGCCCGGCAACGTGGTCCAGGCCGCCCGCACCGGGCTGACGGGCAAGCGAGGCGGGAGCCGCATGACGCTGGCGATCGGCTTCGGCCCGGAGGCCGCGTCGGCCGGCCAGACGGCCCGCGCGGCACTCGAGTCCGGCTTCGGCCGGGCCGCGAGGGCCTACGCCCGAGGCTGGGCGACCTACCTCGGAACCGTCAAGGAGCCGCCGGTGAGCGTGAAGAGCAGCGCCTTCCTGCGCCGCGTCTACGACCAGTCGGTGATGGTGCTCGAGGCCTCCGAGGACAAGGACAACCGGGGGGCGTCGATCGCCTCCCCGACGATGCCGTGGGTGTGGGGCACGCTGACACTCGCCGGCACCGAGAACTCGGGTCCCTACCACCTGGTCTGGCCGCGCGACCTCTACCACGTCGCCACGGCGCAGCAGGCGCTCGGCGACGGGGCCGCCGCCCACCGCCTTGTCGACTACCTCTGGCGTGTCCAGAAGCCGGACGGCTCGTGGTGGCAGAACACCGAGGTGACCGGGGAGCCGCACTGGACGGGCACGCAGATGGACGAGGTGTCGCTTCCGATCGTGCTCGCGTGGTGGCTCGGGCGTACGAGCGCCGCCGACTGGGAGCACGTGCGCGCGGCTGCGGACTACGTCGTCGCCAACGGCCCGTACACGCCGCAGGAGCGGTGGGAGAACCAGGATGGCTGGTCACCCAACACGATCGCCACCGAGATCGCGGGCCTGATCTGCGCCGCCGACATCGCCAGGCGCAACGGCGACGAGGCGCGCGCGGCACGCTACGAGGAGACGGCGGACGCATGGCAGCGGAGCGTCGAGGACTGGACCGCCACTGACAGCACCGAGTACTACTCGCCCGCCCCCTACTACGTGCGCGTCACGAAGGACGCCAACCCGAACGACGGCTCCGACTACAACCTCGGCGACAACTTCCCGCGGCCCGTGGACGAGCGGGAGATCGTCGACCAGAGCTTCCTGGGCCTCGTCCTGTTCGGCGTCAAGCGCCACGACGACCCGACCGTGCTGAACTCGCTGAAGGTTGGCGACGACGTGCTGAAGGTCGTCACCCCGAACGGCCCGGTCTGGTACCGCTTCACCCACGACGGCTACGGCGAGACCGCGAGCGGAGGGAACTGGGACATCTTCCCCACCGCCGAGCGGCAGACGTTCGGGCGCCTGTGGCCGCTCCTCGCCGGCGAGCGCGGCGAGTACGAGCTGCTCGCCGGCCGCGACGCCTCGTCCTACCTGGCGACGATCGCCCGCACCGCGAACGACGGCCTGATGCTGCCCGAGCAGGTCTGGGACGGCCGACCGCCCACCGGCACGCCGGGGCACGCGTTCGGGGAGGGCACGCGGTCGGCCACGCCGCTCGCGTGGACCCACGGACAGCTGATTCGGCTGGCCTGGTCGATCGAGGCGGGCGAACCGATCGAGCGGCCGTCGATCGTGGCCTGCCGCTACACCGGCGAGGGCTGCGGATAGCAGGGCCCGGACACTCCGAGCTGCTCGAGCAGGTAGAGCCACACCTCGCTGCGCGTGGGGAAGGCGGGCACCGCGTGGAACAGCTGGTCGATCGTGACCTCGCCGATCACGGCGATCGTGGCGGCGTGTAGGAACTCGGCGACCTCGGGGCCGGTGAAGGTCGCGCCGACGATGACCCGGCGGTCCTCGTCGACCACGAGCCGTGTCGTGCCGGCCGTGCTGTCGCGCCCGTAGAAGCTGGCCCCGGCGTTGCCCTGCGTCGACACGTCGGCGGTGCGCACGCTCAGCCCCGCCTCCTGTGCCGCCGCGAGCGTGTAGCCCACCGCCGCCACCTGCGGATCGGTGAAGATCACGCGCGGCGAGCGCGAGCCGTCCACCACGATGCAGGACGCGTCCTGCCCGAGGATGGTGTCTGCCGCCACGCGCGCCTGGTACTTGCCCATGTGGGTGAGGAGCGCGCGGCCGTTCACGTCGCCGATCGCATAGAGCCAGTCGCCGGCGCGCATGGAGTCGTCGACCGTGATCGGCTTCCCCGGCTCGAGGCCGACGCTCTCGAGCCCGATGTCGTCGGTGTTGTGACGGCGGCCGATGGCCACGAGCAGCTCCTCGCCGCGTGCCGGGCCACCGGACTCGAGCTCGACCTCGACCTCCCCATCGCTCGTCTTGACCGCCGTCGCCTTCACATTCAGCTGCACGTCCACACCCTGGTCGCGCAGGCCCTGCTGGACGTCGTCGCTCGCGAACGGCTCCTCGCGCGCGATCAGGCGGTCGGCGGCCTCGATCAGCGTCACCTGGCAGCCGAAGGACGCGTAGGCCTGGGCCATCTCGACCCCGACCACGCCCCCGCCGAGGATCACGAGGCGCTCCGGCACCCGCTTCGCCGTCGTGGCCTCGCGGTTGGTCCAGGGCTTCGCTTCGCGCAGGCCGTCGATCGGGGGCAGCAGGGCCGTGGTGCCGGTGGCCACCACGACGGCGCGGCGAGCGACGAGCGTGTCGCCGCCGGCCCGCACGCGGCGCTCGCCGTCGAGCCGCCCGGACTCGCGCACCAGGGTCACGCCGCGGTCGCTCAGCCATGGCTCCATGCTCGAGTCGTCGAGGTCGTGGACGATCTCGTCGCGCCGCCTGAGGACGGCCTCCACGTCCAAGCTGCCCGTCACCGCCTCGCGCACGCCCGGGATGCGACGCACCTCGGCGAGCAGCTCGCCCGGCCGCAGCAGCGACTTCGACGGCATGCACGCGTAGTAGGAGCACTCGCCCCCGACCAGATGCGGCTCCACGATCGCCACGCTCAACCCGCCCTCGCCGAGGCGCCCGGCGCACACCTCCCCGGCCGGCCCCGCGCCGAGGATCACGACATCGAACTCTCGCTCGCTCATCGGCGGGACGCTACAGCCCTTAGCCTGCCGCCGATGGCGCTCACCGACTCGCATGTCGAGCTGCCCGAGCGGCCCCGGCATCCGCTGCGCACGATCGGCGAGCGCCTTGCCGCCGCCGTCGGTCTCGTGGCCTTCGTGGCGCTGCTCACCTACGCCGGCCGCGACGGATACGTGGACCCCGCGGACGACAGCGTCAGCCTGCTCGACGCCTTCTACTACTCGACCGTGAGCATCACCACCACCGGGTACGGCGACGTCAGGCCGGAGAGCGACGCGGCTCGTCTCGTCACGACCGTGATCGTGACTCCGTGCCGGATCCTCTTCCTGATCCTTCTGGTGGGCACCACGCTCGAGGTATTGACGGAGCGCACTCGTCTCGTGTATCGACTGTCACGCTGGAGGAGGACCTTGAAGGACCACGTGATCATCTGCGGCTTCGGCACGAAGGGCCGTGCGGCGGCCACGACCCTGCTCGGCCACGGCTACCGGCCCGACCACCTTGTCGTGGTCGACGAGCGCCCGTCCGCCCGGGACAAAGCGACGTCGATGGGTCTCGCCGCCGTGGCGGGAAGCGCGACCACGCAGCACGCACTGCATGACGCGGGGATCGCCGAGGCGGCCGGCGTGGTGGTGGCCGTGGACCGCGACGACGCGGCCGTGCTCGCCACGCTGACCGCGCGCGAGCTGAACCCGAGGACGAACATCGTGGCAGCGGTCCGCGAGGACGAGAACGCCCACCTGCTCCACGAGAGCGGCGCGAACTCGGTGATCACGTCGTCCGGCGCGGCGGGCCGGCTGCTCGGCCTGGCGACCACGGCGCCGGACATCGCCCAGGTCATCGAGGACCTGATCTCGGTGGGGGCCGGACTCGACATCGTCCAGCGATCGGTCACCGACGGCGAGGTCGGGCCGCTGGAGGAGCTGCGCTCGCGCAATCCGGTGATCGCGGTGTCGCGCGGCGGCGAGCTTCTCCGCTTCGACGATCCGCGAGCCGCGGAGCTGAAGGCAGGGGATGCGCTCGTGGAAGTGGTGAGCAGAAAGTAGCCTTCGGCCGATGGCCATCGCCGACTCTCCTCTCAAGCCGGACCACGGGGCGCACCGCAAGCACTTCATCTTCACCGAGGAGCACGACCAGCTGCGCGAGTCGATCCACTCGTTCGTGACCAAGGAGCTGGCGCCGCACGCCGAGGAGTGGGAGGAGACGACCTTCCCCGACTGGGTGTTCCGCCGCATGGGCGAGCTCGGCTTCCTCGGGCTGTCCTATCCGGAGGAGTACGGCGGCCAGGGCGGCGACTACTACGCGAACCTCGTGCTCGCCGAGGAGATGGTGCACTCGAACTCGGGCGGGCTCGCCATGGGCGTTGCCGTGCACACCGACATGGCGACGCCGCCGGTGTTCCTGTTCGGGACCGAGGAGCAGAAGCGGGACTACCTCGTGCCGGCCATCCGCGGGGAGAAGATCTCCTGCCTCGGGATCACCGAGCCGGACGCGGGGTCGGACGTGTCGGGCATCAAGACCCGCGCCGTGCGCGACGGCGACGACTGGGTCATCAACGGCTCGAAGACGTACATCACGAACGGGCACCGCGCCGACTTCATCGTGCTCGTGACGAAGACCGACCCGGACGCCGGGCACGACGGCTTCACGCTCTTCCTCGTCGACATGGATTCGCCGGGCGTGATTCGCGAGAAGCGGCTCGAGAAGCTCGGCATGCACGCCTCCGACACGGCGCTGCTCGCGTTCCAGGACGTGCGCGTGCCCGCCGACGCCGTCCTCGGGCAGGAGGGCAAGGGCTTCTACCACATCATGTGGGAGCTCCAGGGCGAGCGGCTGATCGGCGCGGCGGGCTGCGTGGCCGGTGCTCAGAAGGCGTTCGACCGCACGCTCGACTACGCTCGGGAGCGCAACGCGTTCGGCCGGCCAATCGCGAAGTTCCAGGCGATCCGCCACAAGTTCGCCGACATGGCGACGAAGATCGAGGCGGGCCGGCAGATGGTCTACACGACGGCCTGGCGCTTCCAGAACGGCGAGTACCCGGTGCGCGAGATCTCGATGGCCAAGCTCTACACGGCCCGGATGGCCTGCGAGGTAATGGACGAGTGCCTGCAGATCCACGGCGGCGCGGGCTACATGAAGGAGTACGGGATCGAGCGCGCCTGGCGGGACATGCGCCTCAACCGGATCGGCGCCGGCACCGACGAGGTGATGCTGGACGTGATCGGCCGCTCGTACGGGCTCTAGGCCCGCTCTACGCCCCGGCGGCGCTCGGCCCGTTGCCTCGGCGGAGCTCGGCGAGAACGTGCAGCAAGCCCGCCGTGTTGGCCCGGATCCCGTCGCCGATGTCCTTCAGCTCCGCCTTGATCTCGTGGAGGATCTCGCGACCCTCACGCAGCTCGAGGAGCATCTCGCGCATCACCGCCTGGCTGTTCTGGAAGCGCGCCTGGTTGCGCTTGTGCTCCTCGCGGTTCAGCCGCATCTCCTCACGGTTCAGCCGCATCTCCTGGCGGATCTCCTCCATCAAGGTCCTGCTCTCGGCCATGTGCTCGTTGCTCACAGCCAGATGGCGATCCATCCGCTCGAGGAACTCGCGCTCCGTCACCGTTCCGATTGTGCCATGGCGCGCTGCGCGAAAAGGCACACTTCCGTGACCTCCATGCGACTTTCGCGCGAAGTCACGTTTCCGTGACCCTCCGGATCGAGATCGATCGTTCGCGGCCTTTGCACGAGGGCGCCGAGCGGGGGCACAACCGCTGGCACCCGGACTTGGCGCCGGTTGCCTCCGTCGAGCCCGGGGAGGAGGTGACCTTCGAGATCCGGGACTCGCGCGACCGGCTGATCACTCCCGATTCGGACCACGAGGACCTCCTGGGCGTCCCGGCCGTCGCCCACCCGCTCACCGGTCCGGTCGAGGTGCGCGGCGCCGAGCCCGGCGACGTGCTCGTGCTCGAGGTGCTCGGCTACGAGACCGACGGCTTCGGCTGGACCGGCATCTGGCCGGGCTCCGGCTTCCTGGGCGACCTGTTCGAGCGGCCCTTCCTCGCCAGGTGGGAGCTGTCCGGCGGGGTCGCCCGCTCGGAGCAGCTGCCGGGCGTGGCCGTGCCCGCCTGCGTCCACGCCGGCACGATCGGGGTCGCCCCCTCGCGCGAGCTGTTCATGGAGGCCCGCGATCGCGAGGACGCCATCGGCACGGTCAACCCGCCCTCGCCCGAGCACGCCTGGCCGCCCGACGCCGCCGACGGCCTTCGCACCTACCCCCCGCGCGAGAACGGCGGCAACATGGACATCCGCGACCTCGGACCGGGCGCGCGCCTCGAGCTCCCCGTGCACGTGCCTGGCGCGCTGCTCTCGGTGGGCGACCTGCACTTCGCCCAGGGCGACGGCGAGGTGTGCATCTCGGCCATCGAGACGGGCGGCGCCGCGACCTTCAGCGTCGGCCTGCGCCGCGAGGGCTGGCGCCCGCGCTTCCCGGCGTATGTCGCCCCACCCCGGGCACCGCGCGCGATGTTCGCCACCACCGGGATCCCGCTCGGCGACGACGGCCGCCAGGGCGACCTCGACCTGAACCTCGCCACGCGCCGGGCGCTGGTCGAGCTGCTGGCCTGGCTCGAGCAGGAGCGCGGACTCGAGCGCGAGCCCGCCTATGTGCTGATGAGCGTGGCCGCGGAGCTCCGCGTCTCGGAGCTGGTGGACGCGCCGAACCCGCTGGTCTCGGCGGCGCTGCCGCTGGACGTGTTCGAGGATGATCCGTCCCGATGAGCGACTTCGGCAGGGCGATCGCGGAGGGCTATGCGGTCGAAGGCGCCGCGATCGACCTCGGGCGCGGCGTCCACGAGGGGAAGCTCGTGCCCGAGGCGGTGGTCCAGGTGCCGCTGCGGATGATGAACCGGCACGGCCTGATCGCGGGCGCCACCGGGACCGGCAAGACCGTCACGCTCCAGACGATCGCCGAGCAGCTCTCGGCGGCCGGCGTCGCCGTCTTCGCCGCCGACGTGAAGGGTGACGTGTCCGGCGTGGCCGCTCCGGGCGAGCCGGGCGGGCCGGCGGAGAAGCGCATGTCCGAGCTGGGGCTGAAGTTCGAGCCGGCCGGGTTCCCGGTCGAGTACCTGTCGCTCGGAGGGATCGGGCCGGGCGTTCCGGTCCGGGCCACGGTCTCCGACTTCGGGCCGCAGCTCCTCGCCAAGGTGCTCGAGGCGAACGAGACGCAGGAGCAGAGCCTCCAACTCGTGTTCTACTACGCGGACCAGAAGGGCCTGCCGCTGCTCGAGCTGAGCGACCTGAGGGCCCTCCTCACGTTCCTCGAGTCGGACGCCGGCAAGCCGGAGCTCGAGGGCATCGGCGGGCTCTCGTCCTCCACGGTCGGGGTCCTGCTGCGCGCACTCGTTGGCCTGGAGACCGGCGGCGGCAACGAGTTCTTCGGCGAGCCGCAGCTCGACATCGCGGACCTCCTGCGAGTGGCGCCCGACGGGCGGGGCGTGATCTCCGTGCTCGAACTCCCGGCGGTCCAGGACAAGCCGAAGCTCTTCTCGACGGCGTTGATGTGGCTGGTCGCGGAGCTCTTCGAGCAGCTCCCGGAGGCCGGGGATCTCGACAAGCCCAAGCTCGTCTTCTTCTTCGACGAGGCGCACCTGCTCTTCAACGGCGCGACGGACGCCTTCCTCGACGCGGTGGTCCAGACCGTGCGCCTGATCCGCTCGAAGGGCGTGGGCGTCTTCTTCGTGACGCAGGTCCCGGACGACGTGCCGAGCGAGGTGCTCGGGCAGCTCGGAAACCGCGTCCAGCACGCGTTGCGGGCGTTCACGCCGGCCGACGCCAAGGCGCTGAAGGCGGCGGCCTCGACTTATCCGGAGTCGGACTTCTACGACGTGAAGGAGCTGCTGACGTCGATGGGAATCGGCGAGGCCGCCGTCACGATCCTCTCCGAGGACGGGGTGCCCACGCCGGTCGTGCACACCCGGCTGCGGGCGCCCGCGTCGCGGATCGGCCCAGGCGACGACGTGGAGGCGGCCGCCAAGGCATCGCCCCTCTTCGCGAAGTACGGCACGCGCGCCGAGTCGGAGAGCGCGAGGGAGAAGCTCGCCGCACGGCTCGAGCAGCCCGAGCCGGCCGAGAGCACCGTGGCCGAGGAGGCCAAGCGGATCTCGAAGCGGCGCCGCAAGGAGGCCGCCACGGCCACGACCGGCGGGCTCGACGTGCTCGGCGACTTCCTGCGCTCCCGCGAGGGCAAGGCACTGGCGCGAGGGATGTTCGGCATGCTCCGGAAGCGGCTGTAGTGGCCCCGCTGCCGCCCTTCACTGAGCGCCACGAGGAGCTGCGCGCCGAGATCCGCGGCTTCGTCGCCGAGGAGCTGCGCCCACACGCCGATGAATGGGAGGAGGCGGGCTGGTTCCCCAACGAGGTGTTCGCCCGCATGGCCGAGCGCGGTCTGCTCGGGCTCAAGTACCCGCGGGAGTACGGCGGCCGCGGCGGCGACCATCTCGACGACGCGGTGCTGTCCGAAGAGCTCTCGCGCTGCGGCTCGGGGGGCGTGTCGGCCGGGATCGGCGCCCACATCGGGATAGCGACCCCGCCCGTCTGGCGCTTCGGGACCGACGAGCAGAAGGAGCGCTTCCTGGCGCCGGCGATCCGCGGCGAGCGGATCGCGGCGCTCGGCATCACCGAGCCCGACGCCGGCTCCGACGTGGCCGGCATCCGCAGCTTCGCCCGCCGCGTGGACGGCGGCTACGTCGTGAACGGCTCGAAGACGTTCATCACGAACGGCGTGCGGGCCGACTTCGTGGTCACCGCCGTGAAGACGACGGAGGAGGGCGGGCACCACGGCCTCTCGTTCCTGATCCTCGAGCGCGACATGGAGGGCTTCGAGGTCTCGCGGAAGCTCGAGAAGCTCGGCTGGCGCGCCTCGGACACCGGCGAGCTCGCCTTCGCGGACGTCTTCGTGCCCGAGGAGAACCTGCTGGGCGAGGAGAACCGCGGCTTCTACCTGATCATGGCCAACTTCCAGTGGGAGCGGCTGTTGATGGCGCTGGGCGCGGTCGGCTCGATGTCGGCGGTGCTCGAGCGGGTGGTCGGCTCGGTGCGGCACAGGCACGCCGTGGCCGAGATGGCCGTGAAGCTCGAGGCCTCCCGCTCGCTCACCTACCACGCCCTGCGCCTGTTCGCGAACGGCCACGACGCTCTCCGCGAGGTCACCGAGGCGAAGCTCCTATCCCAGCGCGCGGCCTTCGAGGTGGCCGAGGAGGCCTTCCGGCTCACGGGCGGCGACCTCGAGATGGGACGCGTGATGCGCGACACCCGCCTGGGCCCGATCGGCGGCGGGACGGACGAGGTGATGAAGGAGATCCTCGCGAAGCAGCTGGGACTGTAGGCCGTGTCGATTCTTGCCCGCCTCGCTCGACGCCCCTGTAGAGACCCCGAATCAAGGAGGAACCAATGCGAGTGATGGTCCTGATCAAGGCCAACGAGCAGAGCGAGGCCGGGGAGATGCCGAGCGAGAAGCTGCTCAGCGAGATGACCGCCTTCAACGAGGAGCTCGTCAAGGCCGGTGTCATGCTGGCCGGCGACGGCCTCCATCCCAGCTCCGACGGCAAGCGCGTGGTCTTCTCGGGCAGCGAGCGCAAGGTACTCGACGGCCCCTTCGCCGAGACCAAGGAGCTCCTTGCCGGCTACTGGGTGTGGCAGGTCAAGTCGATGGACGAGGCCATCGAGTGGGTCAAGCGCATCCCTGACGCCGACGAGGGCCAGGAGGCGATCGTCGAGATCCGGCCGGTCTTCGAGCTCGACGACTTCGACGAGATCATGTCGCCGGAGCTGCGCGAGAAGAACGAGGAGCTGGACAGGCGCCTGCAGTCTTGACCGACCCGCGGCGCACGATCGAGGCCGTCTGGCGGATCGAGTCCGCGCGGCTGATCGCGGGCCTCGCGCGGCTCGTGCGCGACGTCGGCCTCGCCGAGGACCTCGCCCAGGAGGCGCTCGTCGCCGCCCTCGAGCAGTGGCCCGAGTCGGGCGTCCCGGACAACCCGGGCGCCTGGCTCATGGCCACCGGCCGGCACCGGGCCATCGACCGGCTGCGCCGGGCCGAGGTGCACGAGCGAAAGACGCAGGAGCTCGCCCGCGAGGTCGAGCTCCGCGGCGAGGGCGAGCGGCCCGATCTCGAGGCTCAGATGGACGATCCCTTCGAGGACGACCTCCTGCGGCTCATATTCACCACCTGCCACCCGGTGCTCTCGACCGACGCCCGGGTGGCGCTCACGCTGCGGCTGCTGGGCGGCCTGACCACGGCGGAGATCGCCCGCGCCTACCTCGTCTCCGAGTCGACCGTCGCGCAGCGCATCGTTCGCGCCAAGCGCACCCTGTCGGAGGCGCGCGTCCCGTTCGAGGCCCCCGCCCGCGACGAGCTCCCCGCCCGGCTCGCCTCGGTTCTCGAGGCGATCTACCTCATCTTCAACGAGGGCTATTCGGCCACGGCCGGCGACGACTGGATGCGCCCCGAGCTGATCGAGGAGGCGCTGCGGCTGGGTCGCATCCTGGCGGAGCTGCTCCCCGAGGAACCGGAGGTGCACGGGCTGGTTGCCCTGATGGAGCTGAACGCGTCGCGCTCGCGCGCCCGAACCGGGCCCTCCGGAGAGCCGGTGCTGCTGCTCGACCAGGACCGCTCGCGCTGGGACTGGCTCCTCGTGGGCCGCGGCCTCGCCGCCCTCGAGCGAGCGCAGCGCACCGGCGGCGCCTCGGGGCCGTACACGCTCCAGGCGGCGATCTCGGCCTGCCACGCGCGTGCCCGCACGGCGGCCGACACCGACTGGGCGAGGATCGTGGCGCTGTACGACGCGCTCGCGCAGCTGATGCCCTCGCCGGTCGTGGAGCTAAACCGAGCGGTCGCGGTCGGGATGGCCTTCGGCCCGGCGGCGGCGCTCGAGCTGGTCGACGGCCTGCGGTCCGAGCCGGCCC
>Ga0081538_10001610_pt1 | contig 23146 bp, 17 predicted proteins | sample TabmetS5T2R1_FD_71022 | JGI IMG/M metagenome (GOLD analysis project Ga0081538, IMG submission 71022) | Tabebuia heterophylla rhizosphere microbial communities from the University of Puerto Rico - S5T2R1 | ecosystem: Host-associated > Plants > Roots > Rhizosphere ... | reverse complement strand
GCCCGGCTCGAGCGGCTCGGGGTGCTCGTGGCTCTCGCGGTGGGTCAGGTTCAGGAGCCCACGCGTGACGAGGGCGGAGGTCCCGTCAGGGAAGACGTCGCAGAGCCGCACGACGACGAGCGCGCTCCGCCGGTCGACCGCGAGCTCGAGCACGGCTTCGGGCAGGCCCAGGAGCTCGAGCGGCTCCTCGAGCGGGTCCGAGTCGAACGTGAGCGAGAGCGCGTCGTCGACCCTCTGGTCGCCGGCGAGGTCGGCGGACTGCCCCTCGGACGTCCAGACGCCCGCCTCCGCGCCGCAGGACTGGACGCCGAGCAGCTCCCGCGGCCCGCCGACGGGAACCTCCCAGACACGGGCGCCGATCCGCGGCGACGGCCATTCCTCCTCGGCCACCCAGCGGCCGGGACGCACCGCGTACATCGGCCTCGGCTCGACGGAATCCTGCATCCAGACGCGCAGCTTCGGCTCGGCCATGACGCCGGTGTCGATGCCCTTGAGCCAGTGGTCGAACCAGCGCACGGTCTCCTGGAGGAACCCGATCGCTGGGCCCGGCACGCCGCTCTCGGGGAAGTCGTGCGCCCACGGGCCGATGAGCCCCTTGCGTGGGCCGGACAGCCCCGCCAGCAGCCGCGGCACGGCGTTCGTATACCCGTCCGCAAAGCCGCCGACCGCGTACACAGGGCACTCGATCGCCCCGTAGTCCTCGCAGACCGAGCCCTGCTGCCAGTACGCGTCGCGCCGCTGGTGCCCGAGCCAGTGCTCGATCCAGGGAGTAAGGGTTTCCAGTCGCTCGAGCCAGGTCTCCCGCCAGCCCTTGCCGTACAGCCGCGGGTCGGGCGGACGCGCGTTCCACGTCAGCATCGAGGAGGCCCAGTGGAGCATGTCGAGGGCGAGCACGCAGCCGCCGCGGTAGTGCACGTCGTCCGCATAGCGGTCGTCCGACGCGCAGAGCGTCATGATCGCCTCGAGCCCCGGGGGGCGCCGCGCCGCGATCTGGAGCGCGTTGAAGCCGCCCCAGGAGATCCCCCACAGGCCAAGGTTCCCGTCGCACCACGGCTGCTCCCGGAGCCAGGTCAGGATCTCGAGCGCGTCGTCGGCCTCCTGGGGCGTGTACTCGTCGGTGAGGACGCCGTCCGAGTCGCCCGTCCCGCGCATGTCCACGCGGACGGCCGCGTACCCGTGCCCGGCCAGGTACGGCTGCCGCTGCGCGTCCCGTACGACCGTGCCGTCGGTCTTGCGGTACGGGAGGTACTCGAGGACGGCGGGCACGGGATCGTCCTCCGCGTCCTCCGGCAGCCAGATCCGGGCCGCGAGGCGCGTTCCGTCGGAGAGCCGGAGCCAGGCGTGCTCGATCTCGCGCACGCTGCGCGGGAACTCGGTCCTGACCCGCGGCACTAGATGTCCGGCCGGCGCTCCGAGTGCTCACCGGGGACGGCTGCGACCAAGCCGGGCGCCGCGATCGGCCGCAGTCGCGCACCGGTGGTGCGCGCAAGGACGAGCGCGACGAGCCGGCGCCGCGTCGCAGCCGCCATCCGTGAGTGCGCGGGGTGCCGGTCGGGCATCTAGGTTGTCGGCACGGACTCGGAGACGAGCCGCTCCCGCCTGTACGGGAGCGGGATCGCAGGGTTCTCGGAGTCGATCTCGCGGGCCAGGCGGTGTCCGTCGAAGATCGCCTCGGCGATGATCCGCGGCGCGACGCAGTCGCCGATCCGGTAGAGCGCCTCGATCCCCTGGTCCGCGAGCGTGTCCTCCCCGGCCTTGAGCTCGCGGTAGAGCGCGTCGTCCGAGAGGCGCTGGGTGACGAGGACGACGGCGTCCGCCTCCAGCTCGAGCGGTTCGCCGAACTCGTCCGTGCCGGTCACGCGTCCGGGCTCGATCCCGGTCAGCATCGTCCCGGTCCGCCCGCGGATCCCGAGCTCATGGAGATGCCGGCGGAGCAGCGGCCCCTCCAGGGTCTCGTCGCAGACCGGCGCGATCCGCTCGTGCGGCGTGACGATCTCCACCGAGAAGCCGTCAGCGGCCAGCTTCTCCGCGAGGCCCGCGGCCATGAAGTAGCCCTCCGCGTCGAAGACGAGCACGCGCTCGCCGGGCGGCTCCTTGCCCTCGAGCATGATCTGCTCGGGTGTGAGCACGTGCAGGAGCGAGGCGTCGGCGCCCGCGATCGGCTCGTGCGTGACGAAGTTGACGCCGTCGCCGGCCCAGCGCGCACCCGTGGCGACGACGACCAGCTCGGCGCCGTACTCGCGGACGTCCTCGGCCGAGAGCCGCGCGCCGGTGATCACCTCGACGTTGCCGAGGCGCTCCAGCTGCACCGTGCGCCAATTCAAGATCCGACCCCACTCGCCCAGCGCGGGGAGTCGCGGGATCCAGCGCGCGATGCCGCCGATCTCCGGCTCCGCCTCGACGAGGTGGACGCGGCGGAAGCCGCGCTTGCCGAGCACGATCGCGCACTCCATCCCCGCCGGGCCGGCGCCGACGACGAGGACGTCGCGGTCGCGGTTCTCCGCCGGCTCGAAGCGCTCCGGGTGCCAGCCGCGGCGGAACTCCTCGCCGGCTGTCGCGTTCTGCGTGCAGCCGATGTGGTTCCCCTCCTCGGCCTTCATGACGCAGACGTTGCAGCCGATGCACTCGCGCACCTCGCCGTAACGGCCCTCCTCGATCTTCTTGGGGAGGAACGGGTCGGCGATCGAGGGACGGGCGGCGCCGATCAGGTCCCACGCGCCCGAGCGGACGATCTCGGCCATGCGGTCCGGGTTCGTGAGCCTGCCGACGCCCACGATCGGCTTCGCGGTCGCCTCGCGCACGCGACCGGTCCACTCGAGCTGGTAGCCCTCCTTGAAGAAGCGCGAAGGGCCGGAGTCCTTCGACCACTCGAGGATGGAGCCGACGTTCACGTCCCAGAGATCCACGAGGTGGTCGGCGAGGCGCACGAACCCGAGCCCCTCCTCCAGCTCGACCCCGGCGGGGCTGAGGGCCTCCACGCACAGGCGCACGGCGATCGCGCACTCGTCGCCCACCGCCTCGCGCACGACCTCGAGCGTCTCGAGCCAGAAGCGGGCGCGGTTCTCCAGCGGGCCGCCGTAGGCGTCGGTGCGCTTGTTGTAGAAGGGCGAGAGGAACTGCAGGGGCAGGTAGGCATGCCCGCCGTAGACGTAGACGATGTCGAAGCCCGCGTCGCGCACGAGCTTCGCCGCGCGCACCCAGTCCTCCCGCACCCGCCGGATGTCGTCGGTCTCCATCGCCTTGGGGACGACCGAGGCGTAGTAGTCGCTGGCGAGCTGCGAGGGCCCGATCGCCGGCCAGCGCGACTCGCGGGTGGTCCCGTGCACGCCGCCGTGGGTCAGCTCGACCCCGGCCAGCGAGCCGTGCTGGTGGGCCTCGTCGGCCATGAGCGCGAGGTTGCGAGCGTCGTCCTCGTCCCACACGCGTTGCGAGACGACCGGCCAGAAGTCGGAGTCCGGGCTGACGAGCGCCTCCTCGGTGCAGACGGCGGCCCAGCCCCCCTCGGCCTTCGTGGAGCGGAAGCGCGCCTGCGAGCGCGGCTTCTCGCTCCCGAAGCCGGTGCAGTGCGGCACCTGGTAGAAGCGGTTCCGGAGCGTCTTCGGGCCGATCTGGACCGGCTCGAAGAGGACGTCGTGGCGCGGATCGCGGGCCATGGGCCTGGATAGGATCGCTGCTGTGGCGCAGACGGTCAAAGCACGTACGGGCGGCAGGCTGGTCGCGGAGACACTGGAGACGCTCGGAGCCGAGGTGGCGTTCGGCGTCCCCGGGATCCACGCGCTCGCGATCTGGGAGGGGCTGAGGACCAGCTCGATCCGCACCGTCGGCCTGCGCACCGAGCTCTCCGCCGGGTTCGCCGCGGACGGCTACGCGCGGACGAGCGGCCGGCCGGCGCCGCTCCTCCTCTCCACCGGCCCGGGCGCGCTGATCTCCCTGGCAGCGCTGATGGAGGCCGCGAGCGCGCATGTCCCGGTGGTCGCGGTCGCGAGCCAGATCCCGAGCGACCTGGTCGGCGCCGGACGCGGGTTCCTGCACGAGCTCCCCGACCAGAAGGCCTCCTTCGCCCCGGTGGTGAAGTGGGCCGCCCGCGCGGAGAGCGCCGGGGAGATCCCGGACCTCCTCGCCGAGGCCTGGCGTCGCGCGCTGACGCCACCGAGCGGTCCCGCCTTCCTCGAGATCCCCGTCGACCTGCTCGCCGACGAGACCGATGCCGTGGTCGGCGAGCTCGACGCGAGGCCGCAAGCGCTGCCGCCTCAGGCCGCCGGCGACCTGGACGAGGCGGCGCGGCTGCTCGCGGACGCGGCCGCCCCGGTCGTGTGGGCCGGAGGAGGCGTGCTCCGCTCCGGCGCCTGGGAGGAGCTACGCCTCGTCGCGGAGCGCCTGGGAGCTCCCGTGGCGTCGACCTACATGGGCAAGGGCGCCTTCCCGGAGGACCACCCGCTCGCGGCCGGGACTGCCATGGACGAGCCGGCCTTCAAGCAGCTCCTCGAGGGCACCGACGTGCTCCTCGCGGTCGGAACCGAGCTCGGCGCAGAGACTACGGGGCAGTACTCGCTCGAGCTCTCCGGCCGGCTGATCCACGTCGACGCCGAGCCGGGCCGGATCGGGGCGACATACGACGCCCTCGGTCTCGTCGGCGACGCGAGGGCCGTTCTCGGCGCGCTCGCCGAGAGGCTTCCCGGGCCGCCGAGGGACGACGGGCCGGGGCGGGTGGCAGCGCTCAGGCAGCAGATCGCCGCTCGGCGCGAGGAGCGCGAGCTGGGGCTCCTGCAGGTGATCCGCGCCGCCCTGCCGCGCGACGCCGTCACGGCCTGGGACATGACCATCCTGGCCTACTGGGCGGCGGCGCACTTCCCGGCGTACGAGCCGCGCACGTTCCACTACCCGCTCGGGTCGGGCACGCTCGGCTACGCCTGGCCGGCGGCGCTCGGCGCCTCCCTCGCGGCCCCCGGCAGGCAGGTGCTCGCGGTCGCCGGCGACGGCGGCTTCAACTACGGGCTCGCCGAGCTCGCGGCCGCCCGCCAGTACGAGCTCGACGCGAAGCTCCTCCTCGTCGACGACGGCGGCTACGGGATCCTGCGGGAGTACCAGCGCGACCAATTCAGCGAGACCACGAGCGTCGACCTGGTCGAGCCGGACTTCCGGGCGCTCGTCGAGGCCTTCGGCGTGCCGGTCGTCTCCGTCGGGCCGGAGGCACTGGGCGAGGGCCTGGCGGCCGTCCTCGCGAAGGACGGTCCCGCCGTCGTCCACGTTCCCGTGCTCCTCGAGATGTGGCGATGACGGACTGGAGCCGCGTCGTCCGCCCCTCCCTCGTCGGACTCGAGCCCTACCGCCCGGGCCCGAGCCTCGAGGAGCTGAAGGAGGCCTACGGCCTCGACGAGATCGTGAAGCTGAACTGGAACGAGGGCCTCGAGGGCCCCTTCCCCGGCGTCGAGGAGGCCGTCGCCGCCGAGCTCGAGCGCGCGTGGATCTACCCCTCCGAGGCCTACGCGGACTTGCGCCAGAGTGTCGCCGGCTGGCTCGGCACGAGTCCCGACCGGATCGTTCCCAGCCACGGCATCCAGGCGCTGATCGCCACGGTCGCCCACGCCTTCCTGGAGCCCGGTGACACGGTGGTGCTGACGGCGCCGACCTACGGGCTCTACGCGACCACCTGCGCCGCCGCAGGCGCGCAGGTACTCCAGGTGCCGAGCTGCGACCTCCGCCACGATGCCGACGCGCTGGCGGCCGCGGCCACGGAGTCGAACGCCCGCCTGGTCTGGCTGTGCGACCCGAACAACCCGACCGGCTCCCTGGTCGAGCGCGACGAGTGGGAGCGGCTGCTCGCCGGCATCCCGGAGCGGTGCACGATCGTCGTGGACGAGGCCTACGTCGAGTACGTCGACCCCGCGCGGCGCCTCGACCGAGTGCGGGACGTCGAGGCCGGCCTCCCGCTCGTCGTCATGCGCACGTTCTCCAAGATCTTCGGGATCGCCGGCCTCCGGCTCGGCTACGCCGTCGTCGCCGAGCCGCTCGCGGCGCTGCTGGACGTCGTGCAGGAGCCGTTCAACGTCAACCGGGCGGCCCTCGCCGCCGGGCGGGCGAGCCTGCTCAAAGCGGACCTCGTCGACGTGCGCCGCCTCGCGAACGAGGCAGGTCGCGAGCTCTTGGCCGAGCGCCTGCGGGCGGCCGGCGCCCGCCCCCTCCCCTCACAGGCGAACTTCCTCCTCGTCGACGTCGGCGTGGACGACGTCGCGCTCACACACGTCCTGGCGCGCCGCGGCTTCCTCGTGCGGGCTGGGAGCGAGTTCGGCCTGCCGGGCCACGTCCGCATCACGACCGGCCCCAGACCGCTCATGGAGCGCGTCGCGTCGGAGCTCGTGACGGCCCGCGCCCGGCTCCCGGCGCGGCTCGACTCAGTCGCGCCCTGAGGTCTCCGCGAGCGCGGGCCCCTCGGCCGCTTCGGCGTCGTCCGACTCGCCCGCGGCGAGCACGCGGAGAGCCTCTACCGGGAGGTGCACCTGCACGGGCGTCCCCTGCTCGTACGGGAGCGCCTTGCCCGTGTTCGGCACCAACACCTGGAGGGCCTCGCCGGTCGCAACCCGGACGATGACCTGTACGGCCGAGCCGACGTAGACGAGGCGCTCGACCATGCCCGGGAGGCGGTTGGGGCCGGAGGCCGCCTCGTGGGCCTCGAGCTCGATCCGCTCAGGCCTGATCACGATCTTCGCCGGTCCGGTGACGTCGGTAGCGCCGCTCCCCGCGGCGAGCTCGAACGTGTCCGCCCTCACCCGGCAGCGCCCGTCGCGGGCGCCGAGCGCCGTCGCGTCCATGAGATTGGAGACGCCGAGGAAGTCCGCCACGAAGAGCGTCTCGGGATCCTCGTAGACGTCCTGCGGCGCGCCGATCTGCTCGACCCGGCCGCCGTTCATGACGGCGAGACGGTCCGACATCGTCAGCGCCTCCTCCTGGTCGTGCGTCACGTAGATGAACGTGATCCCGACTTCCCGCTGGAGCGTCTTCAGCTCGATCTGCAGCGCCTTGCGGAGCTTGGCGTCGAGCGCTCCCAGCGGCTCGTCCAGCAAGAGGACCGAGGGGTTGAGCACGAGCGCCCGCGCGAGCGCTACGCGCTGCTGCTGCCCGCCCGAGAGCTGCGACGGCTTCCGCCCCTCGAAGCCGCCGAGCTGCACGAGCTCGAGCGCCTTGCGGGCCCGCTCCTTCACCTCGCTCTTGGGCCGCTTCGCCCGCCGCAGGCCGAAGGCGACGTTGTCGAAGACGTCCAGGTGCGGGAAGAGCGCGTAGTTCTGGAACACCGTGTTCACGTTCCGCTTGTGCGGAGGCGTGTAGGCGACGTCGGTCCCGTCCAGCAGGATGCGGCCGTCCGACGGCTGCTCGAACCCGGCGATCATCCGGAGCGTCGTCGTCTTTCCGCATCCTGACGGCCCGAGGAGAGAGAAGAACTCGCCGGGTTCGACCTCGAGATCGACGTGGTCCACCGCGGTGACGTCGGCGAACCGCTTGGTCAGCCCGATGAGGCGTATCTCTCCGCGCGCCATCTCAGATCTCCAGGGCCCTTATGTCCTTAACGGCCGCCTGCCCCGCCCGCCGCTCGCCGCGGGTGAAGAAGCGCCAGACGAGGAACCCGAGCGTGATCGACGCAAGCGTCATGACCATCATGATCGTCGCGATCGCGTTCGTCGACGGGAGCGGGGCCGCCCGCGTCGCGCTGTAGATCTTGACCGGCACGGTATCCGTCTCGCCCCCCTTCGAGAGCCACTGGCTGATGACGAAGTCGTCGATCGAGATCGCGAAGACGACCGCCGCGCTCGCGACGATCGCGGGCATGAGCAGGGGCAGAAGGACGCGCGTGAGCGCCGAGGTCGGCGACGCGCCGAGGTCGGCGGCCGCTTCCTCGTACTGTCTCCCGATCGAGAAGAGGCGCGCGCGCACGATCACGACGACGAACGAGATCGAGAACGTCACGTGGCCGAGGATCTGCGCGGTCGTGCCGGTGCCGATGAAGCTGAACACCTCGGTGAAGAGGAGCAGGAGCGAGACGCCCATGACGATCTCGGGGGTCACCAGCGGGAACAGCATGAGGAAGTTCGAGGCGCCCGATCCGCGGCCGTGCCACCGGGCGAGCCCGATTGCGAGCAGCACCCCGATCGGCGTCGCGATGACGACGTCGGCGACCGCGAGCTTCAGGCTCTGGGCAAGCGCGCTGCGGAGGGTCGGGTCGTGCCAGACGGAGTCGACCGGGTCGCCCCAGTACCAGCGGGTCGAGAACCCCTCCCAGTGCGTGCGCGACCTGGTGGCGTTGAAGGAGAACTGGACCGCGATCAGCACCGGGACGATCGACCAGACCACGTACAGCCAGGTGAAGGCGGCGAGGAAGCGCGGACGCCCCCACGGATTGCCGAGCCAGCCGCGGAACCGGCTCCACGAGGAGTGGCGCGGGACGGCCTGCGCCTCGGCGACCGAGCTCATGACGCGCGCGCCTCCCGGGTCGCCCGGTGGATCGTCCACAGGTAGTAGCCCATGATGAGCGTGAGGAAGGCGGAGAGGACGACCGTGATCGCCGCACCGATCGTCGGCTGGGGCCCTCCGTGGAAGTAGAAGTCGATCTGGTTCCCGATCATCGAGGTCGTCGGCGCCTCGGAGACGATGTTGGGCGTGTAGTAGTCGCCGAACATCGGGAGGGCGATGAGGACAGCCCCGCCGAGGATGCCCGGCTTCGACAGTGGCAGGGTCACGTGGAGGAAGGTGCTGAAGCGGCTCGCGCCGAGGTCACGGGAGGCTTCGAGATGGCTCTGGTCGATTCGGTCGAGAGACGCGAAGAGGGGCAGGATGAGGAACGGGAGGTAGCCGTACACGAGCGCGAGGATCACGGTGGAAGGCCGCCCTCCCAGCCAGTCGCGGGGCTCGCTGAGGACATGGGTGAAGGTCAGGAACCGGTTCACGTAGCCGTCCGTCGCGAGCAGGTTCACCCAGGCGAGCATCCGCATCAGGTAGTTGATCCAGAGCGGGGCGATGACGAGGATGAGGAGCAGGGCCTTCGTCCTCCCGGCGAGCCGCGCGATGTAGTAGGCGACCGGGTAGCCGATCAGGAGGCTGAGACCGAGGGCGATGGCGACGTACTGCAGCGTCCGCAGCGCGACGTCGGTGAGGTTCCCTCCGGGGCCGAGCCGCTGGATGACCTCGTTCAGCCAGCCGACGTTCCACTCGAGCGGGTTCCAGATCGGGACGGCCTGGAAGAGGATCGGGTCGACCGTGCCCAGCGCGACCGCCAGCACCGTGTAGAACGGCACCAGGAAGAGAACGATCAGCCAGACGATGCCCGGAAGCGCGAACCCGGGCCAGAGCCAGCGCCGGTACACGGCGTTCCCTCTAGCTTCCTCCGGCGATGAAGTCCGAGTAGCCGTTCTGCCACAGCGCGTGCCCTGCCTGCGTCAGGGTCATGTACTGCAGCGAGTCGGGCCCGAAGTCGTCGTTCGTGAGAACGCAGTTCGCGAGGTGCTCCGGCACGATCCCCTCCTCGATCAGCGCCGGCGGATCGATCTCGTTGATCGGGGGCTGGTAGCCGTTGAAGTCGACGAAGTTCTCGTACGAGACGCCGTTGTCGAGCATGAAGTTGAGGAAGTGGTGCGCGAGCACGGGCTTCTTCGTGGTCTTGCAGATCGAGAAGCAGTCGTTCTGCACGGGCACCTGGCCCTTCTCCGCCTTCCAGAACGACAGGACCGAGGCCGGAGTCCCCTTCGGGAGGTAGTAGATGTAGGCGGCGATCATGTCTCCCGACCAGGCCTGATTCAGGTATGCCCTGCCCTCCGGGATCGTCTGGTACTGGAGGTCGCCGATCTTCACGTTGCAGATCTCGTAGAGCTCCTTGAGGTCGGCCACCGCCTGGTCGATCAGGGCCGGATCCTCCGTGTTGATGTCGGGATGACCCTTGCGCAGGAGCGCCATCCCGATCGTCTCGCGCTCCTCGCTCAGGAGGGCGGTCTTGCCCGCGTAGGCCTCCGCCTCCCAGAAGATGTCCCAGGGCTGCGCCATGGCCGCGATGTCCTCGGAGACGTGGTCGTTCCGCCACGCGATCCCGGTCGCGTAGCACGTGTAGGGCACGGTGTAGTGCGAACCGACGTCGTAGAACGGGCTCACGAGCTCGGGCCAGACGTTCTTCGCCAGGTTGGGCACGTAGTCGAGGTTGATCGGCTTGATCAGCTGCCCGGCGACCGCGAGGTCGAGGTTGTCCGGGGTCATCTCCATGACGTCGGGCTCCACCGCGCCGGACGCGAGCCGCTGGATCCCGGAGGAGATGTTGTCGAACGGCGTGTACTGGACCTTGACCCCGTACTCCTTCCCGAACTCGTTCAGGAGCTTCTTGTAGAAGTAGTCGGGATAGTTGAAGACCGTGAAGGTCCCGCCCGTCTCGGGCTCGAGGCCGGACTCGATCGGGTCCTCCCAGAGAGGCAGCTCGACGCGCTTGTCCGGACGCGCCAGCGGCAGGCCGCCGGGGCCGAGCAGCTCGGCCTCCACCTCGCCGGTCGAGCCGACCACGGTCGTCGCCGCTTCCTGCTCGGGCGTCGTGGACGAGCTGCACGCCGCGAGCAGGCCGCCCGCTCCCGTGACGGCGGAGGCGGCCATTGCCGAGCGAAGCAGGAAATCCCGCCGGTTCAGGCCGCCGTTCCTCTCCTTTGGGTGATGGGTCATGCTGCAAGCCTCCTGGGTGAAGTGATACGTCCCGGCAGGGGTAGCGCAGGGTCTCATGCGCAGCCACGGCCTTCAAGTTGGTGCCTGCTCGCCCCGGCGAATTAGAGTACGCACGTGGCAACCGAGGCGACCGTCGTCGAAATCGACCGCGAGCGGGTCAAGGAGCTGACTCAGCGCGAGGAGGCCCGCCTCGACGAGAGGACGCAGGCCTCGCGCGCCATGTACGAACGCGCACGGAAAACGCTCTCCGCGGGCGTCGCCTCCTCGTACCAGGTGCGCGACCCCTGGCCGATCTACCTCGCGGGCGGCAGCGGAGCGAAGGTCTGGGACGTCGACGGCAACGAGCTGCTCGACTTCCACAACGGCTTCGGCTCGATGGTGCAAGGGCACGCGCACCCGGCCATCGGCAAGGCGATCGCGGAGCGCTACCCGCAGGGGACGCACTTCGCGGCGCCGACGGAGGACGGCGTCGTCGTCGCCGAGGAGCTCGCGCGCCGCTGGGGGCTGCCCAAGTGGCGCTACACCAACTCCGGCTCCGAGGCGACCATGGACGCGATCCGCATCGCGCGCGCCGCCACGGGGCGTGACACGATCGTGAAGATCTTCGGCTCCTACCACGGCCACCACGACTACGTGATGGTCTCGATCGGCGTCGAGTACGACCGCATCGGCGACCGGGACGACTACGAGTCGCTCCCGTACGGCGCCGGCATCCCGCAAGCGGTGGCAGACATGACCGTTCCGGTGCCGTTCAACGACGCGCCCGCGATGGAGCGCCGCATCGAGCGGCTGATCGAGGAGGGGCGGAAGCCCGCCTGCGTGATCATGGAGGCGGCGATGATGAACCTCGGGGTCGTCCTCCCGGAGCCCGGCTACCTCGAGGCCGTGCGCGAGCTGACGCGGCAGCACGACATCGTCCTCATCTTCGACGAGGTCAAGACGGGCCTCTGCATCGCGGCCGGCGGCGCCACCGAGCGCTTCGGCGTCACGCCGGACATGGTCACGCTGGCCAAGACTCTCGGCGGCGGCCTCCCCTCCGGCGCCATCGGCGGCACGGACGAGGTCTTCGAGGTCGTGGAGAACGGGAGTGTCTACCAGGTGGGCACCTACAACGGGAACCCGCTTGCGATGGCAGCCGCGCGCGCCAGCCTGCTCGAGGTGCTCACGCCCGAGGCCTACGAGCACCTCGACGCGTTGAACGACCGCATCCTCGCCGGCTGCCAGAAGGTGATCGACGACCATCGCCTCCCCGGCTACGCGGTCGGGGTCGGCGCCAAGGGCTGCGTCACCTTCTCGCCCACGAAGATCGTCGACTACGAGACCTACAAGGAGAACCAGGACGGCGAGCTCGCCGACCTCGCGTGGCTCTACAACATGAACCGCGGCGTGTTCATGACCCCCGGCCGCGAGGAGGAATGGACGCTCTCGGTCGTGCACTCCTTCGAGGACTGCGACGCCTTCGTCGCCGCCTTCGAGGAGATGGCTTCGGATCTGACGGCGTAAGCTTTGGCGATGGAGACCGACCTCGGCGCCGCCCTCGCGGCCGGCGCGACGCTTCCCGCCGACTGGTACGCCGACCCGGCGATCCAGCGGCTGGAGGGCGAGCGCATCTTCGCGCGCTCCTGGCAGTACGCCGGCCGGGCCGACCGGGTCGAGAATCCGGGCGACTTCTTCACCTGCTTTGCGGGCCAGATCCCGATCGTGGTCGTCCGCGACACCGAGGGCGTGCTGCGCGGGTTCGTCAACGTCTGCCGCCACCGCGGCCACCTGATCGCCGAGGGCGAGGGCAACCGCAAGGCGCTCCAGTGCCCGTACCACGCGTGGACGTACGACCTCGACGGCACGCTCCGCAAGGCGCCGCGCTCCGAGCGCGAGCCCGACTTCGACGCGGAGGGGTTCTCGATGCTGCCCGTGGCGACCGAGGCGTGGGGGCCGCTCGTCTTCGTCAACCCCGATCCCGAGGCGGGCCCGCTCGCCGACGCGCTCGGTCCGCTCCCCGCTCGCGTCGCGGAGAGCGGGCTCGACGTCGACCGCCTCCGCTTCCGCGTGCGCAACGACTGGGAGATCGAGTGCGACTGGAAGGTCGCCGTCGAGAACTACCTCGAGTGCTACCACTGCTCGGTCGCGCACCCCGGGTTCTCGAAGGTGATCGACGTCGCCCCGGACGAGTACACCTACGCGGCCGAGGGACCCCTCCTCATGCAATTCGCGCACCTGCGCGAGACACGCAAGAAGAACGGCAGGCCGGCGTACCTCGAGGGCGACGAGGTCATGACGCCGCAGTACCACCTGCTCTTCCCGAACTTCACGCTCAACATCGATCCTGGCCCAGGGAACATGTCCGTCGACGTGACGCGGCCGGCCGGGCCGGGACGCTGTGCGGGCTCGACGGAGTACTTCTTCTACGAGGAGGTCTCCGACGAAACGGCGGAGGAGATGATGGCGTTCGCCAACCAGGTCGGGTCGGAGGACGCCTCCCTCGTCGCCTCGGTGCAGGTCGGCCTCTCCTCCGGGATGATCCCGCACGGGCGCCTGCTGCCCTCGAGCGAGGTGCTCATCCAGCACTTCCAGCGGCTCGTCCACGAGGCGCTCTCTGCCTGATCCGAAGCACGCGGTCCTCTTCGAGCCGCTCCGGATCGGCCCGAAGACGCTCAAGAACCGCTTCTACCAGGTGCCGCACTGCACCGGCTTCGGCGTGCAGAAGCCCGGCGGCCAGGCGGGCCACCGGGCGATGAAGGCCGAGGGCGGCTGGGCGGCCGTCAACACCGAGTACTGCGCCGTCAGCCCCGACTCCGACGAGACGCCCTTCATCTCGGCGCGCATGTGGGACGACGGGGACGTGCGCGCCCTCGCGCTCATGTGCGACGAGGTGCACGAAGCCGGCGCGCTGGCCGGCATCGAGCTCCACCACTCCGGCGCGCACTGCCCCCGGCGGGAGTGGCGGCTCCCGGCCATAGCGCCGTCGCAGCTCGCGAGCGACTACCTGCTGGTGACGCCCAAGGCGATGGAGCGCGACGACATCCGCCGCGTCCAGGCCGACTGGGCCGCGGCGGCGCGGCGCTCGCGCGAGGCCGGCTTCGACATCGTCTACGTCTACGGCGCGCACAGCTACCTGCCCATGCAGTTCCTCTCGCCCTTCTACAACCGGCGGAGCGACGAGTACGGCGGCTCCCTGGAGAACCGCGCCCGCTTCTGGCTCGAGCTCCTGGAGCTGACACGGGAGGCCACGGAGGGCGAGTGCGCGGTCGCCACGCGGATTTCGGTGGCGGCGCTGAGCCCGTACGGCGTCGACCTCGATGAGGGCCTCGAGTTCGTGCGGCTCGCCGACCACCTCGTCGACCTCTGGGACGTGGCCATCGGCTCGGCCACCGAGTGGTCGATCGACTCGGGCGCCTCGCGCTTCTTCCGGCAGGGCTGGCAGCTGGAATGGACGGGACGCGTACGCGAGGCGACCGCGAAGCCGATCGTCGGGGTCGCGCGGATGACCGACCCCGATCGCATGGCGAAGATCGTCGCGAGCGGCGCCTGGGACGTGATCGGCGCCGCGCGGCCGTCGATCGCCGACCCGTTCCTCCCGCGCAAGATCGAGGAGGGCAGGCTCGACGAGATCCGCGAGTGCATCGGCTGCAACATCTGCATCCCCAAGTCGGATCCGGGCGGCAACATCGGCTGCACGCAGAACGCCACCGCCGGGGAGGAGTTCCGCCGCGGCTGGCACCCGGAGCGCTTCGAGCCGGCTGAGAACCGCGACCGCGACGTGCTCGTCGTCGGCGCCGGCCCCGCCGGGTTGGAGTGCGCGATCGTGCTCGGCAAGCGCGGCTTCCGCCGCGTCCACCTCGTCGAGGCCGAAGCCGAGATCGGCGGGATCGCGCGCTGGATCCCGCAGCTTCCCGGTCGCGGCGAGTGGGGTCGGATCTTGCAATGGCGCACCATCCAGCTCGGCAAACTCCCGAACATCGAGGTGCTCACCGGCCTCCGCCTCGACGCCGAGGGCGTGCTCGCCTACGGCGCCGAGCTCGTCGTCGTCGCCACCGGGGCCTTCTGGTCGCCTGTCGGCCTGAACCGCGAGACGCACGAGCCGATCGCGGGCGCGGACGCCTCGCTCCCGCACGTGCTCACGCCCGAGCAGATCATGGTCGAGGGCAAGACCCCGCCGGGCGAGCGGGTCGCCGTGTACGACTCGGACGGCTACTTCATGGGGCCGGACCTCGCCGAGAGGCTCGCCGTGGACGGACACCGCGTCGACTTCGTCACGTCCCTGGAGGACGTCTCCCCGTTCTCCGAGGAGACGCTGGAGCAGGTCTTCCTCAAGAGGCGGCTGCACGAGCTCGGAGTGCGGATGCACCGAGGCGTCGCGCTCGACCGGGTCGAGCCAGGACGTGTCTCCGGCGCCGACGAGTTAGAGGAGCCCTTCGAGCTGGAGGCCGACGCGATCGTGCTCGTGACGCAGCGGGTCTCGGACGACGCGCTCTACCACGACCTGCGCACGGACGAGGCTCTCCTCGAGGCCGAAGGGATCGAGGCCGTCTACCGGATCGGGGACTGCGTTGCACCGCAGCTGATCGCCGACGCAATCTTCGACGGGCACCGGCTCGCGCGAGAGATCGACAGCGATGATCCCGCAGTGCCGCTTCCGTTCATCCGCGAGCGGCCGGTGAGCGCTCTTGCTTGACGTTCGGCGCGAGGGAGCGATCTGCGTGCTCGCGTTCACGCGGGAGGAGAAGCTGAACGCGATCTCGACGGAGGTCGAGCGGGCCATGCTGGACGCCCTCGCGGGCCCGGAGGTGCGGGAGAGCCGCGCGGTCGTCTTCGTGGGCCACGAACGCGCCTTCTCCGCCGGCGCCGACCTGCTCGAGGAGCGGGAGGAGACCCCTGCCGGCATCGAGGCGTACTACCGGGACACCGGCGACGTCTACGAGCGGGTCGCCGCGCTGCCGCAGCCGACCTTCAGCGCGATCTCGGGCTGGTGCCTCGGCGCGGGCTTCGAGCTGGCCCTGGCGACCGACTTCCGCATCGCCGACGAGACCGCCGTCTTCGGCCTGCCGGAAGTCGAGCTCGGCATCGTCCCCAGCTCCGGCGGGACGCACCGGCTCGTCAGGGCGATCGGCCCCGCGCGGGCGAAGGAGCTCCTGCTCCTGACGCCGCGCGTCGAGGCGGCGGAGGCCTTCCGCCTTGGCGTCGTCACGGAGGTCGTGGCGGCCGGCGAGGCGCTCGCGCGGGCGCTGGAGCTGGCCGAGCAGGTGGCCGCTCTCCCGCCGCTGGCGGCGGCGGTCGCGAAGCAGGCCGCCAACGCCATCGCCGAGTCGAGCCGGGAAGCGGGCATCCAGATCGAGCGTCTCGCCTACGCCGCCCTGGCGCAGACCGAGGAGGCGAAGGCCGCCGGCGAAGCCTTCGGCGCCCGCAAGCCCAAGGCCAAGTAACACTGCGTTACTTGGGCTCGGGCTCGACCGGGTCGCCCACGCGGACCCGCCCCGGCTCGAGCACCTGGGCGTAGACGCCGAAGTCGATCTTCTTGCCGTCGCGCTTGCCGCGGTAGGCGGCGATCTCGCGAAGCGTGTCGAAGTCGCGCTTCCCGGTCGCCGGGTCCCGCGTCGTCGTCGCGCAGCGCGGCACCGGCCCGCCGATCTCGGCCACGGCCTCACCCAGACGGACGCGGCGGCCTCGCCACGTGTCCTCCTCGTGCGGCTCGCACCCCTCGATCTCCAGCAGCATCCGAAAGCGCCGAGCGTCCACCGACTCGAAGCCCGCCTGCCGGGCCAGCTCCGCCACCGACTCCGAGGAGACGAGCGTGACGGGCTCGGCGTCGACCCCGCCGGCGGGCGCGTCCGCCTTCACGAGCCGAACGACCCGCCCCGCGAAGCTCGACAGCGCTTCCGCCCAGGGGCCCTCCACTGCGTGCCCCTCGACCCGATGGCCCCAGAAGTCGGTGAGAACGGGCTCGGCCAGGCGAACGTCCCCCTCGACGACCTCGCCGTCGGGGAAGGTCAAGGTGAGCCGGTCGGGATCCGGGTCCCAGTCCGCGCGGACGAGGGTGAGCGGGCCGTGGTGTAGGCCGGCGAGCAGGCGCCCGTCCTCCCGGATCAGGTAGAAGCGCCGGTCGGAGGCGACGCCGAACGGCTCGAGCAGGATTTCCTCGGGATGGTGGAGGAGGAGGCTCTTGACCGGCGTCGTGGAGATGCGGGCGACGGTCGGCACGGCTACTCGACGCGGGGCGGAGGCTCGGCGTGTCCCCAGGCGTCGGCGCCGCCGTCCACCACGACCGTTGTCCCGGTGACGTAGGAGGCGGCGGGGGAGGCGAGGAACGCGATCACGACGGCGACCTCTTCCGGCGTCCCGAGCCGGCCGGCCGGGATCGACCTCTCCCAGGCGGCGATCTGCTCGGCGCCGTAGCCCTCGAGCCCCTCCGTGAGGATCGTACCGGGCGCGACGCAGACCGTGCGGATCCCGTAGCGGCTCCACTCCCCCGCGAGCCCGGCGGCAAGGTTCTCGACCGCGGCGCGCGCCGCGGCCGCGTGCGCGAAGCCGGGAATGCCGCGCCGCGGGCTGAAGCCGACGAACAGGACGACGCCGCTTCGGTTCGGGATCATCGAGCGCGTCGCCACCGTACGCGTCAGGTCCCAGGCAGCGTCCACGGCCAGGCGGTGCACGGCCCGCCAGCCGTTCAGCGAGATCTCCTCCGCGGGCGCGATGAACTGGCCGCCCGCGTTGTTGACGAGCACGTCAAGGCGGCCGAAGCGCTCGAGCGCGGCGTCCACCAGCGCCTCGACCTGCTCGGGCTCGCGCACGTCGGTCGGCAGGGCGAGGCACTCGGCGCCCAGCGCCTCCACGGCAGCCGTGGTCTCCGTCAGCGGATCCGGACGGCGGCCGCAGATCACCACCGATGCGCCCGCCCGCGCCAACGCGAGCGCGGTCGCGCGGCCGATGCCGGTGCCGCCGCCGGTGACGAGCGCGATCACGGGCTGTTCACGGCTCCCTCGGGCGTCCGTCCCTCGAGCACCGCGCGCACGGAGAGCACGGGCCGCGTGTGGCAGGCCTCGTCCGCCTCGGCGCTGTACCAGGCGACGTGCGGCGTCACGACGAGCCGCGGCCATGCCGGCGCGGGGTGCTCGGCGGTCGGCGGCTCCACCGGGATGACATCGAGCGCGGCGCCGCCGAGACGGCCGCTCTCGAGCTCCCGCCGCAGCGCCTCCAGGTCGAGGAGCTGCGGGCGGGCCGTGTCCACGAGGACGGCGCCGTCGGGCATGAGGGCGAGCTCCCGGGCGCCGAGCAGCCCCTCCGTCTCGGGAGTCAGCGCGACGTGAAGCGAGACGGCGTGGCACGCCGCGAGGAGCTCGCGAAGCGTGGCCGGGCGGGCGCCCGTCGCGGCGATCTCGTCCTCGCCGAGCACCGGATCCGTCCCCCAGACCTCGAACCCGAGCGCGGCCGCCCGCTCGACGAGCGCACGTCCGGTGCGGCCGAGCCCGACGACTCCGAGCCGCGTACCGCGGAGCCGGCGCAGCTCGCCGGCGGCCCTCCAGTTCCACCCCCCGGCGCGCACCTCGCGGTCGAGCACGACGACGCCGCGCAGGAGCGAGAGGACGAGCGCGAGCGCGTGGTCGGCGACCTCCTCGACGCAGTAGTCGGGAACGCTGCAGACCCAGATTCCGCGGCGTTCGGCCTCGTCGCTGTCCACGTGATCGAAGCCGACGCTGCAGGTGGCGACGACGCGGAGGGCCGGCAGGCGGTCGAGGTCGGCGGAGCGCACCTCGGTCTCGGTGCCGACGAGCAGGCCGACGACGTCGTCGCCGCCCCAGGGCTCTCGGGCTTCCGTGACCACGACGCCGGTTCCGTCCAAGAGCTCGCGCACCCGCTCCGGGTCGTAGCCGTCGTCGCCGACGACGACAAGCGTCTGGCCTCCCACCGCCACGGCCGGAGTTACTATCACCGCCCCCGGTCCGACGGCAACCGTGCACGAGAAGGAGATCGAGATCCGCTGGCGCGACCTCGACCCGTACGGGCACGTCAACCACGCCGTCTTCCTCACGTACCTGGAGGAGGTGCGCGACGAGTGGCTCGCCGCCGTCGTGGGGGAGGACGCCCTCGGCTACGTCGTCGCCCGCGTCGAGATCGACTACCGGCGCGAGCTGACCGAGCGGGACGACCGCGTGGTCGCGCGCATCCGGCTGGACTCACTGGGGACATCGAGCGTCCGGACCAGCGAGGAGCTCGCCGTCCGAGACGGAGAGCTCGCGGCCGAGGCGAAGGCGGTCCTCGTCGCGTGCGACGAGCAGCACAGGCCGCGCCCGCTCACGGAACCGGAGCGCGCGGCGCTCGCCGCTGCGTAGGATCCCGCGCGTGATCCCGACGGTTCCCGAGCTTCCTGCGGACGTCCGCGAGCTCAAGGCGCGCGTCGCCGAGTTCATCGAGCGGGAGGTCTATCCGCTCGAGCAGCGTGTCGTGGAGGCGGGCCGCATCGACCCCGAATGGGCGTCCGAGCTGCGCCGCAGGGCCTGGGCGGAGGGCTTCGGGATGCTGAACATGCCCGAGGAAGCCGGCGGCAGCGGCCTCTCCATGCTCGCCCAGGTGGCGCTCGAAGAGGAGTCGGGGAAGGCGACGAACGGGCTCGGCTTCGCAGTCGTCGACCGGGGGCCGGCCGAGCTCTGGGACATCGCCACGGCGGAGCAGCGCGAGCAGTTCGTCGCTCCGGTCCTACGCGGCCAATACCGGGAGGCGTGGGCGGTCACGGAGCCGGGCGCCGGCTCCGACGTCGGCGCCATCGCGGCCAGAGCCGAGCGGGACGAGGACGAGTGGATCCTGAACGGCGAGAAGTGGTTCGTCACGAGCGAGGGCGACCCCGGTTTCTACCTCGTGCTCGCGGTGGCCGACGGCGAGCAGGCGCTCTTCATCGTCGAGCCGTGGCGGCCCGGCCTCGAGATCACGAAGACGCCGGGCTTCCTCCACGACCCGTACCTCGACCACCATCCCGAGATCGTGCTCACGAACTGCCGCGTGCCCGAGGAGAACCGCATCCCCGAGGGCGGCGGCGAGGGCGCCCGGGAGTGGTTCCTCGTCGAGCGACTCTTCATCGCGGCGCGCTGCTGCGGTGCGGCGCAGCGGTCGCTCGAGCTCGCGCGCGACTATGCGCTCGAGCGCGAGGCGTTCGGCGCGAAGATCGCCGAGCACCAGGGCGTCTCCTTCCAGCTGGCGGACTCCCTCACGGAGCTCCTGGCCGCTCGCCTGTTGACGTACCACGCGGCACAGGCCTTCGACGCCGAGCCCGACCGCCGGGTCGTCCACGGCAAGGTGGCGATGGCGAAGCTCTACGCCTCCGAGGCCGCCGGCCGCATCGTCGACCGAGCCCTCCAGGTCCTGGGCGGCCGGGGCTACATGCTGGAGAACCCGGTGGCGCGCTTCTACCGCGAGGTGCGCGTCGACCGCATCTGGGAGGGCACGAGCGAGATCCAGCGCCTCATCGTCTCCCGCGGCCTCCTCAAGCGCGGCGTCGAGCCCTATCTGAGCTGACTAGCCAGGTCCAGAAAGGCCACGCCCTGGGGTCAGGTCTTGCATTGCAACATCCCGCCGCAATGCGTGATTGCAAGACCTGACACCGAGACGTGCCTGTTTGGGACGGTCGCGCGCGAGCCTACTCGCGCGGGCGCAGGGCCGGCAGGTAGCTCTCCTGCTCGAGCCAGTGGCCGCCGTCGATCGTCAGCGTCTCGCCGGTGATGTAGTCCGCGTACGGGGAGCACAGGGCCGCCGCCCAGATGGCCACCTCGTGCGGCGTCGCCAGGCGCCCAAGCGGCACCGTCGCCGCCACCCGGGCGCGATCCTCCTCCGTCGGCCAGAGCGCCGCGCCGGCGCCCTCGGTGTCGGTCGGGCCGGGGCAGATGCAGTTGGCGCGGATTCCGTGCGGGGCCCACTCGACGGCGAGCGTCCTCGTCATCGCCACCAGGCCCGCCTTGGCCGCGGCCGAGTGGACGGTGCCGGGCCCGCCCGTCCAGGCGTAGCTCGCGATCACGCTGAGGATGGCGCCGCCGTCGCCCTGGGCGAGCATCTGCCTCCCGGCGGCGCGCGAGCAGAGGAAGCCGCCGTCGAGGACGATCGAGACCACGGCGCGCCAGCCGTTCGGGGAGAGGTCCTCCGCCTTGACGACGAAGTTGCCGGCCGCGTTGTTGACGAGGACGTCGACGCGCCCGAGCTCCTCCACCGTGGCCGCCACCAACGCGTCCACGGCCTCTGGGTCGCGCACGTCCGTGGGCACCGCGAGCCCCTTCCCGGCCAGGAGCGCGACCGTCTCGTCCAACGGCTCCGGGCGCCGGCCGGCAACCGCGACCGAGGCTCCGAGCCGGCCCAGCTCGAGCGCGATTGCCCGGCCCAGGCCGCTGCCGCCGCCGGTGACGATCGCCACCTTGCCGTCGAATGTGCCCTCGGCGAGCATCTCAGCCGAGGACGATACGCGCGTCGAGCCCGAGCGCGCCGTCCGGAAGCGCGAGCAGCGGGTTGATCTCGATCTCGAGGATCTCCGGGTGCTCGGCCGCAACCCTTGAGAGCGCCGCCGCAGCGCGCGCCACCGCGCCCACGTCCACCGCGGGCTTGCCGCGCGCGCCGTCCAGGAGCGGCGCGACGCGGAGCGAGCGCAGGAGCGCCTCGGCGCCGGCCTCGGTCACCGGCGCGAGCGCGACGGCGACATCCTTCACGATCTCCGCGTAGAGCCCGCCCGCCCCGACGAGCAGGATCGGGCCGAAGCGCGGGTCCCGCTTGGCGCCGACGATCAGCTCGAGGCCCCGCGCGAGCGGCGCCATCGCCTCGACCGAGTACCTCGGAGGCGCCAGCGTGGCCTCCATGCGCGCCAGCGTCTCGGCCAGCTCTTCGGCGTCGCGGAGGCCCACCGCGACGCCGCCCACGTCCGACTTGTGCAGCTCGCCGAGCGCCTTGAGGACGACCGGGTAGCCGACGTCCTCCGCGGCCGCGAGCGCCTCCTCGAGGCCCGAGGCCTGCCGGGCCTCCACGTAGGGGACGCCGCCGGCGGTCAGGAGCGCGCGCGACTCGAAGTAGCCCTGCTCGCCCTCGACCGGGGGAGCGGGCTCGGGCAGCTCCGGCACCCCGACCAGCGGCTCCGGCGTCCTCCGCGCCAGCCGCGACGCCACCCCCACCGCCGCCTCAACCTCCCGGTAGACGGGCACGCCGTTCGCGCGCAGCGTCTCGGCCGGGACCGAGCGCCAGTACATCGTGTGCGCGAGGAACGGCACACCCGTCTCCTCGGCCGCGCGCGCCATGCCCTCGGCGGCCGCACGCTCCTTCGCCTCGAACTCCTCGGAGTAGTGTGAGTAGCCGCCGAAGTAGCCGGTCAGGAGCACGGTGTCCACCTCGCCGGAGCGGAGCAGCGTGCCGATCACGCGCTCGAAGCTCCCGATGTCCTGCTCGCCGCCGCCCGCGAAGTCCACGGGGTTGACGAGCGTCGCGGTGGAGGGAAGCGCGGTCGCAAGCTCGGCGCGCGTCGCCTCCGAGAGCTCCGGGAGCTCGAGGCCCTCGGCGATGACGAGGTCCGAAGCGACCACCGTGTGCCCGCCGCCGTCGGCGGCGAGCGCGATCCGCGTCCCCTTCGGCCGCCGGTGCGAGAGGAGACCCATAGCCACGTCCACGACCTCCTTGGGCGAGTAGACGAGCTCGATCCCCGCACCCAGACACGCCGCGCGGATCGAGGCGAGGTCGCTCGCCAGCGCGCCGGTGTGCGAGCGGGCCGCGCGCGCCGCGGCCTCCGTGGCGCCGCCCGCGAGCAACACGACCGGCGTGCCGGCCTCGACCGCGGCCTTGCCGGCCCGCGCGAACTCGCGCCCGTCACGGAAGTCCTCCAGGTAGACCGCGATCAGCTTTGTCGGCTCGTGCGCCGCGAACGACTCGATCAGCTCGGAGGCCTGTACGTCGGCCTGGTTTCCGAGCGAGACGAAGCGCGAGAAGCCGAGTCCGAACTCGGCGCCGACCATGCCGATCTCGAGCGCGAGGTTGCCGCTCTGCGAGATCAGCCCGATCGATCCGGGCTCGAGCTCCTCCGAGCAGAGCTCGAGCTGCGCGCCGGAGTCGTGGATCCCCAGGCAGTTCGGCCCGACGAGCACGGCGCCGGCCGCGCGGACGCGCTCGACGATCGCGCGCTCGCGGGCCGCCCCCTCCTCGCCCATCTCCCCAAGCCCGGCACTGATGAGAACGATCCCCTTCGCTCCGGCCTCGAGCGAGGCGTCGACCGCCTCCTCGACGCCCTCGGCGGGAACGGTGATGACGACCAGCTCGGGCGCCTCCGGCAGCTCCGCGAGCGAGGTGTAGGCCTCCCGGCCGAGGATCTCGCCGCCCTTGCGGTTGACGAGAAAGGCCGGGCGCTGGCCCTCGCCGTTGATCGCCCCGCGCGCGAGCCAGAAGCCCCACTTGCCGGGCACCGCCGACGCGCCGAGCACCGCGACCGAGCGAGGGTCGAAGAGAACGGAGAGGGCGC
>Ga0081538_10001609_pt1 | contig 23178 bp, 23 predicted proteins | sample TabmetS5T2R1_FD_71022 | JGI IMG/M metagenome (GOLD analysis project Ga0081538, IMG submission 71022) | Tabebuia heterophylla rhizosphere microbial communities from the University of Puerto Rico - S5T2R1 | ecosystem: Host-associated > Plants > Roots > Rhizosphere ... | reverse complement strand
TCGGTATGCCAAAAAGGCGGCCGGGCGAAGGGCACTGCACCCCCTTACCCAGCCCAAACCCCGCCGGCGGATACCGACCGGCCGGCGCCCTAGCCGAGCTCGTCCAGAAACTCCACGATCAACCGCGCCACCTCCTCCGGCTGCTGCAGCTGCGGCGCGTGGCCCGCTTCCTCGACAATCGCTGCCCGCGCTCGGGGGGCGGTCTCGGCGATCCGGCGCGCCGCGCGCACGTAGCCGTCGTCGCGGCCCCCGGCGATCGCCAAGACGGGCAGCTCCAGGCTCAACAGGTCATGCCAGACCGGCTCGAGCACGCCCTGGCCGGCCGTCCGGAGCAGCAGCGCCAGGCCGGCGGGATCGTGGCTCAGGCGTCCCGCTCGCTGCGCCTCGACGAGCACCTCCGACTGGTCGGCGAACAGGGGCTGACGCTCCCAGACGCCCACGACGTCCTCGATCGGCGACGCCTCGATCCAGGACGCCAGGCGATCGTCGGCCTCGGCGCGGGCGCTGCGTGAGACGGCCTCGTCGATGCCGGCCGTGGCGCTTACCGTCACGAGGCCCGCGTAGCGGGCGGGGTCTCGCAGGACGGCTCGCAGCGCCAGGCGGCCGCCCAGTGAGTAGCCGACGAGCACGGGCGAGGCCGACGCGGTGTCCGCGATCTCGCGCAGCCGCCCCTCGAAGCTGTGCTCGCGATGGTCGAGCAGGGTGCTCGGATAGCGTTCGGGCAGGAGCTCCGCGACGGGCCGCCACGCGTCCCCACGCTGCATGAACCCCGGGATGAAGAGCACCATCGCTCCGCAGATGATCCCTATCAACCGCACCTACGCGCCGCTGCAGGCGTTCGTCGACGAGCTCGTGCGCTGCGGGTTGCGCCACGCGGTGACCTGCCCGGGCTCGCGCAACGCGCCGCTGATCCTCACGCTCGCCGGTCACCCCGGAATCGAGGCGGTGTCGGTGATCGACGAGCGCGCCGCCGGCTTCGTGGCCCTGGGGGTGGCCAAGGCGAGCGGCCGCCCCGCGGCCATCACCTGCACCTCGGGCACCGCCGCCGCGAACGTCCACCCCGCGGTCGCGGAGGCCTGGGAGGCGCGCGTGCCGCTCATTGTGCTGACCGCCGACCGCCCGCCCGAGCTGCGCGGTGTCGGCGCCGGACAGGCGATCGACCAGCTGGGCCTCTACGGCAGCGCCGCGAAGTGGTTCGTCGAGGTCGGCACCCACGAGCCCGGGCGTGAGACCGCGATCCACTACCGCTCGCTCGCCTGCCGCGCGTACTGGACGGCGGGCGGCGGCCGACCCGGCCCGGTTCACCTGAACTTCCCGCTGCGCGAACCGCTCGCGCCGGTGGACGAGGACCTGTCCGCGACCGACTGGGCCGGGCGCGAGGACGGGCGGCCCTGGACCGAGCTCCGCGAGCACACCAGCGCGCCGCACGCCGACGACGTGCACAGCCTGGCCGCCCGGATCGCGGGCACCCCGCGCGGCGCGGTCGTCTGCGGCCCGATCCAGGAGGAGGTGGCCGAGCCGGCCGCCCGGCTCGCCGCGGAAGCGGGCTGGCCCCTGCTCGCCGAGCCCACCTCGGGTGTCCGCTGCGGCGACCACGATCGCTCGCACGTGATCGCTCACTACGACGTGCTCCTCCGCGTCGACTCGTTCGCCCGCGAGCACGAGCCCGAGCTCGTGCTGCGCGTGGGCGACACGCCCACCTCCAAGCCGCTTCGGGAGTGGCTCGCGGGCGCCCCACAGGTGGTGCTCGACCCGCATGCCGCCTGGAACGAGCCCACCCGGCGGGCAGAGCTGCTGCTAAAGGCCGCCGCTGCGCCGACCCTCGACGCACTCGCTGCGACGCTCGAGATGCGCAGCGCCGAGCGCGATGCCGGCTGGCTCGGTTCCTGGCGCGCAGCGGACGCGCTCGTACCGCCGGCGCTGGCGGAGTCGCCGGACCCGTTCGAGCCCAAGGTGCTCGCCGGCCTCGAGCCGGAGCTGCCCGAGGACGCACTCGTGTGGGTCAGCTCCTCGATGCCGATCCGCGACGTGGAGGCCTACTTCCCTCAGTCGCCGAAGCGCCTGCGCTTCCTCGCCAACCGGGGTGCCAACGGGATCGACGGGGTCGTGTCCTCGGCGCTCGGGGCGGCGCTGGGGAGCGGCCGCCCCACCTGGCTCCTGACGGGCGAGCTGGCGCTGCTGCACGACGTGGGCGGCCTGCTCGCCGCGCGTCGCGCCGGCGTCGACCTGCGGATCGTCTGCCTCAACAATGGCGGCGGCGCGATCTTCGACTTCCTGCCGGTGGCAGAGCACGCCGACCCCGCGCTGTACGAGGCGCACATCGCCACACCCGCCGGCGTCGACCTAGCGCAGCTCGCTCCGGGGCTGACCGAGGTCCGCACCGACCGCACGGAGAACGTGGCGCTGCACCGTGCCGTCGTGGAGCGCGTAGCTCGGGACCTGGTCAAGGCGTAGCCGGCCGCGTTCCCTCACGGCCCTGGGGGGCCGGCACGAGCGGCGCCTGACCGCGTCGCAGAACCGGGTACTTCTGGTTCTGGAAGAGCGACGGCGGGGCGACGAAGCACGGAGGTGCGGCGCTTTCGCCCGAGCCCGACGGGTCGGGCACCTCGCCCCCCGCCGGGCGGCAGTCGAAGCTCTCGATCGCGCCGAGGGAGATCGCGCGCGCGTAGGCGTTGGGGGCGATGTAGGAGTTCGCGCGCTCCCAGAACGGCCGCGTCGTGCGCCGCTTCAGCGAGCGGCCGTCGATGATCGCCGACTGCGGCAGGTAGTGCTCCTCGCCGCCCGGGGTGTTGACGGCGTAGCCGCCCTCCTCGTTGCCCCCCAGCGCCGCGCCGCCGGTGGTGATGAAGTCCGCCACCTGCTGACGGGCGAAGCTGAGGTAGGCCAGGATGGGGTTCAGCTCGGACGCGAAGGTGTGCGTGGACTCGAGCACCGGCTCGGCGCCGCGGATGAAGCGTTCGGCAGCCGGCACGCCGGTCTCGGAGGCGTCGACCAGGGGGTCGACGTCGTTGAAGAGCGCGACCAGCTCGGGCGAAAGGTCACCGAGGTCGCGCAGGGTGGGCGCCAGGTCGGCGGCCGGCTCCTGCAGGTCGCGCACCAGCGGGTCGGTGTTGCGCGCGAAGCGCTCCAGGCGCTCGACGGTCGCGCGCGTCTCGCGCAGGAAGGTCGGGAGGATCAGGAACGTGTCCGCGAGCGCCTCGTCGCGCGAGGCCAGCGCGCCGAAGGTCCTGTCGCCGTTCACGATCAGGCCGCGCAGCTGGCCGTTCTCGCTCGAGATCGCGTCGAACACGCGGCCGGTGTTGCGCACCAGGCGGCGGAGGGCCAGCCGCTGGGTGGCGAGCGGCCGAAGCAGGTCGGACCCGCGCTCGAAGAACGGGGCTGCGTTGCCGAGCGCGGTGTTCACGTCGCTGCCGTAGTCGCCTGAGAAGGCGATCCCGGACTCGCGCAGCCAGGCCTCGAAATTCGCCCGCGTGCGGCGGTTGAAGATGCTGAAGATCTCGTCGAGCTGGACCGTGTCGTCGACCTGGCCGTTCGGCAGCGTGCCGCCGTCGGGCAGGTCGTCCCCGCCGGGCCCACCCGGCGACAGCTCGACGTAGGTCTCCCCCAGCAGGCTCTTCTGGCGCAGGATCGCGCGGGTGTTCGCCTTGATCGGGGCGAAGCGCTCGTCGATCTCGATGTCCGCCAGGGTGCGGCGACCGCCGGGAGCGAGCTCCTTGCCCTTCACCTTGCCGATGTTGACCCCCGCCATGCGCACGTCGGCCTGCTCGACGAGGAGGGCGGCCTCCGGGAAGGCGGCCTTGAAGCGGTAGCCCTCGGGGCGGAGCGGCAGGTTGCCTCCGAACGAGATCCACAGGAACAGCAGGAGGCCGAATACCGACAGGGTGAAGAGGACCATGGCGGCGACCTGTCCGGCCTTGGGGGCGGCCTTGGTCATGGCACCGGCACCAGTTCCGGGAGTCCGCCAAGGAACGGCGGCGTATAGGGAGAGGTGGGCAGGGCGTCGTAGCTGCAGCCGCCGACTTGGCTCGAGAGAAGCCGATCGACGGCGCTCTCGCCGCCCGGCACGAGCGGGCTCGTCAGCTGCTCCACGAACCCCGGATCCTGGGCACCCACTTCGGCGAGCACGCCCTGCAGCAGCGAGTTGACGACGGCCGTCGGAACCCCACAGAGCGACACGCGCCGCCACGGCCCCTGCGCGTCCGCAGTCGAGAACAGCGACACCCCGTTCTGGGAGGTCCACGCGAGCCAGTAGAGGAACCCCTCCTGCCGGGCGCGCTGCTCCGCGACCGACAGGCCGTTGAGGCCCTCGGCGCCGCCCGGGTTGTAGGCGCCCATGTTGAGGAACCGGTTCAGCTCGAAAAGCGCGCCGGTGAGGTCTGGGGCGGCCTCCGCGATGCCGTCGGCCGCCGCGCGCAGGTCGTCGGTCCAGGGTTGAGCGACTCGTGCGAACGGACGCAGCTGGGTGCGGATCGCGGGCTCGGTCCGCTCGAAGAACGGCGTCACCGCCGCGTTCGTCGCCGGGAGCTTCCGGATCGGCGAGCGGAGCGACTCAAGCGCGGGCTGAAGCACCTCGGCGAAGGTCTGGACCCTCCCCAGGGTGCGCTCCGACGCACGCAGCGCGCCCGGCAGCCGGGCCACGGCGGTCTCGATCTCGGGCGCCTGCCCCGCCAGCGCCTCGAAGACGGCGTTCGAGGCGCGCACCAGACGCCGCAGCTCGGCGGGCCGGCGCCCCAGCTCGCCCATCAGGAGGCTGTAGTTGTGGACGAGGCGCCTCAGCTCCCGGCGCCTGCTCGCCGTGGCGCGTGTGACCCGGGCGAGGTCGCGGTGGAGCGGCTCGAGGCGGCGCAGCGTGGCGGCCAGGTCCTCGCCGCGGCCACGTAGGCCCTTGCCGGCACCCGCGACCAGGAGGCGCAGGTAGGGGCGCGTGTCCGCGTCGAGGGCGGAGTAGATCTCGTCCGGGTCGACATCGGGCAGGGTGTTCGCCACGGGGATGCGCCCGCCGTCCTCGAGCACCGGCCCGGTGCCCGGCTCGACCTCGAGGAACATGTCCTTCAGCGCCGTCTTCGGCCGCAGCAGCGCGGTGGCGTCCTCGCGGATCAGGTTCTCGTACTTGTGCTCGATCTCGAGCTTGACGACGGCCAGCCCGTTCTCGAGCTCGACATCGCCGATCGAACCCACCTGGACGCCGGCCACGCGCACCGTCTGGCCCTGACCGGGTTGCACGGCCTGGGCGTTGTCGAGCTCGACTTCAAGCTCCTTGGGCGCTTCCTCGACGAACGGGAAACGGAGTCGCTGGTTGCTGAGGATGTAGCCGGCGACGACGAGTGCGAGAAGGATCAGGCCGAGCACCGCCAGGGCCTCGCGCCAGTGCTTCTGGATCGCCAGCTTCACGGGGCGCTCCCGAGGACGGTTGCGGGGCCGCTGGGTGCCGTCAGGTTCGGCGCCTCCTGCGTCTCGCACGGGACATCGGGGCGGTGAGGCGGAGGCGTGTTCGGGTCGGGTGGACCGGCGGGCTCGATCCGGCCGAGCGCCAGGTTGGACGGTGCCACGGCCTGGACGTGGAACACCGGCGTGTTCGCATCGTTGTTACGGCTCTCCCCCGCCAGCCCCACGAAGCTGCGGCCAAACTGGTCGCGCACCTCCTGCCTCGAATTGCCTGTCTCGATGCTCGGGATCCTCGACTCGGCGAACGGCACCAGCACGGTGTTCGTGCAGGAGGAGAGCGGCCGCAGCTGGCCCAGGAAGGGGATCAGCCGGGTGTTGAGAAGAACGAGATCCGGCACGGCGCGGCGCAGCTCTGCCGCCAGGCCCTTCAGCTCGTCCTCCTGCACCAGGCCGCGGGCCTGGGTGATCCACGGCACGCCGGCCTCGAGCAGCGGCAGGGACGAGCGCACCCCGGGCAGCGCCTCGCGCGAGAAAGCGCGCAGCGTGGGCAGCGCGTCGTTCACCGCGCCGAGGGCCGGCTGCCCCACGCGCAGCGTGTCGCGCAGGGCCGGAACCGACGCGGCGAGAGCCACGTCCTCCCGGGCGAGGGCCCCCGCCGTGATGTTCAGATCGGTCACCAGGTCCTTCAGCGCCTCAGGGTCGTCCGCGAGAGCCGCGGACGTCCGCTGCTGGCCGCGCAGCAGGCGGGCCACGTCGCGGCGCGGATCGACGCCCAGGAGTGCCTCGTTCGTGATCGCCGTCAGCCGGTAGGCGGGCGCGAGCGAGGGGATCGTGCGGTTGATTGCGGCCGCGCCCCTCCCCTCGACTAGCCCCTTCGTGCCGAACTCGTACAGCAGGGTCCGCAGATCCGTGCGGATGTCCCGCTGGAGCAGATCCAGGATGTCCGGCAGCACGACGCTCGACCCGGTCTGCGACACCGGGATCGTCCCGCCGTCCCCGACCTCGCCCGCCGACGGCGATCCGGGCCTCAGGTCGACGAAGAAGTTGCCCTCGAGCAGGATCCGCGGGCGCACCTCCAGCCTGGCGTCCTCGTGGATCGGCAGCGCGTCGTCGCGCAGCTCCATCGTCACCTCGGCCGCTGCGTCGCCCTCGCCCAGCGATTCCACCTTCGTGACCTGGCCCACGTCCACGCCGGCGATGCGCACCGCGGAGCGCGGCTTCAGGTTGCGGGCGTCGCGGAAGGCGGCCTTCAGCTCGTACGGATTGGAGAACGGGTTCGCCTTGGTGAAGCCGAAATAGCCGAGCACCACCAGCACCACGAGCGCCAGCACGCCGGCCCTGAACGGGGTGATGGCAGCGCGGCGCATCACGGAACGTCCTCCACGCTCCGGATGCCAAGCTCGCGTGACTTGAAGGTGCCGCCGGCCAGCCCCGGCGAGTCGGGGTCGATCACCACGTGGCTGCCGCCGCCGAGGAACCCGCCTGCGGCGTTGTCGGGCGGATAGCGGCCGTCCGTGACGAGCCGGTTCAGGTAGCCGTTCTGGCCGTTCTGGCAGTCGGCGCGCCCGCTCGAGTCGACCGCCGGCTGGCCGTTCTGGGCGTGGAGGGCCTGCATCACCGGGCTGGCCTGCGGATCCTGGTCCGCCGGCACGTCCACCGGCCGCGACGACTCCGTCGTGCCGAGGTTGTTCGGCTGGGTCCCCGTGAGGAGCTTCGCGTAGATCCGCTCCGCCGTACCGCCCGGGACCGGGGACGACAGGTGGGTGCCCAGCGGATTGAAGAAGTAGACGAGGTAGTTGCAGACGGTCTGGTACGGGGCGATGAACTCGACCGCCGGCCGGGCCGTCTGACTGGCCCGTCGCAGGTCGCGGAGCGCCAGCAGCGTGCTCGGGTTCTCGCCCAGGTCGTCGACCGCGTCGAAGAGCCCTTCGAGGTCACGGCCGAGCTCGGGTGTGCGGCGGAACGCCGGCACCCCGGCCGCGAGTGCCCGGTTGATCTCCGGGAGCGACGCCTGCAACTGCTCGGCACCGGGCAGGAGCGTGCGGCTGAGCCGCGTCAAGCGCGCTAGGAACGGCGTCTGCACGCGGAAGGACCTGATGGCCGCGTCCAGCGTCGCCGGGCTCTCCTCGATCGTCTGGCGGAGAGCCGTCGGGTCGCGGCTGATCGCAGCGAAGGTGGTGGCCATCTCGCCGAACAGTCGCCCGGCCGCATCCGCCACGGGCGCGAGCTCGCCCGTGGCCCGGGCGAGCGCGGGGATCAGGCGCACCAGCTCGGTCGAGGGCGCCGACAGGGCTGTCATCACGGGCAGCAGGCGGCGCAGGAACGGGTTCAGTTCCCGGATGACCGTGTTGAGCGCCTCGCCGCGCCCCGCGAGGGCGTCGCCGACCCCTGCGGTGGCGCTGCGGGCCGCGCTGCGAACGTCGGGGGGAAAGGCCGAGAGCACGTCCTCGAGCTCCTGCGGCTCGCGGATCGAGTTGCGCAGCGGCACCGTGTCGCCGGGCGCGAGGGTCTCCGACGAGCGCCCCGGTACCACCTGCACATACTTGAGGCCGAGTGCCGAGCGCGGGCGTACGGACAGCCTGGTGTCGACCGACAGCGGCTCGACGTCCTTGTCGAGCTTCAGGTCGAGCAGCGCGATCGAGCGCTCCTCGCCGCCCACCATCTTGCGAGCGCTCGTGATCTTGTCGACGGAGCCGATCCGGAAGCCGCCGGCGCGGACGTCGTTGCCCGGCACGAGCTTCGCGCCGTTCGGGAGCTCCGCCTTGAGGTCGTAGGTGGGAACGAACGGCAGCCCCTGGTTGGCGTTGTAGGAGATGAAGACGGCGACGATCGTGATCAGGAGCGTCACCGCGCCTACCAGCACGGGGCTCGCTGTGAGGGCCGGTGCTCGACGGCCCCTCATGGCGCCAGCAGGTAGTCGAGGAGCGGAGCGGCCGCCGGGCGCGACTCGGCCGCCTGGGCGGCGGCCGGTCGTCTCGTCGGGTCGGGCGCGTTGATCCCGGGCTGGAACGGGCCGAGCCACTGGCGGCATTGGTCGAAGCTGGCGCGGTTGGTGGCGTCGCGCACCACCTGATAGCTGCCGCAGGGGCCGACCAGCACGTTCAAGCGGAGCACGTGGCCGACGTTGTCGAGCGCGTTCGTCGCGAGCGCCTGCCAGTAGAAGTAGTTCCAGACCGCCTCCATGCCGGTGAAACCGCCCTCCGGGCCGGAGATGTGCGTCTTGTCGCCGGGCGGCGGGTCCGTCGCCACGGCCCGCGGGTCGGGCTCGACCCCACGCGCGCGGTCATCGATCGTCTGGAGGAATTGCCGCAGCGGCTTCGCGAGGGCGGGGGCGTCCTTCGCGAGCAGACGCAGCTCCTCGACGTCGTCCTGGGTCTCCCGCACCGCCCGCACGCCCTCGCCGGCGGCGTCGCCGAGCGCCTCGAGCGCGGGCGTGCCCTCGGAGGCGAACGGGCGCAGGCGCAGCAGGAACGTGTCGAGCTCGTCGGAGGAAGCCTGCAGGTTCCTGAGCAGCGGCACCTGCGCGGTCGCCACCTCGCCCAGCCGCCCCACGTACGGGCGGAGCTCGGCGAGGAAGACTGGCAGTCGGTTGAAGGTGCGAGCGAGGTCCTCGCGGCGCGAGGCGCCCACCTCCGCCGTCCGGCCGGCCTCCCGAACGAAGGCCGCCACGTCCCTTCTCCGGTCCGCGAGGGCGCCCACGACGCGGTCGCCGTCCGATACGAGCCGCCTGATCGTCGCGGTCTGGCGCCCCAGCACGCGGAGCACCTGGCTCGTCTCGCGCAACCCCGGGTGCGCCCGGCGCAGCACCTGGTTCAGGTCTTCGGGCCTGCCGGCCAGCCCGGCGCCGAGCTCGCCGATGATGATCCGCAGCCGCTCCCGGTACGGAAGGCGCAGGATGTTGGCCACCAGATCGAGCGGGATCGTCGAGCTGGTCTGGGTCACCGGCACGCGCCCGCCGTTGGGCAGCCGCCGGTCGGAGCTTCCCGGCTGACAATCGACGAAGTACTCGCCGATGAACGACTGCGGCCTGATCTCGCAGCGGGCGTCCTCTCGCAGGTCGGCGAACCCCGGCTCCGTGACGTTCACCTCCACGACCGCCAGCGGCCGGCGCTGCCCCACGATCTCGAAGCTGGAGGTCGTGCCGGCGCGGACGCCGGCGATCTTGAAGTCGCCCCCCTCGGCGAGCCCGAAGGCGTTGTCGAAGACGATCTCGTAGCTCTTGCCCTTGGCGCCCTCCCCGCCCGCAGCCACGAGCGCCAGGGCCGCCGCGCAGGCCACGAGCACGAGCGCCACCAGGGCGGTGCGCCTCACGGTCCCACGCTCCGCTGGGAGCCGTCGCAGGCAAGCGTCGCCTGCTCCTCGGCCGTCAGCACGTTCGAGCCGTCGGAGGCGGGCTCCTCGTTCGCTCCCGGGCAGCGGCGGAACTGGCGCACCTTGGGGCCGGGGCCGTAAAGGAGCTCCGAGAAGTTGAGCCAGGCGCGCGAGAAGCCGCCGAGCGCGTCATACGCACCGGTTGCCGAGAAGTCATCCAGCCAGCCCACGAGGTCCGGCGTGTAGGGACGTCCCTGGGCGATTGTCGGAGCGGCGGCTCTCAGCGCCTCGGTCGTCTCGGGGAAGGCACCGCGCCGCGTGGCGCCGTTCACGCGGCGGGGGTCGAGCGCCGCTCGCGCGAGCGGCGGGAAGCTGCCCATCAGATCGATCAGGTCGTTGTCGCGGCCCGGGCTGCTGATCGTGCGCGATAGGTCCCGCACCGTCGGCTCGGCATCGCGCGCGAATAGCCGCGCCTCGTCCAGGAACGGGCCCAGACGCAGGGCTACGGGCTTGGCAGCGTTCACGAGCGGGTCGACGTCGTCGAGCGCGGCGCGCAGGTTCACGAACGTCGTGTTCGCCCGCCGCATGAACGGCGGCAGCCGCTGGATCGTCTCGGCCAGGGCGGCCTGCTGGCTCCCGAGCGCGCCGAACGTGCGGTTGAGGTTCCGGACCACGCCGGTGAGGTCCTGATTCCGCTCGCCGAGGGCCGTGACGAGCGCCGACGAGTCGACCAGGAAGTCCCTCAGCAGCCTGTTGTCGCGGGTCAGCTCTCCGAAGAGGCGGCTGCCCGTGGACAGCGCCGGGTTCAGGTAGCGGACGCCGACCCGCAGCTCGCGGCCGCGCCCGCGCAGAGCCTCCGCCTGGCCGGCGATGAAGTCCTGAGTCGCCGCCCGTGTCCGCGGGTTGAAGATGCTGAAGACCGAGTCGAGCTCGACGGTGCTCTGCGTGTCGTCGGTGCCGATCCGGCCGCCGTCCGGGATCTCCTCGCCGTCGTCGGGGGCGACCTGCAGGTCGACAAACCGGTTGGCGATCCCCGACAGGGAGTTCTGCTTGATGAGCAGGCGTGTGCCGCGCCGGAGCGGCTTGAAGTCGTCGTCGTCGATCTGGAGAGTGACCTCGGCCTGGCCGTCGTCGGTGACGTCGACGTCCTCGACCGAGCCGATCGCCACGCCGCCCGCCTGTACCTGGTTGCCGTTGACGAGCTGCCCGGCGTCGAGGAACACCGCCTTGACGTGGTAGCCGCCGCCGCCGGAGAAGAGGAGGTACGCCACCACGGCGACTGCCAGCAGCACCAGCAGGGCCGCCACGACCCGCGGCGCCGACAAAGGATCCCCTGCCCGGCCCCTACCCGTCGTCAGCGAGCGGCCCTCCATTACGCGCAGTACACCGGATCGACGCCGTCTCGCGCCACCCGGTTGCTAGGGTCCGCTTGGCCCCGACCGGGAGGAAGAGATGCACTCGCAGCGTCTCTCGGCGCTGGACGCGTCGTTCCTCGAGGTGGAAACGTCCGCCGCCCACATGCACGTCGGTTGGATCGCGGTGCTGGAGCCTCCGGCGGGCCGTGCCGCGCCGAGCTTCGAGCAGTTCCGGGACCACGTCGCGCGGCGGCTCCACCGGGCGCCGCGCTATCGCCAGCGCTTGGCGCGGGTCCCCCTCGGGGTTGGACGCCCGCTGTGGGTGGACGACGAGCGCTTCGACATCTCCCGCCACGTCAGGCGCTCGTCAGGCGGCAACCTGCTCGAGCTCGCGGGGACGGTTATGTCCACGCCGCTGTCGCGCGAGCGCCCCCTGTGGGAGCTGTGGATCGCGGACCAGCTCGACGACGGCCGAGTCGGAGTCGTCGGCAAGGCGCACCACTGCATGGTCGACGGGATTGCCGCGGTGGAGCTCGCGGCACTCCTGCTGGACGTCGAGCCCGACGCCCCGCCCGACGAGCCCGACCCCTGGGAGCCCGCGGCGCCACCGTCGGCGGCCGGACTCCTGGTCGGCGGGGTGCTCGACCGCGCGCGCGATCAGGTGCGCCTCGCCTCGGCCTCCGCCCGCATGGCGACCGCACCCCGGCGGCTCCTAGCCGGCGTGGAGCGCAGCGGCCGGGCCCTCCTCCACTCGCTCGCGCGCACTGCGCCGGTGGAGAGACTCAACGAGCCACTGTCGCCGTACCGCCATGTGGGCACGCTGTCGCGCTCGCTCGACGAGCTGCGCATCGTGAAGCGCGCCTTTGGGACAACCGTCAACGACGTTCTGCTCGCGGCCGCGGCAGGCGGAGTGCGGCACTACCTGGAGCGTCATGAAGCCGAGCCGCAGAAGCTGAAGGCAATGGTGCCCGTGAACGTCCGGGCCGGCGGGGCGGGCGAGCTCGGAAACCGGATCGCCTTCCTGTTCATCGAACTTCCCTGCCACGATCCCGACCCCCTCGCCCGCCTCTCCGCTGTCCACCTGGCGACGCGCGAGGCCAAGGCAACCGGGGAGCCGGAGGGCGCGGACGCCGTGCTCGAGCTCGCCTCCTACGCTCCGTCGCCGGTGCAGCGCATGGTGTCGCGCATCGTGGCCAGCCCCAGCACGTTCAACGTAGTCGTGTCCAACATCCCAGGGCCGCGCGAGCAGCTGTACATGCTCGGCTGCGCCCTCCGCGAGGCCTACCCGATCGTCCCGCTCGCCGAGCGGCACGGGCTCTCGATCGGCTTTACCACCGTGGCGGGTGGCGCCTTCTTCTGCGTCTACGCCGACCGCGACTCGGTGCCCGACCCCGATCGCCTCGCCGGCGAGATCGGCAGCGCGCTCGACGAGCTGATCGAGCTGGCGCCTAAGCGAGAAGCGGCAGCAGCGCCTGGAGCTTGACCTCGGTCTCGGCGAGCTCGTCCGCCGCCACGGAGTCGCGCACGATGCCGTTGCCCGAATAGAGACGGGCGACGCGGTCGCGGAGAAGCGCGCAGCGCAGCGCCACACAGAACTCGCCGTCCTCCGAGAGGTCGGTCCACCCAACCGCACCCGCGTACCAGCCGCGGTCGAGGCCCTCGAGCGCCGGAATCAGCGGCAGCGCGGCCTCGCGCGGCTCGCCGCCGACCGCCGGGGTCGGGTGGAGCAGCCCCGCCAGCTCGACGGCGGCCAGCGGCTCGGCCAGCTGCGCGCGAATTGGGGTGGCCAGGTGCTGCACGTTTTGCACCCTGACCAGCACGGGCTCGTCGGCGGTGGCGACCCAGAGGCTGACGGGTTCGAGGGTGCGCTCGATCCGCCGGGTGACGATCGCCTGCTCCTCGCGATTCTTGGCGCTGAGCAAGAGCCTTTCCCCGAGGTGGTCGTCGACCGCCGGATCGGCGCTTCGGTTCGTCGTGCCCGCCAGAGCCACGGTCTGGGCGCGCTGCCCGTCGCGGCGCACGAGCAGCTCGGGACTCGCGCCGACGAACGCGAGCTCCGGTGTGCCGACGCACCAGCAGTAGCACGCGGGGAAGATCTCGCGCAACGCGCTCAGGACCGCCGCGGGGTCGTGCGGGTGCGCCGCGTGGGCCTGCACCTCGCGGGCCAGCACGATCTTCTCGAGCTCGCCGTCGCGGATCCGCTCGACGGCCCGCTCAACCGCGTGCTCGAAGTGCGCGGGCGGCGCGGTGCTCGCAACCCGCGTCCGCTCGACTGGATCGGGGTCCAGCAGCGGCATCGGAGCGGGGCGCAGCGCCTCGACCCGCCGCAACCCGCGCTCCACCAGCGCATCGGGCGTCTCGTCGCCGTCGGCGGCGACGCACAACGTCATCCTGGCTTCTCCTCCGTGGCGCACGAGAGCAACCTCGGGCAGCACGAGGGATGCCGGCGCCAGCGAGGACCACTCTGGGCCGGCGCCGCCGTTCTCGCCGAAGGCGAAGCCGCCCACGAACACCGGGCCCGCCGCCGGCGGCCGCGCCGGATCATCGGCCGGATCGTCCGCGAACGTCCGTCGTCCGAGCTCGCGGGCCCGTGCGGCCGCCTCGGTGAACCTGCTCCGCCCGCGGGCCTCGATCAGAGCGGCGGAGCCGAGCGCGGCCACAGCGAATTCGCCGCGCTCCGGCTGCTCGAGGCAGAAGAAGTGGTCGTCGGGCCGGCGGGCGGCAAGCACTGCGGCCGACAGATCGACCTCCCCCGGGAGCGCGACGGTCAGCGCCGCGATTGCCCGCGACCCGTCGCTCCGTGCGAGCCGGGCGGCCTGCGCCGCCCAGGCCCCGAGGCGCTCGCGCGCTGCCGGGTCGAGCGCGAACGGGCTTGGTGCCTGGGCGGTGCGGGTGGGCATGGCCCGCTAAGGATGACGATCCGCCTCAGCGCGCCTCCACAGCCGTGTCCGGGTTGTCCGTGAACAGAGCGTCCACGCCCAGGCCGTAGAACTGCTCGTACTCCGCTATGGCGTCGCCGTACGCGTTCGGGTCGGGCGACGAGCGCAGCTCGAGCGGCAGGAACTGGTTCTCGTTGCGGAACGTGTAGGGATGCACGACCAGCCCGGCGTCGTGCGCGTCCTCGACGAAGGAGGTCGGCGGGAGCGAGGCGCCGGACGCGTCGCGCGGGACGATGTAGTCCTTCGAGGGCCCCACTCCATCGGCATAGCGGGCGATCTCCCGCAGCCCTCCGGGCGTGGCGAGGTCCGCGTAGGTGCGCGGGTCGCCCGACTCGACGAAATCCCACGGCTGCGTGCCGGGCGCGCCGAACAGCTGGACCAGCGGCACGTCGAGCCGACGGTCGAGCGCCTTCAGGTTGCCGGTCTCGAACGACTGCACGAACACCTTTGAACGCTTGCGGTCGAGGCCGTTGCGCCTCAGCGTCCGCACGAGCGGCGGCTCCAGCGGCAGGCCGATCGAGCGGAAATAGGACGGATGCTTCGTCTCCGGATAGATGCCGATCTGGCGGCCGAGCTCGCGCGACAGCCGCCGGCTCAAGTCGATCACCTCCTGCAGAGTGGGAACCTCAAAACGTCCGTCGTAGATGGTGTTGCGCTGGCGAACGGCGGGGATCCGCTCCTTCGCCCGCAGCGTCTTCAGCTCGGCCAGCGTGAAGTCCTCGGTGAACCAACCCGTGAATGCGACGCCGTCGATCGTCTTCGTCGTGCGGCGATTGGCGAACTCGGGGTGCGAGGCCACGTCGGTGGTGGCCGAGATCTCGGGCTCGTGGCGCGCCACCAGAACGCCGTCCTTGGTCGAGACTAGATCGGGCTCGATGTAGTCCGCGCCCATGCGGGCGGCCAGTTCGTAGGAGGCCAGGGTGTGCTCGGGCCGATAGCCGGCCGCGCCGCGGTGTCCGATCACGAGCGGTCGCTCGTCGCCGGACCGGTCACCGCCGCGGGCGCGGTCGCCACCGGTGGCGTTGGAGGCGGTGGTCGCAAGCGCGATCAGGCCGGCGATGACTGCGGTCACGACCGCGGCAGCAAGGAATCGGAAGGAAAAGCGCATGGTGTTCATGCGCTGCTCCTACCCGGGCAGCGAAAAGCTACGTGAACTCTCTGTGACGCCTACTCGCTGGGCGCCGGCGCGGACGGATCGTTCTGCCAGATGCCGAACTCGTTTCCGTTCGCGTCCTTGCAGATCGCGAACCAGCCCATGCTCGGGACGGGGCGAGGATCGTCTGCCTCGCCGCCCAGCTCCTTCACGCGCGCGGCGCCGGCGTTGATGTCGTCCACGGCGAAGTAAACCCGGAGCTCGTGCTTCCCGGGCTCCATGTCCGAAATCGCGCCACCCGTCTGCGGGCTGATCTGGGTCATGTGGTACTCGAACGGACCCGGGTAGGACTGGAACTCCCACCCGAAGAGCGAGCCCCAGAACTCGCGTCCCTTGGCGGTGTCGTCCGCCGGAATCTCCACGTGCACCACTTCTCCGGCCATAAGCCCTCCTTTTCGAAGCTCAGGTAGCGCCGCGTCCGCGCGACACCGCGATCTCGCCCGTCCTGACCATCTCGATCAGGCCGAACGGGCGGACCATCTCCTCGAAGGCCTCGACCTTGTCGTCCGTGCCCGTTAGCTCCACGGTCACGCTGCGCCTCGAGACGTCCACCACGTTGCCGCGGAAGATCTCGGTGTACTGCATCACTTGGGCGCGCGCCTCGCCGTCCGGACAGGAGATCTTGAACAGCGCCAGCTCGCGCGTAACCCGCTCCTCGGGCTCGAGGTCGCGGATCTTGATGACGTGAATCAGCTTGTGCAGCTGCTTGGTGACCTGATCGATGGGCTGAGCGGCGCCGTCAACGGTCAGCGTGATCCGCGACATCGAGTCGTTATCCGTCGGACCGACCGCCAGCGAGGCGATGTTGAAGCCGCGGCGGGCGAACAGGCCCGCGATGCGGGCCAGCACGCCCGGTTTGTCCTCCACCAGGATGGACAGGACGTGCCGGCGGCCGGTGCGGATGCCGCCGCTCGCCTCGAGATCCTCGAGGTTCAGCACTTCCTTGGTTCCGGGCTCACCCACGGCTCAGCCCACCATGTCCCGAGCCGCCTGACCCGCCGGGATCATCGGGTAGCAGTTCTCCTCCTTCGTGACGTGCACGTCCACGAGGACGGGGCCGTCGGCGGCAAGCGCCGTCTTGAACGCCTCCACGAGATCGCCCTTGTCGGTCACACGCATGCCGAGCGCCCCAAAGGCGTCGGCCAGCTTGACCCAGTCCGGGCTCGCGCCCATCTCGACCTGCGAGTAGCGGCGGTCCCAGAACAGCTCCTGCCATTGACGAACCATGCCGAGGTAGCCGTTGTTCATCAGGAACACCTTGACGGGGATCTGCTCGGTCACGCAGGTGGCGAGCTCCTGGACGGTCATGATCAGCGAGCCGTCGCCGGCGAGGCAGACCACGTCCTGGTCCGGCTGGGCAACCTTCGCCCCCAGCGCGGACGGCAGGCCGAAGCCCATCGTCCCGAGCCCTCCCGAGTTGATCCACTGGCGCGGCCGGTTGAAGCCGTAGTACTGGGCGGCCCACATCTGGTGCTGGCCGACGTCGGAGGTGACGATCGCCTGCCCGTCGGTCGCCTCGTACAGGGCCTGGACCATGTACTGGGGCTTGATCTCGCCGTCCTCAGTGTCCTGGTAGCGCAGCGGGTGCTTCTCCTGCCAGCCCTTGATCCGCTGCCACCAGGCATCAAGCCGCGACCGCTCGGCCCCCAAGGCGCGATACTCGGCAGTGAGCTTCGGCAGGATGTTCCTCGCGTCGCCGACGATGGGGATGTGCGCCGGCACGTTCTTCGAGATCTCGGCGGGGTCGATGTCGATGTGGATGAACTTCGCCCGCGGGGCGAACTCGGACAGCTTGCCGGTCACGCGATCGTCGAAGCGCGCGCCGATCGCGACGATCAGGTCGGCCTCGTCCATCGCGTAGTTGGCGGTACGCGTGCCGTGCATCCCGAGCATGCCGAGCCACTGCACGTCGTCCGACGGGAAGGCGCCCAGGCCCATCAGCGTGCAGGTCACCGGGAACACGTCCGACAGGCAGAACTCCCGGAACTCCTTCTCCGCGTTCGCGTTGATGATCCCGCCGCCGCCGTAGACGACGGGGCGCCGCGCGTTGGCCAACGCCTTCGCGGCCAGGCGGATCTGTTTGGTGTTCCCCTCGGTGGTGGGCTGATACCCCGGCAGGTGCACGCCGGAGACCGGCTCGTACGGGATGTCAGCCCGTGAGAGGTCCTGCGGCACGTCGACGAGCACCGGACCGGGACGGCCGGTGCGGGCGATGTGGAACGCCTCGTGGATCGCCTTGGGGATGTCGCGCGGGTCCTGGATCAGGATCGAGTGCTTGACGACCGGCATTGTGATGCCGGAGATGTCGGCCTCCTGGAAGCCGTCGGTGCCGATCAACTCGGTGCGCACCTGACCGGTGAGGAACACGGTCGGCACGCTGTCCATAACCGCGTCGGCGATGCAGGTCACGAGGTTAGTCGCGCCTGGTCCGCTCGTCGCGAGCGCCACGCCGACCCTGCCCGAGGCCTTCGCATAGCCCTCGGCGGCGTGGCCGGCACCCTGCTCGTGCCGGCACTGCACGTGCCGAATACCGGCGTCGTAGAGGGCGTCGTAGGTGGGAAGGTTCGCTCCGCCCGGGATGCCGAATACGTGTTCGACGCCCTCAGCCTTGAGGCATTCCATGATGGCGTCGACGGCTCGCATGGGCGCGGGTGCTCCTTCTCGGGTCGCAGAACTGGCCGGACGGCCAGGAAAGGAGCCAGTGTACCGGCCGCGGATCAGCGCGCCGGGACGACCTCGTCCGGAAAGTCGAGGTCGTGGCCGCAGCGCATGCATACCTGATCGCTCACCGGCACGACCTTGCCGCACTCCGGGCAACGGCGGCGCGGCTCGCCCTGCTCGCGTCGCATGAAGAGCGCCGCGAGGATCCCGATGCCCGGAAGCGCGAAGCCGACCAGGAACCAGATGAAGAACGACCCGCCCTTCAGCTTTCCGATCGCCCCGCTGGCGAGGCCGAACACGAATGCAATTAGGGCGAATTCCACCTAGTGGAACCCCCAGGAGCCGCCTAGAGCACGCGAATCGCCCAGACCACCCCGGCGATGGCCAGCACCACCACCGCGATCCAGGCGACCGCCGCCACAACTCCGAGCACGACCTTGAAGAGGATGTAGGCCGCGACCACGAGGACGGCTATGGCGAGCAGCTTGCGGGCCGCATCTGAGACCGCTTGTCCCATGCGTCCTATTCTGGCAGAGCGGTCCGCGGTTACAGCAGCCTTGCCGGGCGGGTGGCCAGATAGCGGTCGAGTCCAGGGAGCGGCACGGACGACATGACCCACGCGGGCCAGTGGACCCGGAAGCCGAGCCGCCGGAGGCGGTCGAGCAGCCACCACGAGTGGGTCGTGCAGAACACGCCGATGGTCTCCGGCTCCTGCGCCTTTGCGACGCGGTCGAGCGCCGCGAGCACTACGGGCACGAGGTCCTCCGGGCCCTCCCCCACCGCCGGCCCGATGTCGCCGTCGGAGCTCACCCAGCACAGGCCCGTCGCGCGGCCGAGGCCCGGGTCGACGACGGCCAGGCAGGTCCGCGTGCGGCCGAAGAACTCGTGCAAGAGCGGCCGCTCGTGGCCGACCGCAGCCGGCTCGAGCCGCTTCCACTCGTCGACGGCGCGCTGGGAGGTCAGCACGTGCACGCCGGGTTCGGCGGAATCGACCTCCTGGGAGCGGCGCTCCAGGTACTCGTCCACGCGGTGGCGCATGTGCCAGTGCCCGCCGACCGGCATAACCCCGAACTCGGTGTAGAGGCTCAGCTCGACCGGCGTGCCGAACGTGAGCACGACCCGGCCGAGCTGTGGCGACGGCGAGCTCGGCCAGCAGAGTTCGAGCAGCGCCCGGCCGACGCCGCCGCCGACGTACCTCGGCGCGACCCACAGCTCGGTCAACTCGTCCATCGACCCGAAGCGGGCCACGCGGATGTAGCCGACGAGATCGTCGCCGTCCTCGCAGATCCAGAACGAGCCGTCGGGCTGCGCGGCGACGAATTCGATGAAGGGCCGCTCGCGTCGCCACTGCTCGCTGACCTCTTCGGGATCGCGCCGGTGGTCGGGGCTGAGCAGGCCGCGCGCCTTGCGCGACTCGTCCCAGGCCGCCTCGCCCAGGTCGAAGGCGGCCCGCAGATCGCCGGCTCTGCCCTCGCGAAAGGACAGTTCGCTCACCGCCGGGCGGGCTCCTCGGCCGCGCGGCGTCTCCCCCGGTTCGAAAGCCACCGGCGCGAGGCTAGCGAGCGGCCGCCCGCGCCGCGTCCAGGGCTGGGCGCATCCTGGCCGGCAGCCGACGGCGCACCCTCCACGGAGCGCCCGCGAAGGCGTGGTTTGCCACGGTGGCGAAACCCTCCTCGTCAACCCTCAGCGCCAGGAGCAGGTGGGCCACCCGGTCCGAGGGCGGCAGCTCCGGGTCGGTTGCCCTGACGCAGAAGCAGTGAACGCGCCGCCGCCCAGGAGTCACGAGCAGCGCGCCCGCCTCGCCGACGAGCCAGACGCCGAGCGCGGCGCGCTCGAGGGCGAGTCCGGTGCGGCGCTGCAGCTCGCGCTCCTCGTGCCCGAGCAGATCGCCGAGAAGGCCCTGCGCCCGTGGCTCGGCGACGGTGTTACGTGGGCCCTTGGGCCGGACGACGCTGGCTCCACGGAACGCGTACAGCTCGGGAATGATCCAGGCGTGGGCGAGCGCCACGAGCGCCACCGGCCCCGCGAGCGGCTCCAGGGCCAGCATGGCCGCGGCCGCCGCGACGAACGGCACCGTGTACAGCAGCGTCCACCCGTGCCAGATCCGCCCCCAGCGGCGCAGCCAGCGGGCGTCGGTCCGCTGGCGCCAGGGGACCGACGCCAGTTCGGGAAGTGCTTGCTCGACCGCCACGGTTCGAACCGGGCGGGCGGCTACCCGCCGGCGATCGGCCGACGCATGATCACGAGCTCCGCCTCGCGCGGAAGCTCGCGCACATGGGTCGCGTTGCCGGGCGAATCCGGAACCGTGCCAATGTAGCCCAGCTCCTGCTGATCCTGGAACTCACGCACGGCCGCCGCGAAGGCGGCGTCGTCCCGTGCGGTCCATTCGGCGAGGGTGGTGTGTCCCGTGCCGTCCATGCGGATGAGTCGCGCCATGCGGTCCTCCTGTAGAGACGCCTGGATCCGGATGGTACGCCGTGACGACCATGCGGTATTCACCCCGCCGCCGCCTTGCCCAGCTCGCTCAGCTGCCCGAGGCGCTCGGCATCGGGTGTGTCCGGCTCGGCGGCGTAAATGGTGAGCAGCTGATCGCCGTCGTCGGCGAGAAGCAGCGCCTCGTAGTGGAGCGTGAGCCCGCCGACCGCCGGGTGGTCGTAGCGCTTGAGTCCGTGGCCCTTCTGGGTGACGTCGTGGGTCTCCCACCAGCGCTCTGCGACCCTGCTCTGGATCCGGAGCTCGGCGATCAACGCGCTCAGCGCGGCATCGCCTGGGTGGCGGGCGGCGGCGAAGCGAAGCAGGGCGACGGTTTCCCGGGCAGCCTCGTCCCAGTCGGCGTGGAGCCCGCGGGTGGCGGGGTCGGCGAACACGAGGCGGGCGTAGTTGCGCTCCGTGCCAAACGGCCCCAGTAGCGCCTCGGCGGTCGGGTTCCAGACCAGGAGGTCGAGTCGGCGGCTGAGCAGGACGGCGGGCGCCGGCTCGAGGCTGCGCACGAGCAGGGCGAGCCCGGGGCGGACCTCGGCGCCCTCGCCGCCGGCGGCTGTGGGCTCGCTTGCGGCGGCAAGGCGGAACAGGTGATGACGCTCGGCCTCGTCCAGCAGGAGGGCTCGAGCCAGTGCCTCGAGGATGTCACTCGAGGGCCGGCCGATCCGTCCCTGCTCGAGGCGAACGACGTAGTCGATGCTCACGTGAGCCAGCTGGGCGAGCTCCTCACGGCGCAGGCCGGGGACGCGGCGCCGCACGCCCGGGGCGAAACCGACCAGCTCCGGTGAGACGCGAGCGCGACGCGTTCGCAGGAACTCCCCGAGCTCATCGGAGCGAGCCATGGACCGATTGTGACGGCTGCCGTCATCCTGGTACGCGCGATCCCAGGAAGCGGCCGCACTGGATCGGGCGGACGGCGACGCGCACCATCTCGCCCCATGAACGACACCGATCCCTGGCTTCCCGACGACCCCTCGCAGCTGCTCGTAGCCGATCCCCGCCGGCGCGAGGCCGTCTCGTTCGACAGCGACGGCAACCGGCTCGCAGGCCATCTCTACCGTCCGCCGCAAGCCGCCCCCGGCGAGCTGACGCCCGGCATCGTCATGACCGGTCCCGTGTCGAGCGTCAAGGAGCAGACGCTTCCCCACTACGCCGAACGCTTCGCCGCAGCCGGGTACACCGTGCTCACCTTCGACCCGCGTGGATTTGGCGAGAGCGAGGGCGAGCCGCGCTTTCACTACGACCCGTGGCTGATCATCTCCGACTACGTCAACGCGGCCGCTCACGTCATGGCCCGCGATGAAGTCGAGGCCGATCAGGTCGCGGCCGTCGGCGTTTGCATGGGGGGTGGCTTCGCCGTCGCCACGGCAGCTCGCGAGCGCCGGCTGGCGGCGTGCGCGAGCATCGCCGGCGGCTACGACATCGGCGGCACCTTTCAGCGCGCGATTGGCGCCGAGGGGCTGGCCGCGTACATGCGCTTGGCCAACGAGCTCCACGAGCGCCAACGCCGGAGCGGCAAGACGGAGTACATCCCGACGATCGCCACGGAGCTGAGCGACGAGGTCCCGGTCGCGATCATGCCCACCGCCGAGGCGTACAGCTATTACGAACGAACCTCACGCGACCACGCCCCAACTTGGTCGTGGGAGACCACCGCCGCCTCGCTCGAGCCCTACCTCACCTTCAACGCGATCAGCCAGGCCCCGCTGGTTGCGCCCACGCCGCTGTTGATCATCCACGGGACGACCGACACGGTCCTGCTCCCGGAGCTGGCGCAGGCGGCCTATGACGCTGCCGTCGGGCCGAAGGAGCTGGTCTGGATCGAGACCCACAACCACATCGAGCTCTACGACCAGGATCCGTACGTGAGCGAGGCGGTGGGCCACGTCCTCAGCTGGCTCGATCGCGTGCTCTCCCCGTCGACCCGGGCGGCGGCGTGAACTCGGTCGCCGAGACCCTCGCCCGGTTCATCCTCGCACTCGACGACCACGACTGGGACGCCCTCACCGCCATCCTCGGCGAGACCGTCAGCCGCGACTACACGTCGCTGTTCGGCGGCGAGCCCGACGAGATCTCGGGTGCGGCCCTGGCCGCCGAGTGGAGGGGCGTGCTCACGGGACTCGACTCCCACCAGCACTTACTCGGAGTGCCGCTCATCGATGTCGAGGACGACGAGGGGCGGGCCGCCGTGCACGTCGTCGGAACGCACGTGCTCGATGGCGACCCGGGCAGTCCGTGGGTGGTCGGTGGGACTTACCGGTTCGGCCTCCGTCGCATCGACGGCCGCTGGCGGATTGTGGCGCTGACCCTCGACACCCGCTGGCAGACGGGCGACGGCGCGGTCTTGCAACGAGCAGCCGCCCGCGCTTGAATCGCCCGGACACTGACCGCGAGCTATCCGGAGGTCGAGCATGATCGTCATGTTGTCCGCCCGCCGCTTGAAGACCGGCGCCTGGGAGCAGTTCCGCCGGGCCTGGGATCCCGGCGAGGAGAAGCCGCCGGGCTTTCAGCGGGCCTATCACGCACGGAACATCCGCGACGAGGACGAGGTGATCTCCTTCGGGCTCTTCGACATGACCGAGGACGAGTACCGCGCGTGGCGCGAGGCAGCGGACGCCGAGGAGAACCAGCGAGTCGATCGCCTGTCCGCGTTCGTGAAGAACGACCACGTTTCGGGCGTCTACGAAGTAATCGATACGGTCGACGACTGACGGTCCGGGTGCGGGCGCGGCGGGAAGCTAGCCGCCGATCCGCTCCCGGATCATGCGCTGTACCTCGCCGCCGTCCGCGCGTCCCTTGGTCTCACGCATGACGGCGCCCACGATCGCGCCGATCGCCTGCGCCTTGCCCTCGCGGACCTTCTCGACCGCGGACTGGTTCTCGGCGATGGCCT
>Ga0081538_10001608_pt1 | contig 23186 bp, 22 predicted proteins | sample TabmetS5T2R1_FD_71022 | JGI IMG/M metagenome (GOLD analysis project Ga0081538, IMG submission 71022) | Tabebuia heterophylla rhizosphere microbial communities from the University of Puerto Rico - S5T2R1 | ecosystem: Host-associated > Plants > Roots > Rhizosphere ... | reverse complement strand
GTCGGCTCGGGCGGCGGCTCGGTGCATCCGCCGACCATGCGCACCAGCGGCATTCCCACGAGCCGGAAGACCACGAGCGCCGAGCGCGGGTTGCCCGGCAGGCCGATCACGGGCACGCCGTCGCAGTCGGCCAGCACGGTTGGCTTTCCCGGCCGCAGCGCGAGGCCGTGGCACCAGATGCCGGGCTCGCCGAGCGACGCGATGGCCGCGGCGGTCTCGTCGCGAGCGCCGACGGAGGAGCCGGCGGACACGACCAGCAGGTCGCAGCCGGGGAGCGCGCCGCGCAGCGCGGACTCCAGTGCCTCGCGGTCGTCGGGCACGATGCCCGCGAGGGCGGGTTCGCCGCCCGCCTCGCGCACCAGCGCCGCCAGGGCAGGCGCCGTGGCGTCGCGCACCTCGCCCACGTCGAGCTGGGCCTTCTCGCGCGGCACGAGCTCGTCGCCGGTCGAGACGATCGCCACCCGCGGGCGCCTGTGCACCAGCACCTCGGTGATCCCGGCGGCGGACAGCATTCCGAGGTCGGCCGCGCGCAGGGGTCGCCCGGCGCGGGCCAGCTCGGCGCCCGCGGAGGCGTCCTCGTCCGCGCGCACCATCCCCTCGCCCTGGGTGGCCGGGCGTACGACCTCGATCAGCGCGGGCAGGGTCGACTGGGTGTGCTCGACCTTCACGACGGCGTCCGCGCCCGGTGGCAGCGGGGCGCCGGTGGCGATCGCGATCGCTGTACCCGGCTGTAGATCCGTCTCGGGCGGGCGGCCCATCCGCGCCTCACCCGCGATGTCGAGATAGCCGGGCTGACCGTCCGAGACCCCGTACGTGTCCGCCGCCCGCACGGCGAAGCCGTCGACCGTGGCGCGCGCGAAGCCCGGCAGCGGCTCGCGCGCATGGAGGGCCTCGGCGGGCACCCGGGTGAGCGAGTGCTCGAGCGCGACCCGCTCGGTCCCCGTCCGCCGCGCGGGGCGGAAGCCGGCGAGGGCCTCCGCGACGGTCCGCACCGCGAAGAACTCGCGCTGCTCCCGTGGGGTGGTCAAGGCGAGGCGCCCCGGACGAATAGGTCCAAGTCGAGCTCGGCCGTCGTCGCGGGCTCGGGGCGGCCGTCGGGATCGAGGCCGCGGCCGGCGTAGTAGGCGTCGATCATGCCTCCCAGCCGGGCCGGCGTGAGCGTGGCCTGGCGGCCCGAATCGAGCTCGATCGGCTCGCTCAGGAAGCGCTCCGGGAGCCGGTCCTCGGCGCGCGTCCAGCCCTCGCGCAGGTTGTAGAGGCGCTTGGCCAGCACGATGCGGCGCGCCGTCCGCTTGAGCTCGCGCTCGTCCATGTCCCACCCGGTCACCGGCTGGAGCAACGCCGCCCACTCGGGCCAGGGCTCGGCGAACACGCCGCGGAGGAACTTGCAGAGGATGAGCGAGTCCATCGCGGCGGCGCGGTCCTCGGTCTCGATCGCGGCGGCGGCGTGTCCCTCGCCGCCGGCCAGTCGGTCGAGCTCGCCGGAGAGATCGGCCTCATAGGCGCCGGAGCGGTTGTGGTCGGCGCCGCGGGCGTTCACGGCCAGGCCGAGCGCCATCGCCTGGAGGGTGCGCGGCTCGTAGCCGGGCAGCTCGAGGCCCTTCACCTGGGGCGCGATCGCCTCGGCCTCCGGACCGATCGTCGCCGCGGCGCGGCGCGAGCCCTCCGAGAGGAGGTCGCCGAGCCCCTCGCGTGCCGCGATCTCATCCAGGGCGCGCAGGAGCGCGTCGGCGTCGCCGAAGCGGAGCCAGGGGGCGTCGATCAGGCCGCGCTCGGCGCACTCCATGGCCCAGGCGATCGTGCCCCCCGCGGAGATCGTGTCGAGTCCCAGCTCGTCGCACCGCGCGCTGGCGGCCAGCGTGGCGTCGGGGTCGGAGACGCCACAGAGCGGGCCGAGCGCGAACACGTTCTCGTACTCCACGCGCGCGCGAGAGCCGCCCCGGCCGGCGTAGATGTGCTCGCAGCCGATCGTGCAGGAAGCGCAGTTGTTGCGTGCGACGCCGCGGAGCTCGTGCAGCTCCTCCGCCGCCAGGCGCGGCGCGTCCTCGAAGCTCGCGGCCTGGAAGTTCCTGGTGGGCAGCGTGGAGATCGCGTTGAAGGAGAGGAGGTTGGCGAGCGTGCCGAGCTCCCGGTACTTGGCGGTGGCGGGACCGAATGAGCGCTCGCGGAGGTCGCGGGCGGCGACGAGGACGCCCTCCGGGTCGGCAAGCGGCGGCTTGACGCCGGCACCGCGCACGGCCACCGCCTTCAGCCGCTTGGCCCCCATCACCGCGCCGAGGCCGCCGCGTCCGGCGTGGCGGCCGTCGTGCGACACGGTCGCGTAGCGGACCAGCCGCTCGCCGGCCGGGCCGATCGCTGCCACTCGGAAGCCCGCCCCGAGCCGCTCGCGCAGGCGCCGCTCCGCTTCCGCGGCCGGAAGCCCCCAGAGGGGGAAGGCGGGCTCGACACGAGTCCGCCCCCCGTCCACCACCAGCACCGACGGCACCTCGCAGGCACCCCGTACGACGAGCGCGTCGTGACCGGTGAGCTTGCCGGCGATCGCGAAGTGACTCGACGCGAGCGCGTCGTTGAGGAGGCCGGTGAGCGGCGACTTGGCGACCACCGCGAACTTGGCGCTGGTCGTGAGCGGTGTGCCGACGAGCGGGGAGAAGACGAACGCGAGCGGCGCCTCCGGGGCGAGCGGATCGACGCCGGGCGGCGCGAGCCGGTGCATGAGCCATGCGCCCAGCCCCGCCCCGCCGATACAAGACCGGAGCACCTGCTCGCTGAGCGGGAGCCGCTCGGCGCCGCCGTGCGGGAGGTCGGCGACGAGCGCGCGGCCGAAGTAGCCGCCGGGGGCAGAGCCGCGGTCCACGGGGGCGGGCACCCGCCTCATCCTCCCGCGTCCGCCGCCAGGAACGCCACTGCGTCCCCCGTGGCCAGCGGGTAGTCGGGGTCGCGGCTGATCTGGTCGCCGTTGAGGGCGGCGACGACGTGGCGGTCCAGCGTCACGCCGGCCGAGGTGGCGGCCTCGCCGAGGGTCGCGGCGCGCACGGGCAGCGGCTCGAGGCCCGCTCCGTTCCGGGCGAGCGCCCCGAAGCGCCGCACCGTCACGGCAGGTGCGGAGCGCGCACGCGCACGCTCGTACTCCGCCGGGTCGTTCACGTTCAGCAGCGAGAGCAGGTCGGGGTCCGCGCGGGACAGGTCGCGGTCGCGCAGCAGCTCGTCCTCGTCGAGCTCGTGCATCCGCACGCGCTCGAACAGGAACGCGGGCTTCATGCGGTCCTCCGCGATCAGCCGCTCCACCTCGGGGAGGAGCCCGGTGCGATAGGCGGCGGCCAGCGGGTGCCGGAAGCCGTGCGCGACCGGCAGCGCCACGTCCGCGTCCTCGCGCTCCGCTGCGCGCAGCACGGCGCGGACGAAGGCCGGATGCAGGAGCGGCACGTCGGTGGAGGAGACGTAGGCCCAGGAGGCGGCGTCGCCGAGCGCCGCAAGCCCCGCATGGATGCCCTCGAGCGGGCCGCGGCCCTCGCGGGCGTCGGTGGCGAGCGCCACCTCGGCCGGCAGCTCGGGAAGCTCCTGCCCCGGTGCCCGCACCACCACGACCGGACCGTCCACCACCCGCGCGACGATCCCCACGACACGCTGAAGCAGAGTGGACCCATGCCACTCCAGGGAGGCCTTGGGCCGGCCCATCCGAGTGGACCGCCCGCCGGCCAGAACGATGCCTGCGGCAGTGGGCGGCACACGAAACAGTGTAGGTGCCGACTTCTGTACTAGCTTGTACCGGCACAGATGCGGTGGCGTGAGATAGCGGGGCGCGTCGCGGACGAGATCGCCGCGGGGCGGTGGGAGGAGGGCACGCGGCTTCCCGGTGTCAGGACCCTCGCGCGCGAGATGAAATGCTCGGCCGGCACCGCCGCCCGCGCCTACGCGGCGCTTCGAGACGGCGGCGTGCTCAGTGGGACCCCTCGTTCCGCCTTTGTCGTCTCGCCGGACGGAGCGGTCCGCGCTGGGGCCTGGGACCGCGCCGCGGGGGAGACGCTTCGGATCGCCGGCAGCGACGATCCGGCGCTCGACACCCTCATCCGCTCTGGGGCAGGCATCGCCTCTGTGGCGGCAGGCCCTCGCGGAAGCGTGCGCGGCCTCGTCGAGCTGGCACGAGGCACGGCGGACGCCGCTGCGGTGCATCTGCTGGACGTGGCGAGCGGACGATGGAACGAGACCTTCGCCCGCGGGGCGCTGGGCGGCCGGCCCGTCTCGTTGATCCACCTGTGGCGTCGGGACCAGGGGCTCGTGCTACAGCGGGGCAACCCGAAGGGCATTCGCGGAGTGGGCGATCTCCCCCGCCACCGGGTGGCGTGGCGGCCCGCCGGCTCCGGATCGCGCATGCTGCTGGAGCGGCTGATGCTGCTCGAGGGCGCAGAACCGCGTCCGGAGCGGGGCTCGGCGGCGGAGTCCCACTTCGCGGTCGCCGCGGCCGTCGCCTCCGGTGTCGCGGATGCCGGGCTCGCCGTCCGCGCGGTCGCGGAGTCGCTCGACCTCGACTGGATCCCGGTGGCCACCGAGTGGTTCGAGCTCGCCCTCGCGGCGGAGCCGCGGGCAGCGGCTGAGCCGCTGCTGCAAGTGCTCGGCAGCGCACCGGTGCAGGAGCGTCTCGCTGCGTTGCCCGGCTACGACCTGTCCATGAGCGGCGAGATCCGGGCTGTCGCGTGAGGTCGGCCGCAACGGTCCTGGCGCTCCTCGCGCTCGCACTCGGCGCCTGCGGCGATGACGACGACGGGAGCGCGGGCGCGCCGCCCGACCGCGGGACGCTCCTGCTCGCCACCACCACCAGCACGCGCGACTCGGGGCTGCTCGATGAGCTCCTGCCTCGCTTCGAGCGCGAGTCGGGCTGCAGCGTGAAGACGCTGGCGGTCGGCTCCGGAGAGGCCATGGAGCTCGGCGAGCGAGGCGACGCCGACGTTCTGCTCGTCCACTCGCCGCAGGATGAGCGCGCCTTCATGGACGCGGGGCACGGCGCCAGCCGCGAGGCCGTCATGCACAACGACTTCGTCATGGTCGGCCCGGCCGACGATCCGGCTCGCATCCGCCAGGCGGAGGACGCGCCGGCCGCGCTCGCGCAGATCGCCGAACGGGAGGCGCCCTTCGCCTCGCGCGGCGACGACTCGGGCACCCACGCCAAGGAGCTCTCCCTGTGGGAGGCCGCGGGAATCGAACCCGAAGGCTCGTGGTACGTCGAGACGGGCCAGGGAATGGGCGAGACGCTCACGATCGCCGGCCAGAAGGAGGCCTACACGCTGTCGGACCGCGGCACGTTCCTGGCCACTGACAACTTCGAGAGCGAGCTCCTCGTGGAGGGCGGCGAGGACCTACTCAACCCGTACCACGTGATCGTGGTGAAGGCCGAGGACGTGAACGAGGAGTGTGCGCGGGAGTTCTCGGACTGGATCACCACTGCGCCGGTGCAGCAGGCGATCGGCGAGTTCGGGAAGGCCGAGTTCGGCGAGCCGCTCTTCTTCCCCGACGCCGCCGGCTGATGGAGGAGGTGCTCGTCCGCTCGGCCCTGGTGTCGGTCAGCGCGACGCTGATCGCCCTGATCATCGGCGTTCCGCTCGGGTCCTGGCTCGCGCTCGCGCGGATCCGCGGGCAGCGCCTGCTGGCGACCTTCCTCAACACCGGCATGGCGATACCGACGGTGGTGATCGGGCTGGTGGTCGCGTTGTTCCTGTGGCGGAGCGGCCCGCTCGGCGACCTCGAGCTCATCTACACGCTGCGAGGCATGATCATCGCCCAGGTGCTGATCGCGACGCCGCTGATCGCCGGCATCACGATGGCCGGGCTGCAGGCGCTTCCGCCCGACCTGTCCGACCAGCTCCGGGCGCTCGGCGCGAACAGGATGCAGCTCGTCGTGAGGCTCTGGCTCGAGGCCCGTGTGCCGCTGCTCGCGGCCGCAATGGCCGGCTTCGGCCACGCGATCTCGGAGGTCGGGGCCGCCACGATCGTCGGCGGCAACATCCACGGTCAGACCCAGGTGATGACCACCTCGATCGTCGAGCAGGTCGGACGCGGCGACTTCGACGAGGCGCTCGTGTACGGGGGCGTCCTGCTCGCCCTTGCCTTCGCGATCAACGCGCTTCTCACCTCCGTGCAGCAGCGTGCCGCCTCGTGGGCGCGGTCCTGAGCCTACGCGACATCCGCCACCTGCGCGGCGGGCATGAGGTGCTTGCCATCGACCGGCTCGAGCTGTCCGCCGGCGAGCGGCTGGCCGTGCTCGGCCCCAACGGCGCGGGCAAGACCACGCTCCTTCGTCTCATCGCCGCTCTCGAGGCGCCGAGCGGAGGGACGGTCGACCTCGACGGCGACCGGCGCGCGATCGGATACGCCACGCAGCGCCCCGGGCTGCTCTCCACGACCGTTCGGCGCAACGTCGAGCTGCCGCTGCGGTGGCGCGGCGCGCCCGGTGGGGCGCGCCGCGCCGCGGCGCTGGCGGCGCTGGAGCGTCTGGGCGTCGCCCACCTCGCCGATCGGCCGGCGCACGCGCTGTCGGGGGGAGAGGCACAGCGGGTCAGCCTCGCCCGCGCGCTGGCGCTCGAGCCGCGCCTGCTCCTGCTGGACGAGCCGGCCGCCGGCCTCGACGCCGACGCGCGCCGCGCGTTCCTCGACGATCTCGCCGCCCTCCTCTCGGATCGCTCCATCACCGTGGTGCACGTCTCGCACCGGGCGGAGGAGGCGCTTCGCCTCGCCGACCGGGTGGCCGTGCTCGTGGACGGCGCGATCCGCCAGCTCGCGGAGCCGGCGCGCGTGCTCCGCGAGCCGGCGGACGCCACGGTCGCCAGGCTCGTCGGCTACGACAACGTGATCGCGGCCCGGGTCGATCGCGACGGCGAGGTGCTCGTGACGGGACTGCCTTGCGGGCTGCGAAGCGACCGGGCGGGTGGCGAGATCACCGTTGCCGCCTGGGCCACCGGCGTGCGGTTGGGCCGGCCCGGGGACGGCGCGCTCGAGGCGGCAGTGGAGCACGTGGCCGCGGGCGCCGGCCACTGGGAGGTCGTGCTCACGCGCGCCGGCCTGAGCATCCGCGCGCACCTGCCGCTGCCCGAGCGGCCGCCGGCGCCCGGCGAGGTGTGCGCGGTGCGGATCCAGCCGGAGCTCGCGACGCTGATCGGCTAGACCACTAACGCGGGGCGTGGCCCCGCTCCACGGTCTCCACCTTGCCGGTGTTGGCGTTGATGCGGACCACCGCCAGTCGCCTGAACGTGCCCTCGACCTTGCCCGGTATCGACAGCGAGACGATCCAGTACGGCTTCGAGGTGAGCCCCTGACGCAGCAGGCGGATCTGCGTGCTCTGCGGCTCGAAGCTCACCTGCGCCTCCGCCTTGGCGATCGCCTCGTCCTCGTCGAGCCGGATCGAGGACTTCTGACAGGTCTGGGCGGCCACGAACGCGAGCGCGAGCACGGCGACGATCACGCCCACCCGCAGCCAGGTCGGCCCGCCGGTTGTGAGCCGGCTGCCCCAGCGCCCGACGTCCGCCTGCGCGGTCGGCGTCACGGCTCGAGTGGGCGGCTCAGACGGTTGGACGGAACTCCGTCCCGATGTTCGTGAACAGCACGATCACCAGGACCACGATCGCACAGAGGATCGAGATCGCCAGCACCGCGAGCTCGAAACCCTTGACGTGGGTCTGCAGGGGATGGAACTCGATCTGCTTCCTGCCGTTGAAGCTCATTGCGTGTCTCCCACTCCTCCCGGCTGCGGCGGTGGCCCGCCCGGCGGCGCCTCCCTGCCGAAGGTCGTGGCCGCCACGATCAGGCGGCGATTCTCGTAGAGGACCCAGGCCACGAGCACCGCCACGGTCACGACGATCCCGAGCCAGGTGAGGATCATGTAGATCGTCTCGGCCCCGGTGCCCTCGTCTCCGTAGGTCGAGCCCGGCATGAAGGTCCCGAAGCCTGCGCAGTCCTGGTAGTTGGCCTGGAGAATGAAGTCGGCGCTGTCCTCCACGCGCGCCGCCTCCGAGCCGGAACCGCTGGTGACGCAGTCGGGAGCGCTGTTGATGATCGCCGGCATCTAGCTCACCGCCTCGTCTCTCGATTTCGTCAGGACCGTCGCTGCTACCACCGGCGTGCCGTCGGGCTCGACGAGCATCTCCTCCTGCACGGCCACCTCGGGGAAGTACAGGTTCGGCTCGTACTCCGCGACATCGAGACCGATGACCTCGACCTCAGGCGGCACGCGCAGGAGATTGAGCTTCTTCAGCACGAGCGATGCCACCCAGCCGGACAGGAAGCCCAGCGGCAGGAACGTGGCCATTCCGATCAGCTGGCCGCCGATCGAGCTGTCGACGTTGTTGAGGCCGGTCGGGTATCCCGCGGCGAAGACACCCACCCAGAGCATCCCGAGGAAGCCCGCCACGCCGTGCACGGCGACCGCGCCCACCACGTCGTCGACGCGCATGTTCTTCTCGATCCAGTTGCCCGCGTACACGACCATCGCTGCCGTCGCCATGGCGAGCAGGTAGCCGAGCGTCGGCGCGTACACGTCGGCGCCTGCGGACACCCCGATCACGCCCGCGAGGCCGCCCGACACCGTCCAGAACGGGTCTCCGCGCGAGGCGAAGTAGCCGCCCGTGAAACCGCCCGCGAACCCGAAGGTGATGATCATCGCGATCGAGCCGAGCGTCGTGGGGCTCAGGTAGATGTTCGCCCAGCCCGGGAACGTCGTCGACGCGATCACGAGGCACGCCGCGTAGAAGGCGTAGAAGCCGGTAAAGATCAGCATCAGCCCCATAAGGGTGATGTGCAGGTTCTGTGGTCGGAACTGGCGTGCCAGCCCCTCCCGCGTGTACTTCCCTATTCGAGGCCCGAGGTTGAAGAGGACGCCGAGGGTGAACGCGCCGGCCACGCCGTGCACGACGCCGGACGCGATGGAGTCGTGGAAGCCAAAGCGCAGGGTGAGCCACCCGCCCGCGCTCCAGCCCCACGCCGCGTCGAGGATCCACACCACGGAGCCGAGCAGCGACGCCAGCAGCAGGTAGGCGGACAGGCGCACCCGCTCGAGCAGGGCGCCGGACATGATCGAGGCCGTGGTCCATGAGAACAGCAGGAAGGCCAGGAAGAAGACCAGGTTGATGTTGTTCGTGAGGTTCGGCCCAAAGGCGTCGGACCACGGGATTCCGCTGCCGCAGGCGGCGGAGGTGAAGTCGCTCGAGTTCGGGCCGATCGGCAGCCCCGGCTGGTTGCAGTTGTAGATCCACCAGCCGATGTAGTAGAAGGTCGGCGTGACGACGGCGATCGTCAGGATGTTCTTCATCGCCGTGGCCATCACGTTCTTGCGGCGGACCACACCGGCCTCGTAGCTCATGAAGCCCACGTGGATCAGCCACATGAGCACGACCGTGAAGAAGTAGAACTGCTCGCCCAGGATCGCGCTGTCGAGCACCTGGCCCTCGGCGCTCGCGGCCTCCTCCAACGTTTCCACCTGGGCGAAGACGAAGTCGATCATCTACTCCTCCGTGCCGGGGCGATCTCGCGCCAACATATGCCTGGTCCGCGTGCTCGGCAATGTGCGGTTTGCACAGCGTTCGGCGCGAGCTAGTGTGTAACCGCACATGGGGACGGGGATCCAGCCGGGCTACGATCGGCGTCGTAAAGGAGGGCTCGCATGACGCCGGACCGCTTCCAGCGTGAGAACCAGACGCTGTATTCGGTCATCAAGACCGTTTCCTCCTCCCTTGCCCTCGACCGAGTGCTCGACGGCATTGTGGAGATAGCGACGGACGCCACCGATTGCCACGCCTGCTTCGTGTACTTCGTGGAGGGCGACCGGCTCAGCCTGCGCGCCGCCTCTCCCGAATACGCGCACCTGGTGGGCCAGATCGGCTGGGGCCTGGACGAGGGGCTGACGGGATGGGTCGCGCGCACGAAGACGCCCGAGTTCATCCGCGAGAACGCGATGCAGGACCCGCGCATGAAGTACGTGCCGGAGCTCGAGGAGGAGCGCTTCCAGTCGATGGTCGCCGTACCGGTCTGCGCGAAGGCGGGAGACGTGATTGGTGTGATCGTCCTCCATACCCAGGCGCCGCGCGAGTTCGGGGACGACGTCCTCAACTTCCTCGTCCACACGGCGTCGCTGGTCGGCGGCGCGATCGAGAACGCCCAGCTCTACGGCGACGCCCGCCGGCGCGTGGATGCGCTGACCGGGCTCACGGAGCTGAGCCAGGCGCTGGCGTCGGTGACGCTGAGGGAGGACCTCTACGACGCGGTCACGCGAGGGGCGCGCGAGCTGCTCGGTGCCGACGCCTGCCAGATCTGGCGGCTGGACCACGAGGCGGACGAGCTGGTGATGGCCGCCGCGGACCCCCCCGACCCGCCGGACGCCGGGACGCGGCCGGGGCGCGCGGCGCTGCTCCTCGACCTCATGCGGCGCGAGCGGCGCGACCGCGCCGGCGCGCTGCGGCGCGAAGTCTCCGACGACGAGCGCCTCCTGGTGGCTCCGCTCGTGGCGGGGGAGGAGCAGCTCGGGATCCTGTGCTGTCTCGTTCGGGGGCGCGACTTCGGCGACGAGGACGCCGGGCTCCTCCGAGCCGTGGCGAACCAGACCGCGGTCGGGCTGAAGAAGGCCGAGCTGATCGAGCGGCTCACCGCCGAGAACATCGTCAAGGACATGTTCGAGGCGCTCGCCGCCGGGTCGGTCGCGACGGCCGAGGCGAAGGCCGGCGAGGCGCGCTGCGATCTGAGTCGGCCGCACGCGTTCCTGCACGTCGAGCGCGCCCGCGCCGATGCCGACGGGCCCCCGTGGCCGGAGCTCGCGGCGCGCGTGCAGGCGCGGCTGCGGCGTCTCTACCGGCGCGCGTTCTTCGACGCCCGCCACGACAGCCTGCGCGCGCTCGTGCCGATCCCGCCCGGCGACCGCGACGGGCTCGAGCAGCTGGCCCACGCCTGCGACGAGCTCGGCCGCGAGCTCGGCCTGGAGATCGGCCTGAGCGGCGCGGACCGCGGCGCCTCGGGCGCGAGGCGTCGCATGCGCGAGGCGGCCGACGCCGCGCGCATCGGGCGCTCACTGGCCGGCGGCGGACGGGCGGTCTTCTACGAGCAGCTGGGCGCGTACCGCTACCTCGTCCATCTCGAGCTCGAAGAGGCGCCGCACGACCGCTACGGCCAGGCCATCGAGGCGCTGCTCGAGTACGACCAGCGCCGCAACGCCCAGCTGGTGGAGACGCTCGAGAGCTACCTCGGGGCGCGCTGCAGCGTGGCTGCGAGCGCCCGCGCCCTGTACATCCACCCGAACACGGTGCGTCAGCGGCTCGAGCGGATCGGACAGGTCACTGGGCTCGACCTGCGCACAGCCGACCTGCTGTCCCTGGAGCTGGCGCTCAAGGTCGCCCGTCTGCACTCCGCCGCCGCTGCGCCACCCAGATCCTGAACACGAGGTAGCCGAAGACGTGAGTCACGAGCACGAAGGTGACCCACCACGCCTTGTAGAGGAACTGGAGGTCCTCCGACCACAGGTCCCAGACCGTCAGGTAGAGGCAGATTGCGAGCGCCACGAGGAGGATCGGCGGGACCTGGCCGGTGAGGGCGAAAAGCAGCATCCGCGCGGCCACCCTACCGCCGGCGCCCGATGACGATCCGGGCGAAGCTCTACGCGGCCATCGCGCTGACGATCATCGGGCCGCTCGTCACGATCGCGGTGGCCCTGCAGGGCCAGGCCGACCTCGGCGACCGCTTCGACGACGTGCAGGAGCGCGCCAGTCATGAGGCCCTCGCGCGCGAGCTGAAGTTCGGCGTCACCGACGTCAACGGCTGGCAGACCGCCTACGGCTACGACGACGGCCGCTCGCGACCGGTCTTCGAGCGCTCCGTGGCGGCCTTCCGCGCCGACCTTCGCACGGCGCGCGAGCAGCTCACCGACGGTGCCGAGGTGGACCTGCTGCGCCGGCTGAGCGAGGAGTTCGGCGAGTTCCTCGAGCTCGACGTCGTCGCCTATCGGGCGCTGCAAGAGGGGCGCGAGCAGGTGACGAAGCGCATCTTCCTCGGCCCGGAGCTGGTGCGCTTCGAGTCGATGGCGCGGATCGCCGAGGACCTCGCGCGGTACGAGCGGCGGCGGGCCGCGGCCACCGAGCGAGCATTCGACGACGCTCGCGACGACGCGCGCAAGCGCCTGATCGCCGTGGCGCTGGGGGCGGGCCTCGTGATCGTCTTGCTGCTGGTGACGGCCTGGGACGTGGCGCGCCTCGCGCTGGAGAGGGACCGGCGCTGACCGAGGACGTCCTCCTCGAGCTGAGCCTCCTGCTGGTGGCGGCGCTCATGGCGCGCCTCCTGGCGGTGGTGGTCCGCATGCCGGAGATCCTCGTCCTGCTGGCGATGGGCGCGGTGTTCGGGCCGCACGCGCTCGATGTGATCGACGTGCCGATCGACTCGCTCGGCGCGCAGCTCCTCTTCACGCTCGGCGTCTCGCTGATCCTGTTCTACGGCGGACTGAACCTGTCGGTGGTCGTGCTGCGCCAGGTGTGGGTGGGGCTCGGCCTGCTCGTGGTCCCCGGCGTGGTCGTGACCGCGGTCGTCACCGGCCTTGTCGCCTACCTCGTGTTCGACCTGTCCTTCACCGGGGCCGTCCTGCTCGGCGCGGTGCTCGCGCCCACCGACCCGGCGATCCTGATCCCGCTCTTCATCCGCTCGAAGCTGCGCCCCAAGCTGACCCAGACGATCGTCGCCGAGTCGGCCTTCAACGACCCGATCGGCGCCGCGCTCGCGCTGGCGCTGGCCGGTGTCGTGATCAGCGGCGACGCGTCGGTCGCCAAGCCGGTGGGCGAGTTCATGATCGACCTCGGGATCAGCACGGTGATCGGCGTGCTCGCCGGGGTCGGCCTCGCGGCGGTGATCTCGAGCCGGCGCGCCGGGGTCTGGCGCGAGTCGTCGGCCCTGGCCGTGCTGGCGGTGGTCACGATCAGCTACTTCTCGCTCGACTCGGCCGGCGGGAGCGGCTACCTGGGCGCCTTCCTCGCCGGGCTGATCGTGGGCAACATGGAGCACCTCGGCCTGGCGATGCACAGCACGCACGAGTACGAGATGCGCGTCTTCAGCGCCGGCACCGCGGACCTCGTGACGCTGTTCGTGTTCGTGGTGCTCGGGGCGAACATCCCGTTCGACGACATCGGGGACCATCTCCTGCCGGCGCTGGCCGTGCTCGCGGCGCTCCTCCTCCTCGCCAGACCGGTCGTGGTGCTGGCGTGCACGCTGCCGGACCGGCGGGCGCGCTGGACGCCCCAGGAGATCCTGTTCCTCTGCTGGACGCGCGAGACCGGCGTGGTGCCGGCGGCGCTGGTGGGCGTGCTGGCCGGCCTCGGCGTGCCCGACATCGAGATCTACGCGAGCGTGGTGGCGCTCGCGGTGGTGCTCACGCTGCTGGTGCAGGCCCTGCCCGCGCGCCGCCTGGCCGGGCGGCTCGGCCTGTTGGATGCCTAGATGGAGCGGACGTGCGTCAGGTTTGGCGTGCCGGCTTCGTACCGCCGGCTGCTCAACGACAGCGATAAAGGGTGGGTGCTTGTCGATTTAGGGGGCCGTTTTGGCCCCGAAAGTCGACAAGCGCTCCCTCGCGCCGCCCGCGGGCCAGCGGCGGCTGGCCGGGCGGTTAGGCCTGCTCGAGTCCTAGAACAGCTGCAGGTAGCGGTCGATCTCCCACTGACTGACCTGGTTGTGGGCCTCCTCCCACTCCCTGCGCTTCTCGCGCACGAAGTAGTCGATGTAGTCCTCGCGGCCCGTGTGGCCCAGCGCCTTCCGCAGCACGTCGCACTTCTCGAGCTCGCGGGTGGCGTCCAGCAGGTTCGCGGGCAGCAGCTCCACCCCGAGCTCGCTGCGCCGCTCCTCGGTCAGCTCGTGGAGGTTGAGCTCGGTCGTGGGCTCGCCCGGGTCGAGCCCGCGCTCGATCCCGTCGAGGCCGGCGGCCAGCACCGCCGTGGCGCCGAGGTACGGGTTGCAGGACCCGTCGACCGTGCGGTCCTCGACCCGGCCGGCGGCCGGGATGCGCAGCATCTGGGTCCGGTTGTTGTAGCCGTACGACACGTAGACCGGCGCCCAGCTCGACCCGCTCCGCGTGCCGACGACGAGCCGCTTGTAGGAGCTGACCGTGGGCGCGGTCACGGCGATGTACGCCTTGGCGTGCGCCTTCAGCCCGCCGATGAAGTGGTAGGCGGTCTCCGACAGCCCCATGCCGCGCGGGTCGTCGGCGGGGTCGACCTCGAAGGCGTTCTCGCCGTCGCGCCAGAGGCTCATGTGGAAGTGGCAGCCGTTCCCGGTCAGGTGCGCGAACGGCTTCGGCATGAACGTCGCGATCAGCCCGCGCTGCTGCGCCAGCGACTCGACCATGTAGCGGAAGAAGATCGCCCGGTCGCAGGTGGTGAGCGCGTCGGCGTAGTCGAAGTTCTGCTCGAACTGCCCGTTCGCGTCCTCGTGGTCGTTGGCGTAGTTGTTCCAGCCGAGCCCGGTGACGTAGCGCGACACCTCCGACATGAAGTCGAGGTTGCGCGTGAGGGCGCGCATGTCGTAGCAGGGCTGCTCGAGCGTGTCGAGCGGGTCGGCCAGCTCGATGCCGCCGTCCTCGCGCTTGCGCACGAGGAAGTACTCGAGCTCGGCGCCGAGCATGAACTCGAAGCCCATCGAGCGGGCCCGGTCGAGCTGCCGGCGCAGGATCGTGCGCGGGCAGTAGGGCCACTCCTCGCCCTCCACATGGACGTCGCATGCCATCCGCGCCACGCCCGGCCTCCAGGGAAGCGGCGTGAGCGAGCGGATGTCCGGCATCGCCGCCATGTCCGGGTCGTTCGGCTGCTGTCCGATCGGCCCGGCGGCGAAGCCTGCGAATCCGGCCCCGTCGCTGAGCAGGCCGTCGAGGTGGCGCGCCGGCACCAGCTTGGCGCTCGGCTTCCCGTGCATGTCGACGAACTGCGCGAAGATGAACTCGACGTCGTTGTCGCTGAGGTACCGCTCGACGTCGTCGCGCGACTCGGGCGCGGTGAAGGGCGTGTTCATGGCCCGCAAGCTATCCGCTGGGTCCGGTGCGGCCAATGTGCGATCCCCACACAGCGCTCAGCGCAAATGTGCGCGGCCGACCATTGGGAGTGTGCGGACCCATACCTACACTCGACTGAGACATGTGTGGAATCGTCGGTCTGTTCTCGAAGTCGCCCGAGGTGAGCGAGAGGCTCGGCGCCGACCTCAGCGCGATGCTGCGCCAGCTGAGCGACCGCGGCCCCGACTCCGCCGGCGTCGCCTTCTACCGCAATCCGGCGCCGCCCGGCTGGACCAAGGTGTCGCTGTTCAGCGCCGACCCTCGCCAGGACTGGGCGGGCGTGCGCGACGCCCTCGGGGTCGCCGATCCCGAGGTGCACGGCAGCCACGCCGTGTTCGTCATCGAGGCTGACGCCGCCGACGCAGTCGAGTGGCTTCGCGAGCGCTACCCCGAGCTCCGGGTGATGAGCGCCGGCGAGGCGATCGAGATCTACAAGGAGGCCGTGCGACCCGAGCGGTTCATCGAGACGTTCGAGCTCGATTCCCTCCAGGCCAGCCACGCGCTCGGCCACACGCGCATGGCCACCGAGAGCAAGGTGACCACGGACGGCTCGCACCCGTTCTCCACCGGGCTCGACCTCTGCCTCGTGCACAACGGCTCGCTCTCCAACCACAACCGGCTGCGCGAGCGCCTGCGCGCGGAGGGCATCGAGTTCCAGACCGAGAACGACACCGAGGTCGCAGCCGGCTATCTAACGTACAGGCTCCGCGAGGGCGCCACGCTCGAGCAGGCCCTCGAGGGCTGCCTCGACGACCTGGACGGCTTCTACACCTTCGCCGTCGGGACCAAGGACGGGTTCGCGGTTCTGCGCGACCCGATCGCCTGCAAGCCCGCCGTGATGGCGGAGACCGAGGACTGGGTGGCGATGGCCTCGGAGTACCGCGCCATCGCCGTGCTGCCGGGCGCGGAGGAGGCGGAGACCTGGGAGCCGGAGCCAGGGCGCGTGTACAGCTGGGATCGGACACCGGTCTGATCGTCGACCTCGCGGAAACGTCTCTGCGTGAGCTCAACGCCGCGTTGCATGCGGCCGATGCCGGCGGGTCCTGGCGCGTGCTCAACCCGCGTGGCGCGCACGCGCTCGCCGTGGGCGTCGACGCGCCGGTGGAGGTCGAGATCGAGGGACACGCCGGCTACTACTGCGCGGGCATGAACAAGCAGGCCACGGTGCGCGTGCACGGGAACACGGGCGTCGGCGTGGCCGAGAACATCATGTCCGGGACCGTCGTGGTGGACGGCAACGCCAGCCAGTCGGCCGGCGCGAGCGGCCGCGGCGGCCTCCTCGTGATCCGCGGCAGCGCCTCGGCTCGTTGCGGCATCTCCATGAAGGGCGTCGACATCGTCGTGCAGGGCTCGGTCGGCCACCTGAGCGCCTTCATGGCGCAGAAGGGCTGCCTCGTGGTGTGCGGGGACGCGGGCGACGCGCTCGGCGACTCGATCTACGAGGCCCATCTGTACGTGCGCGGCGAGGTCGCCGGGCTGGGCGCCGACTGCGTGGAGAAGGAGATGCGCGACGAGCACCTCGCAGAGCTGGGGTCGCTGCTCGAGCGGGCGGAGGTCGACGGCTGCGAGGCGGCCGAGTTCCGCCGCTACGGGTCTGCCCGGCGGCTCTACAACTTCGACGTCGATCACGCGGGGGAGTACTGACGTGAGCGATCGCTCCGGCGCGGGCCAGCCCGCGCCCTCGCGCACTGCGATGCTCCGCGAAGGCGCCATCTTCGACCGGCACACGATCGCGGAGATCCACCGCGCGGCGCGCGAGGGCATCTACGACATCCGCGGCTTCGGCGCCAAGCGACGGCTGCCGCACTTCGACGACCTCGTCTTCCTCGGCGCGAGCATCTCGCGCTACCCGCTCGAGGGCTACCGCGAGCGCTGCGACACCGACGTGGTGCTCGGCGACCGCAATGCCACCAAGCCCCTACACCTCGACATCCCGATCACGATCGCCGGGATGAGCTTCGGCGCCCTGTCCGCGCCGGCCAAGGAGGCGCTCGGGCGCGGCGCCAGCGCGATGGGGACCTCGACGACCACGGGCGACGGCGGCATGACGCCCGAGGAGCGCGAGCACTCGAGCCTGCTCGTCTACCAGCTGCTGCCCTCGCGCTACGGGATGAACCCGGACGACCTGCGCAAGGCCGATGCGATCGAGATCGTGGTGGGCCAGGGCGCCAAGCCCGGCGGCGGCGGGATGCTGCTCGGCCAGAAGATCTCCGACCGCGTGGCGGAGATGCGCGACCTGCCGAAGGGGATCGATCAGCGCAGCGCCTGCCGGCACCCCGACTGGACCGGGCCGGACGACATGGAGATCAAGATCCAGGAGCTGCGCGAGATCACGGACTGGGAGAAGCCCGTGTTCGTGAAGGTCGGTGCAACGCGCCCCTACTACGACGTCGCGCTGGCCGTGAAGGCCGGCGCCGACGTGGTCGTGCTCGACGGCATGCAGGGCGGGACCGCGGCCACCCAGGAGGTCTTCATCGAGCACGTGGGCATCCCCACCCTGGCCGCGATCCGCCCGGCCGTGGAGGCGCTCACCGAGCTCGGCATGCACCGCAAGGTGCAGCTCGTCGTCTCCGGCGGGATCCGGTCCGGCGCCGACGTCGCCAAGGCGCTGGCGCTCGGCGCCGACGCCGTCTCGATCGGCGTGGCGGCCATCATCGCCCTGGGAGACAACTCGCCCGAGCACGAGGACGGCTACGCCGCGATCGGCAGCGCGGCCGGCTACTACGACGACTGGCACGAAGGCCGCGACCCGGCCGGCATCTCGACCCAGGACGACGAGCTCGCCGCCCGCTTCGACCCCGAGCTCGGCGGGCGGCGGCTCGCCAACTACCTGCGCACGATGACCCTCGAGACGCAGACCCTGGCGCGCGCCTGCGGCAAGTCCCACGTGCACAACCTCGAGCCCGAGGACCTGGTCGCGCTGACCGTGGAGGCGGCCGCGATGGCGCGGGTGCCCCTTGCCGGAACCGGATGGATCCCGGGGGCCCCTTAGGCATGCGTCTAGCGGGCCCGCAGCTTGAAGCTGCCGTTGCCGGCGCACATGAGGATCCGGAACCCGTTGTAGTACGAGAGCTGCGAGTAGCTCATCGCGAGCTCGCCGGTGAGGACCCTGCCCTTGCGGCGCTGGCGGACGTCGACCGTGTAGTGCGTCGTCGGGGTGCTCTTCGAGTCCTCGACCTTCACCTCGCGGCCGACGAGGAACCCGTAGCTGGGCCAGAAGACCGACAGCCTGCTCACCGGCGGGCCGCCCTGCGCCGAGACGCAGGTTGTGGGCAGCGTCGTCTGGACGAACGCGTAGCCCTTCTTGTTCACGGTGACGGTGATCGCCGTGCCCTCCTTGGTCTTGCCCTTGTAGGTGGCGGGCTTGACCGCCGCGGCGGCCGGCACGGCGGCGGCGAGCGCCGCCACGATTGCGAGTGCGGGGATGAGTTTTCTCATGGGCCCAGCCTCCCGCCGCGCAAGCGCCGCGCATATGGGGGAAACCCCGGGCCACCCCCTTGGTTGACCCTTTGTACCAATTTGTTTACGATCGCCGCGGGCCCGTGTCCTACGTACTGACCTGTCCGAACTGCGGCCCGCGCGAGGTGACCGACTTCGCGTTCGGCGGGGAGCTCAACCCCCGGCCGCGCGAGGCGCCCTCCCAGCGCGAGCTGAACTCCTACAACTACTTCCGCCGCAACGTGGCCGGGCGTCAGCGCGAGTGGTGGTTCCACCGCTCCGGCTGCGGCGAGTGGTTCCTGGCCGAGCGCGACACGCGCACCAACGAGGTGCTCGGAACGGAGCTGCCGTGAGTCGCCTGCCGGCCCAGCCGGGCGAGCGGATCGACCGCGACCGCGAGGTCTACTTCACGTTCGACGGCAAGCGGATCTTCGCCCTCGACGGCGACACGATCGGCTCGGCCCTGTTCGCCGGCGGCCGGCGGACGTTCTCGCGCAGCTTCAAGTACCACCGCCCGCGCGGGCTGTTCTGCTGCGCGGGCCAGTGCCCGAACTGCCTCGTGCAGGTTGACGGCGCGCCGGGGGTGCGCGCATGCACGGAGCCGGTCCGCCAGGGCATGGAGGTCGAGCACATGAACGCGACGCCGTCGCTCGACTTCGACGTCATGAGGGCCACCGACCGCTTCGGCGGACCCTTCACCCCGCCCGGCTTCTACTACAAGACCTTCATCCGGCCGCGGCGGCTGTGGCCGCTGTACGAGAAGGTGCTGCGCCACGCCGCCGGCCTCGGCAAGCTCCGGAAGAGCCAGCGCGAGCGCGAGTGGAGCACCGAGTACCGGCGCCGCCACGCCGACGTGCTGGTCGTGGGCGGCGGCGCGGCGGGGCTGTCGGCGGCGATCCGCGCGGCCGAGCTGGGCGCCGACGTGGTGCTCTGCGACGAAGGGGCCGAGCCCGGCGGCCGGCTGCTCGCCGAGGGCGGGCACGTCCACGCACGGGAGCTGGCGGACCGCGCCCGCGAGGCCGGCGTCGAGCTCCTCGCGAACGCGCCCGCACTCGGCGCCTTCGACGGGCTCGTCCCGGTGTGGCAGGGCCACACGCTGCATCAGATCCGCGCGCAGCGGATCGTCTACGCCACCGGGACGATCGAGCAGCCGCTCCTGTTCGCCGGGAACGACCTGCCGGGGGTGATGCTCTCGGGCGGTGCGCTTCGCCTGAGCGCGCTCTACGGCGTGCGGCCGGGCACGCGGGCGGTCGTTGCCACCGTGGACGATCGCGGCCTCGAGGCCGCGCTGGCCCTGAAGGAGGCCGGCGTGGAGCTGGCGGCGGTCGCGGACCTGCGCGCCGGCGGCTCGAGCCCGGCCTTCAAGGCGCTCTCGCGCCGGAGCGTGGGGGTCATGCGGGGCGCGAGCGTGGTGGCGGCCCACGGGCGCAACCAGCTGAGCGGGGTCACGCTTCGCTCGGACCGGTTCGGCGAGCAGGACGTGGCCTGCGACCTGCTCGCCGTGTCCGGCGGCAGCGCGCCGGCGGTCTCGCTGCTCGCCCAGGCCGGCGCGCGCACGGCGTACGACCCGGGGCGGGGCGTGTTCGCGCTCTCCGAGCTGCCGGACCACGTGCTCGCGGCTGGAGAGGTGGCGGGGGCGGGCGAGCTCGAGGCGGCGGAGCTGTCCGGCTTCATCGCCGGGACCGAGGCCGTGGGCGGCGCGCCCTCCGGGCAGGACCGCGAGCGCCTGCAACGGCTCACGCGCGGTGCGCCCGAGGCCGCCGTGCCGCCGGCGGTCGCGGGCGGCGGAAAGGGCAAGTGCTTCGCCTGCCTGTGCGAGGACGTGACCGCCAAGGACATCCACCTCAGCGTGGAGGAGGGCTACGACTCGATCGAGCTCTCGAAGCGCTACACGACCACCACGATGGGCCCCTGCCAGGGCCGCATGTGCCAGCTGCCGGCGATCCGCCTGATGGCCGAGGAGACGGGGCAGAGCCTCGAGGAGGTGGGCACCACCACCTCGCGCCCGCCCTGGCACGCCGTGCCGATGGGCGCCCTCGCGGGCCGCCCGTTCGAGCCCGCCAAGCGCTCGGCGATCCACGGCCGCCACCGCGACCAGGGCGCGACCGTGATGTGGGCGGGCGACTGGCGCCGTGCCTACGACTACGGCGACCCGGCCGGCGAGGCGCTGGCGGTGCACGAGACGGCGGGCCTGATCGACGTCTCCACGCTCGGCAAGCTGATCGTTCGGGGGGCCGACGCCGGCGAGCTCCTCGACCGGCTCTACCCCAACCGCTTCTCGAACCTGAAGCCCGGCCGCATCCGCTACGGCGTGATCGCCAGCGACGCCGGCCGCATCGTCGACGACGGCACGATCTGCCGGCTCGACGACGACACCTTCTACGTCACGACCACCTCGAGCGGGGCGGGCGCCGTCTACGAGTGGTTCTCGTGGTGGCTCGCGGACTGGCGGCTCGACGTCCAGCTCACCGACGTGACCCAGGGCCTCGGTGCGGTCAACCTGGCCGGCCCGCGCGCACGGGAGATCATGGGCAAGGTCACCGACCTCGACTGCTCGGCCGAGGGTTTCACCTACCTCGACGGAAAGCGGGCCGAGGTCGCCGGCGCGACCTGCCTGATCCTGCGGATCGGCTTCGTGGGCGAGGTGGGCTACGAGATCCACTTCCCGTCCGCGCACGGCGAGCACGTCTGGGACGCGCTCCTCGAGGCCGGCGCCGAGCACGGCGTGCGGCCGTTCGGGCTCGAGCCGCAGCGGCTGCTGCGGCTCCAGAAGATGCACATCCTCGTGGGCCAGGACACGGACTCGGAGTCGAACCCGTTCGGGGCTGCGATGCCGTGGATCGTGAAGCTCGACAAGGACCAGCCCTTCATCGGGCGCTGGGCGCTCGAGCGCTTCGCCGAGCAGCCGCCGGAGACCGCGCTGGTGGGCTTCACCATGGCCGACGGCGAGGTGCCGACCGAGGGCGCCGCGGTGCTCCCTCACAACGGGTCGCCGATGGGTCAGGTCACGAGCGCGCGGTATTCGCCGCAGCTCGGCAAGGTGATCGGGATGGCCTGGGTGCCCGCCTCCCTGGCGGAGGACGGCGCCGGCGTGACGATCTCCGACAACGGCCGGCAGCTCCGCGCCGAGGTCGTGACGAAGCCCTTCTACGACCCGGATGGCGAGGTGCTGCGGTCGTGAGCCTCGACTTCTTGTCCCCGTCCCCGGGCGCGCTCGCGAGGAGCCCGATGGAGCGCCAGGCGCTCGCCGCGGGCGCGCGGCTCGAGGAGCGCGACGGCTGGAACGTGGCCGTGGGCTTCGACGGCGAGGAGGCGCGGCTCGCCTCGGTGGGCTTCGCCGACCTGTCCCACCTGGGCAAGGTCGAGCTGCACGGCTCGCATGGTCTCGAGCTGGGCACGGCGAGACGGGCCGAGGGGCTCTGGTGGTGCCCGTTCACCGCGCAGCGCGTGCTCGTGATCGGGGAGCGCGAGGACCTGCCGGACCGGGCCGATGCCGTCGACGTGACGACCTCGTTCGCCGCGCTGGCCGTCCTCGGCCCGCTGGCGCGGGAGCTGTTCGCCCGCTTCACCGCGCTCGACCTGCGCGATGCCGTCACGCCGGTGAACGCCTTCCGGCCCGGGTCGGTGGCGCGCACGCCGGGGGCGATTCTCCGCCAGGGCCACGACCGCTGGCTGATGCTGTTCGGCGCGGCGCTCGGGCAGTACATGTGGACCGTCGTCGCGGACGCAGCCGAGTCGCTCGGCGGTGGACCGGTGGGGGTGGACGCGCTCGATGCGTGACCTCTTCAGGACCCGCCGCATGTGGCGCTCGCGCCCGGAGCTGAAGGACTCCTATGACGTCGTGATCGTGGGCGGGGGCTCGCACGGCCTGGCCGCCGCCTACTACCTGGCGCGCGACCACGGCATCGACGACGTGGCCGTGCTCGAGAAGAGCTACATCGGCTCGGGCGCCGCGGGCCGGAACACCACGATCCTGCGCGCGAACTACAAGACCGAGGAGGGCGCCCGCTTCTACGACGCCGCCCTCAAGCTCTACGAGGGCCTGGGCGCGGAGCTGAACTTCAACCTGCTCTTCTCGCAGAACGGCCACCTCACGCTGGCGCACTCCGACCGCGCGATGTTCGTGATGGCCAACCGGGCCGAGGTGAACCGCCTCAACGGGATCGACTCGCGCCTGATCTATCCGGACGAGATCAAGAAGCTCGCCCCCGCCATGCAGGTGGACAACCCGGACGCGGTCTATCCGATCATGGGCGCGCTCTATCACCCGCCGGGCGGTGTGATCCGCCACGACGCGGTGGTGTGGGGGTTGGCGCGCGGCGCCGACCAGGGTGGCGCCGAGATCCACCCGGGCACCGAGGTCACCGGGATCGAGCGCTCGAACGGCCGCGTGGACGCGGTGCTCACGAACCGCGGCCGGATCAAGGCGGGCACGGTGCTGAACTGCACCGCCGGCTGGAGCTCGCTGATCTCCGACATGGCCGGCGTGCAGCTCCCGATCACCACCCACATCCTGCAGGCCTGCGTGACCGAGCCGCTCAAGCCGCTGCTCGACGTGGTGATCGTCTCGTCGCAGATGCACGTCTACATCTCGCAGACCGACCGCGGCGAGTTCCTCATGGGCGCCGAGATCGAGCCCTGGACCACGTACCGCATGCAGGGCACGCTGAACTTCATGCAGGAGGTCTCGCGTCACACGCTG